>OIWQ01000001.1_pt1 | contig 371420 bp, 340 predicted proteins | sample 1587571 | NCBI WGS metagenome assembly OIWQ01 (sample SAMEA3888910, study PRJEB22519) | human gut metagenome | biome: human gut; feature: human-associated habitat; material: faeces | place: Denmark | collected 2010
AAACACCCCCCAAAAACGCTCTCCCATTTCAAACAAGTGAAGGGGTTAATTCCGAACCACGAAAACGGAAGCCTTTCACTTGTACTTTGAAAACTGAATACACAGGTCACTAAGACTTTATTTCTGATGAATTTAGCCACCTTATTGGGTACGCCGAGACTTCTGAATATCAGAATAGCGAGAACTCCCTATATAAATAACAGGTTGCCCCTGTTATGGCGATGACAGTCAGAATGATAATGATACTTCCCTACGGGGCTGGCGGAAAACCCGACAGAGGTGAAACTCCTATGATACAGATTAGCTATCTGTTCCTTAGTGACTTCCCACAGCGTCTTGCACGGCAAGGGGTATTGAGAATAAATATTGCCACGACCGATTAGGAAATGAATCGGTCAGGTACATAGCCGAAAAGCTATGAATTTTAAGAAAGGAGGACAACAAAGTGTCAAACTGCAAAACGATTGCAATATGCAATCAAAAAGGCGGAGTGGGAAAAACAACCACTACGGTAAATCTCGGTGTAGGTCTTGCAATGCAGGGCAAGAAAGTATTGCTCATAGACGCAGACCCACAGGGCGACTTAACTACTTGCCTCGGTTGGCAGAATACAGATAACTTGGGTATCACGCTTGCAACGAAACTCATAGATGTAATAAATGAAACGATGACTAACCCTAGCCGATGTTTACAGCCATATCATTGACGAGGACAGACGCTACAATGCACAGAAATTTGAGGAACAGTTCTACAATGCCAAAGGACTGAAAAATGTTGAAGAAGGCAAAACTGCTCCTATGCCAAAGTTTGAAACCTCCGTTGAATTTCTTGACCCGATGGCAGAGGTTCAGGAACCTCCTGTAGAGGAAGAAGAAAATTCCGATGACAACAGTGTAGAAGAAAATGCTTCTCTGATTGCAAAGCTGTTATCCAACCCGGAAGCAGCGGCGTTGTTAAAGGCATTGGCAAAAACAATATAGACCGAAAAATGGCAATCCGCAAGGGTTGCCATTTTAATGCCCAAATAAAACCTTGAAATTGATACTCAAAATCAGTATAATAAAAACACGAATTTGATAAGATACTCGAAAATAACGAAAAAGTGCTACGGCGATTTAGCACTCGCAACGAGTATCAGATTAACTGAATGATGTCCCCCAAAAATCTTTGCATTTGCTAATACCTTGCTAAAATGAAGGGAAAAAACGGCGTAAAATTAGCAGATTTCATAAGAGAAATTATTAACACTAAAATTTCGAAAAAGCCAGTAAAATCAAGGATTTTTGAGGATCTCGAGGGAATAAGAAAAGCCCCTCCGAGACTTCTCCTAAGCGGAAGGTCGGGGGTTCAAATCCCTTTTGGCGCGCCACAAGCAATGCCGAAAGCCTTTGTTTTCAAGGGCTTTCGGTTTTTATTTTTGTCAAAAACGAGAAAAACGAAAAAGCCGCAGTTTTTCATTGACTTTTTTCCGTCTGCTAATGGAATTTATGACTGATGTCGTCCGCCTTTCGGGCGGATTTTTTTATGTTATCCGATGCGTATTTTTATGATTGAAAAATTTAAAACGTGCAAAAGTGCGCATTTACGGTTCAATAATATTGCATATTAGATAACAAAACGGGCACACTATAAGCATAAACGCTGAATTTTATTGCGCGATATTGACTGTATCTGACTGTTTTTGTATAATTAAGGCACAACAGAGATATCGGAGGTGTGAATATGCTTACAACCGACAGAAGAGCGCAGATACTTGAAATTCTGCGTCAGAACGGCTCGGTTACCGTTTCAAAGCTTGCCGAAAAATTCGAAACAAGCGAATCTACGATAAGGCGTGACCTTTTGGCTCTTTCCCAGCTCGGGAAAATAAACAAGGTTCACGGCGGTGCGACTGTTCTCGGGCAGGAATTTCTCCACAACGAGGAGGATTTCAACAAAAAATCGCTGATGAACATAAACGAAAAGGAAGCAATAGCAAAATATGCCGCTTCGCAGATAAATGATGACGATTTCGTTTTTATCGACGCAGGCACAACCACCTTTCTTATGACGAAATATATAACCTCTTCCAAAGCAACCTTTGTAACCAACGGAATCGCCCACGCAAAGGAGCTGACGGCCAATGGCTGCAAGGTTTTTGTTATCGGCGGTGAATTAAAAAGCACAACCGAGGCAATCATAGGCTTAGTAGCCGCTTCAAATCTTCAGAAATATAACTTTTCAAAAGCGTTCATCGGAACAAACGGAGTCAGCGAAAAGCAGGGTTTTACAACCCCGGACACCGAGGAGGCAATGCTGAAAGCTGTTGCCATAGAGCGAAGCTTTGTAACCTATGTGCTTTGCGACCACACAAAGTTCGGAAAAGTTTCGGCGGTATCATTTTCACCGGTTGCGGCGGCGTGTATAGTCTGCGACAAATGCGATGACGAACAGCTTAAATCAAAAACGGTAGTGAAGGAGGTAACTGCTTAATGGTTTACACCGTTACTCTGAATCCGGCTCTCGACTATGTGATGAAGCTCAAAGCTCTCAGAACCGACGACATAAACCGTACGGACGGCGAAGAAATCTATTACGGCGGAAAAGGCATCAACGTGTCGGTCATACTCACACAGCTCGGAATTCCCAACACGGCACTCGGCTTTCTCGGAGGCTTTACCGGAAAAAAGCTTGAAGAAATGCTCAAAAACGACAATGTTAGCTGCGACTTTAATTATCTTAAAAACGGCGATACGAGAATAAACGTCAAAATCAAGGCCGACAAGGAAATTGATTTGAACGCCTGCGGCCCCGAAATCACAAAAGAGGATATGCAGAGCTTTTTAAAAAAGCTTGACAGCATAAAGAGCGGAGATTATCTTATCCTCGCAGGCTCTATCCCGAATACCCTCCCCGATGACATTTACGAGCAAATACTTGAGAGAGCCGGCGACAGAAATATAAACTGCGTGGTTGACGCAACGGGCGATTTGCTCAAAAACGTGCTCAAATACAAACCGTTTTTAATAAAGCCGAATCATCACGAGCTCGGCGACCTGTTCTCGGTCCAAATAAAGAGTGATGACGACATTGTGAAATATTCGAAAAAGCTTCAGGAAATGGGTGCTAAAAACGTGCTTGTTTCAATGGCAAAGGACGGCGCAATGCTTACGGACGAAAACGGAAGCGTCCACAGGATAGGCAACGCAAAGGGCAAGCTCATAAACTCCGTCGGTTGCGGAGACAGTATGGTAGCAGGCTTTACGGCAGGATATATCAAGACCGCCGACTACTCCTACGCTTTAAGACTCGGCTCGGCGTGCGGAAACGCAACGGCCTTTTCAGAAAAGCTTGCAACCCGTGAAGAAATTGAACGCGTCTTTAACGCGGAGTATAAATAAGGAGGAATACTTATGAAAATCATCGACTTATTAAAAAAGGATGCGATTGCTCTTAATGTTTCTCTCACCGACAAGGAAGAGGCAATCGACAAGCTGATTTCCCTGCACGAAAAGGCAGGAAATCTTGCCGACAAGGCGGCGTACAAGGAGGCTATCCTTGCAAGAGAGGCTCAGGGCTCGACCGCAATCGGAGAAGGAATTGCCGTTCCGCACGCAAAATCGGACAGCGTAAAGACTCCCGGTCTTTCGGCGATAACGGTTCCGAACGGCGTTGATTACGGCGCTCCCGACTCCAAGCCCTCGGACATTTTGTTTATGATTGCCGCTCCCGTTGACGGAGATTTACATCTCGAAATACTCTCCCGTCTTATGGTAATGCTTATGGAACCGGAATTTTGCGCGGCTCTACGGGGCGCAAAAACAACGGACGAATTTTTAGAAATAATCGATAAAAAGGAAGCGGAAAAATACCCCGAGGAAGCGGTAAAACCCGAAGTAAAGCCGAACGGTTACAGAATACTCGCGGTTACAGCCTGTCCGACGGGCATAGCGCATACCTATATGGCGGCAGAGGCACTTGAAAAAGCGGGCGAAAAATTAGGCTATCCGCTCAAAGCCGAAACCAACGGCTCCGGCGGTGCTAAAAACGTGCTCACAAAAAAGGAAATCGAAGAATGCGACGGAATAATCATTGCCGCAGATAAAAACGTCGAAATGGCACGTTTCGACGGCAAGCCCGTTGTAAAGACCTCGGTTTCAAACGGAATAAACAAGCCCGAGGAGCTTATCAAAAGAATCGTTGACGGAAAAGCCGCGATATATCACGCCGACGAAAGTGAAAAGCAGCCTATTGATGACGACGAAAAGGAAAGCGGCTGGCACAAACTTTATAAGCATCTCATGAACGGTGTTTCGCATATGCTCCCGTTCGTTGTCGGCGGCGGAGTTCTCATAGCTCTCGGCTTCCTGTTCGATACGCTTGCAGGCAATGCCGATGTCGGCGGAACCTTCGGCTTCACAAGTCCCGTCGCGGCAATTGTGTTCTGGATAGGCAAAGCGGCATTTGCGCTTATGCTCCCCATTCTTTCGGCTTATATCGCATCGTCCGTTGCCGACAGACCGGGTCTTTTGCCCGGTATGATAGGCGGCGTATTTGCGGCAAACGGTTACACCTTCAGCTCGCTGATTGAAAACCAAAGCCTTACCGGAGACGACAAAGCGGTGTCGGGCTTCCTCGGTGCTCTGCTCGCAGGCTTCCTTGCCGGTATTATTGTAAATCTCCTCAAAAAGGCATTTTCTTGGCTTCCGAAATCAATGGACGGAATAAAGCCCGTATTTATCTATCCTCTTTTCGGCACGCTTATCATGGGCCTTCTTATGTGTCTTGTAAACCCCGTTATAGGCGTTGTCAACTCCGCTCTTTCCTCGTTCCTCTCGTCGCTCGGCGATACAAGCAAAATACTCCTTTCCATAGTACTTGCGGCAATGATGGCAACGGATATGGGCGGCCCGTTCAACAAGGCGGCTTATGTTTTCGGCACGGCTGCAATAGCCGACGGCAACACATGGATTATGGCGGCTGTTATGATAGGCGGTATGGTTCCCCCGATTGCAATCGCACTTTCGACAACCTTCAACAAGAAGAAGTGGACATCGGAAGAAATCAAATCAGGCCCCGTAAACTATCTTATGGGTCTGTGCTTCATTACGGAGGGTGCTATCCCCTACGCCGCTTCCGACCCGGTCAGAGTTATCCCCTCATGCTTAGTAGGCTCTGCTGTCGCAGGTGCTCTTACATCGCTGTTCAACGTTACATGCCCCGCACCTCACGGCGGAATCTTCACATTTATAGTATGCGACCATCCGCTTCTCTATATCGTAGCCCTTATTGCAGGCTCGGTTGTCGGAGCGCTGATGCTCGGTCTTCTTAAAAAGGATCGTAAAGAATCCGTATAACAAACAATCAAAAACCGTGCCGAGGGGCATCATCCTCTCGGCAGGTATTAAACATAAGGAGAATTATTATGGTACAGAAAACTTTTACAATCACTAATAAAATGGGACTTCATATGCGTCCGGCAAACACCTTTGTAACAGAAATGTCTAAATTCTCTTCGGACGTTGACATTGTTTTCGGAGGTAAAAGGATCAACGGCAAGAGCATTATGAATATAATGGCAGGCTGCATCAAATGCGGAAGCGAAATCACCGTAGAGTGCAGCGGCGCAGACGAAAACGAAATGCTCAAAAAAGCCGAAGAGCTTATCACATCGGGCTTCGGCGAAGAATAATATTGCCGCGGCTTAATGAAAGGGTGGGTTTAATGCTTAAAGGAATCGGCGCATCTCAAGGCTTCGGAATCGGCAAGGCCGTCGTTATAAGGGACACAAACCTTGACTATTCATCCGTAAAATTTACCGATTCGGATCATCAAAAAAAGCGTCTGCACTCGGCAGTCGCCGACTTTTCCGACGAAACAAAATCACTTGTGGCGGAGCTTAAAAAGAATGCCGGAAATAAAGAGGCGGAGATACTCGAGGGACATCTTGTTATGCTTGAGGACCCGTTTATGCTCGCACAGATGGAAGAAGCAATCGACAACGGCTCTGTTGCCGAAGCGGCGGTTGACAGCATATGCACAATGTTTATCAATATGTTCTCCGGCGTTGACGACGAGCTTACGCGCCAACGCGCCTCGGATGTAAAGGATATAAGAGACAGCCTTTTGCGCATTCTTCTGGGTGTAAAAAGTGTGGATATTTCATCCGTACCGAAAGGCTCTGTTCTCATCGCCAAGGATTTCACCCCGTCCATGACGTCACAAATAAACAGGGAAAATGTTTCCGCAATTATCACCGAGGTCGGCGGTGTTACGAGTCACAGCGCAATACTCGCACGTGCCATGGGCATACCTGCCGTTTTGTCGGTCGTCAATGCGGTTGAAAAAATCTCGGACGGCGATATGATTATTGCAGACGGCTTCAAGGGAAAAGTATTTACAGACCCCACAGAGGAAGAGCTTGAAGAATACAGAACCAAGCAGGCGGCATATCTGAAGGAAAAAGAAAGCCTCAACGAATACTTTTCAAAAGAAACCGTTACAAAATCCGGCGTAAAAAAACATGTGTACGGCAACATCGGCAAGGCTGAGGACGCACAGAACGTATTGCAAAACGGCGGCGAGGGCATAGGCCTCTTCAGAACGGAATTTCTGTTTATGGACAGAGCCTCTCTTCCCACGGAGCAGGAGCAGTACGAAGCATATTCAACCGTCGCAAAGATAACGGACGGCAAGGAGGTTATCATTCGCACGCTCGATATAGGCGGAGATAAAGCGATAGATTACCTTAAAATCGAAAAAGAGGACAACCCGTTTCTCGGACACCGCGCGATAAGATACTGCCTTGACAACCCTAAAATTTTCAAAATTCAGCTTCGTGCGATTCTCCGCGCAGCGGTTTTCGGAAACATAAAGGTTATGCTTCCGCTTGTAACGACACTTGACGAGGTTCGCAGAGCAAAAGCCCTTATCGAAGAATGCAAAGATGAGCTTAAAAACGAGGGTCTTAAATTCGCCGATATTCCCGTGGGCGTTATGATAGAAACTCCGTCGGCGGCAATAATTTCCGATTTGCTTGCAAAAGAGGTTGATTTCTTTTCCATCGGCACAAACGACCTGACGGGCTACACCATGGCCGTTGACAGAGGAAACGCCGCTGTTTCAAAGCTGTATGACCCGATTCAGCCTGCGGTTCTGCGCCTTATCGAAACGACGATCAAAAACGCCAAAAAGGCAGGCATCCCCGTCGGAATGTGCGGAGAAGCGGCAGCCGATACACGTCTTATTCCCTTGCTTTGCAAATGGGGGCTTGACGAATTTTCGGTAACGCCATCTTCGATATTGCACACAAGAAAAAGTATATGCGAATGCGAATAACGCTAAGTCTCCCGCATCTTATTTTATATAATCAAGCAGCAAAGCCCTCGTGAAGCACCTCAAAACAATATATTTTGATACAGAAACGGCCAAAACCCCTCGGATATGCGTCTGCATTATCCGAGGGGTTAAGTGCATTATTATATGAAAAACCGTTTATTTTAAGCAAGACCTACTCATAACGTGTTAATAATCAACATTCTCTTGCTTTTTTGTATGCTATATGATATTATTGGTATGCATACTAATAATATTATAAACAGGTGATATATTTGCGTAGAAACAGCAGTGAAACAAAAAGAAAAATCTTAACGGCGTGCGTTCGGTTGTTTTTGGAGGAGGGCTACAAAAGCACCTCCGTCAGTCGAATAGTCGAGGAAGCAGGCGTCGCAAGGGGCAGCTATTTAAATCTGTTTCCGACCAAGGATAAAATCTTGCTGGATTTGACCGAATCGATGTTCGGCGGTCAATTTGACGTGGCGAGGAGTATTGCGGACAAAAAGCTGCCGCCCGTATACGCCTATGCGGTGGAAACGTCTCTTCAGCTCACGCTAACGGAGCTTAACGAGAACCTGCGAGAAATCTATATTGAAGCATATTCTCAGCCCGACACGGCGGAATTCATCTATCTGCACACCACGGCGGAATTAAAGCAGATTTTCGGAGCAAATTTTCCCGATTACAGCGAAAGTGACTTTTATGAAATGGAAATCGGCACGTCAGGACTTATGCGTAACTATATGGCTCGCAAATGTGATATTCATTTCCCGTTGGAGCGCAAGCTCAGCAGGTTTTTGACGGCATCAATGAGAGTATATCGTGTACCGGAGGAAGAACAGGCAAAGGTGCTTGCTTTTATCGGCTCGATTGATATTCGGGAGCTTGCCGTTACGGTTATGCATAAGCTGTTTGCCATGCTTGAAATGAAATATGACTTTAAGCTGTCTACGGACGGCGAAACGGAGGAAAGAAGATGAGAACAGGGAAAAAACTGCTCACAGGTATGCTTTTGGTGCTTTTCATTGTTTTTGTCGCAGGATGCGGCAAAACGGCAAAAACCAACGCCGCACTGCCGGAGGTGCGCAACAGCGGCACGGCGGTTCAGTGGAAATACAGCGATGAAGCCGACTGGCGCGACCTTGTGGCACTTACCGAGCTGCGAGGTGCTGCCGGAGAAAACGGCAAGGACGGAATTAACGGCACCGACGGAAAGAACGGCGTCGACGGTAAAAACGGTCTTGACGGCAAAGACGGCATTAACGGTCTTGACGGCAAAGACGGCGTTGACGGCAAAGACGGAGCAGACGGCAAAGACGGCATAGACGGAAAAGACGGAGCAGACGGCAAGGACGGCATTAATGCCAAAAACATAGAGGTGCAGCGAACCGAAACCCACATACAGTGGCGTTACGAGGGCGACGAGTGGCAAAATCTTGTTGCGATAGCCGATATAGAGGGCCCTGCCGGACAGAACGGAACGGACGGTGCAAACGGAAAAACTCCGGAATTTCGCGTAAGCGAAAATATCCTGCAATGGCGTTATGTCGGCGATGAGATTTGGCTTAACCTGTACGATCTTACCGCATTAAAAGGTGCGGATGGCAGAGACGGCGCTGATGGCAAAGACGGAGCCGACGGTAAGGACGGAATAAACGGGCAAAACGGCTCTGACGGCAAAGACGGTAAAACACCTTTTATCGGTGAGAACGGCAACTGGTGGTTCGGAGAAATCGACACCGGTGTAAAAGCCGCAGGTGTTGACGGCACAGACGGTGTTGACGGCACAGACGGCGAAAAGGGAGAAAAGGGCGACAAAGGCGACAAAGGCGATAAGGGTGACAAAGGCGACAAGGGCGATAAAGGCGACAAGGGCGACGCCGGTCAGAACGGCAGCTGCCCGGGCTATTTTTATGCAGAAACAAGAATTCCGAGAGTATTTCTCAATAACGGCAACGCAGCTTTAAGCGTTTATGAAAAGGTAAACAGCGGAGACCTGATATCCACTTATCTTGATAAGATTGCGCTCAAAAAAGGTCATGTTTACAGCGTCACCATAAGCGGCTCTCTCCAGGTGGTATCAAACGAGTCCAACAACAACGGTAATTACTCCATCCAGATGACAGACGGCTATGACGACGACCTTTGCCGTGAGGTTACACGCATAAAACGTGACGGCAAAAAAATAGCGCAGACAAACGACCAACATTCCTTTAATTTCACCAGAATTTACGACGCCTCGGACGAGGATATAACGCTGTACTTCATGTTTGAACAGTCGGCATACAATACCCGTCTCGAGAGCTTCAAAGGCACAATCACAATAACCGCCCTTGATTAAGTTTACATAACGGAGGTAGCAAGAAATGAAAAAACGAATACTCAGTATCCTGCTCACCCTATGTATGCTGTTCTGCCTTGTGCCGACAGGCGTATTTGCCGAGGGCGAGACAGCAACGGGCTCTGCTGCGATACAGCTTGGCACAGACGCACTAAGTAAAAATGTAAACACAGCGACCGCACCGACCGTGTATTTCGGGCAAGACCATGAAAATAATCCCGGTGCATGGCGCGTCATCGACTATGACGGAAACAGTGCAGCCGGCATAGCCGGGAATATGACCCTGCTTGCGGCAAATAACATGGGGTTGTCAAAGTTCGGTGCGAGCAACGCTTATGCGGACAGCGCGTTGAAAGAGGCAATAGACGCGCTTGCGGATAAGCTGACGGCGAAAGAAACCGATGCTGTTGAAAAACGGACCCTTGCAAGCGGAAACTACGATGAGGAAAATACCGACGGTGTAGCGGGTCCTGCGGTAAGCAATGCTGTTTTTTGGCCGCTTTCCTCAAAAGAGGCTAATGCGGTAAACAACGATTTGCGTGTCGTGGATCCCGAGCATCCGGGTTGGGCGTCAAGCTATTGGTGGCTGCGCTCCCCAGACGAAGACTATTCCACTGCCTTTGTGGCTGGTAGAGGTGAAGTCCGCTACTATGGTGGATACTCTACTTCCAAGGAGTTTGGCGTTCGTCCCGCTTTCGACTTGAATTTGGACTCTGTCCTCTTTGCATCCGCCGCCGTGGGCGGCAAGCCCGACGGAGGGCTGCAGCCCGTTTCCCCAAATTACACCGGAAACGAATGGAAGCTGACCCTTTATGACAGCAAGCGCAACGATTTCAGCAGAACTACCTGGGAGGTTTCCGCTTCCACCAAGGGCGGCACCGTAGAGATATCCTATACCGACGCAAAAACCGGCGCAAACGAATATATTTCCGCTCTGATCTTTGATGATGTCGGTAATGTAATCTATTACGGCCGCAGCAACGCCTCCCTCACAGAAAAAGACGGTACGGCACAGCTTACCATTCCTGCCGGCTTTGCCGAGGGTACCTATACCCTGAAGGTCTTCAACGAGCAGTACAACGGCGACCGCAAAACCGACCTTGCAAGCGGTTTCGCGGATGTTACGCTGACGGTTGAAAAGCGGGTCGACGAACAGTTCACCCTTGCCCCCGGCGGCAGATACTATTTTGACCTTTCGGCAATGGATATTCCCGGAACGGTAAACAGCAATTTGCCTGACAGCACCCTGCATTATGTGCCTTTTACCTATGCAGGTACGGTGGATGCCTATTCGATGGAAAATGAAACCGATACCGCCAAGCAGCCCTACGAGCACAGCCTTTTTATTGCGGACTATAACGTGAAATGTTCTTTGCAGCGGGAGACGTTGGCAGAAATGAACCTGATTTATGGCCAGACCTATACAGCGAGTAACGTGAACTATACGCTCCGCGCCCCATCTGTTGGAGACCATCACCGTAATGAAGGAGAAGGCTCTGGTCTTGCACCAATTGACAATGAATGGGATACGATCTATCAGAAGTCAGCCGATTATATCAAAAACTGGTATAAAATGCGCTCTTTCGGCCAGGATATAGGTACTGGGAATGTCGAGGGAATGTATCTATCTCGTGGTGGACACTTCGCTGCACAGGCTACATTTTGGGCAAGGCCAACCCTTCCGGAGCGGGACATTGGTTTCCGCCCCGTCCTTGAACTGCCGACAGATCTTGCCGCCGACAGCCTGAAGGCGGTTGCGTTGATCATGGCCGGTTATATGCCCGGCGAGCAGCAGAACTGGATCAATATCATCGTGAAAAAGGGCGAGAGCTTCAAAGCGCCCGCTGCCGAGGGTCTGCCCCGCCCGGACAGCATTTCGGCAGATGCACAACTGTGGTGGGTAGACGAAAATTCAAACTTCTACAAGCCCGGCGATACCGTTCCCGCAGATGTTTCGGCACTTACCGCTTTATGGGGCGGCTTCGGTCTGTTTTTGGATCGCGGCGACGGCGAGGTCGAGGTCACACCGGACAATTATACCGATATTTTCGGCGACGGGACTGCCTCCTTTGTTCTGCCTAAGGGCAAGAACTTTAGTACACTTAGGGATTCAGTGAATCTGACAGGCAAGGATATTTTGGAAATTTATTCGACCGGCAGGCTTGAAAGATACGGTTGTGTTTTCCCGAATCTGAAGCTCAAGAATGCCGACCTGACCTCTGTGCGCTTGAGCGAAAAGTATATCGGAAAGAGCAACCCGCTCTTTATCACGGCGGACGGAAAGAATACCATCGAAAGTCTGAACGGAATTAGCAAGAGCATGAACACCCTTTCCATTCTCGGCAACGGCTCGCTGACGCTGAACGGCGCACTGACGCTCAGCCAATACACCCAGTATGGCGGTGGCAGCGTCACCATGACGGACGGGCTCACGGCGTACTATCTTACCGTAGACAGCGGCTCGCTTACCGTAACGGGCGATCCGCAGGCCATTACGCTGCGGGATCAAGATTTAGGCTATCTGCAAATGGGCGACGGTGTGCGGCTGTTCACGGGCTCTTCGGCGCAGGATGCCGCAGAAGCTGTTATTCCGCAGCTTTCCGCTGAAATGCAAGAACTGTATCAGCGCTATCTGGCGGATGACAACACGCTGACAAATGAAGAGTTTGCCGCGCTGTACAACGCACTCAGAGAGCGGTTCAACGCTATCTTCCGGCAGCTTTCCGACAAGACCTATGTGCGTATCACGGGCGCTTGGGATGTGACCTATCAGCCCGGAGAAAATGGAGACGGCAATGCGGTCACAGATATTAAGTTCTATAACGATGCTCTCACGCTGCGAGGCGCTTTGTTCACTCGCACGGGGCACACGCAAGTAGGCTGGGCGACCGTGGACGGCGGCGAAAAGGTGTACAGCTTTGGAGATGTTTATACCAAAAACGAGGCTTTAACGCTCTATCCCGTTTGGAACACGAATAAATATACAATTACCTTTGACACCGCAGGCGGCAGCGAAATCGCTCCGATCACGCAGGACTACGGCACGGCAATTACCGCACCTGCCGACCCGACAAGAGAGGGATACACCTTTATCGGTTGGGATATAGAAATTCCCACGACCATGCCTGCCGAAAATATAACGCTCAAAGCGAGATGGAAAGACATTGAAAAACCCACGGGCGAAATTATCATAGGCACAAATAAATGGCGCGAATTCTTAAACAAGCTGACCTTCGGTCTGTTCTTTAAGGACACGCAGGAGGTAACGATAAACGCTTCCGATAACAGCGGAACCGTGTTTGTCTCTTATCTGGTAACAAATCGGGACCTCTCTGAGACGGAGCTCGGCTCTCTTGTGTACCGTGCGTATGATGAGCCGTTTTTAATAGAGCCTAACGGAGAATATATTGTTTATGCAATGCTCGTTGATGAGAGCCTGAACATCACATATCTTCGCTCCGACCGCATAACGCTCGATAATATCCGGCCTGTAATCGGCGGCATTGAAAACGGCAAGACCTACTGCGAGGCACAGACAGTTACAATTGACGAGAAGTATATAGATACAGTTACCGTAAACGGCACAAAGGTCACGCTTGATGAAAACAGCGGCTTTACTCTCTCTCCTGCGGACGGCGAACAGAAAATCATTGTCACCGATAAGGCAGGCAACACCGCCGAGATGACCGTGACGATAAACGACGGGCACACCTTCGGTGAATGGACATCAAACGGCGACGGCACGCATAGCCGTAAATGCACCGTGGACGGCTGCAAGGGTGTTGAAACAATGGCTTGCTCGGGCGGAAATGCAACCTGCGCCGAAAAAGCGGTATGCGAATACTGCGGCAAGGCTTACGGAAAGCCTGATTCAAACAATCACACCGACTTAAAGCACATCGATGCAAAGGCGGCAACTAAGACTGCCGAGGGCAATATCGAGTATTGGTACTGCGGCGGCTGTGATAAGTATTACAGCGACAAAGACGGTATAAACGAAATTAAAAAAGCTGACACCGTAACGGCTAAGCTGCCGGGCAATCCGAAGTCTCCCCGAACCGGCAATGCAAGCGACCTCGCTTTATGGATTTCCCTGCTGCTTGTCAGCGGCGGCGTAACAGGCGTCACGGCGGGCCTGCGCAAAAAGAAAAAACACAAAGTATAATTTTTTTCGTTTCCCTTTTCTGCTTTTACGGCAGTAAAAAGCCTCCGTTATTAAGACGGAGGCTTTCGTTTATTGCGACTTATGCATATTCTCGATTTTTTTAATGTATTCGGTGCTGTTCTCAAGAAATTTCCGAGTATCGAAGGACTCGTTTTTAAGGCTGTTTTGAATAATAATACCATCGGAAACCATCAAAATAAGCCAAGTGAAATAGTCGGCCGAAACAACGTCTGTTCTCTCGGCGATTTTTGCCGAAATGAGTTTTTGGAATTCATCATAGCGATGAATCAGCTTAGCTCTGATTTCCTCGTCGCCGAGCAATGCCGCGTCAAAGAGGTGAAGCCTGAGCCCGGCATAGGCTATATTTCTCTCGATTACATAATTTACAAGACGGTGCGGCGAGGTATCCTTTTCCTTGTTTTCCGTCCATTGTATCAGCTCGTCCCATTGGCGCGAAAGATAGCGGTCGGTAACGGCAAAAAGTATTTCGTTTTTGCTTTTATAATAGTAATACAGCGTGCCCTTCGAAATATTCGCCTTTTCGGCTATTTTCGCGAGAGTCACCTCCGAAAAGGAATTTACCTTTAAAAGCTCCTCAGCAGTATCAAGTATGATTTCGTTTATATTTTCGGGTCTTTGAGCTGCCATAATACCCTCCTGCAAAATTTCTTAAAGTATAACACGAACAATCGGCAATGTCTACAAAACAATATTCACAAAAAAAATACGTAAGAGTGATTTTTTTAGTTAAAAGTATTGACAAACGCTTTTTTCGGAATTATACTTTGCTTATGAGTCGGTCAGTTAACCGACATATTTTTTATGCACAGTCGGGCGTGTGACCGACTGCAAGGCTGATTAAAAGAGGCTTGAAGTTATGAACATATCATCAATTAACAAAAAATTGAAAAAGACTTTCGGCGGAAAATTCAGTGCTTCAAAGGAGAACGGCTCGATTTTTGTTCGAGGCAAAAGCTCCGATTGGGGCGAAATCGTCGCGGCTTGCCAAGCGGCGGCAAAAAAATTCAGCACAACGCATATTGTCAACGATATTGTTTACACGGGCGAGCAGCCCGCTCCGACGCGTCTGCCGTCTCTCAAGGATGATTTCCTCGATGGCAGAACACCCGACGTGCTTGTTATCGGCGGCGGCATTTCAGGTGCTTCGATAGCAAGAGAGCTGACCAAGTGGAAGCTTGACGTTTTACTTGTAGACAAGGAGGCGGACCTTGCGCTTCAGGCGTCGGGACGCAACGACGGCGAGGTGCACCCCGGAATCGACCTCGGCAAAGGCTCACTCAAACACAAGTACATTCGCCGCGCAAACCATATGTATGCAGACGTTTGCCGCGAGCTTGACGTTCCGTTTAAGCAGGTAGGTCAATATGTGCTTTTCCGCAACGCCGCGCTGAAGCCGCTTATCGGTCTGTATGCTTTTTGGCGGAAGCATCACGACGGCATAGAGGACACCGAGATAATCTCGGGCAAGGAGCTTATGCGCCGCGAGCCGAACCTCACACCGGAAACAAAATTCGCAATGTATAATCCGAGCGCAGGCTGTGTTTGCCCGTACGGACTCACCATAGCCTATGCCGAAAACGCCGTTCAAAACGGCGCGCAGGTAAGTCTTAACACCGCCGTGCTCTCCATGGAGGTGTCGGAGCATAACATCATAAGCGTTACCACCAACAGAGGCGTTATTCATCCGAAAATCGTTATCAACGCCGCAGGCGTTTTTGCCGAGGATATTGCCGCCATGGCGGATGACAGATTTTTCTCGATTCATCCGCGTCGAGGAACCAACTCGATTCTTGACCAAAAAGCAGGCGCATATATGCACTCGGTAGCCTCCGTAAAGGACATAAGCGTTCACGGTAAAACCCATTCAAAGGGCGGCGGCATATTGCACACCGTCCACGATAATCTTCTCGTAGGACCCGACGCCGTAGAAACGGTTGAAAAGGAAAACACGGAAACACGTGCCGAGAGCATTAAAACCGTCTTCGACAAGCAGACTCAAACAATGCCGGCGCTGTCAAAACGTGATATAATCACTTATTTCACGGGCGTTCGCGCTCCTACCTTTGAGGAGGATTTTATACTTGAACCCGGCAGAAGAACAAGGAACTTGATTCACGTAGCCGGTATTCAATCCCCCGGACTTACAACTGCTCCCGCGGTTGCCGTCGATATGGCGGAGCTTGCGGTCAATATGCTCGGCAAGACCGAGACGGTTGAAAAAAACAACAATTATAATCCTATTCGCAAGGGCGTTCCCGTGCTTCGCGAAATGGACGACGATACAAGAGAAAAAATGATAGCCGAAAATCCCGACTACGGCGAGATTATTTGCCGCTGCGAGCAAATCAGCAAGGGCGAAATTCTCGACGCTTTGAAATCCCCGATATGCGTTCCGACGGTTGACGGTATCAAAAAGCGCATAAGACCGGGAATGGGACGTTGTCAGGGCGGCTTCTGTTCGCCGCTTGTCACCAAAATAATTGCCGAATTTCTCGGCGTTCCGCTGTATGAGGTTAAAAAATCCTCGGCGGAAGCGGTGATAACATACGGCGAAACAAAGGTAACCGAAGGAGGCGAAGAGTGATGACGACAGGTAACTATGACGTACTCGTTGTCGGCGGCGGTCCTGCCGGTCTTGCGGCGGCGATAAGCGCTCACGATAACGGTGCCAAGGTTCTCCTTCTTGAAAGAGAGGCAAGGCTCGGAGGAATACTCAAGCAGTGCATTCACGACGGTTTCGGTCTTCATCACTTCGGCGAGCAGCTCTCAGGTCCTGAATACGCCGAGCGGTTTGAGGATGAGCTGTACAAACGCAATATCGAATACAGCACCCTTACGTTTGTCACGAAAATAGACAAAAACGGCGACGGAAGCTTTTCGGTGCATACCGTCGGCAGAAGCGGCGTTTCGATATTCACGGCAAAAGCGCTTGTGCTGGCTACGGGCTGCCGCGAGCGTACCGCCAAGCAGGTATTTATTCACGGCACGCGTCCTGCAGGCGTTTTCACGGCCGGAACCGCACAGCATTTTACAAATCTGCTCGGGCTTATGCCCGCCAAAAAATGCGTAATTCTCGGCTCGGGAGATATAGGACTTATCATGGCACGCCGGCTTACGCTTGAGGGCGCAAAGGTTCTCGGCGTTTATGAGGCAAAGCCTACGCCGTCGGGACTTACGAGAAACCTGCATCAATGCCTGCACGATTATGATATTCCGCTGCACCTGTCGCACACCGTCACTCGCGTGTTCGGAGTTGACAGGCTCGAAGCGGTTGAGATTTCAAAGGTTGACGAAAATATGGCTCCGATACCCGGCACACAGAGCCGCGTCGAATGTGACACGCTGATTCTCTCGGTCGGATTGATTCCGGAAAACGAGCTCGCCGAGTCCGTCGGAGTAAAGCTTGACCAACGCACAAAGGGTCCCGTATGCGACGGTCAGTGTATGACGAGTGCCGACGGCGTATTCAGCTGCGGCAACGCTTTGCACGTCAACGATTTGGTTGACTTTGTTTCGCAGAACGCCGAGCAGGCGGGAAAATCAGCCGCTGCTTATTCGGGCAGAGAAAGACGGCTTATTGAGATAACCCCGGGCGACGGTTTATTGTACGCAGTGCCGCAAAGGCTCAATCTCAACGAGGATAACAGTAAAACAGACCTGTATTTCCGCGTCCGCGAGGAGGAAAACAACTGTGTGCTTCATATTTACGCGGACGGCAAGGAAATACTTAAAAAGCGTTACGCATTTATGCGTCCGCCCGAAATGGAAAATCTCACGATTGATTTCAGCGCATGCGAATTAAACGAAAACAGCCGAGTGGAGCTTCGGCTGGAAAGACTCGGTAAAGGAGACGGTGTAAAATGACAAAAGAATTGGTTTGCATCGTTTGTCCCCGTTCGTGCAGAATGACGATTACATCAGACGGCGACGAGCTTGTTGTGACCGGCAACACCTGCAAAAGGGGCAAAGAATTCGCCGTAAGCGAAATGACCGACCCGCGTCGTACCGTTTGCACAACGGTGCGCACCGCCTTCCCTTCGGTACCGGTTCTGCCCGTTCGCGTATCGGGGCCGATTCCCAAAAACAGAATTTTCGACCTGATGCACGAGGTAAACCGTATCACCGTTTCAAAACGACTCGGACGAGAGGAAGTCGTTGTACCGAATATTCTCAATCTCGGCGTGGATTTGATTGCAACAAGCAATATCCTGAAGGACGAGAAGAAGCAACCTTAAAAAAGAAAGAGGGGAAAATCTTTAATGGAACAGTCACTTGTGCTGACCTTTGACGTCGGCACGCAGAGTGCAAGATGCTTGCTTGTCAATGAGAGTGGAGACTTTGAGGATAAGGAGCAGCAAAAATACAAGGTTCCTTATTTATCAAAACAGCCCGGATGGGCAGAACAGACCCCGGATTTTTATTTTAACATTATAGCCGAAATGTCAAAAAAGGTTATCGAGAGAAATGCCGATAAGCTTGACCGCATAACAGCCGTATGCCTTACCTGCATACGTGACACGGTGCTTTGCCTTGACAAAGACAAACGTCCGCTTCGCGACATAATATTATGGCTCGACGAGCGTGAGGCCGACGAGGACGGGCGGATTCCGGCAGCAAAACGCGCATTGTTTTCGCTTGTGGGAATGGGAGAATCGGTAGATATGATTTACCGAGCCTCTACCGGCAACTGGATTATGCAAAATGAGCCCGAAATATGGGCCAAAACAGACAAATACGTTATGCTGCCGTCATATCTCAACTATCTTTTGACGGGCGAGCTTAAGGATTCCGTGGCAAATATGATAGGTCACGTACCGTTTGATTACAAAAACCGCCGTTGGATGAAACCCGGTGCTCTCACGCGCTGCGTGTGCAATGTTCCGTCCGAAAAGCTCTGTGAGCTTGTTCCGTCGGGCGAGGTTATAGGTAAAATCACAAAAGATGCGTCCGAAAAAACGGGCATCCCAATGGGACTTCCGCTTATAGCAACCGGCTCCGACAAGGGCTGTGAAACCATCGGTATGTCCGTTGTAAAATCAAACCGAGCGGCAATTTCTTTCGGCACGACCTCAACCTTACAGATGGCGGTTAAAAAATATTTTGAACCGCAGCCTTATATGCCGGCTTATCCGGCTGTTCCGAACGATATGTTCAATCCCGAATTCGAGGTCTATCGCGGATTTTGGATGATTTCGTGGTTTATAGAGCAGTTTGCCGCGAAGGATAAGGTTGACGCCGCCGAGGAGGGCGTTTGCATAGAGCGTTATCTTGACGATAAAATCAAGGATATTGAGGCCGGCTCCGGCGGACTTATTTTACAGCCGTTTTGGACTCCGGGCATCACGAACCCGAACGCGAGCGGCGCAATTATAGGCTTTTCGGATTTCCATACGCGTTATCATTTGTATCGCGCCATAATAGAGGGCATCTGCTTAGAGCTGTACCACGGGCTCGTTAAAATGCAAAAACGCTCAAGCGTCACGGTAGATGAGCTTTATGCCGGCGGAGGCGGCTCCAGCAGCCCTGTCGTATGTCAAATTGCCGCAGATGTGTTCGGCTTGCCCGTACACCGTATTCAGACTCACGAGGCGAGCGCAGTCGGCTGTGCCATGGTCGCGTTTATTTCACAGGGCGTTTACGGCAGCTATGAGGACGCCATAGAGCATATGGTACATAAAAAAGACGTATTTATTCCGAACGAGGAAAACCACCGAACCTATATGAAAATTTACGGCAAGGCGTATTCTCACCTTGCCTCAAGATTAAAGCCAATAGAAAAATACCTACATCATTTTCAAACAGGAGGACACTGATAATGAGTACAAAACCGTATAAGGGCTTTGAGCCTAAATGGATGCTTCAGAGAGCACCTGAGAACAGCTATCGTTCAATTTTCCGCTGGGGCGACCCCGACTTCTTCAAATATCCGAAGGAGAGCCTTTACAAATATGTTAAAAAACGCTGCAATCTCAAGGACGAGGAGTTTATGCAGTATAATGACGATTTGGGTCTTGACCCCGTAAATCTCGGCGAAGAGCACGCTCCGAAGATTGACAAAAAGCACGTAAAGGCCATTGCCGCAATAGTCGGCGAAAAGAACGTCTCACAGAGCGACTACGACCGTCTCGCCGTTTCCTACGGACAGACAATGTACGATCTTCTCAGAATGCGTCACCGTCGTTTTGACTCTCTTCCCGACCTCGTTGTTTTTCCGGAGACAAGCGAGCAGATTGAGAAAATCGTAGCCTACGTCACAAAGAATAAAATACCGCTCTATGTTTACGGCGGCGGCTCGTCGGTTACAAGAGGCGTTGAGCCCATTAACGGCGGCGTTTCTCTTGATATGCGCCGCAACTTCAACAAGGTCATTAAATTCAATGAGACCGATCAGACCATTACAGTTCAGGCAGGTATGTCCGGACCAAAGCTCGAGCAAACGCTTCAAAACGCTCAGAGCCTTTTCGGCGCAAAACGTCCGTACACCTGCGGTCACTTCCCGCAGTCGTTTGAATATTCCTCCGTCGGCGGTTGGACCGTCACACGCGGTGCCGGTCAGAACAGCACCTATTACGGCACCATAGCCGATATAGTTGTTTCGCAGAAATACGCCACACCGATAGGTAAAATCGAGACAAGTCACTATCCGAGAGAGGCAACGGGACCGAATCTCAATCAGGTCATGATGGGCGGCGAGGGCACCTTCGGCGTTCTTACCGAGGTCACGCTCAAGTTTTTCCGCTGGATGCCCGAAAACAGAAAACGCTTTTCTTATATGTTCAAGGACTGGCCGACAGCTATGCGCGCCGCTCGTGAAATGATGCAGTGTGAGTGCGGCTTCTCCTCTGTTTTCCGTCTTTCAGACCCGGAGGAGACTTCATTAATGCTCCATCTTTACAACGTTGACGAAACGCCGCTTGAGCCTCTTCTTGATAAATTGGGCTACAAGGACTTTGAGCGCTGTCTCTTCCTCGGATTTACAGACGGCGAAAAGGGCTTCTCAAGAAACGTTGCGCATAACATAATGAAAATTGCCGTTAAGCACGGCGGTATCCCGATGACCGGCTACGTATGCAAGGGCTGGGAAAAGGGCCGCTTCAACGACCCGTATCTTCGCGATACACTCATGGATTTCGGCTTTATGATTGATACGCTTGAGTGCACGGTCAACTGGTCAAATATGGCTCGTGTTCACCGTGAGGTTCGTGAGGTTTGCCATAAGCTTCCGAACACAATCGTTACAACTCATATGTCGCATTGCTATCCGCAGGGCGCCAACCTCTACTTCATCTTTATGACTAAAATGCAGGACGAAGAGGAGTTCCGTGCTTATCACGCAACAATTCTCGACGCCATACAGAAGAGCGGTGCTGCCATCAGCCACCACCACGGTATCGGAAAGATGTTTGCCCCGTGGCTTGAGGGCTACCTCGGCGAAAAGGAATACGGCATAATCCGCACGCTTAAAAACTATTTTGACCCCGATTACCTTATGAATCCGGGCGGAACCATAGGCCTTGACCTTAAACCCGAGGATAAAAAGTATCTGCGTGAGCATACCGAGTATGTTGACGAGCTCAAGGACTGAAAAGGCTGTTGAAGCGCGGCTCAAAGCCGTAACGTCAAGCATAAACACATAAAATCAAGGCTTTCGTTTCAGGTGAGACGAAAGCCTTTTTATTGCCGATTACAGAAAAACTTACTTTTTGTATAAGCTTTCGGCACTTGCGGCTGTTGACTGTTTGCCGTCGTAATTATATAATAATTTATAACAAAATTTCGCCGCATATGTGATATGCCGCACAAGCAAAGAGGTTCATCATGACAGATAAAAGCTATTCAATTATTTTCAGCAGCCCGACAGGCAACACGAGGCTGCTCGCCGACACCATTCGCGACGCGCTGCCGGAGGAAAACTGTAATTATTTCGGAGTGAGCGAAAACGCCGATACACAATCCGACATTTTATTTATAGGCTTTTGGACGGATAAGGGAACCGCCGACAAGGCGACCTTGGATTTGCTCGAAACGCTGAAAAATAAAAGGATTTTTCTTTTCGGAACGGCGGGCTTCGGCGGAGACGAGGAGTACTTCAAAAAAATCCTCGCAAATACAAAAAAGAGCATTAGCGGCAGCAACATCACAGTCGGTGAGTATATGTGTCAGGGAAAAATGCCGCAAACGGTCAGGGAGCGCTATATCAAAATGAAAAGCCTGCCGAATCCCGCGCCGAATCTCGATATGCTGATTGAAAACTTTGACCGTGCTCTGTCTCATCCCGACGAAAACGATTTGAAAAGGCTGAGGCTCTCCGTGGAAAAGCTGTAATAAGAAGCGACAGCGCGACCTACCCCGCTAAGCTGTGCCGCGTATCATATTACTATTGATTTATTGTAAAAATAATGATAAAATATTCAGCGTAGCACGTAAGCAGGTGTAGTTTAATGGCAGAACATCAGCTTCCCAAGCTGAATACGGGGGTTCGATTCCCCTCACCTGCTCCAAAAGATAAAATCGTCGCACCAATGCGACGTCAATGATTAAATCAATCTGAAAAGATTGATTTTTTTTGTGCGTTATTACAAAGGAAAAGGAAGGAATGATATAAATGAATAATTTAAACAACAATGCAGAGGATAGATTTGTTGTGTCAGATAAAGATATTAAATGGGGTATAAATGGACAACAAAAAACGGAAGAGGAAATTAATAGGTACATGGCAGAAAAACGAAAAAAATTACAGGAAGTTTCTCTTGATAAATATATGATAATAGGTAGTGTTGTCGAAATTCAGGGAAATTTTGATAAGCTAATGATAATCGGGTATAAAGTCAAAGATAGAGATGGGAAAATTATGGATTATATGGCTTGCAAATATCCGAATGGTGCAACAGATTCATTAACATTTTTTAATCATAATGATATAAAAAAAATATATTTTGTTGGATTTACTACTGAATATGGTAATGAATATAAAAGCAATTTAGATAATAAAAACGAGGAAAAATGAAGGCTCGTATAATATGTTGGGTGCTGTTGTTGGAGATGTAATTGATTCGGTGTTACTGACTATGATGAAAATGGTAAAGAGGTTCTTAAATAGATTTGAAAATAATGAAACATTTACTTGTGCATTTTTAACATCTTGTTATACTGGAATGAGAACTGGAGAGGTATTTGCATTAACTTGGGATATATTGATTTAGACAATGGAACAATATCAGTCAAACATAATGTTTATGATAAACCTAAAGACGAATAGCAAGACATTAATTAATTGAGAGTTTATATACTCCCATAATATTGGTTTATTTTGTCGTGTAAATAATCAATATTATTTTTAGTAATTTTCTTAAAAGCTTTATTTATTTCATCAATCATGTAATTCATAGCTATATTTTGAGCTTGTTCAATAACTTCTTTTGTTCGTAAACGTGTATAGTTAAGGCTCCAAAAACGGCAAGTATCAAAGGATACTTGCCGTTTTTTACTTTTTCGCATTTTACTCTCCTCTCGTTTTTCTTTCGTCTATCCGTCGTCCGCTCACTTCATTATTCGCTGTTCACTTTTCTCTCTTCGCTCAACCTCTCCTCTCTTGCAGAGGAAGGTGATTTACCGTAAGGCAAGCCGGAGGGATTTTGCCTCCCTTGTAAAGGGAGGTGGGCCTCGTCAAGGCAAGCCGGAGGGATTTTGCGGAGTTATATGGAATTTAAATAGAAAGCAAATTACTTTTTAATCCCTCAGTCCGCTCGTGAACTCGCGTCCAGCTCCCTTTTCAAGGGAGCCTAAACAATCCCTCAGTCTGTTCGCGTTGCTCACAGCCAGCTCCTGACGGGAGCCCGTCCCCTTTGTCACTTCGTGACATTTCCCCACACCGTGGGGAATCACCCTTTACAAGGGAGCCTAAACAATCCCTCAGTCTATTCGCGTTGCTCACAGACAGCTCCTGACGGGAGCCCGTCCCCTTTGTCGCTTCGCGACATTTCCCCACACCGTGGGGAATCACCCTTTTCAAGGGAGCCTATTACTATTAGGGTGCCGCGCCTTGTAAATAAAACCCATTAAAAAAAGCTCCCCTTGGGGGAGCTTTTCGTTTTTATTCGCCGCCGGTACGTCTGAAAAGGTCGTTAATGTGTCTGAAATAATTTTTGTCTATACCGTCTATTGTTTCCTCGGTGGTTCTGAACTGCCAGTTGCCGAACGCTCTGCCGGGAACATTCATACGCGCGTCCGAGCCGAAGCCGCACATATCCTGATAAGAAATGACGGCAAGCTTTGCCGAAGAGCGCCACACGGTTTCGATAATCTTGCGGCAGGACGGGCTGTAATATCCGCCGTCGCCCCAATTATCGCCCGTAAATCCGCAGTAATCAAGCGCAAAGGCTCGCTCTTCGGGCGTTGCCTCCCAAAGCCACGCAAGCAGCGTTGTATTGTCGTGCGTGCCGACATATGCTACGGTATTCAGCGGATAGTTATGCGGCAGATGTGTGCTGTTTCCGCACGGGTCAAAGCCGAACTGTATTACACGCATACCGGGGAACCGAGTTTTATCAAGCAGCTGTGTGACGTCCTCGCCGAACACGCCGAGATCCTCTGCAATAATAGGAACGTCTCCCATTTCTTCCTTTACGGCGTCAAAAAATTTCATTCCGGGCCCCTTGACCCATTCGCCGTTTTTCGCCGTTTTTTCGTCCGCAGGAACCGCCCAATATGACGCAAATGCGCGAAAATGGTCAATTCTGACCGTATCATAAAGCCGAAAAGCGTCCTTTATGCGGCTGAGCCACCAGGCATATCCCGTTTTTTCAAGCACTTCCCAATTATAAAGCGGGTTGCCCCAAAGCTGACCGTCCTTTGAGAAGTAATCGGGCGGAACTCCCGAAACTCTGCGGCGCACAAAGCTACGCTCGTCTATCTCAAAAAGCTCCGTATTGCTCCAAACATCGGCACTGTCGGTTGAGACGTATATCGGCATATCGCCGAGTATTTTTACGCCGTTTTCGTTGGCAAACTGCTTTATGCGGTGCCATTGAGAAAAGGCAATATACTGCTCGAATTTATAAAAATCGGCTTCGTCTTTCAACTCGTCTCTGTTTTTAAGCGCATTTTCGTACCGCGCGAATTTTTCATCCCACTCATACCACGGCTTGCCGCCGAATTTTTCCTTTGCGGCGCAAAACAGCGAATATGCTTCGCACCACGGGTTCTCCTCGCAGAATTTTTCAGTCTCCGCAGATACTTCGTTTTTCTTGTTTTGATACGCGATTTTTAAAAGCTCCCTGCGGCTTTTTGCGGCAAATTCGTAGTCCGCCGTGTAAGGCGAGCCGTAATATACGCTTCTTGCAAGGTCGTCTTCCGACACAAAACCGTCATTTTTGAGCGTGTCCGGGTCAATCAGAAGCGGTGACAACGCAAATGCCGCCGGAGACGCATAAGGTGAGCCGTAAAAATCCGTAGGACAAAGCGGCAGCACCTGCCAATATGAAAACCCCATATCCTTGATACGGCGTATAAACCGTTTTGTCTCTTCGCCCATTACGCCGATTCCGTATTTTGACGGGAGCGACGTGATATGCATTAAAACTCCGCCGGCTCTTGTGTTAAGCATTATATAATTCCCCTTTTTTGAGCTTCGTCTTGATTTATGCCGCTTTGAGATACTCCTCAAGGCACAGGCCGCTCTTATTCATCGCCTTTGCAGCCTCTTTGCCGACATAACGCCAATGCCACGGCTGATAATTCATACCCGTTTTGTCAGTTTTATTTTCGGGATAGCGCAAAATAAAGCCGTAATCCTGCGCATTTTTTACAAGCCACGAAAACTCCTTTGTAGAGGCAAAATCGGAGCTTGCACTCACAATATCCATTGACAGACCGAGATTTTGCTCGGAATATCCGCCCGGCAAAATAAACGTGCGCGCCTTTGCGGCGGCGTCGTCATCGGACAAGCCCTGATTTTTATAATAACTCACCTTTCGGTTGTAATTATCGTTTTGACGTGAAACCGAGCAATACCCTGCATACGGAGTTAAAACACAGCCGTCCTTCTTTGCGGCGTCGTACATCTCTTGATACGCTTTAACAACTCTCGAATCAAGCTGCACGCTGCTTCCGCTTATCGCGTTTGCAAGCGACGGCACATATCCGTCGGGCAGCTTATGCCCTGCGTTAACAAGCGTGAGCTCCCAATTGCCCGAGCTCGGGTCTACGGTTTGAGGATTGTTAAAATCGGCTGCCGAAGCCGTAACGGGCGGTGCCGATGCGGTCGTCTCCGGAACGGGTTCAGGGGCTGTCGTTTCCGCGGTAGTCTCTTCTTCGGTCGTCTCCTCCTGCGGTTCTTCCTGTGTGGTTGTTTCGCTGATTTTTGCTTCGAGCCTCTCGACGGCAGGGTCCTTTACCTCTCTTTGCCCTATCGTAAGCTCACCGACTATAAGCCCCGTCATTATAACGGCCAAAATTACAAACAGCAAAAATTTTCTTTTTACCGTCTTTTTCAATCTGACTTTTTTCTTCATATTTCGCGTCCTTTTAAAATCTCTTCTTGATATTTTAAAATGTTTACGTCGGATTGTCAATCAAAAGGCGCATTTCGGCGACAAAATTCAGCCGACGGAGACTTTTTTCTCATCAAAGTAAGCGAAGCCGTCAATCCACACATTGATTTTTTATCTTTAAGGCGCTCCGACAATGCGCAAAAAAGACCCTGCGGATTTTACTCAGCAAGGTCTTTTTCCTGTTATGGTTTAAAAATTGGGGTTGCCCAAAATCAAGCTCTGATTATTTGTTCTTCTCTGCGATTGCAGCCTGAGCAGCAGCAAGACGAGCGATCGGAACACGGAACGGTGAGCAAGATACATAGTCGAGGCCGATCTTGTGGCAGAACTCAACGGAAGACGGGTCGCCGCCGTGCTCACCGCAGATACCGCAGTGAAGTGACGGACGGGTAGCTTTACCGTTCTTAACAGCCATTTCCATGAGCTGGCCTACGCCGACCTGGTCAAGCTTAGCAAACGGATCGCTCTCGAATATCTTCTTGTCATAGTAAGCACCGAGGAACTTACCTGCATCGTCACGGCTGAAGCCGTAAGTCATCTGAGTAAGGTCGTTGGTACCGAAGCAGAAGAACTCAGCTTCCTTAGCGATGTCGCCTGCAGTAAGAGCCGCACGCGGAATCTCTATCATGGTACCTACTTCATACTTCATATCGGAGCCGGCAGCTGCAATTTCTGCATCTGCAGTCTCAACAACGATGTCCTTAACATATTTAAGCTCTTTAGCGTCGCATGAAAGCGGAATCATAATTTCGGGAGCAACAGTCCAGTCCGGATGAGCCTTCTGAACGTTGATAGCGGCGCGGATAACAGCCTTAGTCTGCATCTTTGCGATTTCCGGATAGGTTACTGCAAGACGAAGTCCGCGGTGACCCATCATCGGGTTAAACTCGTGAAGAGAAGCGATGATAGCCTTAATCTGCTCAACGGTCTTGCCCTGAGCGTCTGCAAGCTTCTTGATGTCAGCTTCTTCGGTGGGAACGAACTCGTGAAGAGGCGGATCGAGGAAACGGATTGTTACCGGGCAGCCCTCAAGTGCTTCATAGAGCTTTTCAAAGTCGCTCTGCTGATAAGGAAGAATCTTATCAAGAGCAGCTTCTCTCTCTTCAACGGTGTCGGAGCAAATCATCTCTCTGAATGCGGCAATTCTGTCCTCTTCAAAGAACATATGCTCTGTACGGCAAAGGCCGATGCCCTCAGCGCCGAGTTCTCTTGCCTTCTTAGCGTCAGCCGGAGTATCTGCATTGGTACGAACCTTGAGGGTTCTGTACTTATCAGCCCAGCCCATTATTCTGCCGAAGGTACCTGCTATGGTAGCGTCAACAGTCGGGATAATGCCCTCATAGATGTTGCCGGTAGAACCGTCTATTGAAATGTAGTCGCCCTCGTGGAATTCCTTGCCTGCGAGAGTGAACTTCTTATTTTCTTCGTCCATATCGATAGCTGTGCAGCCCGATACGCAGCAAGTACCCATACCGCGTGCAACAACGGCAGCGTGTGAAGTCATACCGCCGCGAACGGTGAGAATACCCTGAGAAGCCTTCATACCGGTGATGTCCTCGGGAGAGGTCTCAAGACGAACAAGAACAACCTTTTCGCCTCTCTCGTTCCACTCCTCTGCATCCTCTGCGGTGAATACTATCTTACCGCAAGCAGCACCGGGAGAAGCACCGAGGCCCTTGCCGAGCGGAGTAGCTGCTTTAAGAGCTGCTGCGTCAAACTGCGGGTGAAGAAGAGTATCAAGGTTACGCGGATCGATCATAGCTACCGCTTCTTCCTCGGTTCTCATACCCTCGTCAACGAGGTCGCAAGCAATCTGAAGAGCTGCCTGAGCTGTTCTCTTACCGTTTCTGGTCTGAAGCATATAAAGCTTGCCGTGCTCAACGGTGAACTCCATATCCTGCATATCTCTGTAATGATCCTCAAGGGTCTTGCAAACATTTTTAAACTCTGCAAATGCCTCGGGGAACTTCTGCTCCATCTCTGTGATGTGCATGGGAGTACGAACGCCTGCAACAACGTCCTCGCCCTGAGCGTTTGTAAGGAACTCACCGAAGAGGCCCTTAGCGCCGGTAGCCGGGTCACGTGTGAATGCAACGCCTGTGCCGCAATCATCGCCCATGTTGCCGAATGCCATTGACTGTACGTTAACTGCGGTACCCCATGAATACGGGATGTCGTTATCACGGCGATAAACGTTTGCACGGGGGTTGTCCCATGAACGGAAAACAGCCTTGATAGCGCCCATGAGCTGATCCTTGGGATCGCTCGGGAAATCCTCGCCTATTTTAGCCTTATACTCATCCTTGAACTGCATAGCGAGCTTTTTAAGGTCGTCGGCGTCAAGCTCTACGTCCTGAGTTACGCCCTTTTCCTTTTTCATAGCGTCTATAAGCTGTTCAAAATATTTCTTGCCGACTTCCATAACAACGTCGGAATACATCTGAATAAATCTTCTGTAGCAGTCCCAAGCCCATCTCGGATTGCCTGACATTTCGGAAATTGTGTTAACAACCTCCTCGTTAAGGCCGAGGTTGAGGATTGTGTCCATCATACCGGGCATTGAAGCGCGCGCACCGGAACGAACCGATACGAGAAGCGGATTTTTCTTATCGCCGAACTTTTTACCGGTGATGCCTTCCATCTTTACGATGTACTCGTTTATTTCAGCCATGATCTCGGGATTGATCTCGCGGCCGTCCTCATAATACTGAGTACAAGCTTCTGTGGTGATAGTGAAGCCCTGCGGTACCGGAAGACCGATGTTGGTCATTTCGGCAAGGTTTGCGCCTTTACCGCCGAGGAGCTCACGCATGTTAGCATTACCCTCTGAAAAAAGGTAGCAATACTTTTTTGCCATTGAGAATACCTCCAATTATAAATTACAGTGTTAATGGCTGCCCTCGCTTTAAAGCTATGGGCATTATAAACCGCTTGATATTATAACAGAAAAAATACGGCATTTCCATAGTTTTTGCGAATTTTTTGTATTTCGGCGAAATAAATTAAGCACAAAATACAATTTTGAGCATTTTAGGGGAAAATATGCAAGTTTTACGCCGCTTTTTGCGAGTAACAACTGTGCAAATCAAAAAGGAGCCGTAAAAATTACAGCTCCTTTCGGAAATGAAATTATACAAGACCCGTGTACATCTTTAAGATGTACTCCGCGTCAAAGGTCGAAATATCGCCGCTGCGGTTTGCATCCGCAACATATTTAGCCGTGGGAGACAGCTCCTCCATACCGTTTACGTATCTTAAAGCAAGCCTTGAGTCAACGGGCGTTATGCTACCGTCAAGGTCCACGTCGCCGAGCTTTGCCGTAAGCGGAGCCACATAGTGAGTTCCCGCATTATAAACGAGAAACTGCGGATACTCCGTCCAAGTGTCAACGGTCGGCTGCGTTTTCGCCGTCATCGCCCGCACATAAAGGTCACAGCCGTTTTTGCGGTAATCAAACATCGAATGGCCGTAATTCTTTATAAACCATGTGTTTTCGGGGAGCATACAGGTTGAGGCGTCGATAATGCCGTCCTCGGAAAGACAGTTGTGCCCGACGTCCCTCGCCTGAACGTAATCGTCGCCGAGAGTCGTTTTAAGACGGGCGCAGGTGGCACCGCCGCTTGTACGGTTTGTCTCTATAACTCCGTCGCTCGTGTAATCGGCGGTAGGCGTAAACGGCGCTATATAAAGATTGTAGTTTGAGAATATGCAAACAGAAGTGCCGCTTGCCTTGGCTCTCTGTAAAATCGAAGAAATATTCGCCTGTATATCGTGTATCTCGTCGATTTTTCTCTCAAAGGTCGCCCAGTTGGCTGCTATCACGGAAGCCGAGACACCGCTTTGCTGCTGATTTTTCTCCATATACGCCCGCATTACGGCTTTTGCGTCATCATAGTATTCATCGGGTACAAACGCCCAAAGACTCGGCGTGTAGCCGAAGCCGGAAACAAGGCACTCGGTATAAATTCGATCCTTATAGGTTCTGCCGCTGCCGTCGGGAAGCTCGGTCTCGAGGAAGCCTTCAAGCTTCGGCACCGCAAGCTGCAAAAGCTTGAGTGTGTCAAGCACCTTGCCGAGAGTGTCGGAATTCATACTCTGATTTATAAACGGGATAAGCTCATCTATGCCGACGTCTATCTCGCCCTTAAAGAGACAGCCCACCATATCAAGACCCGTAAATGCGGAATTGAGCATGGTTATGTTTGAGACGTCGTCACAGCCGTAAAGCCCCAAATACGAAGCCAAAACCGCTCCGCCCATACTGTGGCCGGCAATTGACACCTTGTCGACGTGCTTATCCGCCTTGATTTTTTGAACATACGCGTTTATGTCCGCTGCAAGCTCCTGCATAGATTTATGCCAAGTAAGACCGTAAACGTAAACGTTGTCGGCACCGACTTCGTCGCAGCACGCGTCGACTATATCCTTATCAAAGACGTCTCCCCTTGTGACCTCGTCAAGTCCGTATTGCGATACCGGCTCGGTATATTGGTCTATAACGGTGACGTCGGGGTGCTTTGCCGTGCCGTCGGGATTGCACGAAACCGGCTCGAAAAGATTGTTTGCTATTTCCACTATTCCCGTGCAAAACGTTTCATAATCTCCCTTTAGAAACGCGCCGAGCGGAGCTATGGCGTTTTTCGCCGTTTCAACTATTGCGTCCTGCGACGGCCCCCAAACCTGATTTCCGTCACCGTCCACCAGCACATATTCGCCGAAGCCGGCTATTATCAGGATAGGCGTAACCTTATCCTTGGGCTCTGCGGCTGCCGCGGGAACAAAGCAAAGAACTGTCATGGTCAGTGCCAAAAGTACACTGACAAGCTTTTTCATCCTGTTTTTTGACATAATTATTCTCCCCCTGCTTTAAACAATTAAGTAGATATTACCATAATTATATCATTTTTGCAATATTTTTTATACAATCAGCTCATAAAATCCGTCTCAACCCTTTTAATTGACGTTTCGGGCGAATATGTCCATTTATCTATGTGACCGTCACTTATAAAATAATCCGCCGCCGGACTTTTGCCGTCACCGGTAAAATAGTCCACGATAATAAGCTTTATTTTCATCCTTTCGGGATTTATGCTTTTTATGTAAACCGCGGCACTGTCGCCTGCGCGCGGCCCTGAGGCGCATTCGGCAAGCCCTGCAAGATTGGGCGCAAGCTCCACGAATATACCGTAATCCTCCACAGAGCGTATTACTCCGGGCACGGTTTCTCCGGGCGCGAATTTTGAAGCGTTTTCCTCCCAAGTGCCGAGCAGTTCCTTTTGCGACAAGGTGATTCTGCCGTTTTCGTCTATCGATTTCACAACTGCCTTTATATCCTGATTAACCGAAAAACGAACACACGGATGAGGTATGCGCGACACCGAGATACCGTCTATCGGCATAAGTGCCGAAATGCCTGCGCCTATGTCGCAAAACGCGCCGAACGGCTCAAGGTGCGTCACGCGCGCGTCGATTATATCGCCCGGAATGAGTCTTGAAGTATAATTTACCGCGCACTCTTCTTGGAGCTTGCGGCGGCTGAGCAGAGCGAATGTCTCGCCCCTTTCATTCTCGGAAAATCCCGTTATCACAAAGTCAACGGGCTTATTAACGCGCGATATTATGGCTATGTCGCGAACCGTGTTATCTTCAATCCCCATAGCGCATTCCTTGCGCGGCATAAATCCCTTCATACACCTTAAATCCACGTCGAGATTGTGTCCGCGGTCGCAGAGAACCGCGCGCGCCTCAAGCGATTCTCCCGACAAAAAGGCGTTTTTGAGCTCCGCCGGGCTTGAAAGTCTTTTTTCGACGGCTTCGATGTCCGGGCGTGCACCCTCGGGGTAATATTTTTTCATAATTCTCACCTGCTTTGTTTACACTATGCCTGCCGCTTTATAAACACCGTGTCCCTTATGGCAGGTACAACACTATATGTATATGCGGCAGCTCTTCGGTTGAGAATTAACGCGCGATTTTATTTTAGCCCGGCAAGCCTCCGGTTTTGCCGCGACGCAGAACGAAGCGAGCCGCTCAAAACCGTAATAAACAAAGTCCGGGAAATGCAAAAGTGCCGCAAACACGAGGTCTGCGACACTTTTTTACACCATATTCAAATATCACTTTTTAGCCTGTTTCGAGTACTTCTTGAGATATATAAATCTCATAAGTCTTGTCTCAATGGGGCTTATGGGCTTGCCTGCCTCAAACAGTCTTGCGCCGACTGCGGTCTTGCAGCCCTTATCCATTACCATTTCAACCGCTGTGGCATCATATTCGCTGCCCGATACGCAAAGCGCACCGTTGTTGTTAAGAAGAACTCCGTTTCTTCCCTTAAGAGCCTTTACGACCTTCTTAGCGGTCTTTTTGGTGCTGTTGGGATTAAATGTTACCGAGCGAACGGTTGCGCCGACAAGCTGTGCAAAATCGTCAAGAAGCGGCTTCATTGTTTTGCCCGACTTAGACATTGCGACTTCCGCCGGTGTTTTGGTGTGCATAATGAAGTTTACGTCCTTGCGCTTTTTATAGATGGCTCTGTGCATTTCAGCCGAAGCCGGATAATCATTGCCTGCTACAAGCTCACCCGTTTTAATATCTATTCTGACTATCGAGCCGTCGCCGTCTACGGCACTTATATTAAACACGCTGCCGTCACGTTCGCTGTTGCACGGCTCAAATACCGGAGCCTCCTTGGCACTCGAGTCAAAGAGAGAGCCGATATACTCGGCTACGTCGCCGAGGGTCTCGGCTACCTTACCGGTGATGAGACGGTATCTGTTTTTAACGGTAGTTTCGCAGATCTTTTCGAGCTCTGCCGCTACCTTAAACGCCTCGTCGTAATCCTTACCCATGCAAAGAGCACCGTGGTGAGCCATAATTACGGCCTTGGAGTCCGAACGCTTTATAGCCTCGACAACGCCCTTGCGAAGCTTGCCGGTTCCGGGAAGTCCGTATGCCGCAATCGGGACATTATCGCCGACTATTTCGGCCGACGCGGGTTCAACCTCGTTTATATCCATACCGAGCGCACTTATGACGGACGCCTGCATCTGATGCGTGTGAATTACGAAATTAACCTCGGGGCGAAGACGATATGCCTCGGCATGAATGCCCTTTTCGGAGGAGGGCTTAATGTCACCCTCATAGCTGCAATCGTCGATATTAACAACTACTATTTCGTCGGGAGTAAGAGTTTCATAGGGACGTCCGCTCGGAGTAATAACGAATCTCTTATCGTCTACTCTGCATGAAATATTACCCCATGTTCTCGCGATAAGGCCGTATTCAACAACCTCTATACCGGCTTTAATGACGAGCTGTTTTGCTTCCATTATATCCATTGTATTCACCTCTTCGTTATTTATAACAAAGCGGGACAGACGGAAAACCCGTCCGCCCCGTTTTCTTGGGATTAAATTCAGTCAGCTTTAACAGCGACGTTTTCAAATACTCTGTCGAAGCAAGCAAGAGCCTGATCGATCATCTTAGGAGTATAAGCGGCTGAAGTATAAAGACGGCTGCCTGCGAGAGTTACAAGACCCTCTGCCATATAAGCTGCGCCCATATGCTCCATTTCCTTCTGTCTTATGCCGGTCTCGCCGAGAATTGCCGGGATTTCCCACGGTTTCTTCCAGTTAATCTGATAGTGCATTGTGCCGACTGTCTCAAGGTGGCAGATAGAGCCGGTGTTCCAAACTACGAAGGGAAGACCGTGCTTCTTAACGAGCTCTTTAAGACCCGCACAAATTCTGTCGCCCATCTGACCTGCCTTCTGGCAAGCGTTTGTTCTTTCGATTTCTTCAAGAGTGAAGTAACCTGCGCAGCATGAAAGCGGGTTAGCGGTCATTGTGCCGCCGACAAGAGCCTTGTGGATCTTCTTACCGCTCGAATCAAGGCCTGCACCGAGATACTTCATGTACTCTCTCTTACCGCCGATGCCGCCTGCACCCGGATAACCGCCTGCAATAACTTTACCGAATATGGTAAGGTCGGGCGATACGCCGAAGTAACCTTGAGCACCTGCCATACCGATACGGAAGCCTGTAACAACCTCATCGAAAACGAGGAGTGCGCCGTATTTGCGGCAAAGACGCTCAACGCCTTTAACATATTCAACGGTGATGGGGGTAGTACCGCTCTCGGGGCCTACCGGCTCCATATAAACGGCTGCTGTGCCGCCGCGGAACTGGTTGAGTCTGAGCTTTTTCTCAAGATCGTCAAGATCGTTCGGAGTAGTCTCCTGAATGAACATGAAGCAGTTGAGCGGAACACCGTGAGCCTGTGTGAACTTGGTGCCGTTTACGCGGATACCGTAAGCCATCTGATCTGACCAGCCGTGGTAAGCGCCGCCCATCTTTATGATGTTCTTATGCTTTGTAGCAAGTCTCGCGATACGAGCCGCACCCATGCAAGCCTCGGTGCCCGAGCCCATCATACGGAACATATCAACGGTTTCAACGCTGTCGGAAATCTTTTTGGCGAGCTTGTACTCAAACTCGTGGAAAAGTCCGGTTGAGGGACCGCAAGTATTAAGGAGGTCGATGACCTGCTCACGAACAGCTTTCGGGTTGGAGCCGAGAACAGTCGGGCCGCCTGCCTGAAGGAAGTCAAAATACTTGTTGCCGTCAACGTCATAGAGATATGCACCCTCTGCCTTTGTGAAAACAAGCGGGAAGGGATAGTTGAAAGCAAGGTTATGCTGAACGCCGCCGGGGATTATCTGGCGAGCTTCCTCAATCTGTGCTTTTGATTTGAGGCACTTTTTGTTGTAATACTCATCCTCGTATTTTTTAAGAGCCTCCGGCTTGATGGTGTAAATCGGCTTTTTAATAAGCTCATCAAGCTCTTTGTTGACTGCAACAGCGTCATTGTACTCCGAAATTGCAAATCTTGTGTCCATATCGTGACCTCCGTTTAATAAAATTAACGAAACGGTGCTGCGCAAAAGCGGCGCACCATAGATAACCACGTGTAGTGAATTACCGTTCACTTGTAATTATAGCACAAAAAAGACTCTTGTCAACGCAAAAATACGACGCGGCAAACAAATCGAACTCAAAATTGCGGACGTTTAGATGTTTTTTAACTATTATTTGAATTTGTTAAACTAAACAGCCGCGAATTTGAAAAAATGACGAATACATCTGTGGGGTGTAAATGAGCAACTACACAATATATTGATGATTACTCCGTCAAAATAAATAATCGATGTGTTAATTATTCGTCAATCTGCCGAAATTTCGAAATTGCGGCAAAAATCGCGGATTTTTTGCATAAATGTCTCTTTCGACTGCCGAATTTGCATTGCAGCCGCTTTCAGGCTCCATCAAATAGGGTGATTCCCCACGGTGTGGGGAAATGTCTCGTAGTGACAAAGGGACTCTCTCCCGTCAGGAGCTGGCTGTGAGCAACGCGAACAGACTGAGGGATTATTCAGGCTCCCTTGTAAAGGGAGCTGGCTACGAACGTAGTGAGTAGACTGAGGGATTTAATAGGCTCCCTTGTAAGGGGTGATTCCCCACGGTGTGGGGAAATGTCGCGGAGCGACAAAGGGGACGGGCTCCCGTCAGGAGCTGGCTGTGAGCAACGTGAACAGACTGAGGGATTAAAAAACAAAATACTACCTATTTAAAACTCATACACCCCCACAAAATCCCTCCGAGTTGCCTTCGGCAACCCACCTCCCTTTTCAAGGGAGGCAAAAAGCGAATTAAAAGGTCACGCACATTCTTTTTAAATTCCGTAAATTCCTATGAAATCCCTCCGGCTTGCCTTAGCGAGGCCCACCTCCCTTTTCAAGGGAGGCAAAAAGCGGATTAAAGGTCACGCACATTCTTTTTAAATTCCGTAAATTCCTATGAAATCCCTCTGGCTTGCCTGCGGCAACCCACCTCCCTTTTCAAGGGAGGCAAAAAGCTTCCAAACTGCTTTGGCGAGGCTTGCTCTCTGCAAGGGAGGCTGAAAAGTAAAAAGACGAAAACGGAAGTGGAAAACGAATAGTGAAAAGGGCGGGCAGGGGTGTGTGGAAAGCTCCTTATACGGCACACAAAAAAGAATTGACATACAACGCTTCTGTCATACTCTTCCTCTTTATCTCTCACATGACCACAGAAAAGAATAGGCATACAACGCTTCTGTCATACTCTTCCTCTTCATCTCTCATATGATACACAAAAAAAATAGGCGACAGCACCTAAATTAAGTACAAAAACAGAATAGGCACACGATATCAGAATGGGGTACAGAAACGGAATGGTGCACAAAATGCAAAACAGGGCACAAAAAAACAGAGCAAGGCGAACCTTGCTCTGCTTATGATTGTTAATAAATCGGATCGATTGCTACGTGAGCGTCAGATCTCAACCCAACCCGAGTCGCCGCCCTCTACGGGGCCGGTGCCTATGGAGATTGTGATGATATCATCAAGCTCGTATGCAGAAACATCGAAATCCGGTGTTTGATAAACCTGTTTCATTGAGATTTAATCTCCTTTCAAGATATAATAATAAAATTTAATGTCGGAACGGAATATTCAGTTTTGAACAGCCGAACCGATAGTAAAGTTTCGCTGTGGTTTCTTGGTAAAATTCAATTACTGAGCTTTCCAAGCAGCAACAGCAGCATCATATCCTGAAGCAACTTTAGCAGTTACAGCTGCGGAATACCAAACATAATGATCGGCAGTACCGTCATTGTAGCATACATAAGCGATGCAGTCAATATCAGTTGCCTGAGAAGCATGAGAGATATTCTTGACGATTGCGCCGAAGTATGCATCGGAAGAAGCGTTTGCCTGACTTACATAGTCGGTAGAAGCAGCCTTCCAAGCTGACGGAAGTGCGGTGCCTTTTTCAACTGCTGCCTTAGCATCAGCTGCATCGGCAGCGCCTGTGTTGGCAGCAATGAAGCCAACGCTCTTAATTGTATTGCCGTTTGAGTTCATAGCAGCGAAATCAGCAGCTGTGATAACCGAAGTAAGTCTGAACTGGAAGAGATCATCCGGAGCAGTTGTCTTATCGCCTGTGAACTTAACCTGAGTCTTATACTTAGCTACAGCATAAGACGGCTCTGCACCTGCAACTGTCAATTTGACCATTGAATTGGTCAAATCATACTCGGTGTTTGCCATACGCTTAGAGCCTAAAGCAAAGTAAGTACTGCCTTTAACAAATGTTGCGTTATGGGCACCAATCCAAATCTCGTCACCGGGTTTAACCGAATCAGAAACTGTCATCTTAAATGAGAGATAAGCTTCTCCAGCTTTAGGAGCCCATCTTTTTTTAGATGAAGTAGCAGAGCCAAGTATCATTATGCCCTTGTTAAAATAAGCAAGTTCATCTGCTGTCATCTGATCTTTAAGCAACTGAGCAGTATTGAAGTTCATATTACCAGCAGCATTGGGGTTAGCAAATGATTCTGCACAATCGCCTTCCCAGGTTCTGAATTCCTTAATTGTGGAACCAACGGGAGTAAGCTGATCACCGTTATAAACGATTGTGTTACCAAATGCAGCCCAATCAGTTTTTGAACCCGGATCGATAGTCATCTTAAATGTAACTATATCTCCGGGGCTGACTGTTGTTTTATCAGCAGTTGCACTTATTTTAACCTCACCGGTTGTTAACGAGGGGCTATAAATGTAAGCACTCGCCATAAGCGCAAAGCAGGAAATCATCATGACAACAGCCATAATAACAGAAAGCACTTTTCTGCGCATCTGATTTACCTCCTATAAAATGAATTATAAACTTATATGCCCTTTGCAGCAGCAACTGCAGCAGCTGTCTCTGCCTGAGTCGGGAAATCGGAGTAACTCGCAACGCCCTCTAAATAAGTTACATCAGTAGCATCTATAAAGGCGTCACCGTTGATGTCAGCAGCCATACCGGTTACCGAGCCATCATCAGCTGAAAAGTCGAAATCGGAATAACTAGCAATACCTTCAGCAAGTGTAACGTCGGTAGCATCTATAAATCCGTCGCCGTTAACATCACCGAGGAAGATGAAATAGTATGTTTCAACAACTTCGCCGCTATCGTTAAGAAGCTCGATTTTTGCGCCTGTGCTCATCTGGGCCTGTTCGTTTTCAGTTACCTGAATTGAACCGGCGGGAGTCTGCAAAGCGTCAGCAATGGAATCACCGTTATCGGTTGCGACACCGTAAACGAAACCGTTGCCATTGGCACAAGTTGAAACTCTGTCGATTATAACACCTTTAGCTTTTCCTGTTTCAGAGAGCTGAAGTTCCGGATCAGCTGCAGCTGCAGCCTTCATTACCGGGAAAGTAAGTTTCTGACCTGTGGTATAAACCGTTGAGGTTACATCAGAGGTCTTGTAAGAACCTACATAGAGTTTACCGCCGAGATTGGTCATTGTTTTCTGATCGTTAAGCACACCGAAAGCGGCCGCAGTATCGGAAATGGCCTTAGAAGCGGTAAAGGTGAGGGTCGAAAGTACGACGCCGTTTGCCTTCTGAGCAACAGCTCCGCCGGCAACCTGCGGTAATACGCCGACATAGACATAAGTCTTGCCGCCCGCAGCAGCATCATTTACGACCGTCTTTGTTGCATCGCCTGCACCGAACAGCGTTGAAGCGGTTGTGCCGCTTACAAACTTAACAGCACTGCTGTCATACTGAACAGGAACAGAAACCGTTGCAGCATAATAATCTGTGGTTAATTTTACGGTAACCTTGACCGTATCGCCTGCGCTATATGACGCCTTGTCAAACGATAAAGCGATAGTGCCGTTTTCTGCGACACCGGTATTATCATTTGCGAAAACGCCGACTGCAAGCACGCCAAGGAGCATAACTACAGATACAATAAGGCTAATAGCCTTTTTTGCCTTGGTCATTTTTTGCCTCCTTCTATTCTTAATCAATATTAAATATACACTTTTGAGAGCACAATGTCAATAATTTGTGAATAAAAATGGCACACCGAAAGAAAATATCCCTTACGCTATCACAAATAAAGTTATTTCCTCGCGGGCTTACAAGCTTTGTACCGTTTTTTCACAAAACTATTCCGCCGCACTTTTAAAGTATATGCTCTAATCTTTTTAAGAATATCCCATTACATACGCCCTTGTGGGGGAGATAACTCCCCCACCGGGTTTTAACTTAAGTAATTAAAGGAAATTACTTCTGAGCGATTGCAGTTCCGCCGTAAGCAGCGTCAACTACAAGGCCGTAGTTAGCGAGGTCAACCTTACCGGTAGCAAGGCCGCCTGCAGTCTTATAAGCGCCTGTGAGAGTAGCTCTGTTGTTGATTGCGAGGTCCATGTAGGAAGCATCGAATCCGTCAACAACACCGTCGCCGTTTACATCGCCGTAGATAACGACTGTGTAGATAGCAACCGGAGCACCGCTCGACTTGAGGCTGAGTGTTGCGGTAGCGCCTGTACCATAAAGGCCAGCAGCGTTAGCGGCAACATTAAGAGTTGTAGCCGAAGAATCCTTAGCCGTTACTCTTGCGAGTACGTCGTCGGCAGTAGCAATCGAACCGGGTGTTACGCCGGTGATGAGAGAAGTGTTCTCTGTTACGGAAACGCCCTCACTTGAACCCGCTGTGGTGGGAACTGCTACGTACTTGCATACGAACGGAGCCATAGCATTCTTGAGGTTTGTGACAACAGCGTCAATCTGAGCTGCTACAACGTTTGAATAGAAGCGGTCATTTGCAGCATAGTTTTCAGCGGAGCCGCTGTAAAGGTTTGCTGTGTTGCCCTTCTCATCGGTGTACTCATAGCCGAGTACGGAAACGAGCTTAGCATAAGCTTCGGTCTTTGAAAGGCCGTCAGCCTTAGAAGCGTCAAATGTATATGCACTGTTGTCAGTGAATATTGACTTAGCCTGAGCGATAACTGCCTCAAGCTCGGTGTAAGCACCTGCCTCGAGAGCAGAAGCCGATTTCGGCATAAGAGCGCGCTGAGCGATTTCAAGCTCATACTTAACATCGAATACCTCGGACTGAAGAGCCTCAGCGTTGGCATTTAATGCCTCGGCAGCTGCAAGAGCCTTGGTGTATCTTGCATAAGAGCCTGCTGTGTAATCAGCCTCTTTGTAGCCCTGAGCCTTAGCCGCAGCAATTTCTTTAGCAAGGAACTGCTTTTCGGTTTTAACCGCAGCGCTCTTCAGGAAGCTTGCATACCAAGCAATGTTCTTAGCGCTGTTAAGGACTTCAAGCTCTGAATAACTGGGAGCCTTGTAAGCCTTTACGGCATCCATATAAGCGTTCTGAGCTTCGGTTGAAGGAGCCTTCATGGAAGCTACGATAGCACTCTTATATGTAGCGTTTGCCTTGTTGGCAATAGCAGTAATTTCAGCCTCTGAAAGTGAGCTGCCGTCAATGTACTTTTCGGGAGCTACGGGGCCCTTGTAAGCGTCAATGATAGCGTTGCCGGCTTTCATTGCCTTTTCGTAAGCCCAATAAGCATAGAGGTCGAAGTTCTGATAGTTGATGTCGCCGGCAGCCTTAAGAGCATCCTCAATGGGAGCCGGTGTAACGGTTGCTGAACCGCTTGCAGGTGTTGTGCTTGCTGTATCAAGAGCCTTAGCGGCGGTTTCAAGAGCGGTTACGGCTGCAGTGAGATTGTCGTCACTGTAATTGCCGATGTTAGCCTTCTTGAACGGGCCGTAAGCGAGCTTAGCAGCAGCGGTAAGAGCTGTCCAGTAAGTTTTCCAAGCCTCTGCCGGATACTTAGAAGAATCGCGGTTAGCCTTGAACTCGCTGTCAACGGCATTCTTAACATTGGTGCCGTTGTAATAATAGAGTGTGCCGAGAGGAGCAGACATATCAAGTGTTTTGGTTCTGTTCCTATGCGAACCGGATACAGTTACAGCTTGATTACCGAGATCGTATGTGGCACCCGAGGGAACCGTCGCTGCGTCAACATCAGATTTAAGTCTGAGCGGGTTAACGGTAACAATGTTACCGGTATAACTATCATCATCCTTCACATACTTAAGGAAGGTCTTATTTACAAGCGACTCGGCCTGACCCGAGGACTCAAAGTAATTTGCGTCAAAGCCGGAAATAGAACCCTTGGTGAACTTGCAATCAGTATCTCTTGTATTGGTCCAAGTTACGGCAATGTTTGAAATAGCAGAAGCAAGAGCCGACGGATTTGTTACGAGGCAGTCGGTGGTGGTTGCGCCTTTCATTTTAACGTAATCAACAGCTAAGTATGTAGCTTTCTTCTCACCAGAATCCCAAGGGGAGCCGACGGTATCGGCTGTATCGTTGGTTGCATACTCAAAGGTAGTGGAAGTAATGTCGCCGTCGTAAGCAGTACCGTCCTTGAAGGTGAAGCTGTAAACAGCGGTTACCTTTACAAGGCTGTCTGTGTGAACTGCCGCGTTAAGAGTAACATCTTTGCTCTCATACGGTGAAAGTGGTTTCTTGTCGGCGGCGGTGAGCATTTCGGTGCCGTTAACGGTAACAGACTTAAGAGTGAGCATATAAGGATGATCATATGTATCGCCGTGCTTTAAGAGCATACCTGCAGATGCGTTTGTTACCTTAAGAGTAGTATTCATCTGGCCGTTTGTAAGCTGTACATAGTTAAGTGTACCCTTATCTATTGTAAGCTTAGGCTCAGCATAGGACTGAGCGTTAGTAGTCCAGCCGAGGAAGAAGTTTACGAACGGAAGAGCTACGTCAAGAAGACCGCCTGTTTTAACGGCATAGGCAATACCTACAATCAATTTCTCTGCGAGGTCTGCAATAGCGCGCTTCTGAAGAATAGCGTCAAGTGAATTGTAAGAATCGGCGATAAGAGCGGGGTTGCCGCATACCTTACCGAGAACCTTGTTAAGGAGTTCTCTTACGATTCTGAATACTGCGGGATACAGAGCCTCGGTTCTGAGAGTGCTGTTAGCAGGAATATTGAATATGCCCGTAACGCTGTTTGTACCGAGGAGCTTGCTTACGTCAAGGTTGAGAAGGCTGTCGATAATGTCTTCTCTGAGAACAGTCTCAAGGAAGGTCTTACCGTCAGTAGCGGTTTCGTTGATTATCTTCTCAACAGGAAGAACGTCGCGGATAATCTTGTCGAGCTTAACCCACGGATCCTGTGCGGTAGCAAGGTCGAGGTCAAGGTCGCCGGTGTTGATGAGCTTCTGGAACTTCCAGCACCACTCGTTGTCAGAGGTGAGAGCCCAGTCGATTATCCAGTCAATGGTCTTTTCCCAAGCGCGTGTGTTCTTTTCGAAGTCCGCAAGCTTATAAGTCTTGGAGGCTTCAAATTGGTAGCCGCCAGCCTTATCGGAGCCGAGGTCGGCAAGCTTGGAGAGATACTTCATACCGATGTCGGTGCCCATGGTAAAGATAACATCGAGCCAATAGCCGCTGTCCTTACCCTTTACGAGGGTCTTCGAGTTGTAATCGGCATAAATAAGTGCGTCATAGTTGTAAGTCGGAACGAACTGAGTTGCAAGCTCACGAATTACGCAAGCGAGAAGAGCGGTTACGTTCTGTCCCTTGAGCTCGGCAGCCGACGGGAGAATTATCTGAGGCATAAGAGCCTTAACGCCGATTGCGCCGAGAGCGGTAACAACATCCTGATTGGAAGCGGACTTATCTACAACTGTGTCATAGTAGCCTGCATAAACAGTCTCATAGCCGGTACCGAAGAGATACTCGGGGTTATAAGCTGCTACATACTGAAGAGCCTTGCGAAGATTGGGAATGAGCTTTGTATTATCGCCCTTTGTCCAATTGATTGCAGCCTTTGCAGTATCCGAAAGCATTGTGTCGATTGCCTTGCCGACAAAATCGTTGAGTGCCGCAAGAACGGTGGTATAACCCGCTGCCGAAGCAGTAACGGAGCCGTTGTTTGCAGCTGTGGGCATAAACTCGTCAACGAAATCACCGGAGATGGTGTAGTTCCAGTTAATGAGCTTAGCGAACGAATTAGCGGTGGACATATCAAACTTGAGCCAGGTCTCTGTGAGACCGTCTTTGCTGACAAGGCGATAATAGCCGTTGCCGTCGGAGCCTATTGTGAAGTCCGACCACTCCCAGTTGTATGTGCCGGCAGCCTTAGAATAGAATGCCTTTACATCTGACGGAAGCTTAGCGAGAACAGCGGTGGCCTCTGAAGCCTTGCCGCCGAAGAGCTCGGTCTTTTCAGCGCCGAACCACTGTGCAAGAAGCATCTTAACCGAGCCGTTGAGAACAACGGGAGCAAGATCCTTAAATACATAGGGAGCTATCTGATAGAGAGCCGAAACAAAAGTATTGCTGTCAAGATTGAAGATTTCGGAAACCTTACCGCTTGTGGCAAGTGAGGGAAGGAAGTAGCTGTCCTTAACGTAATATTTTACGTTTTCGCCGGCAGCGTTAGCGTAAACATAAACGCCTGTGCCTTTGCCTTCCATATCGGTTTCTTCAGTCTTATAATACTTCTCTTCCTGAGCTACATACATCTTCTTGTCGGTATCATATTCAAATACCTCGATGTAAGCACCCTTAGAGTCTGAATCCTTAACATAATAATCGCGAAGACCTGCTTTAGCGCTTGTCGGAAGAGCAATGTGATTGCTTATGCAGTTGCCGGAAGCGTCTTCTTTATAAGAAGTATAGCTCTGCGGCTTAGACATAGCGTTGATGAGGACCTTCTTGACAAGAGTGTCGGGATTTGCGGTTGTTGTTGAATAAGTGTTGATGAGCGTCATGTCATCGTCAACTCTTGCGAACATCGGATAAACGAGGCCTTTTAACATACCCGGAAGATCCGAGAGGTACTTATTAACGCCGGAGATATCAACAAAGTTGCCGATAATGCCGACGTCGAGTTTGCCGTCGTTGATAACCTTTTTAACGAGACCTGCGTTGTCGTTAAGAAGAGTTGCAATGCCGTTGACTATGTCAAGCTGAGCGTTCTTTTCTCTTGTCATGCCCGACTTCCAGTTTTTAAGGTTAGCGTCTTTAACTATGCCGAGCAAGCCTTTGACAAGCTTAACAAGTCCGTTGTTAAGAAGAGCCTGTGCGCTGTCGATGGTTCCGCAAAGAGCATTAACCGAGCGAAGGTCGATAACAAGGCGCAAACCTGCAGTATTAATAACTTCGCCCATGTTTATGTTCGCGGCGGCAAGGGTAACATCGAGGAAGTCAAATACGACTGACATTCTCTCTTCGGTAGAGAGTCTTGTTACCGCGCCGTCCGGGCTGTATGCGTCAAGAGCGGTAAGGTTATCAGAGGTCTGATACTCCGTCTTTGCGGCAAACGCCATTACGGACATAGTTGAGAAAATCATGACAACTGCCAAGATGACACTTAACAATTTGGTAGATTTTTTCATACGTGTTTTTTCCTCCTAAAAAGATTTACATTAAAACCATGTATGCGTACCCGATTTTTTCTGCGGGCGGCACTCCCCGCAACAATTCCTCGCACAAAATCCGCTGTACTTCTGACCGCTCTTTGATTTACAAGAAAGCAAACCGATTTCGGCACGTTAACTCGGTCGGTTTCCACCGTTTCCACTTCCGTAAAAATGAATCGGTGGAAAACTGATGATACACACCCGAGCATATTACCGTAGGATGTGTATCAAAACGGGATGGAAACTGCACGGTAAATCAGCCGTGCGGCAGCGCTCCCTTAAAAAAGGGGGCACTTCGCCCTATTACACCATTCCTATGGTTAGTTAAAGTATAGGGTTTTAAACGAAAAAAGTCAATAAATTGTTCACACAAATTTGTTGATTTTCTGTATTGAACAAATAGAATTGTTATTTTTGGGCAAAAGTGGCAAACAAAATTGGCAATGTTGTTGTAAAATTATGAACAAATTGTTAACGTTTTCGAGTTTTGAACTTTTTGACAAGTATTGAACACGGTTTTGAACATTTTTACGGTATTTTCGGGTAAAAACAGAGGGCTTTTAGGCTCCCTCAAATAGGGTGATTCCCCACGGTGTGGGGAAATGTCGCGGAGCGACAAAAAAGGCTCCCTTGAAAAGGGAGCTGGCTACGAACGAAGTGAGTAGACTGAGGGATTTATTCAGGCTCCCTTGTAAATGGTGATTCCCCACGGTGTGGGGAAATGTCACGTAGTGACAAAGGGGACTCTCTCCCGTCAGGAGCTGGCTGTGAGCAACGCGAACAGACTGAGGGATTGTTCAGGCTCCCTTGTAAAGGGAGCTGGACGCGAGTTCACGAGCGGACTGAGGGATTAAATAATCACGCTCATTCTATTTAAATTCCATATAACCCTACAAAATCCCTCCGGCTTGCGGCAAGTCCGCCGCACAACCCCTGCGGTGTGACTGTGCGGGATTTAAATAAAAATGAGTGTGCGTAGCTGTGATAAAGACCGCAGTTGCTTTGAAAGAGGCAAAAAAATCCCCGATCTGTCGTTAATACAGACCGGTGGACTTTTGTGATTTTAACTTTTTATCAGCCTATAACGGTTGAGCCTGCATTGTCGCTTCTGACAAAGCCTATCCAGGATTTACCGGTGTTGAGCTGAAGGTCGCTGCCGTCCTCTGCCTGAAGCTTGAGAGGAGAAGATGCGTCGCCCTTTGTCCATTTTATGTTTTCATATGTTCCGTTGGAAACATAGACGCCGCTGCCGCCCTTGAGATCCCAGTCAACGTGCTTGGACGCGTCAATGGGTCCTGTGACTCCCGTGTAGAGGATAATTACGTTTGTAACGGCCATGGTGTTGCCGTCGGCGTCCTTCATCGGGTCTGAATTCATATTGTTGTAATAGAGACCGTCGTTCGCATTGTACTTAAAGGTGTGCTTGTAGTTGCCGGAGAATACCGCAAGAACAGAGTTGCAGGCGCCGCCCGAAAGCGTTCTCTTTGACGAAGCAAAGGTAAACGGTGAGCCGTAGCCCGACTTAACGTCGGTGCGGAAGCCCTTATCCGCGATTGCCTTTAAAAGATTTTCGCCTGTTGTGTAAGCTGTGTGCTCTTTAGATACCTTTCTTGCCTTGTCGCGCGCAAAGTAACTGCCGGCTTTCATTCCGTCGATATCATCAACTTTATCTGCGGAGATTTTGTCATAAGCGAGATTGCTGCCGCCGAAATGCACATAAATGGCGTCAAATCCCTCGGCGAGCTCAACATAGTCGTGACGTGCGCTTCTTGTGGGGCCGATTTTCGGCGCCGAGGAAATGTTGGCATACATCCACATCATTCTTGTGATGCCGCCCTCAACCTCGCCCTCGACTACGATGTCGGGAGAGCAAAGGCCCCATTGCGGACGCGCTTCGGGTGAGTTCTCAACCATTACGCAAACGGGACGCTTGCCTATGCTGCTTTCGGGGAGACCCGTAAGACCGGTAAGCGGATTTACATCTGTCGCGGCGGCAGGCTCCGCTGTGGTGACCGGAGCTGACGTGTCTGTTTCAAAATCCTTTTGTTTTTTACCGCAGGCAAAAAGCATGCAGGCCGAAAGCAAAACACAAATCGCAGCCGCAGAAAGTTTAAACACGGTTTTTTTGTTCATTTCCAAAACCCCTTGAACTAAAAGTATTTATATTATTCTACCATATTTGACGATTTTTTCAATACCAAACGGCAAAAAGAGGGGAACAATCCTCGCCGCAGCTCGGCAAAAACCGTTCCCCGATTGCTGTTTATTCTTCGTTTTCAGCCGCGCGGTCGGCAATTACCTTGTCGGCAACCGGCTGCGGAGCCTGCTCATAGCGGGCAAATGAGAGAGTGTAATGTCCCCTGCCTGCCGTGACGGAGCGAAGCACCGTTGTGAAATCGCCCATCTCGGCTATCGGGACCTCGGCGGTAAGCTCCTGCATACCCTTTTCCTCCGAAGCGCCCATACCGAGCACTCTGCCGCGACGCTTTGTAACGTCGCCCATGATGTCGCCGAGGTTTTCGTCGGGCATATAGGCTGTGAGAGTGCCTATCGGCTCAAGTATGGCAACGCCTGCCTTCGGCATCGCATTTTTATATGCGAGCGAAGCGGCTGTTTTAAACGCCATTTCCGAGGAATCAACGGGGTGGTAAGAGCCGTCATAGAGCGTGGCTTTAAGACCTACCATCGGATAGCCTGCCGCGAATCCCTTTGCAACGCAGTCACGAAGCCCTTTTTCGACTGCCGGGAAGTAGTTTTTCGGAACGGCTCCGCCGACTACCGCGGTTTCGAATACGAGATCGTCGCTGTCGCACGGCTCGAATTTTATCCAAACATCGCCGAATTGGCCGTGACCGCCAGACTGCTTCTTGTGCTTGCCCTGTGCCTCTACCGGCTTTCTGATAGTCTCGCGGTATGCGACCTTCGGGAGCTCAAGCGTTACGTCTACGCCGAATTTGTTTTTAAGCTTTGAAACGATTACGTCAAGATGCTGTTCGCCGAGACCCGAGAGCACCTGTTCCCTTGTCTCCTTGTTAAGCGCAAAGGTGATTGTCGGGTCTTCCTCCATAAGCCTTGTAAGACCTGCGGCAACCTTTTCTTCCTCACCCTTTTTCGACACCTTAACAGCCATCGAAAGGCACGGCTTCGGGAAATCGACTCCGGCGAGCTTGAGTATGTTTTTCGGGTCACAGAGCGTGTCGCCCGTTTTAACGCCTGCCATTTTTGTGACAACGCCTATATCGCCTGCGATGATTGCGGGGGCGTCCTCCTGCTTTGCGCCTTTTACAAATACGATTTTACCCATTTTCTCGATTTCGCCCGTGCGGAAATTGTATGCCGCGGTGTCGGGCGCGAGCTTGCCGGAAACAACCTTGAAGAACGACATCTTGCCTACAAACGGGTCTGCTATCGTCTTGAAGCAGACGGCTGCGAGCGGACCGTTTTCGTCGCAGGGTAAAATACCCTCCTCGCCGTTTTCGTAGGTGCATTTTTCGCCTGCATAACCGAATGCACCGGGTGCGGACCACGCAAGGCCGTAAAGCAGCTGATCAACGCCTGCGCAGGTAAGACCGGATACCGCGTATACGGGGTAAATCGAGCCGTCGAAAATACCTATGCAAAGACCCTTTAATATTTCCTCCTTGGTGAATTTCTCACCCTCGAAGAATTTTTCCATAAGAGCGTCGTCGGTGGTTGCGACAGCCTCCATAAATGCCGAGGTCATCTCTTCAATAACGCTGTCCTCGGGTACGGGAACCTTGGTCGCTTTGCCGTTTTCGTCGTATGAAAACGCCATACCGGTCATAAGATTAACATAGCACTTTGTAATATTGCCCTCCATATACGGGATTATTGTCGGGCAGAGCTTGTTGCCGTAAACCTCTTTTAAGGCGTCAAAGGTCTTGTAAAAGTTTCTGTGGTCGGAATCGGTTTTGGTGACGGCAAAGAATTTCGCCGCACCCTTTTTTTCTGCGGCACGGAATGCTTTTTCCGTACCCACGTCAACGCCTGAGCCTGCCGAAGTGACTATAAGCACCGCCTCGGCGGCTCTGACTGCCTCGGCTGCACCGCCCTCAAAGTCGAAAAGACCGGGAGCATCTATAATATTGAGCTTTGTGTTATCCCATTCAAGTGCCGCTATGGCGGAAGAGACGGACGACTTGCGGCGTTTTTCCTCGGAATCAAAGTCGAGAACGGTGTTACCGTCGGCAACTCTGCCGAGTCTGTCCGAAGCGCCGGCTATGTAAAGCATAGCTTCGCACAGCGTTGTTTTGCCCTTTCCGCCGTGGCCGAGCACGGCAATATTACGTATGTTGTTTGAAGTGTATGCTTTCACAGGAAATTCCTCCTAAAATAGATGTTACTGTCCTTTTATGTATTATTCATAATAGTTAGAGCCAGTATGGTGAAATTATAGCATAATTGCCCAATAATAGCAATTACTATTTTATAAAATTATAAGAAATGTTAATTTCCTCGTTTTCTTGCTTTTTTTGCATTAAATAAGTATAATAATATGAATGAAATTTTGGAGGTAAAAAATGTCTGACGATAAGTTTTCGCGCTTTAGAGAGCAATATAAGACCTTTACCTATGAGGATTATCACATTACAAAAGATGATAAATATATAACCGTTTCGTTTGATTTCAAAATAGACGGGCTTTGCGAATTTCACCCAAAAACCGAAATTGAGCTGACCGGGCTTGATATTTTGAACGATTTTTCGTCTCCCACGGCTCAAAACATCGTGTTTTCACTCGGCATGGTGGAGCTTGTCAGCTATTGGAAAATCGCTTGTCCCGAAAGAGTGGAAATTAAGTGCGGTTTTTTGAACGACAGGCAAAAGGAGTTTTGGAAGCAGCTCTATTTCGGCGGTTTATCCGAATTTTTCTATATAAACGGCATAGAGACTGATAAGGACTCGTTTATGACAATAGAATGTGACGAAGCGAAGGATGATATTGCTCCGATTTGCTATAAAACCGCCGGTATCAACCTTATTCCCGTCGGCGGCGGAAAGGACAGCGCCGTTACGGCAGAGCTTTTAAAGCCGTTCGGGAAAAGAAATAAGTTTTTCACGGTCAACGACCAGGCGGCGCGCACCGAAACCGTCATTGCCGCAGGCTACGGCGAGGACGATATTATAAAGACATATCGCGCGATAGATAAAAACTTACTGGAACTTAACAAAAAGGGATTTTTGAACGGTCACACGCCGTTTTCGGCAATCGTTGCTTTCCTCTCGCTGTATTGCGCCTATCTCATAGGCGGCGAATATATTGTTCTCTCGAATGAATCAAGCGCAAATTCCGGAAACATCGAGGGCAGAGAGGTCAATCACCAGTATTCAAAGTCATATAGATTTGAAAACGATTTCACCGAGTATGTCGGCGAAAATCTGCTTTCGGGTATACGCTATTTCAGCCTTTTACGGCCGTTTTCGGAATTGCAGATTGCAAAACAGTTTGCGCTTTTGCCGCAGTATCACAAGGTTTTCCGCAGCTGCAACCGCGGCAGTAAGAAAAATATATGGTGCTGTAAGTGTGCCAAGTGCCTTTTTGTTTATTCGATATTATCGCCGTTTTTGCCTCTTTCGACTCTCTCTGATGTTTTCGGCAGCGAGATGCTGTCAGACGAGAGTTTAAAGGATATTTTCGACGGACTTGTGGGCTTCACCCCGGTAAAGCCGTTTGAGTGCGTCGGTACGGTAAGCGAGATAAATTATGCCCTTATGCTCACGGCTCAGCGGTTCATAAAGGAAAATAAAAAGATGCCTTATTTACTCGATTATTTTTACAAAAGAGCGGACAAGAGCGTCTTAGACAAAAATTTACTAAACGAATATAACCCCGTAAACAATGTTCCCGACGACTTTTTGTTTGCTGTTAAGGAGATGTATGAAAATGTATCAGAGTGCGGCTTCGATGTTCAAAAATAAAAAGGTGCTTATTCTCGGCTTCGGCAGAGAGGGTATGTCAACATATCGGTTTTTAAGGAATATGTACCCGGATATGCACCTGACAATTGCCGATAAAAATGAGATAAAGCTCGACGACAAAAACGTCACGCTCATTTGCGGCGACAGCTATATGGACAGCTTAAACGACTTCGACATAGTTATGAAATCCCCCGGCATAGCCTTTTTGGATGTTGATATAAAAGACGGCACTCTTGTTACCTGTCAAACCGATTTGTTCTTAAAATTTGCGCCGTGCCGCAAGGTAGGCATAACAGGCTCCAAGGGAAAAACCACAACCTCCACGCTGATTTACGATATGCTTAAGGAGGGCGGATTTGATGCACGCCTCATAGGAAATATCGGCGTTCCCGTGCTTGAGGATATTAACACGGTCACGCCCGAGACGATAGCGGTTATCGAGATGTCGTCGCATCAGCTCGAATTTACCACGTCCTCGCCCGAGGTTGCGGTTCTCACCAATATTTATGAGGAGCATCTTGACCATTACCGCGACGGGTTCCGCGGCTATGTCAACGCGAAGCTCAACATTGTCCGCCGGCAAAAAGAGAGCGACACCTTCATTTATAATGCAACACAGGGGCTTGACGGCCTTTGTGACCTCGGCAAAATCAAATCACACAAGGTCGGCGTAAAAAAGGACGCGCCGTTGCCGTTTGCGGTGAATAACGAGCATCTTCTCGGCGAACACAACAGGCAGGATATTCTCTTTGCCCTTGAGGCGGCAAAGCATTTCGGCGTGGATACGGCGGCTGCCGAAAGAGCGGTGGAAAAATTCAGCGGCATAGAGCACCGTATGGAAAAGGTCGGCACGTTCCGCGGAATAACCTTTTACAACGATTGCATTGCGACTATACCGCACGCCGTAGAGTGTGCCGTCGAGGCGCTTAAAAATGTTGATACGCTGATTTTCGGCGGTATGGACAGAGGTCTTGATTACAGCGAATTTGAAAATTATTTAAAGAAAAGCAATATCAAAAATCTCATAGGCACACCCGCGACAGGTCATAAGATCTGCGATAAAATCGAGGGTGCACCCTCAAAAAACGTATATAAAGCGGCAAATCTCGACGAGGCGGTAAAAAAAGCGTATGAAGTGACCGAAAAGGGCAAAATATGCCTGCTCTCGCCTGCCGCTTCAAGCTATAACTGCTACAAAAACTTTGAGGAAAAAGGCAAACATTACAAAAAGCTTGTCCGTGAATACGGAAAAGAAGATTAAGCACCGTAAACTTGAAAGGCTTCGGCGAAGTCGGCTGTTGACATTGCAAGGCTTTAAAAGCCGTAAAATGATGTGTCATTTTGTGTCCACCGGCTCCTTGCGGTGTGCAGTATAAGGCTAAAAAATCGGTAGTTAAAAACTAACTACATTATCGCGCCAAGCGTCAGCATTTCTTCAAATCTGTTGTAGAGAAAGTTGAAATCCTCCAAGGGGGCAGACTCTTGGGCCCCGAGAGAGACTTCAAATGCAGGTCTGCGATGCTGTGCGCCGAACCATTCGCAAAAGCTTCCGAGCCTCTCTTTTTCCTCCTTGCGGCAAAGCGGATATCCGCTGACCGACGAGAGCACCTTTGCCATCATGGCTGTCTCCGAGAGATTGCCCTTCTGTTCGCTCCAATATATTTTTTCTCCGCCTACGGTGAGGCAAAACGCATATCTGAAAAGCTCGGCTTCGCAGAGATTCGCTACTGCCTTTGTCTCGGGTTCGCTCTCGGGCACGGGTCCTGCGTAAAGCTGCGGTGCCGGACCGGAAAAAGACAGGTCGTCATACACGATTTCGTCGTGGCGAAAGTTGAAATTGCGCGAAATATCAACGCCGCGTGCGTTGGCATTCCACTTTGAGTAATCACCCTTTGCCGCACGGGCAACAAGTCCGGCGTAAACTCCCGCTCCGTCGGCTCTTTTTGCCGCTATATCCAAGGCGTCGGGCGAAACAAGTGGAACTATCGTTATTTTGCGGTTTTGGAGTGACTTGCGTATTTTTACGGCACTTATTTTTTTATCGTTCTTTACGGCGTCACACATTCTTTCAAAAAATCGTAGCAGCAGTAATGTTGTGATTTGCTCTTTTCCGCGCATACCGCCGAGAAAAAGCACTTTTTCGTTTCCGTCACCTATGCTGAGCGAAAACACGGCTTTTCCCGTCCAGCTGCGTCCTATAACCTCGTATCCGGCGAAATCATATTCTTTTCTAAGCAGGGACAGTATATTTTTTACGGAGTTGTATGTAAGCGGTTCGGGGTTAACAATCATTTTTATCAACTGCTTTCTTTTTATTCTCGGCGCTCTGCCCGAAATCATATCGGGTATAACACTATCAATATATATTCCGAACGGAGTGGAAATATTATGGATATGACAGAAAAAACCTTAAAACAGGATTACAAATTTCGCGGACGCATTGTAAATATGCGTGTTGACGAGGCGTTGATGCCCGACGGAACAACGGCTTCACGCGAGGTTGTGGAGCACAACGGCGGAGTTTGCGTTGCGCCGCTTACAGATGACGGGGAGCTGATCTTCGTAAGACAGTTTCGCTACCCATATTCCGAGGTGCTTTTGGAGCTGCCGGCAGGTAAGCTTGAAAAAGGTGAGGACCCGTTCCTCGCAGGTAAGCGCGAATTAAAAGAAGAGACCGGCGCTACCGCACGCAGCTATATTTCGCTCGGGAATTTGTATCCGTCACCCGGCTATTGCGGAGAAATAATACATATGTACCTTGCAAAAGGACTCACCTTCGGCGAACAGCATCTTGATAAGGATGAGTTCCTTGAGGTTGTGAAAATCCCTCTGCAAAAGGCGTTTGAAATGGTTATGAATAACCAAATAACCGACAGTAAGACGCAGGTCGGAATAGTAAAAGCCTATTATCTCGAAAACGGAAAGTATTGACGAAGAAACGGGCAATCAAAGATAAAATGCTTGAAAAGCGCGGTAGTTATTTTTTAACTAAGACACATTAAACAGGCTCCCTTGTAGGCTCACTCAAATAGGGTGATTCCCCACAGTGTGGGGAAATGTCGCGGAGTGACAAAAGGGCTCCCTTGTAAAGGGAGCTGTCATCGAAGATGACTGAGGGATTTATATAGGCTCCCTTGAAAAGGGAGCTGGACGCGAGTTCACGAGCGGACTGAGGGATTAAATAATCACGCACAATCTATTTAAATTCCATACAACTCCGCAGAATCCCTCCGGCTTGCCTTACGGCAACCCACCTCCCTTTACAAGGGAGGCAATGGCGAAGATGACTGAGGGATTAAACAGCGAAGCACTTTCTTTTTGAAATCTATTTTTTAAGAAAATCCCTCCGGCTTGCCTTGCGGCAACCCACCTCCCTTTACAAGGGAGGCAATGGCGAAGATGACTGAGGGATTAAACAGCGAAGCACTTTCTTTTTGAAATCTATTTTTTAAGAAAATCCCTCCGGCTTGCCTTGCGGCAACCCACCTCCCTTTACAAGGGAGGCAATGGCGAAGATGACTGAAGGATTAAAAAGCGAAGCACTTTCTTTTTGAAATCTATTTTTTAAGGAACTCCCTCCGGCTTGCCTTGGCGAGGCCCACCTCCCTTTACAAGGGAGGCAAAAAGCGGATTTTAAAAGTCACGCGCTTTTCGCAAATAACAATAAAATTCCGGAGGATAAAAAATGAAGCTGATACTTGCGTCGGGCTCTCCGAGACGCTCCGAAATACTTAAAAACGCAGGATATGAATTTGTCGTAAAGCCGACGTCTGCGGACGAGTCTCTGCCCGGCGGCATACTCCCTGAGGACGCGGTAAAGCTCTTATCGGAAAGAAAGGCCGATGCCGCGAAAATCGAGTGTAGCGATGTGGTACTTTCCGCCGATACCGTGGTGGCTCTCGGAGACAGGATTCTCGGAAAGCCGAGCGATAAGGCCGAGGCATTTTCGATGCTGCGAAGCTTGTCGGGAAAAACCCACAGCGTGTATACGGGCGTAACGATAAAGAGTGCCGAGAAAAAACGTGTGTTCGCGGTAAAAACCGACGTTTTGTTTTATCCCCTTACCGATGATGAGATAAACGCTTATATAGCTACGGGTGATCCGTTTGACAAGGCCGGTGCATACGGAATACAGGGGCGCGCAGCCGTCTTTGTCGAAAAAATCGACGGTGATTATTACAGCGTGGTGGGCTTGCCGCTTTCAAGATGCGCAAGAGTCCTGCGCGACTTCGGCATTGTGCCGAGCATGTGATTTTAAACAAACTACAACAACAGCCGTTCGCAAAATCGGAAACCCGAAGTGCGAGACGGCTGTTGTTATTGCAAAAAGCTCCCGTGCGATGTTTTTTCACCGTACGGGAGCTTTGCTTTTATATTGTTTTATTCGGCGCTGTGTGATTGAAACTGCGGCAGAGTGCTGTTTTCGTCTTGAAGAACGGAAATGGCCCTCTCTATCTCGGCGGTCAATTCCTCGGTCGTGAGTCCGTCGGGAGAAATGGGCTTTCCGAAGGTTACGCTGAGGCGGAACTTTTTGTTGTGCTTCCAGTCATAGAACTTGGGCATTTTTCCGCTCTTCGGGAAAATGTTGTATGCCCCGTCTACGTATGCCGGTATAATAGGCGCACCGGTTTCGATTGCAAGGGTGCTGGCGCCGTTTTTAATCTTTCTGAAAACGCCGTCTTCACTTCTGGTGCCCTCCGGGTGAATGATAACGCCCCAATTTTCCTTGAGTCTCTTTTTGATATTTTCCATGGAGCTTGAGTTCATTCCGCCGCGGTCAACGGGAACCATACCCGCGCTCTTTATAAGCTTGCGTGAGAACGGGTCGTTTCTGAACAGCTCTTTTTTTGCCATACAGCAGAGCTTCATATATCGCTCCTTGCTGAGTGCGAGCGAAATAAACAGGAAGTCGATTTTTGAAACATGGTTTGCACAGATTATAAATCCGCCGTTTTCCGGAATGTTCTCGGCGCCTCTTATTTCGGTCTTATAGAGCCCCTTTGCAATACCCTTAAATAATTTGTATGCGGCATAGTCGCCTGCGTTTTTATCCTGTGGGTATGAAACGCCGCTTTTGCCTATGGAATTCACCTGCTTGCCGTTGCCCTCGACAGCTTCAACAATGTCGGCCACGGTCATATCATCATGGTAATACGGTTCGATATTGACCTTGAATTCGTCCTCAAGTTCCATTGCGAGCGTTATTGAGCTTAGCGAGTCAACAGCGAGGTCGGAAAATACCTTTGTCGAAAGTGAAATGTCGTTTACGTCGGCATTTGCGATTTTTGCGACGGTCGCTGTTACCTTCGATTCTATATCGGCACCCTTTTGCTCAATAATTTTTTCATCTGCGGCGTCGTTGCCCTCAAGAGCCTTTTTCTTGAGAAGATACCTTTTGGGCTTCTGAAGGGAGGTACGCGGAATTTTCTCGATGAAATGAGTTTTTGCGATGCGCATATTTTGTATGAGCGTAGCGCCGCGCTCGGTAATTTCCCTGCGTATTTTTTCAAGACTCTCGGCTGACAGCCTCTCGGGGACCACAAAGGCCTGAACCTCGTCGTAATCGGCGTTGTTAACCGGAACGCCGCATATTACAAGCTCCTTAACACCCGGCAAATCGGAGTATTTCTCCTCAATGTCGTCGGGAGCTATTTTTTTGCCGGTCGCAAGAACTATATTTTCCTTGAGCCTGCCCGTAACGTGAACGTGACCCTTCTCGTCTATGCTTCCTATGTCGCCCGTCCTAAACCAGCCGTCCTTATCGAATGCCTCTTTTGTAGCCTCCTCGTCGCGAAAGTAGCCTACCATCATATACGGAGATTTTATGAGCATTTCGCCTTCGTCGCTTATCTTGAGCGATATGGCGGGGTACGGAACGCCGCAGGTATCGGTGGTTATGTCCTCGGGGGTATTGCCTATTGTGGGAATATTGGTCTCTGACGCGCCGTAGGTTATCATAATGTTAAACCCGGCGGCGTAGTAGAAATCGGCAACCTCTTTTTTTATGGGAGCGCCTGCGGAGCAGAGCACGCGCAGACTGCCTCCGAAGCCGTCGTGAATACTTTTGAATATCTTTTTGCCGAGCAGCTTACCGTTTTTGCGGCGAGCCTTTTCGCATATCGGGTAAAAAGTCTTAAACATAAGCGCGGTCACGGGGTTTTCGTTTATCTTGCGAAGTATCTGTGCCATAAACAGCTCGTAGACCTTGGGTACGGCGGAGAGAACCGTCGGCTTATATTCCTTGAATGCTTTTAAAATGGCCTCCGCGCCGAGAGTTTCTATATAATGTACGTCCGCTCCGATTATGTGCGGCCCGAGCACAAGGCATATAACGCCGTAGATATGGCTGTTCGGAATGATGGCGAGATAACGGTCCGTCTCGACAAGCTCCTGAACGTTCAGCGTCATCTGAGTCGTCTTTATAAGCGAATCGTGAGTGTGCATAATTCCGGCGGCACGGCGCGTTGTGCCGGACGAATAAATTATAGTGGCGATTTCGGGCGCGGGATCGACCGTCGGTTCCTCCTCGACCGAATTTTTGCAGCCGTCGAATACGGTGCAGTCATATACATTAAATACGGGGAACCTGTAATCGGGGAAATTTGTGAATTTTCCGAAGGTTTTGGGTGACAGAAACGCCGCTCTGACATCGGAACGGTCAATAAAGCTTTTAAGCTCCTCGGCGCCGAGAGAGGCGTCGATTAAGGCCGCTGTGCATTTTATCTTGCAAACGGCGAGAAACGCTATCGTCCATTCGGGCGAGCCCTCGCACGCTATCGCAATGCGGTCGCCCTCTCTAACTCCCGATGACAAGAGCTTGTCGGCGTATTCCGCAACCTTCGAAAATACGTCGCCGTAGGTATATGCGCGCGTCGAGCCGTCGTCCATGGTTACGGAAAGAGCGAGCTTTGACGGGTGATTTATGTTGCACTCGTAAATAGTTTCAAATATATTCATTTCTGCCTCCACACAAATGTGATAGATTTACGCTTTAGTGAGCTGAAATTATGTAATATTCTAACATCTACGCGGTGATATGTCAATGAGCTAAGATTCACTGCGCTTCGGCGAGGCGTGCCGGCTTGTCGCATTAACTATTCCGCCCTTGTAAAATTCCTCCTTGAACCACACGTCGCCGGCCTCAAATGTTCTTTTGTCGAGATAAGAGAGTATTCCGGCATCGGTGGTGAAGTCGAAGGTCAATTTGTAGGAATACAGAAATTGCCTCTTGTAAGAGCCGTATTTGCGGTTTTGCTCGTTACTGCCGTATTTTCCGTCGCCGAGCAGCGGAGTGCCGTAAAAGGCGAAATGCGCGCGTATTTGGTGTGTTCTGCCCGTTAAAAGCTCTACCTCGGTAAGCGAAAGACCGTCTATTGTGTCTATAACTCGATATTTTGTGCGTATCTCCTTTGAGGACGGTACCTGCTTTTTGTATATGCGCACGGTGTTTTTCTTTTCGTCCTTTAAGAGATAATCCTTTAAAATTCCGCTTTGCAGCTTGGGTCTGCCGATTAAAACGCAGAGATAAAACTTGTGCAGCTCCCTGTCCTTCATCTTTTGATTCAGTATGCGCAGCGACTCGGCGTTTTTTGCCGCAATTACTATTCCGCCCGTGTTGCGGTCTATGCGGTTCACAAGAGACGGGACAAATGAGTTTTCTCTGTCGGGGGAATATTCACCTTTTTCATACAGATAACGCTTTATGCGGCCTATGAGCGTGTCAACATATTCCTCGTTGTCCGGATGACACAGAATACCGACCTTTTTGTCAAGGAGCATTATGTTTTCATCCTCGTAAATTATGTCGAGGTGCTTCGATGCTTTTAAAAAGTCGTAAGTTGACTCTTTTTTTTCAAAGAACTCGTCGTTTATATACATATCCACCTTGTCGCCGAGGCGAAGCCGCGTTGAGATTTCGGCTCTTTTCCCGTTAACCTTTATGCGCTTTGTTCTTATATACTTATATAAGAGCGATTGCGGCAAAAGCGGGGCTGCCTTGTGTATGAATTTGTCAAGTCTTTGCGACTCGTCGTTTTTTTCGATTTCAAAGCTTTTCATTGTGTGCTTCTCCGTGATTTTCGTATACTATTATATATAGGCGTTTTTTTACGCCGGATTTCGGCGGATGTTTTTCGGGTTTTGAGCTTGCATTTTTGCCGTTTTGTGCCGTTTTTCGGTACAAGTGCGAAAAATTCTCCGCCGCCTTTGTTCTCTGCCGAAAAATGATGCGCTCTCCCGTCTGCCGAGATGAAAATTCGCACCGCTTTTGTGCGGAAAACGTTATATATTTATTATACCATAACACAGCGAAAATTACCATAAAAACACCTCGGCTTGACGACGGTTGCCGTCCGAACCGCCCGCCGCCGCCGGATTTTTTTCTCTTTGTAAACTGTCAATTTCGCGCCAGAAGATAAGTTGTGCCGAAAATTGCCGTAAGTGTCCTCAAAATGGGACCTTATCCCATAAAACAGCCTGTTTTTAATCGGAAAATCGGTGCCTAAGTGGGGGAATTTTATATGTTTACGGGTGATTTTTAATATAAGAAACGGTGCAAAAAGCGGTAAAAAACATAGTTTGGAATTTTTAGAATATTACGGAATATAATAATAGCGGAAGCCTTGATAAATAAGGTCGCGCAGTACCATAAGCAATGTAATTGTTACAAAGTTGTAATAAATTGTTACGATTTTTAACTTTTACACAAATATTTTAATAAATTTGTCAGTAATTATTCTCGATAAGAGGTGTATTCGCAATTATTTGACATAATCTGACAAACAACATTGTGCAAAATAGATAAAAATCGAGAATGAAAATATTTGACAATTATGTGACCTGGAAATATAATGGCTTTCGTCACAAGCGAAATAACAGCGACGCCGCCGTATGCACTTACGGCAACAAAGCTTTCGCGAACGCAACGCGGGGCAAAATCACAGGCGTCCGGCAGCCGCGTTTCCGAATTTCAGGGAACGGCAGGTATGAGTTAAAGGAGCAGAATGATGATAACAGAAATTAAGGGCTATGTAAAAGTGAGCCGCAAGGCTTTTACAAAGGTCACGGCACTTATAGTAGCGCTCGCGATTATGTGCGCCGTAACCGCTTTTGCAGCCTCGCCGTCGTTTTATGTTGACATATATGACGGCAACGAAATAACGAGAGTCCTCACGTCGAAGAGCGACCCCAAGACCATAGTGTCGCAGGCGGGCGTTAAGCTTGACGACAGAGATAAGCTCGATTCCACCGGCTTCACGGCAGGCGAGGACAGCGCTCTGAGGATTTACCGCTCGGCAACAGTCAGCTTCACCGATATTGAAGGCAATACGATATACACCGTATTTGCAGGTACTGTGCAGGACCTTTTGGAGGAGCTTGACGTAACGCTTTCAGACGGTCAGCTTATAACCTATCCTCTCGACACCGTACTCAAGGACGGTATGGACGTCAGAGTGACAAATTCCTACGACGTGTCGGTCACCGCGGACGGCACCACAAACTCGTTCACCATGGGCGAAGGTACCGTGCGTGATGCTCTCAACAGAATAGGCGTTACACTCGGCGATGACGACGAGGTGTCGCCCGAGCTTGACAGCGAGGTCTGCGAGGGCACGGCTATAACCGTTTACAGGGTTTCGTATTCTTACAGAACTGTCACCGAAACGGTTGAATTTACAAAGAAAACAGAAAAGAGCGCGGAGCTTTACACCGACCAGCAGGTTATTTCCCAAAAGGGTGTGAACGGCTCCAAAAAGGTAACGTACTGCGACAAGACCGTGGACGGCAAATATGCGTCGAGCGAGGCGGTTACAACCGTGGTTCTTGAGCAGGCGGTTCCGCAGATAACGACCGTGGGCACAAAGCAGCGCCCGATTATTGTAAGAAATCTTAAAAATAACGGCTCGCCCATTTCCGAGCTTACCGTTCCGTCAAGCATAAACATTGAGAACGGTGCTCCGACGAGCTATTCGAAAATAATTACCGGTAAGGCATCCGCCTATACCGCGTCCCCTACGGCAAAAACCTCAACGGGCAGAACCGTTAAGGCGGGTTACGTTGCCGTAAATCCCAAACAGATACCCTATGGCAGCGAGCTTTGGATAGTCTCCACCGACGGTATTGTTTACGGATACGCCATAGCTGCCGATACGGGCGGATTTATCCACAAGGGTAAATTTACCGTGGATCTGTTTATGAATACAGAATCCGAATGCAGGCAGTGGGGCGCAAGAGACGTAATAATCTATGTTTTATAATCCCCGAATACTTGTGACCGAGAGCCGTAAAGCTGATTTTACGGCTCTTTTTTATATGGGCGGCATAAAAATACGCGGCACGGAAAGTCCGTCGTCCAAAAAATCGCAGACAAGGCGTTTCGTCTCCGCGGGAAAAAGCGCCTCGCTTTCATGTTTAATTTCGTTTGCGCCAACGCCGAGCGTCACTTTGCGGCAGAAATCGGCACTTCTCGAGCCGCACTCAAAAAGCAGCGTGCCCTTTAGGAGCCTTGCGACTCCGAGACAAAAGGACAGACCGCCGTCATTTTTTGTTTCGCGGCAGAAATCATATGCGGTAAAATCGCCGAAGCTCTCGACGGAGATAAACAGCATATCCCCGGAAACGCCGCCGCTGACGAGCGTGTGGCACCGTTTTGAGTAAAGCAGGGAATTCCCTATAATTTCCGCGGCGGCAGCTGAAAACAGAACGTCGTCCGTCTCGGCGGAAACGTCCGTCGGAAGCGAAACCGCAAATGCCTTTTTATCGCTGTCGCCGAACAAAAACGAGCAGCTTACCGTAAGAGCGTTTATAAACGCTCCGACATTTATGCGCGTTTGCCTTTTGGGCCTGTCGGGCGAGAGATAGGCTTTTCTCAAAAAATTGCGAAGCGAAAAAAGCGCGAAAATATATCTGTCGTCGTTTTCGGCGACCGACTCTCTTTGCAGCAGGGAAAAGACCGTGTGAAATCCCTCGCGTGTGAGCGCGATGTCCGCTTTGCCGGCGCAGTTTTTGTTTAAACGCCTTATCTCATCATAAAAATCAGCTTTCATCCTATCCCCCAAAGACAATAAATACTGCTTTATAAGTATTGCTTTACCGCGAAAAAATATACCCGAATTTCGCGGCCGAGGACACTTCTCAACTAACAGGAAACTTCTTGCGACATACTTTTTATGCACTTTGACAAAACATTCACAGAACAGGCCTTTTTCGCATAAAAAATCTTGCATAATTGCGTATTTCGGTATAGAATAATAGAGCAATGATTTAAAAACAATTTATTGGAGGTAATACCAATGTCAGTTAAAGTTGCTATTAACGGTTTCGGTCGTATCGGCCGTCTTGCGTTCAGACAGATGTTCGGCGCAGAGGGCTATGAGGTAGTTGCCATCAACGATCTTACCGATCCCAAGATGCTCGCTCACCTTCTCAAGTACGATACCGCTCAGGGCGGTTACTGCGGCAAGATCGGTGAAAAAGCTCACACCGTTGAGGCCGGCGAAGACTCCATTACCGTAGACGGCAAAAAGATTACTATCTATGCTATGAAAGACGCTAAGGATCTTCCTTGGGGCGAGATCGGCGTTGACGTAGTTCTTGAGTGCACGGGCTTCTATACTTCTAAGGATAAGGCTCAGGCTCATATTGACGCAGGCGCTAAGAAGGTTGTTATTTCCGCTCCGGCAGGCAATGACCTCAAGACAATCGTTTACAGCGTTAACGAAAAGACTCTTGACAAAGAGGACAAGATCATTTCCGCTGCTTCCTGCACCACAAACTGCCTTGCTCCCATGGCTAAGGCTCTTAACGACTATGCTCCCATTCAGAGCGGTATCATGTCGACAATCCATGCTTACACCGGCGACCAGATGATCCTCGACGGTCCTCATCGCAAGGGCGACCTTCGCCGTGCTCGTGCAGGTGCCGCAAACATCGTTCCGAACTCAACGGGTGCTGCTAAGGCTATCGGCCTTGTTATCCCCGAGCTCAACGGCAAGCTTATCGGTTCCGCTCAGCGTGTTCCGGTTCCGACCGGTTCTACCACCATCCTTACAGCTGTTGTTAAGGGTGCCGACGTTACCAAAGAGGGCATCAATGCCGCTATGAAGGCTGCTGCTTCCGAGAGCTTCGGCTACAATGAGGATCCGATCGTTTCCTCCGATGTTATCGGTATGAGATACGGCTCACTCTTTGATTCGACTCAGACCATGGTTTCTCACATCGCTGACGACCTTTATGAGGTACAGGTTGTTTCTTGGTATGATAACGAGAACAGCTACACAAGCCAGATGGTAAGAACCATTAAGTATTTCGCTGAGCTGTAATCAAGCGATATTGCAGTATTTTAAAGAGCTCGACGGCTGAGGCCGGCGGGCTCTTTTTTTAAAAAGGTGTTTACAAAAGACTTTTTGTGTGCTACAATAACTATAATTCTTTACTGGATATTATAGCTATCACTGTCCGGTAATGAAAAATTTTTTCAAAGGGAGAGTTCCTACATGAAGAAAATGGCTAGCCTCTTGGTTGTAGCGGCCCTTCTCATTTGCATGGCAGTTCCGGCATTTGCCGCAACCGGCATCAACACTTATGAGGAAAAACTCATCACGTATGTTAAAACCGCATACGTTGTTGACGGCACTACAATCAGTGTTCCCGATGAGTATGTAACTGCTCTTGAGAACATTTTCTCTACCGTTGATCTCACTGAAGATCAGTACAACCAGATCAAGGGCATTCTCGACGAAGCTCTTGAATACTGCAAAGCCAACAACCTTGTTAAGCTTTCAGACATCACCGAGAAGAAAGCAACAAACACCCTTCTCGCTTATGCTAACAAAGCTCTCGGCGTTGTAGGTTACAGCGTAACCGCTTCGGGTTCGCTTGCAGATGCTGATCACGGCCTTCTCACTATCCTCGATTCAGAGGGTAAGGTAGTTGCTAAGCTCCATCCGGCTGTTACTTACAGCAAGGGCGGTCAGGGCGGCACTATCGCTAAGACCGGCGCCGACTTCACTTCAGCTGCATTCTGCGGTCTTGCTGCAGTAGCTGTTCTTTCGGCTGCAGGCGTAGCAGTTAAGAAGTTCCGCAAGGATTCAGATGACTGATTCCGGTACTAATCGGAGTAAGAAGAGCTATCGGAAGAGTTTTATAATTCTTCCGATAGTTTTTTTACTTATAGGCTATTTGCTGTTTTTTATATGCCTCACTCCAATACTCAGCCCCCTTGTCTCGATTTACGAGCTTGCATTTTCTAATGCGAACGTCAACACCATTGTCGAGCCCGGGGAAAACAGTGCTTTTAATGGTGGCAGCGGTGTGGATAACGGTTATCTTACATCGGGTGATATAACATTTCCGTCTTACGGTGACCATTTCGGTCATATAACTGTTGAGGGGACGGATATTGACACGGATGTTATTTTCGGCGACGATACATCGCTGCTTAAAAAAGGTGCGTGTATGTCGTATTACAGCCATATTCCGGGCTGCGGCAGAGGCGTGCTTATAGGTGCCCACAACAATACTTATTTTCACTCGCTTCAAGATGTGCAGACGGGTGCGCTTGTAAATTTGAGTACCACCTACGGTAACTTTGTTTACCGCGTATACCTCACAAACGTAATAAACGTAGACACAGACAGCTCTTACCGCGCCGCGCTCAACGGCGACAAGGAGACGCTGATACTATATACCTGTTACCCCAACAACACTTTATCGCTCACTCCGTACCGCTTTATAGCGTACTGCGAAAAGGTGTCGGGGCCGCAGGTGAATATGTACGAATGAGGAGGCACGTGATATGACTAAAAATTCAAAAGCCATGCGGCGCGTGCTCTGCGGAGTGGTTTCGTTTCTGCTCTCGTTCTTTTCGTGCCTTTTTGTGATGTGCCTTGTGTTTAAATTCACGGTGCTCAGCTCCTCGTTCCTTGTCGGGGTCGAGAAGCGTTCAGACTATGCGGAGGCTCTGCATTCCGAGCTTAAGGAGCAGTTCGTCTCATACGGCAGCGCGGGTAATGTTGATGAGAGCTTTTTTGACTCCGTGTTTGAAAACATCATCACTCCCGACCGTATCGACGAGGACACAAAAGTCGTAATTACCGATTTTTATAACGGCGAGGTCAAGGACTCGATTGATACCTCCGATATACAAAGCGAGCTTGAAACGAGACTTTTGGAATACGCCGCCGAAAAGGGCTTTGCGGTGGACGACGAGCTCAAAAGCAATATAAAGGATATGGCGGCGCAGTTCGGCGACCTCTATAATTCCTATGTATCGCTGTTTTCAAATTCGTATTTCAAATCCGCCGGCAATATGCTCAAACGCTACAACCCTTATGCCGACTATGCCGCGATTATAGCGGTTACGCTTTCGCTGATTGCGGGGCTTGTGCTTCGTATGTCGTATAAAAAGCGCAAAAACGTATACAGATATTATATTTATGCGTTTTCGGGTACCGCGCTTATGCTTCTTGCGGCACCGCTTGCCGCGATTATAGGCGGAGTAGGCGCAAGAATAAACATCGGTACAAAATCGCTTTACAGCTTTGCGAGCGGATTTATGACGGACACTCTTTGGGCGTTTGTTTTTGCCGCTGCGGCCGTTGCGGTCGTTACCGCTGCATTCTATGCGCTCAGACGCATATTTGTAAAAAAGAATATTTGACGAAGTGCCAAAAAAATAACCCGTGAGCGGTATGATTACCGCCCGCGGGTTTTCGGTTTTATGCCCGAATTTTCAGATTTTTGAGCATATTCACCGATTCTAAAACGGAAAAGGCTATTGTCGCAACAGTCAGTGCCGTTTTCATTATACAGAAAAAATTAAGAAGCTTTTGCGCCGCGCACATAAGGCCTATATCGCGTTTAATTATATTCATATCCATATTAGTTTTATTCCTTTCACGTCGGTTTAGATAATAGAACGGCATGGGCTATTGACGGTATACTCTCGCCCTGCAGCGAGGAAGTAGGCGACATCAGCGCGCCCGTGGCGACAAAGAGGACGCGCGACAGCTCGCCGCTTTCAAGCCGCCGCATAATATACGAATTTAAAACCGAGGCACCGCAGCCGCAGCCGGAGCCGCCTGCGTGAACATCCTGCTTTTCGATGTCGTACAGGAGCAATCCGCAGTCCGCGTGAACGCTCTCTATATCGATTCCGCGGTCCTTTTGCAGAAGCTCGCACAAAAGCCTTGACCCGACCTTGCCGAGGTCGCCCGTCAATATCATATCAAAGTCGGACGGCGAAGAAGAGGTATCTTTAAGAAAATCGGCTATTGTATTTGCGGCGGCGGGTGCCATGGCGGCTCCCATATTGTTTGCGTCCTTTATGCCGAGATCGGTTATCCTGCCGATGGTAACGGCGTCAACCGACGGCTTGCCGCTTTGCTTTTTCTCTACTACGCTTGCCCCTGCCGCCGTGGCGGTGCGCTGCGAGGTGGGTGTGCGCTGTCCGCCGTATTCGAGCGGAAGCCTGAACTGCCGTTCCGCCGAGCAGAAGTGGCTCGATGTTGACGCAACTGCGCCCCTTGCCGCGCCGCAGTCAACAAGCATCGAGGCAAGCCCGAGAGACAGAGCCATGGTGGAGCACGCTCCGTAAAGCCCTATAAAAGGCATATTGAGCGATCGCAGACCGAACGACGTGCCTATGCATTGGTTCAAAAGGTCGCCGGCAAGAGAAAAATCCACTTCGTCGGGCGTTTTTCCGGCTTTTGATAATGCGCGCGTCACGGCCTCTTTTTGGAGTGCGCTCTCCGCTTTTTCAAACGAAGCCTCGCCGAGCGTATCATCCTCAAAAACAAAGTCGAACTCGTCCTTGAGCGGCCCCTCGCCCTCGGTTTTGCCGACTACGGCCGCAAAGCCCGTTACCGAGGGGTGCGAATTGAGAATTATAGTGTATTTTCCGAGTCTTTCAGCCATAAACTCACCTCAATAAAGCTTAAAGCAGTAGCAGATTATTCCGTAAATAAAAGCCGCAAGTGTGCCGTAGGCTATAACCGGACCGGCGAGTGAAAACAGCTTTGCACCCGTGCCGAGTATTTTGCCCTCGGCGCTGAACTCCATGGCCGGCGATACTATCGAATTTGCGAAGCCCGTTATCGGCACTATTGTGCCCGCACCGGCAACCTTTGCTATTTTGTCATAAACGCCGAGTCCCGTAAGACAGGCGGCTATAACTATAAGCGTCACCGAAACTCCGGCGTTCACTTCGTCCTCGGAAAAGCCTGTTTTTGTATAAAGGGTGTTAAGAGCCTGACCTATGGTGCAAATAAGTCCGCCCGTCCAAAAGGCGTTGATTATATTTTTGATTTTCGGAGACGGCGGAGATGCGTTTTTTGTCATTTTGCCGTATTCCTTGCCCGTAGTCATATATTTCAGTCCTTTCAAAGCTATTTTTGCCGTCAAACGGGTAAAAATTCATAATTTATACATTGATTTATATTTTTTTATGTTTTAAAATTTAAACATCAAATAAAGGCGGTGCTTTTAATGGCGCTTATAGAAGTCAAAGATTTATATAAGATATACAATCCGGGCGAAAACGAGGTTCGCGCGCTTGACGGTGTGTCGCTGACGATTGACCGCGGCGAATTTGTCGCCATTATCGGCCATTCGGGCTCGGGCAAATCGACGTTTATGAATATGCTCGGGCTTTTGGACGTTCCCACAAGCGGCGAATATAAGCTTGACGGGCACAATACGTCAAAGCTCTCAGACGACGAGATGAGCGAGATACGAAACAAAGAGATAGGCTTTATTTTTCAGGGCTTCAATCTTATATCGAGCCTTACCGCGCAGGAAAATGTGGAGCTGCCGCTTGCGTACCGCGGTATGCCGAAGGCACAGCGTCACGTTCTGTCGGAGGACGCGCTCAAGCGTGTCGGGCTTGAAAAGCGAATGAACCATCTTCCGAAGCAGATGTCGGGCGGTCAGCAGCAGAGAGTTGCCATAGCCCGTGCCGTAGCCGCAAAGCCGCCCATAATTTTGGCGGATGAACCGACCGGCAACCTCGACAGCCACTCCGGAGCGGAGGTTATGCGAATACTTCACGAGCTGCACCGCGAGGGCAGAACGGTTATACTGATTACCCACGACAACGAAATAGCCGCAAATGCTCACCGAGTGATACGTATACAGGACGGTCAGGTTATAGAGGACTATATAAACGCGGATAAATAAACCGAAAAGACACGGTACTGTAAGATTAGTCGCAAGGCGTTTTTTGTCAAAACAGCTTTTTACGGCTGTTTTTAAGCATAATGTATTGTATTTTTACTCGCATTAGTGTATAATAATTTTGATTATCAAGGGAGGCGGCAAAAGTGCTTGATCCGAACAAAACCATTCAGTTTTCAATAAAAGACGAGCGTGAAGAGGAGATGCGTCAGACGATGCTCACCGTCTACAATGCTCTCAAGGAAAAAGGCTATAACCCGATAAGTCAGATAGTCGGATATATTTTGTCCGAGGATCCGACATACATCACCACGCATAACAATGCGCGCAGCCTTATTCGCCGCCTTGACAGAGACGAGCTGCTTCAGGCGCTTGTCAAAAACTATCTTAAATCAAGCGAAAATAAATGAGGTGAAAGTTTTGGCTGAGAAAAAAGAGTTTCTCACATACAAGGGCAAACCCCTTGTTCGTCAGGGTAACACCATTTACTATGGCGATATGGCGGACGACTACGTTATAATGATGCAAATCCTTGCAAAGAAAGAGGTCGGCGATAAGGATAAGGCAGAGGTTGCCTCCAAGGTATCCGTTCAGCTTTTGAGCACGGACCCCAACGCGTCAATGAAGGAGCGCATCATTAAAACGAGCGAGAAAAAAGGTTTATATGCGGCAATGGACATTGCTGAAATTTGGCTGCAAAGAGCACTCGCACACGAATAACAAAAAGCGCCGTACCGAGAAATCGGTACAGCGCTTTATTTTTTTCTTTTAAGGTCCTCGCTCGCTTAAGCCATGAGCTTTGTGAATATTTCGATTATAACGCCCGAGAACGCTGAGATTCCGTAGAGCAGTCCGAGAATTTTCAGATTTTCACGGGGTTTTTTATTTGTTCTGAACAGTACCATAAGACCTATGCCCGCTCCGGAGCAAAGCCCCGCTATTACCGAGGCAAAGCTCAAGGCTCCGCCGAGATACATTTCCGTTAAAAGCACGGAGGCGGCGCAGTTCGGAATAAGCCCTATAAGCGCGGCTATAAGCGGCTGGAAGAAGGTGTTGCCGAGAAGTATTTCGGAAAGTCTGTCGGCGCCCAAAAGCTCAATGGCGAAATTCAGCGCAAGCGTGAAAACAAGCAAAAAGCCGAAAACCTTCAGCGTATGTGTGAGAGCCGGTACAAAAATTCCCTTGTGCTCGTCACAGTGGCAGTGCTCCCCCTTACATATGTCGCCGATGTCGTGCTTTTCCTTTTCGGGGTGCTTTTTTACAAACAGGTCAACAATGTAACCCGCAGTAATGCCGATGATTATTTTAAACAGCAGAAGAAGCAGTATGTCCTTGCCTCGTGACGGCTCGGAAACGAGTATTATAAGCGCCTCGTCCGATGTCGCAAGAAATACCGCGAGAAGCGTGCCGAGCGTTATGACACCGCCCGAATATAAATTTGCGGCGAAAACCGAAAAGCCGCATTGCGGAATACAGCCGAGAAGCGAGCCCAAAAGCGGCCCCGCCTTGCCCGCAGAGCGAAGAGTGTTGTTAATCCTTTCGCCGGCGTGGTGCTCAAGAGCCTCCAAAAGTAAAAATGCGAGAAACAAAAACGGAAGCGTCTTGAGGCTGTCAATAAGAGTGTCCTTGATTACGTCTAAAGCTATTGTCATCTATGAAGCTGCCTTTCCTTTTTCAGACAGTCGCCGCATACTCCGTATAAAACCGTGCGCGAACCGTCAACCTTAAAGCCGTGCTCGTTGTAAATGTGGGCGGAAAGCTCGCTCAAAAATTTACATTCGGCGTGTATGAGCTTGCCGCATTCGGTGCATTTGAGGTGGTAGTGCTCGCGGCATTCGGCGTTTTTGCCGGCGTATTGATAGCACGCGCTGTCGCCGTCGCCGCCCGTGAATTTTCGTACCTCGCCCGAGGCGCACAGCTTTTCAAGATGGCGGTAAATCGTTGTTTTACCGACGCTCTCCCCGCTTTTTCTGAGCTTCTCAAAAATCTCGTCCGCCGTCAGATGGCGGTCCTTGTTTTCGAGCAGTATGTCAAATACCATTTTGCTCTGCTTTGTGTTGTAGCTCAAATTTTCCGCCCCCGAACAATCAGTTTTGCGCGTTATATCTTGCGCGTGATGTCTTACATGTTATGTTTTGCACGTTTTGCCGAACAAAGCGAAACTGAAATTCAATTTCAATTTCGTTTCTGTATTTTAAATCGGTTTTTTGCGTTTGTCAAGTGCTTTTTATAAGAAAAAATTTGGAATTACAACGTCGGTAAAAGCCGCAAATTAAACGCACACACGCTTTCCACGCAAAATTCGGAATTTTTGTAATATCGTAGGCACAATATTGTCGGAATAAACATAATATTGTATGTGCGGCGTCGGCGCCTGTCTGTCCGCTCGTCCGCAAATCGGCTGCCGCTTGCTCGAAATGCGGTAACGGAGCGGATTTAATCGGTAAAACGGTATATATATCATTGTCAAATTGACGAAAACGCAAAAGTAAAAAAGCGAATACAAATTCACCCAAATCGAACTAAAAAGGCTGTAAGAGGGCGAAAATGTCAAAAAAACACACTCGAAATTGACTATATGCACAAATAACCCGTAAATCACATCTTAATGTTGCACAAAAATAATTTAAAAAACTTGTGCAAAAAGTCTTGACAAAAATTACAAACGGTGATACTATACAGTCAAGATGAAACGAAAGGAGCTGTTAAGAATGATCGTTAAGGATTATGAATGCGAAATACAGCTTATCAACGAGCTTAAGGACGCTAAGTTGTCGTGGAAAACGATCGGTAAAATGCTTCGCCTCTATGCGATGGAAGTAAGATAAGGCAAACGCCTTATTAAACCGTCAAATCCCCGCGTCAGCGGGTTTACATATACCAATTCCAATCCCTTTTTATACAACTTAATGACACTTAGCAAGCAAAAAGGACCGCGTAAAAACGGTCCTTTTTGCTTGCTTATTTTTATTTCGGGCGGCGGTTTTTCGGTTTTAGCATAAGCCTCAAATAAAACCGACAGAAATGCGGCACGGTGAGTGCGGCAAAAAAAGCGCGTCCGCTCTCAAGGAGGCGCAAAGCCGAGAGTGTGAGCGATGAAATAATGTAGGCCGGGAAGAAACAGATAAAAAAAGACCCGACGCTCTGCGCCGGGCAACTTTAATGTAATGGGTTTTGGCTTTTATGACCTGCGCGAGTTCTTAAAACATCCACCACAATGTTCTTCTCTCGTTTGGTACAGCCTTATAATAACAAGCGATTATTGCAAACCGCACACAGAAATGTGAACAAATTGTTAACATTTTCGACTTTTTGAGGAAAATTGACAATTTTTTTGTTTGTCCTCTTTTTTTTTAGGGGCTGTTCGTGCAAACAAATAGACATTATACATTACAAATGTTGATATACGCAAAATCGCTCTTGACAGTTAATTCTCAATGGGCTATAATTACACAGTATCCCAGAATAAAGGGAGGGAATCAGAATGAGTCAGGTAAAAGTTAAAGAAAATGAGTCTTTGGAAAGCGCTCTTCGTCGCTTTAAAAGACAGACCTCTCGTGACGGCGTAATTCAGGAAGTTCGTAAAAGAGAGCATTACGAAAAGCCTTCTGTTAAAAGAAAAAAGAAGTCAGAAGCAGCTCGTAAAAGAAAGTATAAGTAATTGAGAGGCGGACAAGGTTTTGTCCGCCCTTTCTTTTGAAAAAACAGGGAGATCCCATTTAAGGAGCATTATGGATAACGAACTTATGCCGAAATACCGCTTTCACAGCGTACTTGACGTGACGCCCGAGGATATACGCAAAATGGGCGCACGCGCAATAGGCCTTGATATTGACAATACCATAGCTCCGGACGGAACCTTTAAATTTTTAAAGGGTGTGGAGCATTGGCTTGACACAATGAGAAAAGCCGGGATACCGGTTATCATAATTTCAAACGGTACGGTTTTCAGAGTCGGGCCGATAGCTAAAAAATTCGGCTTGCCGTATGTTTGCGTTGCTGCAAAGCCGAAGCCCAAGGGGCTCTTAAGAGCTGCCGCAAAGCTCGGCGTGCCGATAGAGAAGCTCGCTATGCTCGGCGATCAGATTTTTTCTGACATCAAGGCGGCAAACCGCTGCGGCGCGATTGCCGTCAGAATAGACCCTATGCCTGCAAAGAGTCTTTATCCGCATTATTATGCGTGGAAGGCAAAGCGCGAGGAGCCTATAATAAAAGAATTTGAAAAATTACATGGGTATGGTGTTTACGATGATTAAAGAATTGCAGTTTTTGCTGAAAAATTCAGAGAATATTGATTCGGCGCTTATAGTGTCGCCCGAAAACAGGCGTTATTTCACCGAATTTCCGTCGTCCGACGGGTTTTTGCTCGTAACGCGCGACGACGCCGTTTTTATAACCGACAGCAGATACATAGAGGCTGCCGAAAACAAGGTTACGGAATGTAAAACCGCTCTTCAGAAGAGAGAAATTTCACAGGTCTATGATTTCTTTAAGTCAAACGGTGCCGAAAAGGTCGGCATTGAGGCGTCGCGTATGACTGTGTCCGAGCTTGCGAAATTCGATAATGCGCTTAAAGACATAAGCATAGATTTTTCGGGCGAGCTTGACAATATGATTGACGCTCTCCGTATGGTAAAATCCGAGTCCGAAATCGAAAAGATAAAGAAAGCACAAAAAATCGCCGAGGGAGCATTCGACGATATATGCGGCTTTATAAAGCCCGGCGTTACCGAAAAGGAAATTGCGCTCAGACTCGAATACTATATGCTGACGCACGGCGCCGAGGGTCTTTCGTTCGAGACTATCGCCGTAAGCGGTAAAAATACGTCTATGCCGCACGGCGTTCCGACGGATAAGAAAATCGAAGTCGGCGACTTTGTCACCATGGACTACGGCGCACTTTACGACGGCTACCACAGCGATATGACAAGAACCGTGGCCGTAGGCAAGGTAAGCGACGAGCAGAAAAAGGTTTACAATACCGTTCTTGAAGCGCAAAAGGCAGGTCTTGACTTCATAAGACCCGGCGTTTCGGGCAAGGATGCCGACAGAGTTTCGCGCGATATTATAGAAAACGCGGGCTACGGCGAGTATTTCGGGCATTCGCTCGGCCACGGCGTGGGAGTGGAAATTCACGAAAAGCCCAATCTTTCGCCTTCGAGTGAATTTATCCTGAAAAAAGGCAATGTGGTAACCGTAGAGCCGGGAATTTACGTTCCGGGCAAATTCGGCGTGAGAATAGAGGATTTTGCGGTAATAACCGAAAACGGAGCGGAAAATATGACACACTGCCCCAAAGAGCTTATAATCCTTTAAAAAACACTTGAAAAACAACCGGATATATTATAAAATAAGTATGATTAAAATTGCGCTTCGGCAAAAGTGCGCCGAGGCTTAAAACGGAGGATTTAAAAATGGTATCAGCAGGCGATTTCAGAAACGGCGTTACTTTTGAAATGGACGGCGGCGTTTATCAGATAATCGAATTCCAGCACGTAAAACCCGGCAAGGGTGCTGCTTTTGTCCGCACCAAAATCAGAAACGTTATTACCGGCAGCGTTGTAGAAAAGACCTTCAACCCGACCGATAAATTCCCGACCGCGTTTATTGAGAGAAAAGATATGGAATACTCTTACAACGACGGCGATCTCTATTACTTTATGGACCCCGAGTCATACGAGCTTGTTCCGATAAGCAAGAGCGAGCTCTCAGACAACTTCAAGTTCGTAAAGGAAAATATGGTTTGCAAAATACTTTCCTACAAGGGCAAGGTATTCGGCGTTGAGCCGCCCACATTCGTAACTCTTGAGGTTACAAAGACCGATCCCGGCTTCAAGGGCAACACGGCTACAAACGCAACAAAGCCGGCTACTCTTGAAACAGGTGCCGAGATAAAGGTTCCGCTCTTTATCGACGAGGGCGAAATGATTAACGTTGATACCCGCACAGGCGAGTATATGTCAAGAGCCAACTCATAACAGAGATAAAAACGGGGGAAATAATTTTGCCCCATTTTTATAGTGTTCGGATTTTGTGCATTGCACTCCGAAAAAACACGGCGTTCTATGTCAGCTACGATAGGGCGTCCGCGCATACAAAAATATTGTAGCTGTGAAAGGCTATGGTGATTACTATGACAGTTACCGAAAAAGCGGCTTATCTCAAAGGCGTAGTTTCAATGCTTAAGCTCGAGGAGAATTCCGACGAGGCTAAGGTTTTGAACGTACTTGTTGACACAATAGACGAAATGGCTCAGTCCATTGCCGAGCTTGAGGAACAGCTTGACCTCACAAACGAGCAGCTTGATGCCGTTGACGAGGACCTTGACGATCTTGAGGAATATGTTTACGGCGATGACGATGATGACTGCTGCTGCGACGACGATGATATGTACGAGGTAGAGTGCCCGTCGTGCGGCGAGACCGTATATTTCGACGGCGCTGCCATTGAGGATGGCTCTGCCGAGTGCCCGAATTGCGGCGCAAAGCTTGACTTTGACCTTGACGGCTGCGACTGCGACGACTGCGGTCATGACCACGACGAAGAATAATCTCGTCGAAATAATATAACTGTAACGGGGCAGTAAGAGCGTGATGCTTTTACTGCCCTGCTTTTTTATACCGCAAAAAAAGTCGGAGCGAATCGTTTTGGCCGCAAGTGTGACCACTGAAATCGAATGTAGATGAATTTTGTAACAAAATGCACAAACGGCTGTAATGAAGTTCGTCGGAAATTTGATTAAAATAGTCAAAAACCCCTTGAAAAATAGATTTTGTTTTGATAAAATAAAAAATAACTAAAAGGATAAGTGGCAAATTGCACATTTCCCATGTTTCCCGAAGGGAGTTAAAGAGCAGGATGAGCACTAAAACAACCAAAAAGCACAGCGAGAACGATGTTCCGCTTTACCTTTTCCATGAGGGCAGCAATTCAAATGCCTATGAGTATTTCGGCTCCCACAGAAAAAATAAGAATACCGTGGTTTTCAGAGTTTGGGCTCCTGACGCAAAAAATGTCAGCGTTACGGGAGATTTTAACGATTGGTCGGAGACTGAAAATCCGATGAAGCAGCTCAAAAACAGCGGCGGCGTTTGGGAGGCTGAAATCAAGAATATCAAGCCCTACGATATGTATAAATATTGTATAACCGCTGCCGACGGAAGAACGCTTATGAAGTGCGACCCATACGGCTTTCATATGGAAACGCGCCCCGGCACGGCTACAAAATACTATGAAATCGACGATTGCTACGAGTGGCACGACGAAAAGTGGGTGGAGGGCAGAAACGGCAAAAACATCTACGAGTCGCCCGTAAATATCTACGAGATACACGCGGGCTCCTGGAAGCAGTATGACGACGGTAATTTCTACTCGTACCGCGCGCTTGCCGACTCTCTTGTGCCGTATGTTAAAAAGATGGGCTATACCCATATTGAGTTTATGCCGCTCACGGAATATCCGTTTGACGGCTCGTGGGGCTATCAGGTAACGGGTTACTTTGCCGCAACGTCACGTTACGGCGAGCCTAAGGACCTTATGTATCTTGTAGATAAATGCCACGAAAACGGAATAGGCGTGATTTTAGACTGGGTTCCGGCACACTTCCCTAAGGACGCAAACGGTCTTTACGAATTTGACGGCGGACCGCTCTATGAATACAGCGACCCGAGAAAGGGCGAGCATTACGGATGGGGAACAAGAGTCTTTGACTTCGGAAAAAATGAGGTTCGCTCGTTTTTGATGTCCTCCGCTTCGTTCTGGCTTAAAAAATATCACCTTGACGGCATAAGGATAGACGCCGTTGCATCGATGCTGTATCTCGATTACGACCGCAAGGACGGCGAGTGGGTGCCGAATAAAAACGGCGGCAACGAAAATCTTGAGGCTGTCGAATTTTTGCAGAAGCTCAACGAAAACATTTTCCGCGACTTCCCGTATGCCATGATGATAGCCGAGGAGAGCACCTCTTGGCCAATGGTTACAAAGCCTGTATTTTCGGGCGGACTCGGCTTCAACTTCAAGTGGAATATGGGGTGGATGAACGATATTCTCCGCTATTTTTCGCTTGACGGATTTTTCCGCAAATATAATCACGACTGCATCACCTTCTCCATGTTCTACGCATTTTCCGAGAATTTCGTGCTTCCCATTTCTCACGACGAGGTGGTGCACGGTAAGAAGTCGCTTATAGACAAAATGCCCGGCTCATATGACGAAAAGTTTGCCGGAGTTCGCGCGTTTCTCGGCTATATGATGGCGCATCCCGGCAAAAAGCTTATGTTTATGGGTCAGGAGTTCGGCCAGTTTATCGAGTGGAATTACGAAAAGGGCCTAGATTGGCTTCTGCTCGATTATCCCAAGCACCGCGCGCTGCAAAACTATTTTAAAAAGATAAACGAATTTTACAAGGCAAACCCGGCATTTTGGCAGATAGATTATTCGTGGGAGGGCTTCTCGTGGATATCCTCCGACGATAAGGATAATTCCGTTATCGCATTCCGGCGTATTGATGAAAAGGGCAAGGAGATAATCGTTGTCTGCAATTTCACGAATGTCGAGAGATGCGACTACCGCATAGGAATACCGAAAAAAGGAGCCTATAAGATAGTATTCAATTCCGACGACGTCGATTTCGGCGGCGAAGGAAAGGGAAACAAGGGTAAATTAAAAACCGAATCGATAAATATGCACGGCTTCGAGCAAAGCATTTCTCTTGATTTGCCGCCGATGTCTGCAATATACATAAAAAAAACAAGGTAGTCTTGTACCCGTCCGGTGCAAGGCAGAGGCTAAGGCCTTTAAAAGGAGGATAAATCTATGGCACGCAAAATGGAATGTATTGCGATGCTGCTGGCAGGAGGTCAGGGTTCAAGACTCGGAATTTTGACCAAGAAGATTGCAAAGCCCGCAGTTCCCTACGGCGGTAAGTACAGAATTATCGACTTTCCGCTTTCAAACTGTGTGAATTCCGGCATTTCGACCGTCGGTGTTCTGACTCAGTACCAGCCGCTTGAGCTTAACGACTATATCGGCAACGGTCAACCGTGGGATCTCGACCGAGCGCAGGGAGGAGTTCATATTCTCTCGCCTTATCAGCAGATAAAGGGCTCGGAGTGGTACAAGGGCACCGCAAACGCTATTTATCAAAACATAAACTTTATCGACAGATATAATCCCGAATATGTGGCGGTTCTCTCGGGCGACCATATTTACAAGATGGATTACTCAAAGATGCTCGACTATCATAAGGAAAAGGGAGCGGCCTGCACCATTGCAATGCTTGAGGTTCCGTGGGAGGAGGCTTCGCGCTTCGGCCTTATGATTACCGATGAGGACAACGCCATAAAGGAATTTGAGGAAAAGCCGAAAAATCCCAGAAGCAACAAGGCTTCCATGGGCGTTTACATATTCACGTGGTCAAAGCTTCGCAAGTACCTTATAGACGACGAGAATAATCCGGAGTCGTCAAACGACTTCGGTCACGACGTAATACCGGCAATGCACGCCGCCGGCGAAAAGCTCTACGCTTACCTCTTTGACGGCTACTGGAAGGACGTCGGAACTATCGATTCCCTTTGGGAAGCAAACCTTGACCTTTTAAATCCCAAGGTTGACCTTGACCTTTCGGACCCCACCTGGAAAATCTATTCAAAAACTCCCGAAGCTCCTCCGCACTATGTTTCGCCCGAGGCTACGGTGCAGAATTCAATGGTTGCCGAGGGCTCGCAGGTTTACGGTGAGCTTGATTTCTCGATTTTGTTCTCAAATGTCACCGTTGAGCGCGGTGCCTTGGTAAGAGATTCCATAGTGATGCCCGGAACGGTCATAAAAGAGGGTGCTGTGGTACAGTATGCAATAGTTGCCGAAAACGCGGTCATTGAAGAGAATGCCGTTGTCGGAGCGAGACCCGAAGATGTGGAAAATCTTGACGACTGGGGCGTAGCCGTAGTCGGAAGCGGTGTTACCGTAGGCAAAAACGGAGTTGTGGCACCCAAGGCAATGGTTGACGAAGACGTAAAGGGGGCTTAAAAATGACCGGAAATAACATAGTCGGAATCATTTATTCAAACATATATGACGAGTGTCTCAGCGAGATGACGGGGCTTCGCACCATGGGCAGCGTGCCGTTTGCCGGCAGATACCGCCTTATCGACTTTCCGCTTTCCAATATGGTAAACAGCGGCATAGAAAAGGTCGGAGTTATCACAAAGAGCAACTATCAGTCGCTTATGGACCATCTCGGAACCGGCAAGCCGTGGGACCTCTCCCGCAAGACTGAGGGAATGTTTATTCTTCCGCCGTTCGCCTCCGCAGGCAACAAGAGCTTTTACAGCGGCAGAGTCGAGGCTCTCAAGGCGAATATGGGCTTTATAGCACGCTCCACCGAGGAGTACATACTTTTTGCCGATTGCAATAATATAGTAAACATCGACATTGACGAGCTTATGGATTACCATACCGACAAGGCGGCAGATATAACGATTGTTTATAAGCACGGTAAATGTCCGCGTCTGCAAAACAATATGGCGTTTTCCTTTGATGACGACAGCAGAGTGAAAATGGTTGCAATGTCGCCCGCAAGCGATACCATAGTTGATTATTCGATGAACATAATACTTATGAAGAAATCTCTTCTTCAAAGGCTTGTAAACGATGCCGTAAGTATGAATCACGAGTCGTTTGAGCGCGACATCATACAAAGCAATGTCGAAAAACTTCGCATTTACGGCTTTGAGGCAAAGGGCTTCTCACTTACCGTTGACTCCATGCAGAGCTATTTTGACGCGAATATGCAGCTGCTCGACCCCGACAACTGCAAGCAGTTGTTTAACAGGGAGCGCCCCATATACACAAAGGTTCGCGATGATATGCCGGCTATTTACGGTCTCGGCTCAAGCGTTAAAAATTCGCTCGTCGCAAACGGCTGCATAATAGACGGTGAGGTTGAAAACTCCATACTTTTCCGCGGCGTAAGAGTGGAAAAGGGCGCGGTGGTCAAAAATTCGATTCTCTGTCAGGGCAGCTTTGTGGCCTCCGGCTCTTCTCTAAACTACACCGTTACCGACAAGAGCGTTGCGATAACGCCTAATAAAAACCTCTCCGGCGCGGAGGATTATCCGGTTTATGTCGGCAAGGGCATAGTTATTTAACGCGGCGAACAGAGTTTACCGTTTACAAATTTTTGATTGAGGCGATTTTAAATGAAAGTATTATATGTAGCGAGCGAGGCACTCCCGTTTATGGCTTCGGGCGGCCTCGGCGATGTGGCAGGCAGTCTGCCGCAGGCTCTCAGAAAACGTCTTATAGGGTGCCGCGTTGTTATGCCGCTCTATGACGGCATTAAGCAGGAACTTAAAGATACCATGACGTTTATCACGAGCATATCCGTGCCCGTGGCATGGCGCAGGCAGTATTGCGGAATTTTTGAGGCTAAGTACAAGGGCGTTATCTATTATCTTTTGGATAATCAGTATTATTTTAAGCGCGACGGAATTTACGGCTATTATGATGATGCCGAGAGATTTGCATTCTTCTCGCGCGCGGTGCTTGAGATGATACCGTATATCGACTTTAAGCCCGATATAATTCACTGCAACGATTGGCAGACGGCTCTTACGCCGCTCTATTACAGCTCAATGTATGCAAGCAGCCCCGGCTATGAAAACATCAAGACCGTGTTTACAATACACAACATCCAGTACCAGGGCACATACGGCAAGGAGCTTATAAACGAGGTTCTCGGCATACCGCAGAGCGCAACGTCGCTTATTGAGTACGACGGCGACGTAAACTTTATGAAGGGTGCCATAGAGACTGCAAACAGGGTAACTACCGTAAGTCCCTCTTATGCGAGTGAGATTTTGGACCCGTGGTATTCCTACGGACTTGACACAATTCTCAACGAGCGTTCGTGGAAGCTCTCGGGCATACTCAACGGTATAGACACCGAGCTTTATAATCCCGAAACCGATAAGGACATCTTTGTAAATTATTCGGCGAACGATTTCCGCAAAAAGGCGGACAACAAGAGGGCTCTTCAGGAGCTTATGAATTTGCCGCAGAGAGCGGATGTACCGCTTATCGGTATGGTATCAAGGCTTGTTTCGCACAAGGGGCTTGACCTTGTAAGAGCCGTTCTTGACGAGTTCTTGGGTGGTACCGATGTGCAGATGGTCGTTCTCGGCTCGGGCGAGTGGCAGTATGAACAGTTCTTTAAGGATATGGCGGCGAAATATCCCGATAAATTCGCTCTGAAGCTCGGATTTGTTCCGTCGCTTTCAAAGAAGATTTATGCAGGCACCGATATGTTCCTTATGCCGTCAAAGAGCGAGCCGTGCGGCCTTTCACAGATGATAGCTCTGCGCTACGGCTCTGTGCCGATAGTCCGTGAGACGGGCGGCCTGCGCGACACGATAAGGGACAGCGGCGACGGTGAGGGCAACGGCTTCACGTTTGCGAGCTACAACGCTCACGATATGCTCTACACAATACGCCGTGCGATTGAGGGCTATCAGAACCGTGAGGGCTGGAGCATACTCGTAAAGCGCGCCATGGAGTGCGACAACAGCTGGGGCAAGTCCGCTAACGAATACATAAGACTTTACAAGGATTTGCTCAAGGAGTAATCCGTATAAAATAAAAACCCGACTCACATTAGGCCTAATGTGAGTCGGGTAATTTTTTGCTTTTTATTCGCCCTCTGTGTGCGTAACGCCGATGCCGAGCTCATTTAATTGCTCGTCGTCAACCGGAGCGGGACATTCCGTCATAGGCTCCGACGCGTTTTGAAGCTTGGGATACGCAATAACGTCTCTGAGGCTGTCGCAGCCTATCATCTGCATGCAAAGTCTGTCAAGACCTATGCCCATTCCGCCGTGCGGCGGTGCGCCGTAACGGAAAGCGTCAAGCAGATAGCCGAATTTGCTGTAAGCCTCTTCTTTGGAAAGACCGAGCAAATCAAAAATTCTGCTCTGCAATTTGGGGTCGGTAATTCTTATGGAACCGCTCGAAAGCTCAATTCCGTTGAGCACAAGGTCGTAGCACTTAGCCCGAACCTTGGCCTTGTCGGTTTCGAGGTACTCGAGGCACTCGTCCATCGGTGCGGTGAAGGGATGGTGCATTGCGACAAACTGCTTGAGCTCCTCGTCATATTCAAAGAACGGGAACTCGGTAATCCACAGGAAATTGTATTTTCCCTCGGGGATAATGTCGAGCTTTTTGGCAACCTTTTGCCTTAATGCGCCGAGCACCGTGAGAACGTGATTTTTGATTTTATCGGCTACAATCAGTATAACATCGCCCTTTTCGGCGCCTGTCTTTTTAAGTATGGCGTTCATTTCGTCCTCTGTCATAAACTTTGCAAAGGATGAGGAAACGCCGTCGTCTGTCATACGAATCCAAGCAAGACCCTTTGCGCCTATGCCCTTTACGTAATCCGTGAGCTTGTCAATTTCTTTTCTCGAGAGAGCCGATACCGCATTTTTTGCGTTGATGGCTCTGACTGTGCCGCCCTCGGCTGTTGCGCTTTTGAATACGACGAATTCGGACGAGGAAACCTCGTCTGTTATATCGATAAGCTCCATACCGTATCTTGTGTCGGGCTTGTCCGAGCCGTAACGGTTCATAGCCTCATTGTAGGTGATTCTCGGCAGAGGGGTCGGCACATCAACGCCTATGGCGTCCTTGAAAACGCGCTTGATGTAGCCCTCGCCTATTGAAAGCACGTCCTCCATATCGACAAAGGACATTTCAAGGTCTATCTGCGTGAATTCGGGCTGACGGTCTGCGCGCAGATCCTCGTCGCGGAAACAGCGCGCTATCTGCATATATCTGTCAAAGCCGGCAACCATGGAGAGCTGCTTGTAAAGCTGCGGCGACTGCGGCAAGGCATAGAAGCTGCCGTTGTGAATTCTTGACGGTACAAGAAAGTCGCGTGCGCCCTCGGGGGTGGAACGGATAAGCATCGGCGTTTCAATTTCGATAAAGCCGTTCTCGTCAAAATAGTCACGCGTTATTTTAGTTATTTTATGTCTAAGCAGTATGTTTTTCTGTAAATCGGGTCTGCGAAGGTCAAGATAGCGGTATTTAAGCCTTGTAGTCTCGGCGGTCTGACAGTTCGGAACTATCTCAAACGGAGGAGTTTCACTCTTGCCGAGAATCCTAAGCTCAGTTACCTCAACCTCGATTTCGCCTGTGGCAATCTCGGTGTTTTTTGCTGAACGCTCTCTTACCTTGCCGACGGCTGCGAGAACATACTCGCTTCTCGCGGAAAAGGCCTTATCAAACACGGCCTTGTCGGTGTTTTCGTCAAATGCGAGCTGAACTATGCCCGTTCTGTCGCGCAAATCTATAAATATGAGTGAGCCGAGGTCACGCTGACGCTGAACCCAGCCGCAGAGCGTGACGGTTCTTCCGACATCCTTTGCGGTGAGTGTGCCGCAGTAGTCGGTGCGTTTAAGTCCCTCAAGAGTTTCCATTATGCGTTTCCCCCTAAAATATCTTTAATATCAATGCCTTCGGTGTCGAAGCCCGCCATTGCCTGGCGAATTACTATCGATTGGAAATTATCGGTGAAGTCCTTGAGCGTGGTCTCCTCCTCCGTGCCGTCAGCCATATTTTTAAGCTTGACATTTCCCGAGGACAGCTCGTTTTCGCCGAGAACCACGGTGTAGAGAGCACCGATTTTGTTTGCGTATTTCATCTGCGCCTTAAAGCCCCTGCCGACTGTGTCAAACTGAGCGGAAAGCCCCTCGTTGCGAAGGTCGGTTGCAAGCTCGGCAGCCTTGATATTTGCTTCGTCGCCCATGGATACTATAAATATATCGCACTTTTTGCGCTCGGGGAACGGAGTTTTTTGCGCCTCCATCAAAAGGAGCAGCCTCTCTATGCCCATAGCGAAGCCGCACGCCGGAAGCGGATTTCCGCCGACCTCCTCTATTAAGCCGTCATATCTTCCTCCGCCGCATACAGTGCCCTGCGCGCCTATTTCGTTTGAGACAAACTCAAACACGGTGCGCGTGTAGTAGTCAAGTCCGCGGACGATGCGCGGATTTACCGTATAGGCTATATTCATGGCGTCGAGATATTTTTTTACCGAGTCAAAATGCTCGCGGCAATCGTCGCAGAGATAATCTGTTATGACGGGCGCGCCCTTTGCGATTTCGGAGCATATGGGACTTTTGCAATCAAGTATTCTCATCGGATTTTTTTCGAGTCTGCCGCGGCACGTGTCGCAAAGCTCGTCAATATGGGATGCAAAATATTCCTTCAATGCCTTGTGATACTCCGCGCGGCATTTTTTGCAGCCGATGGAGTTTATTTCGAGTGAAAGATTTGATACGCCGAGGTAGTTAAACACCTCGTTTGCGAGCGCTATAATTTCCGCGTCCTGCGAGGGAGCACCTGCGCCGAAGCATTCCACGCCGAACTGGTGGAATTCGCGGAGCCTGCCTGCCTGCGGTTTTTCGTAGCGGTAGCACGAGATGAGGTAGTAGATTTTTTGCGGCATCGGCTCGTTGAAAAGCCCGTTTTCGAGGAATGCTCTTACCGCGCCTGCCGTGCCCTCGGGACGGAGCGTTATCGAACGTCCGCCTTTATCGGAAAAGGTGTACATCTCTTTTTGAACTACGTCTGTGGTGTCGCCCACGCCGCGCTCAAAAAGCTCGGTATGCTCAAAAACGGGTGTGCGCATTTCGTAAAAGCCGTAGTTTTCGGCTATCTCGCGCATTGCCGCTTCAATATACTGGGTTTTGTAGCTGTCCTTGGGCAGCAAATCGAGAGTACCCTTTATGGAGCTTGTTATAAGTGACATCTCAAATATCCTTTCGGTTGGGGATTATATCAGTGACGCACAGGGTGCGTAACACTATAATGCCCCCTCTGTTCGGAGGGGGCGAAAAAATACTGCTTATTTCGGATTTACAATATCACGCCAGTCAAGATCGCCTCTTTCAAGGCTGTGTATAAGCGCCTCTGCCGTTGCAATATTTGTTGCAACCGGAATATTGTGTACGTCGCAAAGCCTTAAAAGGTTATTCTCCTTAGGCTCATGCGGCTTCGGATTGAGCGGATCTCGGAACATCAAGAGAAGGTCTATCTCGTTGCAGGCTATACGCGCGCCTATCTGCTGGTCGCCGCCCTGCGAGCCGCTTAAAAACTGCTGTATTTTAAGACCGGTAGCTTCGGAAACAAGTTTTCCCGTAGTGCCGGTTGCGCAAAGATTATGCTTAGACAAAATTCCGCAATATGCTATGCAAAACTGAACCATAAGTTCTTTTTTTTCATCGTGAGCCATCAAAGCTATATTCATAAAAGTTCCTCCGATCTTTTATTCGTTTGTGTTTTATACAACTTAAAATATTCTCCGATAGATATAATAACAAAAAAAAGTCAACTTTTCAAGATTTTTTTCATTTTGCACAAAAATAGTGTGGATTACATCCGGTACAGCACCCCAAAATACCCTAAATTAAAAATATTTCGGCGAAAACGGCACATTTTTGCCGAGAAGACGCTCGGCGATTCGAGAAAAAGCACTCCCTATAAAGCCGGAAAGCCTGCCGCCATCGCTCAAATTCATCGCGGACGAATCATACGGGACAACTCCGAGCAGCTTTACGGAGGAAATATCCACGCAGTCGTTGAGCTTTGTCTGCCTGCCCTCCTCCATTTCGGAGCGTATCACCTTATTCACTATAAGCCGCGCCTCGTCGGAAAGAAGTCTAATTTTTTCGGCCTTGTCAAAGGCGCTTCGCAGAGATACGGCGTCGGGTGTCGTCACAATTATCGCCTTGTCGCAGATTTTTGCCGAGAAATCAAAGGCTGTGCCGCAATTCTCGGCGTCAAACAATATATAATCATAGCTGCTTTCAAAAGAGAGTATAAGCTCATAAAATTCGTCGTATGTAAGCTCTTCCGTGCTTTTTGGGGCCGGCAAAAGCGAAACGCCTTTATATAATGTATCGTAAACGGCGTCTTTTTTTTTGCAGTTGCCCCTGGCGGCGTCATACCAATTAAAAAGTATGTCCTCGCCCGTTTCGAGGAGCAGGTCGAGACTTCGGACGGAGGTGTCGGCGTCCGCGCACAGCACCCTTTTGCCCGCAGAGGCGAGTGCGGCCGCCAAGCCTACGGTTACCGTCGATTTTCCGGAGCCGCCCTTACCGGAGCATACTATATACTTTTCAGCCATCGGAAATACCCCTTTCTTCAGCCGAGCAGCGAGCCGTAGCCTTGCGCGGTATTGACGCTGCCGCCGTCGGTCTCAAAGTAAGCCTTGTATATTTCTGCGACGAGCGAAGCTGTGGCGGAACCGCTGTTGAGGTTTTCGATTGCCACGCAGACCGCTATCTGAGGGTCATCGGCAGGCGCAAAGGATATCATAAAGCCGTTAAGACCGGTAACTATTTTGCCGCTCACCTTTGCCTTGCTCTCTGCGGTACCGGTTTTCGCCGCCACCTTTACGGGGAGACTTTTAAATGCCGGAAGCCTTGCACCGAGCATTCCCATACCCTCTTTGACTATGCGTATGCTGTTTTGAGAAACACCGGTTTCGTTTAAAACAACGCCGTCGTTTGAGAGCAGAGTTTCGGAATAGTCGCTTGATTTCACGCTTTTTACAAAGTGCGCGCGGTATCTCGTTCCGCCGTTTGCAATGGTCGAAACATAGCTGCAAAGCTGTATGGGCGTAAAGAGGTTGTCCGACTGACCTATTGCAGCCTGAACGGTGTCGCCCGGGTACCATGTGCCGCCGTGAGCCTCTCTGTAAGCAATACCGGCAAGTACGCCAGAGGATTCGTTTATTTCAACGCCCGTCTTTTGGCCGAGTCCGAATCTTGTGCAGTAATCGTTCATACGGTTTATGCCCAAAAGCCTGCCCGTTTCGTAGAAATAGATGTTGCAGGATTGGTTAAGCGCGTTTTTAACGTCTATCCAACCGTGCGAGCCGAGACATTTGAAGGTCGTGTCGGTAAACTGACGGTAAATGTGGCTGCAATAAAATTTTGACGTTTCGGTTATAACGCCCTCCTCGAGCCCCGCTGCCGCTATTGCCGGCTTCATTGTGGAACCGGGCTCATAGGTGCTCATAAGAGCTCTGTTCCAAAGCGGGGAGCTTTTATCCTTTGAGAGAGCCTCGTAATTTTGATAGTATGTGTTCAGGTCATAGCTCGGATATGTCGCGCAGGCGAGCACGGCACCGGTGTTTACATCCATTACCACGGCCGAACCGACCGCCGGAATTGCGTCCTTGTCGCGGTATCTTTCGACAAATGCCGCAAGCGAATCCTGAACCTTTTTTTGAAGCACGGAGTCAAGCGTGAGTATTACCGTGTCGCCGTCAACGGGCTCGCGTGTGATCTCACTCGTTTTTGTGCCGTCGGACGCCGTGGTTGTTGTCATTATGCCGTTTGTTCCGCGCAGGTAATCCTCCATGGCACTTTCAAGGCCGAATTTGCCTATGGTGTCATCCATGGCATATGCGCGCAGGCTGAGCGTGGTCTTTTGCTCCGTGGTCAAATTCTGATCCGCGCTCTCCGCCTTGTAAGCGTCCGTTCTGTCCTTGTATTCGCTCTCGTTGAGCTTGCCGGTGATTCCTATTATATGCGGTGCTATCGTGCCGTCGGTGTAGTGGCGCGCGGTAGTCACATTTATATCAACACCCCTGTAAAAGCTGCTGTTTTCTTTGATTTTGGCGGCGAGCGTCGGTGAGACGGAGTCGGCCACCGTAAACGGATTTGCCGCCGAAAACGAAATTTTCTTTAAAGAATAACAGACGGACGCGATTTTGAGTGCGTCTGCCGCCGAGTAGTCACCGAGAGAAAACTTTTCGACAAGCTCGTCGAAGCAGTTTTGCGCCGTGGCGTAGGAATTAAGATACAGAACGTCCTTGGATTTTAAATATGTTATGTCCTTGTCGGCATTTTCCTTAAAAGAAACAGAGCCGTCCGAATTTAACACGAGCGGCAGATTGTCGTTCCAAGCTGTGCCCTCGCTCTCAAGCAGGTTTATAAGAGACAGGATTATTTCGTTTCGCTTGTCCTGCTCCTTTGTGGACGGGAAATAGGACGCGTTCAGCACAACGGAATTTATCTGCTCGTTTGTGACAAGCGGCGTTCCGTTGCAGTCGAGTATTTCACCGCGCGATGCGGCTATTGTGGATTTTGTCTCGGACAGAGCGACACGCTGCGTCGAATAGTCCGCCGCATTGACAATTTGAATACGGAACAAATCCACCGCGAAAAGCGAAAATAAAAACAGGACGGATACGGTAAAAATAAGTATTCTTCGCCTTATTTGCTTTTTGTTATCCAAATTTGCCGCTCCTTTCTCATCAGTTTTCAAGAACGTTGATTTTTGTCCGCCGCATAACGGCACGAACTATAATGTACCACAGCGGCGTGAAAAGGAATGAATACACCGCCGCAGGTATATAGTAGCGTATAAGCAGGTAGCCCGTGCTGTCAACTCCGTTTGCGAGCAGGAAAAACACAACATAGAATACCGAGTATATAAGGCATGCAAAGCCCGACAGCAGCAGCGCCGTTATAAGATTATTTCTCATAAGGTAGTCTATGAGCAGACCTGCTGCCGCACCCGCAAGCATAAGCAAAAGTGCATTGTAGCCGTCGCCCATGGGTGAAACGCTGTCCCAAAGTATACCGGCGAGCATACCCAAAACAGCTCCGGCTATTTCACGCTCAAACATACCTATGCAAATGACAAGCGGAATTAAAGGATTGGCTTTAACGCCGAATATTTCGGGGAAAAGCCCCCTTGTGTTTTGTAAAATGTGAACCGCAAGTATCAAAAGCACAAATACGGTTCTTCTGACAAACAGTATTTTTGTTGACCTACGCATCAGTTTTTACCCTCGAATTCGGTTATGACAAAAGCGTCCTGAACATCTCCGGGATCAACCTCGGGCTTTACCTCGGCATAATATGAGATGTTGCCCTCCTCCTTGCTTACGGCGGTCACCGTGCCGATAATGAGGCCGCGCGGATAAATTCCGCCGACGCCCGATGTGCAAACTATTCCGCCTACCGCAACGGAGGTGTCCTTTGTAAGCCCGGTGAGCTTCAAAAGGCCGTTCAGAGCGAGCTTTGACGTGGTTTCGGTGTAGCCCATTTCACCCGTGCGTATTTCGTATGCCGCCGCGTTGACCTTGGGGTCCGTTACGGAGAGAACAACGCACGAGGTCGGCGTTACTTCGTTTACTATGCCTATTAAGTACTCGCCGCTTATTACGGGGTCGTTGACTTTAACTCCGTCGTTTGAGCCGCAGTTCAAAACAAATGAGCCGAAGGTGTCGGCGGAGTCTCTGCCGATAACGGTTCCGGCAACAAATTTAAAATCGGGATTTTTTTCTTTGACCTCAAGGAATTTTTCATATGCCTCGACTTGCTTTTTCAGCTTTTCGTAATCGACAAGCTTGCTCTGATAATCGGCAACCTCCGATTCAAGCTCGCTGATACGGTCGCGATAGGTGCTCGACGAGACAAAGCTTCCCTTAAAGCCGTCGAGCTTGTCTACAAGATACGACGAGGCCTTCTGGAGCGGAGAAAATACAAACGACGTCACCTTTGAAACGGGTGTTGTGCCGTCTGCGGCAGAAGCCGCGGCAGCAATGGCAGCAAGCAATACAAGCGCGATCGCAAGCAGTATTTTAAAAGCCGTACTCTTAAAAAATTTCTTCATATCGTACTCCGGTCACAGTTAAAATTTGCGGGCGAAAAACAATTCCGCCCGCCTTTTTATCAGTCGTAATTCTTTTTGGCGGTAATGCCCAGAGTGTTGCTCTCAAGGCAGACGCCGCAGCCGTCAACAACGCAGTCAAGCGGATTTTCCGCAACGTGGACGGGGATTTTTGTTTCAATGGAAATGAGCTTGTCAAGTCCTCTTAATAATGCGCCGCCGCCTGTGAGCATAATGCCGCGGTCGATAATATCCGCCGAAAGCTCCGGGGGAGTTTTCTCAAGAGTGGAGCGAACTGCGTCGAGAATCTGATTTACGGGGTCCGAAAGAGCCTCGCGGACTTCTTCGGAAGTAATTTCGATGTTTTTGGGGAGACCGTCAAGCAGGTTTCTGCCCTTGACGTCCATGGCGCCCTCGCCGTCGTATGGGTAGGCAGAGCCGATTTTTATTTTTATATCCTCTGCGGTGCGCTCGCCTATAAGGAGGTTGTGCTTCTTTCTGATGTAAGCGATAATAGACTCGTCGAAATTATCGCCGGCAACCCTTGCGGACTGAGCGGTAACTATGTCGCCGAAGGAAATGACGGCAACCTCGCTTGTACCGCCGCCTATATCGACTACCATATTGCCTATGGCCTCTGAGACGGGAAGCCCCGCGCCTATTGCGGCTGCCATGGGCTCTTCTATAAGACTTACATATTTTGCGCCTGCCGAGCGTGCCGCGTCATGAACGGCCTTTCTCTCTACCTCTGTAACTCCGGACGGGATACAGATAAGAACTCTCGCCTTTGAAAACGGCGATGAGCTTATGGCCATTTTTATGAATTCCTTAAGCATATCCGAGGTTATCTCAAAGTCGGCGATAACACCGTCTTTAAGAGGTCTGACCGCGGTTATTGAGCCGGGTGTACGGCCTATCATTTGCTTAGCCTTGTTGCCGACTGCGACAACCTTTTGCGGATAAGCGCTGACATCGACCGCAACAACGGATGGTTCACGGATTACTATTCCCTTACCTTTAACGAAAACGAGGGTATTTGCGGTACCAAGATCGATTCCGATGTCCTGTGAAAATAACATTTTTATCTCCCTTTCGGTTTTATGAAAAATAACTTCTCTGATACAATTAAATATTATAACCTCAAACCGGATTTTTCTCAACTAAAAAAATTCTAAATCTTTAAAAAATTACGGTAAAATTTGTGTGTATTTCGACACACGGTATATTTCGGCGCATTATAAGCCGAAAAAAAGCCTTTTCGTTATTCGACGGAAGTTCAAAATCGTTTAAATCCTTGCAAAGCGCGGTAAAATACTATATACTTTTTTCAGAAAGTGAAAAGGGAGTGACATTTTGGATCCTATAAATGTTGATTTTACGGGAAGAGGCAGAGACGACGGCAAAAAGGGCGTCGCGGATGTGCTCATACCGCCCGAGAATTCGGGTAAAAAAATAGCGATAAATATCATATTGACGCTTATACTCGGTGCCGTGCTGTATTATTTTATGATACCGGCGCTCAATTTTAAGTCGATAGAGCTTTACCTCTTCGTCGTTTTTGTGTGTCTTATATATCTGCTTCTGACGATTATTTCGTCGAGGGCATTCATAAAGCCCGAATATCTGCCCTACGTCAAAAGGCGGTCGAGGGTTCCGGGTATCTTGATTCTCGCTCTTGCCGCAGTGGCTCTTGTGGGCTGGCTTACCGGCGTTACGCTGTTCAGGGCGAAGTCTTACAGCAAGCTTATAAGCGTACAGGACGGCGATTTTGCGGAAGATGTTGCCGAGATAGATTTCTCAAGCGTTCCCGTGCTTGACAGCTCCTCGGCAAACAAAATAGCCGAGAGAACGCTCGGAGATCTGTCGGATAAGGTCTCGCAGTTTGTCGTATCGCCGTATTCCACGCAGATAAACTATAAAAACACGCCCGTCAGAGTTACCGCGCTTGCTTACGGCGACATCTTCAAATGGATAAAAAACACCAAGGAGGGTCTGCCGGCATATATCATAGTTGATATGACCACGCAGGAGGGGCAGCTTGTCCGTCTGCCGGAGGGTATGAAGTATTCGCCCACCGAGCACTTTAACAAGTATCTTCTCAGATATTTGAGGTTTAAATACCCCACCTATCTCTTTGATGAGCCGTCGTTCGAGATAGACGAGAGCGGCTCTCCGTATTGGATAGTTCCGATAGTCGATAAGACCATAGGTCTTTTCGGCGGCACCGACATAGATGGTGCGATTATAGTAAACGCCGTCACGGGTGAATGCCATATGATATCCACAAGCAATGACGGTACGACAAAGCTGCCGACCTCGAGTTTCGCTTCGGACCCCGAGTGGATGTGGATAGACCGCATTTATTCCCCGACGATTCTCACTCAGCAGTATAATTACTACGGAAAGCTCAACAACGGCTTTATAAACTCCGTAATCGGCCAGGAGGGCGTTAAGGTTATGAGCTCGGGCTACAATTACCTTGCGCTCAACGACGATGTGTATATGTACACGGGTGTAACGTCCATAAGCTCCGACCAGTCCATTATAGGCTTTGTGCTCTCGGACCTTCGCACCAAGGAGACAAAGTATTATCAGGTGTCAGGTGCGCTTGAAATGACCGCTCAGACCTCCGCCGAGGGCGCGGTTCAGCAGTATTCGTATTCGGCTACCTTCCCGCTTCTGCTCAACATCAGCGGTGAGCCGACATACTTTATGGCTCTCAAGGATTCAAGCGAGCTTGTAAAGATGTACGCCATGGTTAACGTGAAGCAGTCCACGATAGTCGGTACGGGATACAATCTCACCGAATGTACCGAAAACTACGCGGCAGAGCTTAAACGCAACGGCGTAAACGTGGATATTGACGTTGATGAAATGGGCGCAAAGGACGACCCGACCGCGACCGCCCCCGAAACAGAGGAAATAAGCGGCAAGATAACCGAGATAAGAAGCGTCGTAACGGGCGGCGAAACGTACTTCTATTTGAAGCTTGACGCAGGCAGTACGTTCTATAAGGTTCCCGTGGCACTCGCCGAAAAGGTTGTAATCTTGAACGTCGGCGACAGCGTTACCGTCTTAGTACCCAAGGAGTCCTCCGGTGACATAGTTGAGGTATCCTCACTCAAATAACACCTTTAAAACCGCCGCGCGGAAATTTCGGCAGCTCCGAAAAAACGCGCGGCTTTAATTTTTACCGAACGGAGTAAAATTATGTTTGATATGCACGGCGAAACCGTATGCTATAACGAAAAAGACGAGACCGCGGTGATTATAGACCAGACTTCGCTGCCCGGTGAAATTGTCACGCTTGAGCTTTGGGAAAAAGAGGAGATGTATGACGCAATAAAGCGTCTTGCCGTTCGCGGCGCACCGGCAATAGGTGTTTTCGCGGCAATAGGGCTGTCGGTTCTGGCCGCACGCGACAAAACGGCAGACGAAAAAACGCTTATTGAGCATTTTCTCGAAAATCTTGAATATCTCACCTCCTCGCGCCCTACCGCGGTAAATCTTTTTGCGGCGGCGGACGAGATGAAAAGGACGGCGCTTTTACATAAGGGTGAGGGCGCGGACGCCGTAAGGGCGGCACTCAAGGAAAAGGCTTTGGAGCTGCATGGCAAAGATATTGAGGTGTGCCGTAAAATCGGTGAATACGGAGCAGATCTTCTCAAGAACTGTGACAGTGTTTTGACCCACTGCAATGCGGGCAGGCTTGCGACGGTAAAATACGGCACCGCTCTGGCACCCGTATATGTGGCGGCGGAAAACGGGCATAAAATACGCGTGTTCTCTGATGAGACAAGACCTCTTTTGCAGGGCGCGCGCCTTACGAGCTTTGAGCTTGCAAACGCAGGTATAGATACTACGCTGATATGCGATAACGCCGCATCGTACGTTATGAAGAACGGGCTTGTTTCCGCGGTGCTTGTCGGATGCGACAGAGTGGCGGCAAACGGCGATACAGCCAATAAAATAGGCACCTCCGGAGTTGCTGTCCTCGCAAAATATTACGGCATTCCGTTTTATGTGTGCGCCCCGTTTTCAACAATAGATAAAAACTGTCTAAGCGGCAGGGACATAAAAATCGAAATGCGTTCGGGCGACGAAATAACCGATATGTGGTACGAAAAAAGAATGGCTCCGAAGAATATAAGAACGCTGAATCCGGCATTTGACGTTACCGATAACAGTCTCATTACCGCGTTTATTACCGAAAAGGGTGTTCTCTCTCCGAATGAATTTTGATACGCCGAAGCCGGTATAAAGGCTCTAATCGGGGCTTTTTTTCACGGCGGCGTTGTGTTATAATGTTTTGAAGCGTGATTTAAGAAAGGCGTGAGAAATTTGGACGTACAGGTAGGCGACAGGCTGATAATGAAGAAAAAGCACCCATGCGGCTCAAACGAGTTTGCGGTGCTGCGTTCCGGAATGGATTTTCGCCTTAAATGCTGCGGCTGCGGACGCGAGGTTATGGTGCCGCGCATCAAAATCGAAAAAAATATCAAAAAGGTCATAAGGGACGAAAACGGCGATGTTTGATAAATTACAGGGAATCGAGGATAAACTCGAAAAAATAAATTCCTCCCTGTGCGACCCCGAGGTCGTGTCTAATCAGGAGGAATACAAAAAGCTGATGCGCGAAGCGAAAACGCTGACGCCGATAGTTGAAAAATTCCGCGAATACAAAAAGGCAAATTCCGATTTAACCGAGGCAAAAGAGATGCTTGCGGACAGCTCTCTCGATAAGGAATTCCGAGATATGGCAAGCGAAGAAGCGGCGGAGGCCCAGAAAAAGACCGAAGAGCTAAAAGAAGAATTAAAGGTGCTGCTGCTGCCTAAAGACCCGAACGACTATAAAAACGTAATAGTCGAAATTCGCGGCGGTGCAGGCGGCGAGGAGGCGGCTCTTTTTGCCGGCTCGCTTTTCCGTATGTACAGTATGTATGCCGAGCGCAAGGGCTGGAAAACCGAAATAATGAATGAAAATCCGACCGAGCTCGGCGGATATAAGGAAATAAGCTTTATGATAGAGGGCGAGGGCGCTTATTCGCGGCTCAAATTTGAGAGCGGCGTCCACCGCGTTCAGCGCGTGCCCGAAACCGAGAGCCAGGGCAGAGTTCACACGTCCACCGTAACCGTAGCGGTACTCCCCGAGGCGGAGGAGGTCGAATTTACGCTTGACCCCGCCGACCTTCAGATAGATGTTTTCCGCTCAAGCGGTGCGGGCGGGCAAAAGGTAAACAAGACCTCGTCCGCAATTCGCGTTACGTATCTGCCCACGGGTATGGTCGTTGAGTGCCAGGATGAGCGCAGTCAGTATAAAAACAAGGATAAGGCACTCAAGGTTTTGCGTTCAAGGCTCCTTGAGGAAAAGACCGCAAAGCAAAATGCCGAAATCGCAGGTGAGAGGCGTTCACAGGTCGGCACCGGCGACAGGAGCGAGCGAATACGCACGTACAATTTCCCTCAGGGTCGTGTGTCCGACCACAGAATAGGGCTGACGCTTTACAAGATAGAGGCGATAATGAACGGCGATCTTGACGAAATCATAGACGCACTTGTTACTGCGGACACAGCCGAAAAGCTGAAGGCAGAGGATTAATCTCGGGCGATACAGTAAAAAGAAAGGCAATAATTTATGTATACCTCATTTGAAGAACTTAAAAAAGACTGTTTAAAGTGTAATAAATGCCCGCTTGCCGCGACGAGAACGAATGTTGTTTTCGGCGTGGGACCCGAGGACGCCGAGGTTCTTTTCATCGGCGAGGGACCCGGCGAAAACGAGGACCTTACGGGCCAGCCGTTTGTGGGCAGAGGCGGAAAGCTGCTCGACCAATATCTGTATGATGTGGATTTGGACAGAAATAAAAATATCTACATAGCAAATATCGTAAAATGCCGTCCGCCGAAAAACCGCGATCCGCAGCCGCTGGAGCAGGAATCGTGCGAGGTGTGGCTAAGGGAGCAGGTTAGGCTTATGAGACCGAAAATCATAGTTTGCCTCGGCAGAATAGCGGCACAGAAGATAATTTCACCAGATTTTAAAGTGACAAAGCAGCACGGCGAATTTTTTGAGCGCAAAGGCACCCTTTTGATGGGAACTTTTCATCCGGCGGCGCTTTTGCGCAACCCGAACAACAAGCCGGCAGCACTCTCGGACTTTTTGGCACTTCGGGACAAGATCAACGAAATTTGCGAAAGAACGTATTGATATATGGATTTTATACCCTTTAACTCGCGAGACACGTTTTACAAAAGTAAATTCGGTGCGGTAAAAACCGGAGAAAAATTTCGTCTCAGGCTTATTTTGCCGCGCTCTTTTTCCGCCACGGCGGCTTATTTTATGCTGCGGCGCGACGACGGTGATTTTTGCGAGCATAAGATGTGCTGGGCGGGCATGAACGGTGACGACAAGGAGATATGGGATATAGAGCTGTCGGTTCCCGACTGCGGACTTTACTGGTATCATTTTGACTATGATTCGTCCTGGGGCAGAGGCTCCGTGTATAACATCGGCGACGGCAAGGGCGATGTTTGGAACGGCAGGAACAGCCGTCTTCAATGGCAGCTTACCGTATACGATAAAAACTACAAAACGCCGTCATGGCTCAAGGGCGGAATTATGTATCAGATATTCCCCGACCGATTTTTTCGTTCGGGCGAGAAGAAAGAAAACGTACCGTCCGACAGAATTTTGCGCGACGATTTCGACGGCGAACCGAATTGGCGACCGAACGAAAAGGGCGAGGTGCTCAATAACGACTATTTCGGCGGAGACCTTCGCGGAATTACCGAAAAGCTCTCATATCTTTTTGAGCTCGGAGTCACCTGCATATATTTAAATCCGATATTTGAGGCACATTCGAATCACCGCTACAACACGGCGGATTATATGAAAACAGACCCGCTTCTCGGCACGGAGGAGGATTTTAAAAAGCTGTGCGAAAGTGCCGGCAGAGTGGGAATAAAAATAATTCTCGACGGTGTTTTTTCACATACCGGCGATGACAGCCGTTATTTTAACCGCTATTCGCGATATGATACCGTAGGCGCGTATAATTCAAAATCGTCGCCGTATTTCAAGTGGTATAAATTCGACCGCTATCCCGACGAATATAAGAGCTGGTGGGGCTTTAAAACGCTCCCGGAGGTTACCGAGGAGTGCCCCGACTACGACGAATTTATCTGCGGCAAAAACGGAGTTATACGGAAATGGCTGCGGCTCGGCGCGTCCGGCTGGCGGCTTGACGTTGCCGACGAGCTGCCCGACTGCTTTATAGACGATTTGCGCGTGGCGGTAAAGACAGAAAAACCCGACGGCATATTGCTCGGCGAGGTTTGGGAGGACGCCACCACAAAGTTTTCATACGGCACACGGCGCAGATACCTTTTGGGGGTTCAGCTCGACAGCGTTATGAATTATCCGTTTGCGGAAGCCGTTACGGACTTTGCGAGAAACGGCGTTGCAGAGAGCTTTGAATCGTCGGTTATGACGATTATTGAAAACTATCCTAAGGAAGCACTCGATGTTTTGATGAACCACATAGGTACTCACGACACGGAGAGAGCGATAACAAAGATAGCCGGCGAAAAGAGCGATTATCGCGACAGGCAGTGGCAGTCGGAGCATTCCCTGTCCGAGGAGGAATATAAGCGCGGAGTAAAGCTTTTAAAGCTCTGTGCGGCGATTCAGTATACCCTCCCCGGAGTGCCGTGCGTCTACTACGGCGACGAAGCCGGCATGCAGGGTTACAAGGACCCGTTTAACCGCGCTTTCTTCCCGTGGGGCAGAGAAAACCGCGAGCTTCAAAATTACTATATAAGGCTCGGCAAGGTGAGAAGAAGTGCCGACTGCTTAAAGGAAGGCGAGTTTATACCTGTTTCCTCGGTGCTCTCCTGCGTCTGCTTCGAGCGTCGCGGTAAAAATGACTCGTGCCTGCTGATAGCCAACAGAAATGAGCAGGATATAACATATTATCTTCCGCCGCGCTGGCAAAACACAAGCGAAGTACTTTTGGGCGAGAGTGTCGGCAGCTCGGTTCTTGTGCCGGGGCTATCGGCGGTCATACTGAAAAAAGAAACTACTTGATAAAAGCGCATATTGCGGCGCCGGCGCCTGCCGCTGCCGCGATATTTGTTATTTTAAGGATTATTTTGAGCGCTTTTTGCTTTTTGCTTACGGGCACTCCCGGCGGATTCTTGAGGGACGCCTCGGCTTTTTCGCGCAGGGTCTTTTCGGGTAATGTGCTGAATTTCGGGTCAACGAAAAAAAGTGCCTGAGTAAAATATTCGCAGCCCGTATCTTTTATTTCAAGCACCTGTCTGTTTACGCCTTTTATCATAATTTTTCCTCCGGTAATTTATGTATTTATTATTGTTTTAAAGAGCGATTTTTATGCGGAAAAGGCGGAGAAAAAATCGGGGAGATTTTTGTCAATATGGGATTTTACACAAATTTAAAAAGCACGAAATTATACAGAGAGTATTATTTTTTAATGTCTAAAAGTGTTCAAAACTATGTTCAAAATGTTAAAAAGTCACCTAAAAACAGGTAAAAACATACCGATTTTCGAGTATTGAACATCAATGTGCAAAAGTTCAAGGGTTTCCGCGTAAATACGCTGTGTTATAAAATCTTTACAAATTATACAGTTAGGAAACTCTCTTAGACAGTTTTTAAGAAATGTTTTTGTGCAATTTTACGCTGTTCAAATTAGATATAATTTAATGTGGTATTTTGTGAAAAACGGGAGAACGGAAAATGGTTAATGATGAAAATATAATCCGACTTAAAAAGCCCGATATGTTTTCTCTCGAAAGAACACTTGACTGCGGTCAGGCTTTTCGATGGGAAAAAGACGAGAGCGGAATTTTTTCGGGCGTTGCTTACGGCAAGGTTATGCGCGTAAAGGAAGAGGGCGACAGCCTGCTTTTTTACGGTATGAAAAAAGATGACGTTTATGGCGTTTTTTACAGATACCTTGACCTCGGCCGCGATTACCGTGAAATTACCGATCACTACAATGGCGACAAATATCTGTCGGAGGCCGTAAGAGCTTGCCCCGGTATCAGAATTTTGCGTCAGGAGCCGTGGGAGGCACTCTGCTCGTTTATAATTTCGCAAAACAACAATATTCCGCGTATAAAGGGTATAATAAAAAGGCTCTGTGAGAGCTTCGGCGAAGAGCTTGAGAGCGGAATGTACACCTTCCCCTCCCCCGAAGTGCTGTCCGGCAAGGCACCCGAGGACTTGGCTTCGCTTCGCGCCGGTTTCAGGGCAAAATACATAATTGACGCCGCAAATAAGGTTTCGTCGGGTGAAATCGACTTTGACAAGATTGCCGATTCGCCCATAGAATTCGGCAGGCAGGAGCTGCAAAAAATAAAGGGCGTGGGCAAAAAGGTTGCCGAATGTACGCTTCTGTACGGATTCGGAAAATACGAGGCGTTCCCCGAGGACGTGTGGGTAAAGCGCATAATGGCGGAGATGTACCCGGACGGTCTTCCCGCCTGCACAAAGGGCAGCGAGGGCATAGCTCAACAGTATTTGTTTCATTGGAGGCGCACGGTGTACCGCGAAAACCTATAACGGCGGAGGAGTTTTTTATGATAACAGACAAGCCCGATATTTTTGACAGAATAATGTCGCTCAAAATATTTAAATGGGCAAACCCGTTTTACACAAAATACAAGGAAGTGCTGATGTATCTGCTGTTCGGCGGACTTACAACGCTTGTAAGCGTAGGCGTATTTGCACTGTTTGAGAGTCACTTCGGGCTAAACGAGCATATTTCAAACGTCATATCTTGGCTGACTGCGGTGCTGTTTGCGTTTGTGACAAACCGCATATGGGTTTTCCCGACAAAGACTAAAGGTTTTGCGGCTTTTATTTTTCAGATGGCAAAGTTTTACGGCGGCAGGCTGTTTACCTTGGGCGTTGAGGAGCTTATGCTCTTTGTATTTGTAACAAAGCTTCAAATCAATGCCGTTTTGATTAAGCTCATAGCGCAGGTAGTAGTCGTGATACTGAATTTTGTTATAAGTAAGCTGTTTGTTTTCAAAAAAAATAAAAATTCTTAATAAGGCTTTTTGCTTAAAAAAATAACCTCCGCATTCCATATGCAGAGGTTGTTTTTTTAGTTATAGGGAATTTAGTTTAATTCGGGATAAAATGCCTTGTGAACTGCCGCAACGGCTCTGTCGGCGTCCTGTGCGTCTATAAGAACGGAGATTTTGATTTCGCTTGTTGAAATCATATCAATGTTTATGTCGTGCTCATAGAGTGCCTCGAACATCTTTGAAGCGGTTCCGGGGTGAGACTCCATACCGGCACCGACAACGGAGATCTTTGCAACGTTTGTGGCACAAGTGATGTTTTTATCGTCAATATCAAAGGTCTCGTGAACGGCTGCTATTGCGTCAACCGCGTTATCCTTGGCAACGGTAAAGGTGATGTCCTTTGTGCCGTCGCGACCTACGGATTGAAGAATTATATCGACGTTTATGCCTTTCTGTGCAAGCTTTGAGAAAAGCTTGAATGCAATACCGGGGGTATTGTCTATATTTGTAACCGAAATTCTTGCGACGTCGGTATCCTTTGTGACGCCTCTTACGAGCATTTTTTCCATTTTAGCGACCTCCTTGACTATTGTGCCGGGTACACGTTTAAGGCTTGAGAGTACCTCTATTTCAACATTGTATTTTTTTGCCATTTCCACGGAACGGTTATTGAGAACCTGCGCGCCGAGCGTTGCAAGCTCAAGCATTTCGTCGTAAGTAATTTCCTTGAGCTTTCTCGCCTCGGGTATCTTTCTCGGATCGGCGGTGAATACGCCCTCAACATCGGTGAATATCTGGCAACGATCCGCGTGCATGGCGGCTGCTATGGCAACGGCACTCGTATCCGAGCCGCCTCTGCCGAGCGTTGTGAGGTCGTCGTATTTGTTTATACCCTGGAAGCCTGCGACAACAACTATGTTGTGGCGGTCAACCTCGGCACGTAAGCGATCGGTTTTAATTGATTTGATTCTTGCCGAGCCGTAAGCCGAGCTTGTTCTGAAGCCTGCCTGCCAGCCGAGAAGCGAAACCGAGGGGCAGCCGAGCTTTTCAATAGCCATTGAAAGAAGCGCGATTGAAATCTGCTCGCCGGAAGTCAAGAGCATATCCATCTCTCTTTTAGATGGATGCTCGTTTATTTCGTGAGCCTTGTCGATAAGATCGTCGGTGGTGTCGCCCTGAGCGGAAACCACAACTACTACGTCGTTGCCCTCACGGTACGTATCGGTGACTATTTTCGCCACGTTCATAACTCTTTCGGCGTTGGCTACCGATGAGCCGCCGAACTTCTGAACTATGAGTCCCATATTTTTCCTCCGTTAAAAAAATCAATAATCTGTAACTCTTATTGTTGAGAGGACGTCTATGCCCTCTGTCTTAGCGAGCTTGTCGGTGAGTACCTTTTCGATGCCCTTATCGGTAACGAATGCGATTTCGTCCTCGGGGGCGCCGTTTCGAGTAAGATATTTTACTTTGCCGAAGTTTTCGCCTATCTTTTTAAGAACATCGTCCTTGTTTCCGGTGACCTTTGCGCGTATGTAAAGAGCCGTTTCGAGGGTTCTGTAATCAATTACGTAATTTTCCTCGGGAGCGCCCCAGCCGAACAGCTTTTTGCGTTTTTCATGCTTTGCGCAGTCTATTACGTCGGCAACAACGGCGCTGGCTGTGGGCAATTTACCTGCGCCTCTGCCGTAAAATACAACGTCGCCTATCGCGTCGCCGCGAACGAGAATGGCGTTGAATACATCGCTTACCGAGGCGAGCTGGCTGTGATTTTTAACTATGCAAGGGCAAACCATGGCGGAAATTTTGCCGTCGTTTTCGCGTCTTGCCTTGCCGAGGAGCTTAATAACGCCGCCGAAATCGTTGACATAGGCGACATCCTCCAAGGTTATTTTTGAGATGCCCTCGGTGTGAACACTGTCGGGGTAAACGTGCTTGCCGAAGCAGAGAGATGCGAGAATGCAAATTTTGCGGCATGCGTCTATGCCCTCAACGTCGGCCGTCGGGTCCTTTTCCGCGTAGCCGTTGTCTTGGGCGAGCTTGAGAGCCTCCTCAAAGCTCATGTTCTGCTCTATCATCATAGTGAGTATAAAGTTTGTAGTGCCGTTTAAGATGCCGGCTATTTCGTCTATCTCGTTTGCCGCGAGGCACTGCGAAATGGGGCGAATAATCGGAATACCGCCGCCTACCGAAGCCTCAAACAGGAAGTTTACGTTGTTTTCGTCGGCGAGGGTCAAAAGCTCGTAGCCCTTTTGCGCGACAAGCTCCTTGTTTGACGTTACAACGCTCTTGCCCGCCTTTAAAAGCGAAGAGACAAATTCAAATGCCGGATGAAGTCCGCCCATAGTCTCGACAACTATTTTGACGGAGTCGTCGTTCAAAATAATATTGAAGTCCTTAACAAATTTATCTTCGTTCGGGTCTCCGGGAAAATCTCGGAGATCGAGGATATATTTGAGCTCAAGGTCTTTCTGGGTGCTTTTGCTTACGATACTGTCGTGGTTTTTGTGAAGCACTTCCACAACGCCCGAACCGACGGTTCCGTAGCCCATAACGGCTATATACATTTTTTCTCACATCCTAAATAATATGAATATACATTTAGCATAATACCATAAATTCCCGACGTTATAAAGAAAAAAGCTCAAAAATTTTTGCGTTTGTTTAAATTTCTATAAAAGTTTGAGATTATTGATTGTAAGTTTTTGAAAAATAGTATAATATGTATATATGTTATCGGCCGGCAAATCGTCGGCTTTTATGTTAAAGGATGTGAAGCTGTGGATAATATTGCAAAACGTCGTAATTTTATAATCAACGTAGTTTATATAATAATAATCGCAGGGCTTTTTTATTTGTTTATGAAGTATGCCTTCGGGGTTCTGTCCCCGTTCATAATAGCCATGTTTATAGCCATGCTGCTTCAAAGGCCCGTAAATTTCGTGATTGAAAAGACGAAAATACCTCGCGGTATAGTTTCGACCGTGGCGGTTTTGCTCGTCGTGTTTGTTTTCGGAACGATAATAGGACTTATATTTTCCAAAATATTTTCCGAGCTGAAGTCCTTTTTTAATTATATTATGCTGCAACTTGACAATGCGCCGCTGTTTGCGTCGCAGCTCAAGGATTGGGTCAACACTCACTTTACGTTGCTGCCGGACTCTATAAGGCAGAATATCATCTCGACCGTGGCGAATCTTATAGATAAAATACAGGGTGTGGATACGGGCAGCTCTTCTTCCGCGGCGGCAGCCGTAGCGTCAAGCGAGACGGCGGCAAAGGGCTTCGATTTTTCGTCATTCTCATCACCGATGAGCGCTCTTTGGGGAACGGCAAAGCAAATACCGTCTATACTCGTCGGCACCATAGTCGGCATAGTTTGCTGCTGCTTTATGACTTCCGATTATCACACCCTTCGCTCGCTGATTATGACTCAGGCTGGCAAGCGCGCGGACGCCTTTATAAGAACAAAGCAAATAATATTTTCAACGCTCGGAAAGATGATAAGGGCATACGGTCTTATCATGTGCGTAACCTTCCTTGAAATGGTGCTCGGCCTTTCAATATTAAAGCTGTTCGGAATATATGAAAACGGCTATATTTTTGCGATTGCGCTTATAACCGCCGTGATAGACATTGTTCCCGTTCTCGGAACCGGCACGGTGCTGATACCGTGGGCAATTTGGATGTTCTTCTCCGGCGATGTTGCCATGGGCATAGGGCTTCTTGTGATTTACGGCGTTATAACCGTTGTACGCCAGATAGTCGAGCCGAAGCTTGTGGCGTCGCAGCTCGGGCTTCCAGCATTTGTCACTCTTATGGCGATGTATATAGGCTCGCAGCTGTTCGGATTTGTCGGACTGTTCCTGCTTCCGATGACGGTTATGCTCCTTAAGGTGCTCAATGACGACGGCGTAATTCACATATTCAAGGTTCCGCCCGAGGAGGCGGCGGAATTTAAGGCTGCCAAGGACAAGGATGAGAAAACGGACGCCGAGAGGAAGGCTAAAAAGCGCGAAGGCATCAAGAAAATCAAAACAGGAAAGAAGAAGTAACCGAGAACCCGATATGAAGATGATTGATTTGCACTGTCATATCCTATATGACATCGACGACGGCGCAAAAACAAAAGAGGATTCCGCCGCGCTGCTTCACACGGCGGTTCAAAACGAAATAAAAGCGATAATAGCAACGCCGCATTTTAATGATTATTCGGCGGTGGATGAGTTTGTCGCAAAACGAGACGAAAGAGTAAAATTTCTGCGTGAATTTATAGGCGAAAAAGGGCTTGATATAGGCCTCGGAGCCGGCGCGGAGGTCTTTTTGCAAAACGATGTTTTTTCGGACTGCGATTTGTCGCCGCTCTGCATAAACGGCAGTCGCTATTTGCTGTGCGAATATACGCTGCGTCCCTTTGACCCGAAGTACGCCGTCATATACGCCGAGCGTGTTTTATCCATGGGACTTGTACCGATAATAGCGCATCCGGAAAGGTACAGATGTTTCCACACGGAGAAGTGGGTTGCAAAGGAGCTTTGCGATATGGGTGCTCTTTTACAGGTCAACGCTTCGAGCCTTGCGGGCAGAGGTGGCGATGAAATAAAGGATTATGCGACGGAGCTCGTGCTTTCAAGGCTTGCCGATTTTGTTGCCACGGATGCGCATTCGGCGGTATCAAGACCCAATGATATTATAAAATGCGCTGAGCGTTTTGATGAGAGAATAACTTCGGAGGACATAAAGAGATTGGTTTACAAAAACCCGTTGAAGGTTCTGAAGGATGAAATATTGTAGCCGAAGCACAAATGTGTATTTTAATGAGGGCGATTATGGAAAAAATAAAACGGCGCGGGGAAAATTACACCATACCGCAGATAGATTTAAGCGTTGAACCGAAAAACACAAAAGAGGAATTTAAATATCTTTACGAAAATGTCACCGTTGAGAAAAAGGGCGGTTATCTCGGGCACCCCGATTCCGTGCTTTTAAAGGACGGTGGTATACTCGTCTTTTTCCCGGAGGGTCACGGCAAGGGAAAAACTCTTTCAAAAATCAGCCGCGACGGCGGCAGAAGTTATACCGAAGAAATCAAAAATCCGCCGAAAAGCTGGGAAAATTCGCGAGAGACTCCGACGGTTTATCGTCTTGAGTTCTCCGAGAGCGACACACCCGACAAGCTGATAATGATAAGCGGAAACCCCATATGGGGGCGCGAAAAGTCGCGCGGCGGCTTCGACTGTTCGCTCTCCTCGGACGAGGGCAAAACGTGGAGCGAATATGAGAGCTTCTTTACGGAAAAGGACGAGGTTACGCACTATCCGATAGTGGCACTCAGCTCGCTGACAAGACTCCGCGAAAACGGAAAATTCGTCGATAAATGGATGGGACTTTTCCATGAGCGCGATTTTGTAAATTATAAAACCGTACTGTCTTTTTCAAAGGACGGAAAAATGATGTGGACAAAGCCCGAACCGTATTTTTCCGCGTATAGGGACATTGAGAAAAGGTCGCAGATGTGCGAGGTCGAGTGTGTCCGCAGCGATATGGGCAGGGGCGACGAGCTTATGCTCATAACGCGCAGCAATTCAAAAAGAATAAATTCGCTTTTGAGCTTTTCCCGTGACGAGGGAAAAACGTGGTCAAGACCCGTTGCGGCTCCCGCGTCATTAAACGGCGAAAGACACAAGGCGGAGTATCTGCCGGACGGCAGACTGTTTATAACCTTCCGCTCGATAGAGCGTGATTTGCGTAAAAATCTGAAACACAGCGAAAATAAGCTCCGCGGATGGTATTCCGAGGGCTGGGTTGCGCTCGTGGCGGATTACAACGACCTGAAAAACGGCGGCGAGGGAGATTACCGCATCAAGGTCGCGCATACATATCTTGACTCGCAGTCTGAGCCTTGCGTTGCGGCAAATGCCGACACGGGCTACTGCGGAAACGTCATTTTGCCCGACGGTACTGCGGTTATCTGTTCTTACGGTATCTTTTCCGTTGAGGAAAAAAAGGACGGTGTTTACTCTACCGATAAGGGCAGGAAAAAGCGCAGAACGTATATTATTTCAAAAAGAATAAACGTGAATGATGTCGAAAAATTACTTGATAGATAAAAAACAACTAAACGGTAAATCGGAGCTTGCAAATCACGAATTTTGATTTCCGACGGAATTGAAAATACGTATAAAAAACCGGAAAGCGAGAGCTTATGAACGCTCAGCTTTCCGGCTTTATTATGCTTTTGAGTTTTTGATTACATACTTTCGGGAACCGTGATTTTAAATTCCGTAAGTATTATGCCCATAACATCCTTGACTCTGCAGCACAGATAAAGTCTTGCCGCACGTAGCTTCTCGTCGTCAACGCCCACTCTGCAGGCGTTGTAGAACTTGTGGAAGAGCGTGGCAAGCGTTACGGCATAGCGTGTTATTCTTGCCGGGTCATAGTCCTTGGCGGCGGTGATTATCTCGTCCGTCAGAGCCGAGAGGTGGCGTATAAGCTCGCGCTCCTCGGGCGCATTTAAGAGCATAAGCTCCTCTTCGGTGCAGTCGCGCGGTTCAATGCCCTCCTCTTTCATCTTGCGGAGTATGCTGCATATTCTCGCGTTTGCGTACTGGCAGTAATAAACGGGGTTTTGCGAATCCTCTTTTACGGCAAGTCCCAAATCGAAGTCTATTGTTGAGCCGGGCTCGCGCATATTGAAGAAAAATCTTGCGGCGTCAATCGGTACTTCGTCAAGTAAATCGACAAGCGTTACGGCGTTTCCCGTACGCTTTGACATTCTTACGGGTTCGCCGTCCTTCATAAGGTTTACAAGCTGCATTAAAACAACGTCGAGCCTTGACGAATCAATGCCTATGGCTTCAAGCGCGCCCTTGAGCCTTGCCACGTGGCCGTGGTGGTCGGCACCCCAGACGTCTATCGCTTTGTCAAAGCCGCGGTCAACAAGCTTGTTGCGGTGATAGGCTATATCGGCGGCAAAGTATGTGGGATTGCCGTTTTGACGAATGAGCACGTCGTCCTTTAATTCAAGGCGGTCTATCTGCTCCTTCGTTTTGCCCGCCTTTTTAAGAAGCTTTGTCTGCATTTCGATGTTTTTATACCAGAGAGCGCCGTCTTTTTCATATGTCATACCGTTGTCGGTGAGGATTTTTATCACGTCGTCGATAGCACCGTTATGAAGCACGCTCTCGTGGAACCATGTGTCGTATTTAATGCGGTATTTGGCGAGATTGTCCTTCATATTCTGTATGTTTTTAGGCAAAGCGAAGTCTACGAGTGCTTTTCTTCTCTGCTCCTCGCTCTTTTCCATATAGCTGTCGCCGTACTGCTTTGCAAATTCCTCGGCACGCTCCTTTATGTCCGCACCGTGATAGCTGTCCTCCGGAAGAGCGGGGGCGTTATCGCCCGAAAACAGCTGTTGATAACGAATATCCAAGGAGAGCGCAAATTTATCTATCTGATTGCCTGCATCGTTGATATAGAATTCACGCGAGACGTCGTATCCTGCCATTGACAGTACCGAGGCGAGACAGTCGCCGAGAGCACCGCCGCGCGCGTTGCCCATATGCATGGGACCCGTGGGATTTGCCGAGACGAATTCGACGTTCACTTTTTTATTCTTGCCGAAGTCGCTGCTGCCGTATTTTTCGCCGCACTCCTTGATGTCGAGCAGTATATCGGCGTAATATCTGTCGCCGAGCGTGAAGTTTATAAATCCTGGACCCGCAACGCTGCAGGACTCGAAATATGAGTCGCCGAGGTCTATGTATTTCGAAACGGCGTCGGCGATTTTTTTCGGAGCGGTGCGAAATGCTCTCGCGCAGGCAAACGCCGCGTTTACCGAGTAGTCGCCGTTGGCTCTGTCGGCCGGGACCTCTACCTTGAAGCCCGGTATAGGTTCGGCGGGTAAAACTCCGTCGGCAATCGCTTTCCCGAGAGCCTCGGTTACGAGAGAGTGAAGCCGGTTTTCGGTATCTTTAACTATTTTAGACATCTTCTATTTTCCCTTCAGAAACAGTTATTTTCATTGAGTTGAGAGCCCTTGAATCGGGGGCAAATTCTATTGTGTACTCGGTTTCGAGCGTGCCGCCGTTTTCCGACATATCCGTGAAAACACGGTTCGTAAAAAGTCCGAGCGAAAATTCGCCGTAGGGCGTTGAATATACGCTTGTGCGGCGCTCGCCGTTTTTAAGCTTCAGCTCCGTGCTGTATCCGCCCTCTCGCGCTACGCTGACGCTGTCGCCGACCTCAACGGTAACAAGGGTCTTGCAGCCCTTCAGCTCTCCGTCGTATTCGGTGTAGGCGAGAGTGTATCGTCCGTCACCGTATTCGAGTGTGCCGTTTACGCTGACGGTGTATTTTTCGTCGCGGCCGCCGAGTGTCTGGGTGTTTTCCACCTCTATCAGAACATCTTTTTTCATATTATCACTTATCTTCTTTTATCTCCGCGGCAAGCTTAAAGAGCTTATCCAAAAGCTTCGGGTAGGGAACGCCGCTTTGCTCCATAAGCTTCGGATACATACTGATTGAGGTAAAGCCGGGAATTGTATTTATCTCGTTGAACATCACCCTGCCGTCGGATTTTCTCACAAAGAAATCGACTCTTGACAGCCCCGTACAGCCGAGAGTTTTAAATGCCCTTACGGCTTCCTTACGAACCTCGTTTTGCTTATCCTCGGGAAGCTCTGCGGGAATGAGCAAGCGGCTGTCGCTCACATATTTCGCGGTGTAGTCGTAGAATTCGTTGCAGGAGATTATCTGGCCTATGCAGGACGCCATCGGCTTGTAATTTCCTATTACGGCACACTCAACCTCAAAGCCGTCCACAAATTCTTCGAGAACCGCTTTTCTGTCGCACGAGAACGCCTTTTCGAGAGCCTCCCGCAGCTCGCTTTCGTCGTGAGCCTTTGTGATGCCTACGGATGAGCCTGCGTTGGCCGGTTTTACGAATATCGGATAGCCGAGTGTTGCTTCGGCTTTTTTTATGAATTCGGTGCGGTTTTCGCGGTATTCGTTTACGTCGGTCGCGAGCCATTTTGCCTGAGCTATTCCGGCTTGGTCGGCAAGCGTGTTTGTGACCGCCTTATCCATGCACACAGACGACGCAAGAACGCCGCAGCCGACATACGGTATACCGGACAGCTCCAAAAGTCCTTGTATTGTGCCGTCCTCGCCGTTTTTGCCGTGCATTACGGGAAAGCAGACGTCAATATGTATCTTTTCGGGACCGGACTCCCTGAAAACCGTGATGCCGTGGTCTTTTCTGTCGGGCGAGAGCAAAGCCTTTGTGCATTTGCCGCTTTTTATCCATTTATCCTCCGGCAAAAGAGAAACGTCGCCCTCAAAGAGAAACCATTCGCCCTCCTTGGTTATACCGAGCGGGCAAACCTCGTATTTATCGCGCGGAATGTTGCTTACAACGTATGAAGCCGACACGCACGAAACATCGTGCTCGCTTGATACTCCGCCGAAAAGAACGAGAACCTTCTTCATAATTTATCACCCCGTGAAAATTTCAGAAAATAAATTGAACTGAGATATAATTATACATATACTAATAAATGATAACATATTACGGCGGTATAATCAATCTTTGTTTAAATTTAATTTCTGTGAGGAGTAGTATTAAGTTGCAAGGTTCAAATGAGCCTTCGCAGCTTATTTTTTTACCACGGAGGACCCTAAAAATGAAGAAAATGACTATTAGAAAAATGCTTGAAAGAATCGTCGTCGCAACTAACAAACGCAGAGCGAAGAATATAGTTCTGGTCAGCACCGACGGCGAAATTGTGGAAGCGGAATTCGCTGTGGACCTGATCCGAACACTGACAGACTGGAATATCCTGTGGGAAGTAACCGTCATTTCTGAAAAGTTTTACGAAGACCGTTTCGTCGTAATCTTCGACCCAAACATTAAACAGGTCAACGGCGATCCTGACAAGGGCGATACGTGGTTATAAGGCCGCAAGCAGAAAGGAGCGTGAGAACGTGGCAGTTTATAAGTCTATCACCTTCGACAACAGAAAGAAAATCGCGGCCCTGTACGCGAAAGGAATGTCCATTTCCGACATTTCTGACGAAGTGGGCGTCGCCCTTCGAACACTGTATGTCGAACTGAAACGCGGCGCGACTGGGAAACTGGATCAGAACCAGCGACCGGCCTATGATCCGGTACTGGCACAAAGAACCTACCAGGAAAACATTCGCCGTCGCGGCAGTGGTCCGAAAAGAAAGGAGGTCAAGAAATGACACCGGACAGAGCAACCAGGCGGAAACGACGCCGAATCCGTCTGGCGATCAGAAGGACGTCAGCCCTGGCTGCGGCTATTGCCTTCTTCTTTGCCTGGGGAACGATCGGCGCCATAGAAACCGACGCGGTGTCCCTGGTAGAAGGAACGGTCAGAACCTTCGGCCTTCTGTTCATTGGAACCGGCTTCGCCTTTGTAGGTGGCGCCTTCCGAAATCCTACGGAAAGGAGGTCAAAACATGAAGTACACCGCGACACTGTCGGCCGTCCAGGTCGGACAAGCCGTCAAAAGTCTTCTTCTGCTTGGTGAACGCAAGATCACCATTGAAGAAACAGAAAAAGACCGTTTCGTCGTCACCACAACAACCGAAACGGCCCTTTCAAAAAAGTCTACGAACAGTATATCACGAAAAGGAGTGAAAAACAATGGCTAAACTGAATTTTTATGACACCGACGCCGTGAAGGCGTTCGTCCTGGATATTTTAATCGAAAACGCTGAACTGAAAAGCGATCTGGACTATGAAAAGAAGTGTTCGAACGACTGGTTCGACCGCTACAAGAAAGCCGATCAGCAAGTGAAAGACCTTGAAGCGAAGGTCGCTACCCTGGAAGGAGGTTCCGAAAATGAATAACACCCTGTACGAAATCACTGACAAGTATTTGAAGGTCCTTGACAACCTGGAAATCGACGAAGAAACCGGCGAAATCCTGAACGCCGAAGAACTGGACGAACTGTCCGGAGCCTTCGAAGAAAAAAGCGAAGCTGTCGCTTGCTACATCAAGAATTCCGAAGTCTTTATCGGCGACCTGAAAGCCGAAGAAGCCAACCTGGCAAAGCGCCGCAAGCAGACCGAAAAGCGAATCGACTATTTGAAGAATGTCCTGACCGCGTGTCTGGACGCCGCCGGCCGTGACAAGGTCGAAACCACAAAGGTTCGCGTTTCCTTCCGAAAGTCTGTGGCCGTAAGCATTGACGACGAAAAGGCCCTTCCGGCTGACTTCGTTGTTGAAACCGTTACAACGAAACCGGACAAGACCGCGATCAAGAAGGCGATCCAGTCCGGCCAGGAAGTGTCCGGCGCTTCCCTTGTGGAGAACCGAAACCTTCAAATCAAATAAGGAGGAACCGCAATGAAAGAATTTTCGATTCCCCTTCTTACCGAACAAGACATTGACTGTCGCGTTCAGTCGGTCAGCAAAGCAAAGACCGGCCGCGTCGGCGCCGTCCTTCTACTTTACAAGGACGCACGTGTCGATATGCGAATCCTGGACCAGGTCTTCGGGCCTGGCAACTGGCAGAGAACCCACGAAGTAATCAACGGAAACCTGTTCTGTAATATCGACATCTGGGACGACGAGAAAAAGACCTGGGTCAGAAAACAGGACGTCGGAACAGAGAGCAACACCGAAAAGGAAAAAGGCCAGGCTTCCGACAGCTTCAAACGTGCCGGCTTCAACGTCGGGATCGGCCGCGAACTTTACACAGGCCCTTTCATTTATGTCGAACTGGCTGACGGTGAATTCTACCCCGAACGCCAGGGCCAGAAGGAAGTCTTCAAGTGCTACGCCAGTACAAAGTTCAAGGTATCGAAGATCGCCTATAACGAACGCCGCGAAATCTGTGACCTGGTAATCGTCGACCGGAACAATAAAGTCCGCTTCAATATGAACGGACACGTGCCGGCGCCACAAGCCACACAGAGCGCCACGAACGGGCAGAACGCCCAGGGTGGACAATCTACCAACCAACAGCAAAGAACCGCACCACAACCGCAAAACAGCGCCCAGACAGGCGGCGCCGCGTGTCCCGTGTGCGGCGGCCCTATCAGCGAAGCTGAACGCCGCTATTCCATGAACAAATTCGGCCGTGAAATGTGCCGCGCCTGTCAGAAAAACGCATGAAAGGTGGTGTCATAAATGCCCAGCCGCATTTTGAAAGAATCAATATGTACGTCGGAAAGTCTGGCGTACTTGTCGGCGGAAGCCGAAGTCCTGTTCTATCGTCTGATCGTAAAAGCGGACGACTTCGGCCTGTACTATGGAAGCCCGAAAATCCTTGCTTCCCTTCTCTTTCCGCTGAACGTACCGACCGAAAAGAAGGTGTCTTCCTGGCTGGCTGAACTTGTGAACGGTGGCCTTGTGGCTACATACAGAGCCGAAGACGGTCGGCAATACCTGAAACTTCTGTCCTGGGACAAACACCAGAACAGGCGCGCAACAAAACCCAAATACCCACTACCGCAAGAATTTGATAACACTTGCAGTCAAGGGGTATCAAGTGATAATTCTGACACTTGCGCGCAAATGCAAGCAGATTCTTCCGTAAACGTAAACGAAAACGTATTCGAAAACGGAAACGAGAAACGAAAACGAGTATCGGCGCAACGCGGCGCCGGAGTGGACGACGCTTTTGACCAGTTCTGGTCAGTCTATCCACGAAAAGTCGGCAAGAAAGACGCCGTGAAGGTCTGGAATCAAATTCGCCCTAACCCAGACTTGACAAACCAGATCGTCCAGGGTGTGGAGCGTTGGAAGCGTTCTGAACAGTGGACAAAGGACGACGGCCGCTTTATTCCATATCCGGCGACATTCCTTCGCGGTGAACGCTGGAACGAATATGACCGCGCCGAAGTCATACCGTCCCCGAAGCCGGCCCCCGTCAAGAACTACGACGACGGCGAAGACTTCCTGGGCGGCGGTGAATAATCATGGCCGACAACATCTGGACGGCCGCTGTCGAAGGTATCGCCGCCAGAGGTAGGGCGAACAATGGCGCCGAAGGCGACTACCGCGACGAAGAAGGCTTCCTGTGCTGTGGCAAGTGCCGCACCAGGAAAGAAGGCGACATCACGATCGGCGAAAAGACGCTTCGCGTTCCGCACCTGTGCAAATGCGAATCAGAAGCCAGCCGCCAACGTGAAGCCGAAGAAAAGGCCGCCGAATTCCGGAAGCAATGCGAACGACTTCGCAAAGACGGAATCACTGATCCGTCGTACCTGTCCCAGAACTTCACCCAGGACGACAACCGAAACGCCAGAATTTCCGACGTGTGCCACCGCTATGTGGAACACTGGCCGGAAATGAAGGCCGACAATATCGGAATCCTGTTTTATGGCGGCGTCGGGACCGGAAAGTCCTTCCTTGCCTGTTGCATAGCAAACGCCTTGATCGACAAACAGGTCCGCGCCAGCGTGACGAACTTTCCCCGAATCCTGAACAAACTTCAAGGCTTCGGCGAAGATAAACAGGAATTCCTGGACAAGCTGTCCCGATATGACCTTCTTGTCATCGACGACCTGGGCGTCGAAAGGGACACGTCCTATTCCGTGGAACAGGTCTTCAACGTCATAGACGCCAGAAGCCGCACCGGAAAGCCCCTGATCGTCACGACAAACCTTTCCCTGGCCGACCTTCAAAATCCGTCGTCCCTGGGATATGCCCGAATTTATGACCGAATTCTGGAAATGTGTCCGATCAGGCTGAAACTGGCCGGAGATTCCAGAAGAACCCAGAACGCACAGGAACGCCGTGACAAGGCGAAGCGCCTTCTGGGGCTTGAAAGGACGTGACAGAGTGAAACACTATAAACTGACAATCCCTGGCCTTCTGCCAGGACTGAACGAATATGTGGACGCTGAACGCGGCGCCAAAGGCAAATACAAGGCCGCCGCCATGAAGAAACAGGCTGAAAACGTAATCGGCTACATGATCAAAACCCAGCTTCGCGGCGTCCGCTTCACCCGTCCCGTGGTGATACATTACACCTGGATCGAACCGAACCGCCGGAGAGATAAAGACAATATCGCTTTTGCGAAGAAGTTCATTCAGGACAGCCTTGTCCATGCCGGCGTTCTTCAAAATGACGGCTGGAAACACATTGAACACTTTACCGACGACTTCGCTGTGGACCCGAAGAACCCCCGTGTCGAAGTCGTGATCGAAGAATTTGAAGGAGGAAACAAAAAATGACTGTACGCGCAAAATTGAAAGACCTTGCACCTGGAACCGTATTCAACGCCGGACCGATCGACGTCCGCGTCCTGGAACACTTCACCGACGGAAGAACCCTTCTGATCGCCGATACCTGTATCGCTGACCGCCACTTCGCAGATCAGCCGTTCAAGACCAGACCGGAAAAGCCGGCCGCAAATCCGAACGACTGGCGCTTCTCAAATCTTAACCGTGAACTGAATACCGAATTCCTGGCTACATTCGACCAGGCCGAAGGCCCTATCCGTTCAAAGGACATCTTGACGGCCGACTGGTCCCTGGCTGACCATGAGGGCGGCGAAGGTTACGGAATTATTCAGGCAAAGATCGCGCTTCTGACGCAAACCATGTATGAGAAATACGCCGATCAGGATCTACTTGAACTTGACGACTGGTGGTGGCTGATCACCCCGAGCGCCAGCAGCGCGTACTCTGCGCGCCGTGTCGGCACGGGCGGCAGTCTGAACAACTACAGCGCGTACTATGGCCGCTATGGCGTTCGGCCGGCTTTCTTCGTGGAATCTGGGATCGCGTTATCCGTGGAGCCTGACCAGGTTGAACTTTCCACTTCCGCCCTGTTGGCCGAATTCACTTCGAAACAGCTTGTCGAAGAAGTCCTTCGCAGAATCGCCGAAGGCCAGGAAGACGGTGACGACGATGAAGAAGACGACTTTTAAGCAATGCGCCGCCGGCGACGTTTTCGAACATCAGGGACAAGCCCTGATCAAGACCACGAAGCCGAACACAGCGGTCAACCTGAACAGTGGCGGCTTCGCGCACTTTCACGACGGTTCCCTGGTGGACAGAAGCGACCTTGTCCTGATCCACCAGGCGGACCTTCCGTCCGAAATGCCAGACAGCCTGAAAGGAGGTCGAAACAATGGGTAACAAATCCGCCCTTCAACTGGAAGTCGAAAAAGAAATGGGCTTCGAAATCGACGAAGACCTGTTCGCATACTTAGAGCATTACGCCAGAAGAAAACTGGAAGTCGCCAACAAAAGCGCCGGCCGCGCCTGGGGCGAAGACGGCTACGGCGACGAATACCTTTCACTTCTGATCCCCGACGTGATCCGCGAAATGGCCTTTTCTGCTTACTGTGACCAACGGTCAGCGGAAAACCTGGCCGCCAGAAAGGCGGTGTCGTGATGAAAAACGAAAACGCTATAATGGACCGCATAAAAGCCAGAATCGCATATCACGCCAACGAACAGCGGCACACATACGAAATCGGGAAAGGCGTCATGGACTTCCTGGCGCGCGACCTTCTGGCCGATTTTAAGGCCGCCGGCGGTTTATTTCCGCCGGTAGCCCTGGACGGTGACGTCTATGTCATATACCGCCGAAAGCCGGTGAAAGCAAAGGTCATTTTTATCGGAATCAACGCCGACAGACTTTTCTTCTTCAACGTGCTTCGCGGAAATATAAAGGCGAACTTCCAGACGTACCAGTTCACCGAAAACGACATAGGCCGAAGCGTATTCCTTACACAAGAGGAAGCAGAAAAGGCGGTGATCTAAATGAAAGAATTAACTGTATTATCTTTATTCGACGGTATCGCTTGCGGCCGCGTGGCGCTTGAGCGCGCCGGAATACCTGTAAAACAGTATATCGCAAGCGAAATCGAACCGAACGCGATCAAAGTCGCAATGTCGAACTACCCTGATATAGAACAAATCGGCGACGTTGTAAAAATAAATACAAAGGCACTTCCGAAAATAGACCTTCTTATCGGAGGAAGCCCTTGTCAAGGCTTTTCGGCAAGCGGAAAAGGACTGAACTTTGTCGATCCGAGAAGTAGACTTTTCTTCGAATATGTCCGGATTCTAAAAGAAGTCCGACCGCGCTATTTTCTTCTTGAAAATGTAAAAATGAAAAAAGAATGGAGCGCTATAATATCCGACTATCTGGGCGTCGAACCGATCGAAATAAATTCGTCAACAGTATCAGCACAAAACAGGACGCGTCTTTATTGGACAAATATTCCGAAAGTTACACAGCCAGAAGATCGCGGAATAAAGCTGGAAGACATTCTGGAAGACGTCGAATGGAAACAACCTGGTGCAATTAGAGGAAGACGCCTAAACAAAGGCGTAATCGTTGGCCGCCGTTTGAATGAAAGCGGACACAGACAGGACTATGACAAAACCATTCCTATTACTCAATGTTTAGAGGTTCGCAGAACGAACACAGATAAATCGAATTGTATCACAACGGTCGACAAAGACAATGTATTGACACCGCTTCCGCCTGGAAGATATTCTGACGCCTTCAAAGAAAAACTTCCGTTTCGCTATTACACAACGAAAGAATATTGTAGGCTTCAAACACTTCCAGACGACTATCTTGATATGATTCCGGAATCACAAGCCAGAAAGGCACTGGGGAACGGCTGGACAGTCGACGTAATCGCGCATATTCTTTCAGCCATACCGAAAGAAGGCGAAAACGAATGACCAGACTGAAAAGATTCAAAGCCGGACTGTTTACAATCACCCTGGGAATGGTCCTGGTGGGCGCGTCCTTCGCCCTGGCTGACGATAAAGCAGTCGCCGAAGGAATTATCCTACCGGAAGAATTAAACGAAACCACGGCCATTCTGGCGCCGTCTGTGGCCATTGCAAGAAATGAACCAACCACACAACCGGAAGAATGGATCGACGCCGTGGCGACGGCTTACTGTCCTTGTGAAATATGCTGCGGAAAATGGGCGCTGAATCGCCCTGACGGTATCGTCTACACGGCCAGCGGAGCCATAGCCGAAGAAGGTGTCACAATCGCGGCCGACTGGTCCGTCTATTCGCCAGGTACTATCCTTTACATAGAAGGCATAGGCGAACGGACCGTCCAGGATCGCGGCGGAGCCATAAGCGGCCAGAAGATTGACGTATTCTTCAATAACCACGAAGACGCCCTTCACTTCGGCCGCCAGGAAGTCCGAATCAAAGTTATTTCTGATACAGAGAGGTAAAACGATATGGAAATCAAAACACTTGTAGCGAAAGCACATGAAAACGCCGTGAAACACGGATTCTGGGAACCGCCCCTTTCCTTCGGAACGGCGATCGCACTGATTCACAGCGAACTTTCCGAAGCCCTGGAAGAAGAACGCAACGGAAACCCCGACGTCTGGTTCGCTTGCAACGAAAGCGCCAGCTTCCTTACTTGCGCCCCACAAGACAAAAACGACTGTCTTATGTACGGCAAGGAAAGCTTTTGCAAGTACAGAAGCAGAAAGCCCGAAGGCGTGGCCGTCGAACTGGCCGACGCAGTGATCCGGATCGCGGACCTTTGCGGACACCTGGGAATCGACCTGGAAGAAGTAATCGAAATCAAAATGGCCTACAATGAAGGCCGTCCGTACAAGCACGGAAAGAAATTCTGATCCCGAAGGGAGGAAACACAATGAATCAGTGTCAACTTATGGGGCGCCTGGTACGCGACCCCGAACTGAAATACACGCCACAAGGAACGGCCGTCACGTCGTTCACCCTGGCCGTCGACCGCCGCTTCAATCGCGACAAGGCCGACTATATCAATATTATCGCGTGGCGCCAGACTGCCGAATTCGTCGCGAAGCACTTCGCCAAAGGCCAGCGCGTCGCAATCGTCGGAAGCATACAGACCCGATCCTGGGAAGATAACGACGGCGGAAAACACAAGGCCGTCGAAATCGTCGCCGATTCTGTCTATTTTGCGGACGCCAAAAAGGAAAGCGCCGCCGGAAGCTACGCCGAAAGCGCCATGACGTCCGAAGGCTTCGAAGTGACCGACGAAGATATTCCGTTCTGAAAATAGACTGGGGAAAGGCGGTGAAGATACATGGACAAACCCAAAGAAAGCAAAGTCAGAACAAGGGTCATGGAAATCCTTCGGAACCATGATCAGGAAGCGCGTGTCATAGAAGCACAGATCGCCGCCGAAAAGGAAGCCCTGGAAGCCGACCTGGAATTCATTCTTGAATCGGCTTACCCGTCCAGTCAGTTATCCGACGCCGGCGTCCGCGTCCAGTCTTCACCTGACCCAGACGGAAGACTGGTTCGCATGGTCGACAAGCGCGACCGAAGAAGACAAAGAGCAAACGAAGCGATCGGCAATCTGGAACGCCAGCTTCAACAGATCACAGAGGTTCAAAACCTGGTCTATACCCTGGACACCCGTTCGAAATGCGTCCTTCTTGCCCTGTACTATCCTTACAGGTCATACGACGAAGCGGCCGAATTCCTTCAAGTCGAAAGGACAACCGTCTATCGACAAAGAGAAATCGCCCTGAACAGGCTTTTCGCCAGGGCTGAACGGTCAAAAGCCTTCCGCGAATAAAAATTTATGCAACTATGTGCAACTGTTTGCAACTACTTGCAACTATACGCAACTGTCAACGGGAAAAATATATGGTATAACATCATTGTGGACTTGCGCGTCCACCCTCCTATTGATATAGGGTACAGGAAGACGTTCCTTCGGGAGCGTCTTTTTTGTACCCGAATTCAGAGGAAATACCGAAAATCAGAAAGGAAGGTGTGAATCATGGCAAAGCTAACGCCGAAACAAGCCCGTTTCTGTGAAGAATATCTGGTCGACCTGAACGCGACACAGGCCGCGATCCGCGCCGGATATTCTGTGGAATCAGCCGGAAGTATCGGAAGTGAAAACTTGACAAAACCTGAAATTCGCGCGCGCATAGAAACCGCAATGGCCGAAAGGTCCAAAAGAACCGGAATCAACGCCGACCGCGTTCTTCGGGAACTGGGACGAATCGCCTTCGTGAATCCGAAGGACGTCATTGACTTACAGACTGCGGAAGTGAAGCCGGACACCAGCGACGACGATCTGGCGGCTATCGCCGGAATGAAAGTCAAATATGTCCCACATAAGGACTTCGACGAAAACGGCGATCCTGTCATTGAACAGGCAATCGAACGCGAAGTCAAACTATGCGACAAACTGAAAGCGCTTGAACTTTGCGGCCGTCACCTGGGAATGTTCAAAGACAATCCCGAAGCAAATGTCCCTGTAACGGTGGTGATCAATTATGACTACGGCGGCGAAGATTGAATTCAAGGCGGCGGCACAGTTTAACCCTGTCTTCCGCCCCGTCAACGAATGGCGCGGCCGATATAGGATTCTGAAAGGTTCAGCCGGTTCCGGAAAGTCTGTGAATATCGCCCAGGACTATATCGCGAAACTGTCCGATCCGGCCTATACCGGCGCGAACCTTCTTGTCGTGCGAAAGATTGAAGAAACAAACCGCGACAGTACCTTCGCCGAATTACAGGCGGCAATATACAGAATGTTCGGTCCCTATGCTGACCGCTTCTGGAAAGTGAATCTGAATCCGCTTGCGCTGGAATGTAAGATCACCGGAAACAGAATCATTTTTCGCGGTGTCAAGGATCAGCGACAGCGTGAAAAGGTGAAGTCGATCACCTTCAAGAACGGGAAACTGGTCTGGATATGGTGCGAAGAAGCGACAGAACTTCTTTCCGAAGACGTCGACATTCTGGACGACCGTCTTCGTGGTAATCTGAACGAACTGAATCCGAATCTGTACTACCAGATAACAATGACGTTCAACCCAGTCAGCGCGACGCACTGGATCAAAGGGCGGTACTTCGACAAGGCCGATCCCGACGTCCTGGCCCACCATTCAACATATAAGACAAACCGATTCATAGACCCAGCCTATTTTCGCCGTATGGAGCGACGCAAGGAAGAAGACCCCGAAGGTTATCGCGTCTATGGCCTGGGTGAATGGGGCGAACTGGGCGGCCTGATCCTGACGAACTTCGAAGTCCACGACTTCAAGACCGGAAAAGACAACTTCGACGCCTTCTATTATGGCCAGGACTTCGGCTATAACCACGCGGACGCCATTCTGGGCGTCGGCTGGAAAGACGGCGAAGTGTATATCTGTTCCGAAATCTATGTCTTTGAAAAGGACACCGAAGAAATTATCAGTCTGGCCAAACAGAACAAAGTTGACCAACGTGTCGAAATGTTCTGCGATTCCGCTGAACCGGACAGGATCAAGACCTGGTCAAAGGCTGGCTTCCGCGCCTACCCTGTGAAGAAAGAGCCTGGAAGCGTGAAAGCACAAATCGACTGGCTGAAAGGCCGGAAAGTCCACATTCACCCGTCATGCGTGAATGTATTGAAAGAAGTCCAACAATGGAAATGGAAAAAGGACCCGACGTCCGGTCTTTACATAGACGAACCGGTCGAATTTATGGACGACGCTATGGCCGCCCTTCGCTATTCGGTCGAACGTCTTCGTCGTGGTTCTTCTATCGAAGTATTGAAGTGAGGTGTAAAAAATGGCCGAATTATCTGTTATGGACCGGATCAATATGATTCTGTCCGACCCCGAAAAAGCTACAATGACGCTGGCTCAGATCGTCAGCGAAGAAATACGCGAATTCAAGGCGTCCCCTGAATACGCGATCATGCTTGAAGCTGAATCCTATTACAGGAACCGAAGCGACGTCCAGCGAAAGACGGTTGACGTTGCGAACCGTTCAAACACGAAGATCGAACACCCGATCTTGAAGAAACTTGTCGACCAGAAAGCGAACTACCTTCTGTCGAAGCCCTGGACAGTCGACACCAAAAACAGCGCATACGGCGAAGCCTTGACGAAAGTCTTCGACCAGACCTTCCGTCGGAAGATCAAATCCCTGGGAAAAGGCGCGATCAAGTCCGGTATTGCCTGGATTCAGCCCTATTTCAGGGACGGGAAACTGGCGTTTATGCGTATTCCTTCGACCGAACTTGTCCCTTTGTGGCGCGACGCTGAACGAACGGAACTGGACGCCTTTATCCGATTTTATGACCAGGTCATTTATATCGGGACCAGGAAACACATCATCACACACGCTGAATTCTGGTGGCCTGGTGGTGTGAAATGGTTCAAGACGGACGCCTTCGCCGGAACCGGCGCCGGAAACTTCTATGTCGACAAGGAACACGGTGACGAAGCGTCTGACTATACGGAACCACACTTCGTCGTTGACAATAAACCGTACAACTGGGAAGAATGTCCGATCGCCTGGCTGAAATACAACGAAGAAGAACTTCCCCTTTGCTATTATATTAAGGACCTGATCGACGACATCAACTGGCAGACGTCCGTCACTTCCGACGTTCTTCGCGACGTGGCGAAGTTTATCTATATTCTTCGTAACTATGGCGGACAAGACCTGGCCGAATTCTTGAAAGACCTGAAAGAACACATGGCGATCAAGGTCACGTCTGACGGTGGCGTGGATAAATTACAGGCCGATCTAAATATCGACGCTGTCATGGCCTTCCTGGACAAACAGCGCCGCGATCTGTTCGACTTTGCGGCCGCTGTCGATACAAAGGACCCTGACCTGGGGAACGCCAGCGGAACGGCGATCAATTTCCGTTATATGGACCTTGACGCTGACTGTGATTCCCTGGGAACAGAACTGAAAGACACATTCCGTCGTCTGAAACTGTTTATTGACGTTTACTTCCAGATCACCGGCCAGGGCGACTTCACAAACGAAGAATTCGATATTGTCTTCAATATGGACCTTCCGGTCAACGAAACAGACATTATCAACAACGCCGTGAACAGCAACGGTCTTCTGTCGAAACGAACGATCCTTCAAAATCACCCGTGGGTCACAGACGTCGACGAAGAACTGGCCAGAATCGACGAAGAAAAGAAAGCCGCTATGGAAGAATACGGCGACGGCCTTTTCAATCACGCTATGGGCGCCGACGACAGCCAGGAAGGCGGCGACAGCGCCGGCCTGAATGGTGGTGACGGTAATGACGAATAATGAAGCATACTGGACAGAAAGAGCCTTGAAGCGCGCCGAAGAAGCCTACCTTCACGACGCGGCATTGACGGCGAAACTGTTCCAGGAATACGAATCCGCCGCGAAGGCTATCAAGCGCGAAATCAGCGCCTTCTATTCGAAGTACGCCGGCAAATATGGCCTTACATACGATCAGGCCGTCCGCCTTCTGAATCGGAAGGAATTCCAGGAATGGAAGGCAAGCCTGGCGGAATATGTGGACTATATCGCCACGATACAAGACCCGAAGGTCAAGGCACTTCTGACGGCACAACTGGACGCCCTGTCGGCGAACAGTTCTATTTCCCGACTGGAAGCCCTTCAAGGTCAAATCGACCTGATCCTGAATGATCTGTTTGACAAAGGCGTCGCACAAATGAAGAACCAGTTCGGCGACGACTTCGTCGAAGGCTATTACAAGAAGTGTTATGACCTTCAATCCAGGGCCGGATTCTTCAACGAGATCGCAAAGATCGACTATGCGACCATTGAAAATGTCGTTTCTTATCCCTGGTCCGGCGCCATGTTTTCCGATCGCCTATGGCAGAACAAACAGGCGCTTCTTTTCAACACCAGGGAAGTTCTGACCCAGGGACTTATCCAGGGAAAAAGCGTGAACGTCATGTCTTCCGCCCTGGCGGCCAAAATGGGCCAGTCCTACAAGAACGCCGAACGCCTGGTCAGGACAGAAACTGCGCATATTCACGCGGAATCAGATCGGGCCGCATACAAAGAAGCCGGCGTCGAACAATATGAATTCATGGCGACGCTGGAAGTCCGAACCTGTGACGTCTGCGGAAGCCTGGACGGGAAACATTTCAAAGTCAGCGAAGCGAAAGTCGGTGTCAATTATCCGCCGATACACCCGAATTGTCGGTGTACTACGGTAGAATATGACCCAGACGACGCCCTGGACTGGTACAATTCCGGTCAACCTATGCCGAAAACCAAAACTTACGAAGAATGGTACGACGAACAGGTGGCCAGGAACGGCCAGGGATCGGTTGAGGTCGAGCGACAAAAGGTGTATAATAGAAAAGCGGACCTGGAACAGTTCGAAGCCTATTCCGAACGCCTGGGCGCTGACGCACCTTCTGACGTCGACACCTTCCAGCGCTTGAAATATAGCAAGCCAGACGAGTGGTCCGACCTGAAAGGTCTATATTCATACAAAGGACGCGTTCCGGAAGCGACGAAAGCCGACTTCCAGACGTACAAGAAGATCAAAGCTACCGGCATATATGGAACCGTCAGAGTTCCGGCCGCGAAGATTGATACTTCCACCCTAACGCTTGACGTCGCGCACATAAACGAACGCCGCCACGGTGTCACCCAGGAAGAAGCCGTTTCCTACATTAAGAACGCGGCGTTTTCCCTGAAAAGGCGTCACTGGACCGGTGAAACCTTCCTGAACTACTATTCAGAAGAAGGCGCTTCGTATGTGCGGACCAGCGACAACGTGATCCGGACTTCCTTCAAGAAGGACGAATTCGACAAAAAGACAAAATCCGCTATGGAGGTTTTGAAGAATGGAAAATAAAACTGTTTTCTGTCCTGTCCTTCAAAGACAGGTCAACGGCGACGACTGTTTCGATATTTCAATGGTCGCCGAAAAGACAACCCCCGACAGGTTCCTTCCGAAGGACTTGAAGCCGGAAGACTTCACGGACGGCAAGAAGGAAATCTGTTTGAAATGCAAATATCACCCTGAATAAGCGTCGATCGGATATTCCGACCGGCGTTTTCTTATGCGTTGAATCAGACATCACCCTTTTGGTGGTGTCTTTTTCATATAAAAAACAGCCGCACCCGTCCGGCGACCAGGCGGAACCGCAAAGCGTGTGGAAGTCACGATAAACACAGCGGAAAAGAAAGGAGAGATCACACATGATCATTGAAGGAATCAAAAATCTTCTGGGCGAAGACCTGACGAAACAGGTTGAAACAGCGCTGAAAGGAAAAGGCAAAGACGGAAAGGACGTCGACCTGGTTATCGGAAACGACGGAAGTTTCGTTCCGGCCGAAAAGTACAACGGCGCCAACAGCGGCAAAACCAGCGCGGAAAACGCATTGAAAGCCGCCGCCGAAGCGTTGAAGGCAATCGGCGGAAGTGGCGATCCGGCCAAGATCGCCGAAGACGTGAAGACGGCCCAGACCACTATCACAACCCTTCAAACCAACCATGACGCCGAAATCAAGAAGATCAGCAAGAACGCCGCCCTTCGAATGGCCCTGAACGGGAAAGTTCACGACCCTTCGGACATTATCGGCCTTCTGGACCTTGAGAAAATCGACGTCGACGACGCCGGCAACCTGAAAACAGACCTTGACGGCCTTTTGAAGCCTATCAAGGAATCGAAAGGCTATCTGTTCACTGAACCGGCGAAACCTAGCGCCCCTGAAATCAAAGGCGCAAAGCCGGCCGAGCCTGGCGCCCCTGGCGCACCGGCCGCAAAAGCAGACGGCCCCGTTTGCTTGTAAAAACACACAAACCAAAAATCAGAAAGGAATGATTTACAATGGCAAGAACAAAAGCAATCAGCCTGATCCAGTCCGGTTCTACGAAGGTAGACCTTGCCGAACTTTCCGGCCTTGTGATCAGCAACATTCAGAAGGACACCCTTTCCCAGGGCTTGAAGTCCCAGGCGTACACTGGCAATCCTGCCAGCGGTTCCGTCGAGTTTAAGCGCTTCAAGAACAGCGCTTCCCAGCCTTACGGTACGGCAAGAACTGCCGGCAAGGGCGACGCGATCACCGTTCCGCCTACTACCGTAAACCTTAACACCCACAAGGAGATCGTCGAAGAAGCCGCAAAGTTCGACCTTGACACTTTCGGCGTCGGAAACATCATGGCCAGACGTGCTGACAACCACGTCGACACTGTGGCGTCTGAATTCGATACCGCCTTCTTCGCCCAGGCAAAGGCCGAAGGTACTTCCTACACGCCGGCCAGCGACGCCGGAATCGAAGACCTTCTGGAAGGTATCATTCAGACTTTGGAAAGTGTCAAGAACGATTATGTTCGCGGCGTTCCCCGTAACATGATCCGCCTTGTCCTTGATCCTCTTACCTACGGCAAAGCCAGAAACTACCTTGACAAGAGCACCAACAACGCCAACGTGGACACGGCCGCCGAAGACTTCGCTATCTTCCACGGTGTAAGGGTATATTCTTCTATCAATCTTCCTGTGACGTCCGAAGCGACTTCCGACAGCAAGACGAAGACCACTACGGTTCACGCTATCGCCATGATCGAAGGTGCTATCGCACAGCCGGCGGTTATCTATCCTTACAAGGAGCCTGAAAAGATTCCTCTTTCCAACGACTACGGCGTGTCTATGTTCTTCGACTACGGCACGAAGGCCCTTACCCCTGACCTTATTTTCTGGTATGGAACTTCCGTCACTGCGTAAGTGGCGGAGCCTTTATAGGAGGTAGCAACATGAACACAAAATTCAAAAGTATTGTAACCGGCGCGATCCTGGAACCGAATTCCGAAATGGTCGCTGAACAGCTTCGAAAGAATCCTTCCTTCGTTGTCTATGACGGCCAGGAAGCCGCACAGGGCGACGAAAAGCCCCTGTCGAAGATGAACAAGGACGAACTTCTGAAAGTCGCCCAGGACGCCGAAATCGCGGTTCCTGACGGCGCCACAAAGGCGGAGATCGTCGAACTGATCAAAGCCGCACAGGGCGACGAATAAAGCGGAACCGCCGAAAGGTGGTGGAACTATGTTCGAACAGATTCTTTCGTCCCTGGACGGCCTGACTGATCTTGAACGTGCGGACGTCCTTCGCGTTCTTATGTCGAAGGACAGCCGCCTTTCAAAGGTCAAGGCCCTTCTGGGAATCACAACGACGGATCAGGACGACGTTCTGGAATTCGTTATTCAGACAGTCGAAGATATGATCCTGTCGTACATCAATCAGGACACCATTCCGCCGCGTCTGGAAAACGTCTTGATCGTCATGTGTGTCAGCTATTACAAATCGGCCGGACTGGGAACCACGACGGCCGCCGTCGGTCCTGTGGCGTCTGTGAAGCGTGGCGACGTCCAGACTTCCTTCGCCACCGGTTCCGGTTCTTCCGGATCGGCGAACACCTTCAACCTGGGAACAGACAGCGGCGACTTCTTCGGGTGGAAAACTGTCCTGAACGAATATCGCGTGTTAAGGTGGTGATCCTATGGCCTTCGGAAACGCAAGCGCTGAACGCGCCGCAATCGAATTGACCTACGAAGACACCGCCACCGTGAGCCGTACAACGTCACAGAGAGGGAAAAACAACATTTCAGCGTCTTTCCCTTCTGTGATTTATGACGGTATCATTTGCGCGCTATCGTATACAGGTTCAGACAATAGCAGACAGACGGACGCACAGAACAACGTCGATTATGACGCTGTCATTTTCGCCAGTCCGGACCTTCTGGTCCTTCCTGGTGACACAATCGTCGTAAAACGGTTCGGACGTGACGATCCTTCCAGTGGTCGAAACCTGACCTTCGAAGTGATCGGCCGCCCTTCCGTCTATGCGACACATCAAGAAATCAAAGTAAAGGACGGTGACCTGGCGTGAGCGTGGACAATTCTGAACTTATGGCCTTCCAGAATCAGATTCAGGCGTTGAAAGACGACATTCCTGAAATAATGGACAGCCTGGCCGTCGACGAAGGACGCTACGCGCGCGACCAGGCCCGTAAAATCTGCAAGGAAGAAAATATTGTAAACACTGGCGACTATCGACGCAACTTCAAAAGCGGAACAAAGGCGATCCGCGCCGGTAATTCGTACAAAATCGACGTCTTCAACAATCTTGACTATGCGAAGCCGCTTGAATACGGCTTCCGAAGTCACTTCGTTCCTGGCCACTGGGAAGGGAATTCCTTCAAGTACCAGAGAAACGACCGTGACGGCGGAATGTACGTCGGACCGGCTGGCGGCTATGTTCGCGGTCATTTCACCCTTCGGCGCGCTATAAGACGCACGAAGACAACCCAGGCGGCACGACTGAACCGGAAAATGGACCGGATCATTCGTCAACGCATGAATGGAGGTGGCACAGAATGACACTGAACAACTTCCTTGAAGCTGTCGCCGAAAAACTTGTCGGCCTGTGGCCCGATCGACACGTATTCGTCAATGAAATCCCGAAGGATTCTGACGGGAATTTCTTCGTCGGAATTATCGAAGCGACACAGGAAAAGAAACTGGATCGGCGCCGCCGGCGTCATGTCCAGATTGAAGTTCTTTATTTCCTGGCGTCGAAGGATAACCTTGACTTCAACGAATGGTCCGAAAAAATGCTGGACGAATTCGAATCCCTGACTGTGGTCGAAACAGAAAGCCGTTCCCGACTGGTTCGCCTGACGAACGTCACGGCCAGAAAGGACGACGACAGCCGCGTCTATCAGTTTCTTTTTGACGCGGACTTCTACTTTGTGATCACGCCGGAAGTGATTCCGACTATGTATTATCTGGACCAGGACAACACAATCAGATCGGAGGTAATCGAATAATGGCAACAAAGAAAAAGACGGATTCCGTTGACCAGGCGGAACCTACTTTCAGAAAAGAACAACTGGTCAAATCCGCAACGCTGGGCCTTCCCAGGGACGCCGTGGCGGCGATCCTGAAAGACGGCCAGCAGTACACACGGGAACAGGCAATCCAGCTTGTGACCGAATTTCTTGAAAGGAAGGTGTAACCTATGCCTATTGGTGGTGGTACTTTCACAGTACAGAACAAAATTCTTCCTGGTGCTTACATCAACTTTGTAAGCATGGGAACCAACGCCAAAATGGGAAGCCGTGGCGTCGCCGCCCTTCCCCTTGAACTTAACTGGGGACCTGACGACAAGGTCTTCACTATGACCGCGACCGACTTCAACGCGACCAGCTTGAAAGTCTTCGGTTACGATCCTACCGACGCGAACATTCTTCTTGTTCGCGAAGCACTGAAACGCGCGAAGTCCCTTCTGATCTATCGCGTAAACGGTGGCGGCACGAAGGCCAGCGCAACCGTCGGCGGAATGACTGTCACCGCGAAATATGGTGGCACACACGGAAACGACATCATGGTCGCCGTGATCACCAACGTCGACGACGCGACAAAGGTCGACGTCGTGACCTATCTTGACGGCGCGGTTATGGATAGCCAGACCGTCGCGAAATCCGGTGGCGCCGCTTCCCTGGTAGCGAATGACTTCGTAACCTTCGGAACGGCGGCAACTCTTACGGCCGCAACTGCAACCGCCTTGACCGGTGGAACGAACGCCACTGTCAACGCCGCAAAGCACACGGCCGCCCTGAACGCCTTCGAAGTCGAATCCTTCAATGTGATCGGCTATCCTGGCACGAATACCGACGTCAAGGCCCTTTATGGCGCCTTTGTGAAGCGTCTTCGTGACGACGAAGGAAGAAAGATCGTCGGCGTCCTTTACGACTACGACGGCGACAATATGGGCCTGATCAATGTCAAGAACGGCGTTATCCTGGCCAACGGAACCACATTGACCGGCGACAAGGCCGTCGCCTGGGTGACTGGCGCTTCCGCCGGCGCGGAAGTGAACGAATCCCTGACAAATACGGCCTATGACGACGCTGTGGACGTCGATATTAAATATACGAAGTCCCAGTTCGAAGCCGCTATCAAGGCCGGCGAATTCACATTCTACGCCGACAACGGAAAGGCCCGTGTTCTGACTGACATCAACAGCCTTGTCACGATCGGCCAGAATATGTCTTCCGACTGGACGTCGAACCGCGTTGTCCGCGTTATGGACGGCTGGGCGAATGACGTCGCCAGAATCTTCGGCGAATCTTATATCGGCCTTGTAACCAACAGCGACACCGGCCGACAGCTTTTCAAGGCTGACCTTGTGGCGCTTGCAAATCAGTATCAGTCGATCGACGCAATCAGCAATTTCAAGTCCGACGATATCACTGTCAACCAGGGCGACGGAAAACGCGACGTCGCGGTCGACTGCGCTTTACAGCCGAACGACAGCATGGAAAAACTTTACATGACTGTCGTCGTAAACTAAGAAAGGGGTGACAGACAATGAAAACTTTGAACGCACCTGATACCATTTCCGGCAAGGAAGGCCGCGCCTATGCGAAAATCAATGGCAACAACGAAGAACTGTTCTACGCGAAGACGATCGAAGCGAACGTCGAAAAGAGCAAATCCGAAATCAAGGCGATCGGGAAGCGTATGACTGGCCACAAGACAACCGGCGCGAACGGTAGCGGTTCCATGACGCTTTACTATATGACGCCGCTTTTCCGCGAAATGCTTCGCCAGTGGAAGGAAACCGGAAAGGACGTTTACTTCGATATGGTGGTCGAGAATGACGACCAGGAATCTTCGGCCGGAAAACAGACGGTTCTTCTTATGGACTGCAATCTGGATTCCGTCGTCCTTGCGAAACTGGACGGCGATTCCGACGACGCCCTGGACGAAGACGCCGACTTCACTTTCGAAGACTTCGACATTCTGACACCGTTCACGAAGTTCTAAGCTATCAAAGGAGGAAAACAAAATGGGTAAATTACAGGAATTCCTTATGTCAAACCAGGACGACATTCAGGCAACAGTGGAAGTCGCGGTCAGCGGCTTCCCTGTTCCTTTCACGATTAAGTCGATCACCGAAGGCGAAAACAAGGCCATTCGTAAGTCTTGCCAGAAAATCACCTTCGACAAGAAGACACACCAGAAGACCACGGAAACGGATCAGGACCTTTACAATAACCGTCTTGTGATCGCGTGCTGTGTGGACCCGAACTTCAAAGACGCGGAACTTCAAGCGAAATTCGGTGTCATGGGCGCCGAATCCTTGATCGACGTCCTTTTGAAGCCTGGCCAGTTCGTCGATCTTCTTCTGGGTGTCCAGGAAGTCAACGGCTTTTCTGACGACGTGAACGACCTTCGCGAAGAAGCAAAAAACTAATCACCGGTGGAGGTGTGGACGCTGACGCGGACGGCGAAGCTGTCTACGCACATTACGCCTTGCACCGGTTGAAAATCCTTCCCAGTACGCTTGTAGCCCTTCCCCTTCGGGAACGGGCTTTTATTTATGCTTCGATTGACCTTCAAATCGAAAAGGAAAAGAAAGAAGCACAAAAAGCGAAACGGAAAGGCAAGAAAGGAAGGTGATGAACCGTGGCCGGTGTCGCTACACAAATGACCATTCGCGACGGCATGACTTCGAAGCTGAACCGAATCTTTCAGGCAGTATCGAGGACAAACCGCGCCCTGGAAACCACGGACGCACTATCGGACCAGGTGAACCCTGGGGCCAACTTTGACAGGGCGGCTTCGGCCGCCGGTCGCGCTTCCGGCCAGGTTGATAATTTCAACAATCGCCAGCGCCAGTCAGAGGAAGGCGCCCGAAAGGTCGCTTCCGCCTGGGGCCTTGTAAAAAAGGCTATTGGTTCAGCCCTGGCGGCGATCAGTGTCCAAAAGGTGATCGAACTTGCGGACAGTATGACGTCGACCAGGGCCAGACTGGACATAATGAACGACGGACTTCAAACCACGGACGAATTACAGTCTATGATTATGAAATCCGCCAACCGGTCCCGCGCCGCCTATCAAACAACGGCTGACGCCGTTTCGAAAATGGGTATCATGGCAAAGGACGCCTTTTCAAACAATGACGAACTGATCAAGTTTACAGAATTGATCAATAAACAGTTCACGATCGCCGGCACTTCGGCCGCCGGTATCGACGCGGCCATGTTACAGCTTACACAGGCCATGTCTTCCGGTGTCCTTCGTGGTGAAGAATTGAACAGCGTCTTCGAACAGGCGCCGACAATCATTCAGACGATCGCGGACTATCTTGACGTACCTATCGGCAAAATTCGCGATATGGCCGCCGACGGTCAGATCACTTCGACGATCGTCAAAAATGCCATGCTGGCGTCTGCTGACGAAATCAACGCGAAGTTTGAAGCTATGCCTATGACCTTCGCCCAGGTCTGGACAATCGCGAAAAATATCGCCCTGGAAGCCTTTACGCCTGTTATTCAGGCGATCGGTTCCGGCGCACAATGGATTTATGACAACTGGTCCACTATCGCCCCGATCTTCTGGGGCCTGGCCAGTGCCGCCCTTGCCTATGCTGTGGCGCTGGGAATCCAGACGGCCGCAACCTGGATCGCTGACGGAGCCGCGAAGGCTTTCTTTACGACGCTTTTGACGAATCCGCTTTTCTGGATCGCCCTTGCGGTCGGCGTTGTCGTCGCCGCGCTTTACAGAATGATTCAGGCTGTCGGTGGCGTGAAAAACGCCTGGGAAATCTGCAAAGCGGCCCTTGTGGTCGCCTGGGCGGCCTTGAAGGTGGCGTTCTTTGCAACCTATAACTGGATCGCGAACCTGATTGACAAGCTGAAACTATGCTGGCAAAGGGCCGGCGTGGCCATAGCCGGATATATGGGCGATATGAAAGTAAACGTCCTGACAATCCTTCAAAATATGGTCAACGGCGCGATCGACATCATAAACAAGTTTATCGGCTTACTGAACAAGATTCCTGGTGTCAGCATTGACGCGGTCGAACAAGTAACCTTCGCCACAACTGCGAAGGCAGAAAACGAAGCCGCGAAGCAAGCCAGAGCCGACGCCTTGAACAAGTACGAATCGGACATCAAGGCCGCACAGGCCCAGCGTGACGCCACTTATTCGGCGGCGAAGAAAGAACTTGCTGACGCTACGGCCGCACTGTCTAAGACCTACGCCAACGCCAAAGCGGAAGCCGCACAGGCGAAGTCTGACGTCGGCGCCACGGACTGGAATGTCGACGGGACAAACGACGTCGGGAAAGTCGATTCTGTGGGATCGGTCGGAAAGATTGACAGCGACGTAAATATCGCCGATGAAGACCTGAAATTCCTTCGCGACGTGGCCGAAATGCGCTATGTCCAGAACTTCGTCACCTTGACGCCGACTGTGGCTGTCGAAGCCCAGATCAGCGAAAAGGTCGACGTCGACGAAGTCGTCGAACGAATCGAAAGCAAGCTGGAAGACGAATTCACAGCGGCGGCGGAAGGAGTGTATAACTAATGAGCAACTACCGAATGACACTGATCGTCGGTGGACGGGAAATCAACATTCCCGTCCTTCCGGCGAAACTGAACGTGTCTTCGCCTGGGAAAAATGAGCGCGTGACAGTGCTTGACCTGGGCGAAGTCCTTCTTTTACGCAAAAAGGGCCTTCGGATTCTGTCCTGGGAAAGTTTCTTTCCGGCCGATTCCGCGCCGTACACTACCGGACAGGTTCGGGACCCTATTTCTATTATTCAGGCAATCCAGAAAGCCAGGGACAGCAAAACGCCGGTCCGCTTCCTGATAACAGGAACAGACCTGGACTGTAATATTCGAATGGGAATCGAATCCTTCGAATACGAAGAACGGTCCGGCGAACTGGGCGACCTGTACTATACGATCAAACTGTACGAATGGAAAGACACGTCGCCGAAGAAAATTGTCCTTCCGGAAAAGAAGAACACACCGGCGAAAACCCAGGAACCGGCCAGGGCCGGAAAGCCTGAAAAGAAATCGAAAACCTATACGGTCAAAAAAGGCGACTGCCTGTGGAATATCGCGAAGAAATTCTATGGCAAGGGAAGCGACTATACAAAAATCTATAACGCCAACAAGGGGACGATCGGAAAGAACCCGAATCTGATCTACCCTGGCCAGGTTTTCACAATTCCATAATGGCCATTCGTATTCAATACCAGAATAACGTCACAGGCGCGGCGTTCGATATAACGACGCTTGTCAGTGGCGCGAAATGGTCGACAAAACGGTCTGGTTCCCCTGCTTCCCTGGAACTGACCGCCATTGTCAACGACGAAATACAGTGGAGCCACGGCGGAATCGTCACCCTGTTAGACGATAAAACCGGACTGTTTTATGGCTACGTCGTAAAAATCAGCCAGAACGAAAAGGAACAGGTTCAGATCACGGCTTACGATCAGACCTGGTATTTGAAGAAAAACAAGGACACCTATGTTTTCAAGGGGAAACGTGCGGATCAGGTATTGAAGCAGATCGCCGAAGACTTCAAATTGAAGACCGGAAGCCTGGCAAACACCGGATATTCTATCCCGTCTATGATTGAAGACGGCCAGACGCTTTTCGATATTGTCTTGAAGGCTATCGACTACACCCTGATCAATACAGGAAAAATGTTCGTCCTGTGGGACAACTTCGGGAAACTGACCTTGACAGACGTCGAAACGGCGAAGCTGGACCTTTTTGTCGGCGACGGCAGTCTGGCGACCGGCTTCACCTACGAATCAGAAATTGATTCCGAAGCCTACAACAAGATCAAGCTGGTCAAGGACAACAAGAAGACTGGAAAACGTGACGTTTACATCTTCCAGGATTCTAAAAATATGACCTTGTGGGGTATTCTGCAAGACTACGAAGTGGTTAACGAAAACATGAACGAAGCCCAGATCAAGAAACGCGGCGGACAAATGCTGGAACTATACAACAGACCGAAGCGGTCTTTCAGCGTCAGCGCAATCGCGGACCTGTCAGTCAGAGCCGGCCGCGCCTTGTATATCGGGATCGGCGCTGTGGGCGTGAAATCCTTCTTCATAGTCGAAGAAGCCACGCACGACCTTTTGAAAGAAACAATGTCCTTGAAATTAAAGGTGGTGTAATATGGGACTTCTTGACACTATGAAACAAGTCGCACAAGCGACCAACGACGCCGGTATGCCGACGGCTTTTCTGTTCGGTTCCGTGACGAAGACGTCACCATTAACGATCCGCGTCGACAACCGCTTCGACATATCCGGCGACGCTATTGTGGTTATGAAGGAATTCCAGGCCGGCTTCTATCCTACCCACTACCACACCGGCGTCAAGGGTAGCCCTTCCACCGAAGAAAAATCAGGCGGAAGCGGCGACGCGTCCTTCGCGGCACATTCCCACACCTTGAAAGGTAACTACCAGACCAACACTGACGCAAAGTCCGAATATTATTACGGCCTGGCCGTCGGTGACAAAGTGGTCCTTCTGCGAAATGCTGGCGGACAGGCGTTCCTTGTCCTGGGAAGGGTGTGATTTTATGATACCGAACGCGTTAAACGTAACGATCGGCGAAGACGTGGAGGTTCAAACCGCCGCCGAAGCGCCGACAAGAACATTCAAAATCGACTTCGACGCCGGCCGCGTCGGTGGCTTCTGTGATGAAACGGAAGCCATGAAACAGGCCATTTACAAAATACTGCAAACAGAACGCTTCGAATACCTGATCTATTCCTGGAATTACGGAATTGAACTGAACGCCGTTGTCGGGAAAAGTTATCAAGTGTTTGCAAGTGAAATAAAACGTGTAATTCGCGAAGCCCTTCTGGCAGACAGCCGGATCACCGACGTCACAGACTTCGAAGTGGCCCAGATTGACAAAAGAACCGCTTCCGTGAAGTTCACGGCCGAAACTATCTTCGGCGAAATACCTATTGAAAGCGAGGTGAACGCGAATGTATGAGGATATGACCTTCGAAAACATTATGGACCGCTGTCTGGACCGCGTGTCTTCTTCTATCGACAAACGCGAAGGTTCCGTTGTATATGACGCCATAGCGCCGGCGGCGGCCGAACTGGCGATCATGTATATAGAACTGGCCTACCTTATGGACCGCGCTTTTCCTGATACGGAATCCGGCGACGACCTGACAAAGAAAGTCCGCGAAAGAAGTATCTTCCGAACACCGGCAACCGCCGCAATCCGAAAAGGCTATTTTGAGGACGGAAACGGCGCCGCTATGGACGTGCCGATCGGAACGCGTTTTTCCGGTGACAATCTGAACTATACCGTCACCGAAAAGATCGCAACCGGACAGTTTCGCCTTCTGTGTGAAACGCCAGGCGCGGCCGGCAACCAGTACCAGGGGAACCTTTTCCCGATCGACTACGTGGAAGGACTGGGTGCGGCCAGGCTTGCGGACATTCTGATCAACGGTGAAGACGAAGAAAGCGACGAAGACCTTCTTGACCGCTATATGGACAGCTTACAGGCCCAGGCATACGGCGGAAACAAAGCCGACTATAAAACAAAGGTCGAACTTCTTCAAGGTGTCGGCGCCGTTAAAGTGTTCCCTGTATGGAATGGCGGCGGAACCGTGAAGATCGTCTTTGTAAATAGCGACTGGGGAATCCCTTCTTCTGACCTTGTCAACAGTGTTCAAACAGCCGTCGATCCGGTTCAAAACCAGGGCGTCGGTGACGGTATCGCCCCGATCGGACACGTCGTCACGGTCGAAGGTGTGACCGGAACCACGATCAACGTGTCTTTCACGTTGACTTTTTCCGGTTCGGCCACCTGGTCGACCGTCGAAACGTCTGTGAAGAAGGCTATCCAGGACTACTTTGACAGCCTGGCCAAAACCTGGGACGAACAAGAAAACCTTGTCGTCCGCGTCAGCCAGATCGAAACGAAGGTCCTGAATGTCGAAGGCGTGATCGACATCACCGGAACCAAAATCAACGGCGGAACACAAAATATTTCCCTGGCTTCAAATGCGATTCCGGTTCTGGGGGTGGTGACAAATGGTTCTTAAAGAATACTGGCCGCGCTGTCTGCAAGAACTGATCGAATTTCAGCAGATCGCCAACGCGGAACAACCTGAATTTGAAAAGGTCGTCAGTGACGTAAAATCGGCCGCTGACGACTTCTTTCTGGTGTCCCTGTCCGAATATGGGTGCGAACGCTGGGAAAAGATTCTGGGGCTTTCTGTGGAGCCTGGGGACACATTACAGGACCGCCGCGACCGAATCCTGATTAAGTACCTGGATCAGCTTCCCTATACTTACAGGACCCTTTTGAAATACCTTGCAACGGTCAGCGAAGACTTCACAGTCACCCTAAACGAAAACGCCTATGATCTATATATCAGAATCCGCCTGGAAGGCTACGCCCAACGCGACGCCCTGGCGGCGACCCTGGGACAAATGATTCCGGCGAATCTGGTTCTTCGCTTGCGGACGGATATTCCGCAAGACGACCAACCGGCCAAAACGGCCGCCTGTTCCGCTATGGCTACAATGAACCGGCACAAATACACGCCGGCAACGTAAGGAGGAAAAACGAATGGCAAAATTCAAGTCCATTGTCACGGACGGCGGAAGCGAATCCCTAACGGCCCTTATCGCGTCCGGACAAAAATTGATACTGACACGCGCGGCCGCCGGAAGCGGCGTCGCCCAGGTCAGCCCGAACACATTGACCGATCTTGTAAACACGGAAAACGTCAGCGCCAACCTGTCCGAAAAGGAACTGGTCGAAGGTTCGCCTTCGATCATGCAAATTCCGGTACAGGTAACGAACGAAGGTCTGGAATCGAATGTCTGGATCAGGGAAATCGGTGTCTTCGGCTTGGACATCAGCGGAAACGAAATTCTTTTCTGTTATGGCTGGCTTGACGGCGAAGACAGCGACAACGTCCTTCCGGCGACAACCTTTGAAGAGGACGCCGACACGGTCCACATTCACGACCTGGCCGTCTTTATCACCAACCAGGAAGCGGCGGCCGTGTCTGTCCAGGTGGGCGTCGGTTCCTTTGTAACAACCGCGCAAATGACCGCATACGCCGCGCCTGTGCTTCACACCCAGGCCGCGACAACGATCAACGAAACGACCGGCGAAACCACGGAACAGGTTCAGCGACGCCAGGACAACGACATTCAGTCGATCCTTGAACAGTTGAACACCGGATTCACCGGAACAACCGTCACACACACTTTCGTTCCTGCACAGCTTCAATACTGGAAAGGCTACGACGGAACAGGAATTCCGGAAGGTATTCTGGATCAATCCCTGAACCGTCTTTATTTATGACCAGAATCGGCGCCACACCGTCGGAAACGTCTTGCCTTATATCGAACCTATTCACAGAAATTCGGCCCGTCTGCGGCCGCTGTGAGGGCGACAGCGTGGTCCTGTGTGGCGTAACCTACGAAGGACAGGAAGAAACCGTCGTCCTTCGTGATTATGGCTTCGACTATTCCGGCGATCCGGAAACTGTCGAAAATATCCGAAAGCGAAGGTGTATCTATGGGAACAAGAAGAAACTACCAGCGGACTTCGAATAAAAATGACAGCCCGCTTCACGTTCTTCCGGTGGCCGAAAAGCTGATCGACTACACCCTGGACCTGACCGACAACGCGAAACGCTTTCCAAAGCGCGTTCGTTTTTCGATCACAAACAAGATTCAGGGCCACGTCATGGCCATATACGACGGCTTACTGGAAGCAAACGAAATATTTCCGATCCGCACAGAAGCGGACCGAACAGAACGGCTTCGTCTACAAAGGGCCGCCTTGACCGAGTGCAAGAAACTGCTTCACATGATCGAATTATCGAAGAAGCGAAGCTATATCGACAAGGACACCTTTGACTATTGGACGAAGTTGACCCTGGACGTTAAGTTCATGACCGCAAAATGGTACAAGGCCGAACAGGACACCGCCGAAGCGATCGCCCCGTCGGACCCTATACCGGAAAGCGTGTAATGATATTTAGGGAATGACCTGTTACCCCGAACGCCAGCAACGCGAACAATGCGCGCAATGTCAACACGGACGGCAGTCTGAACAACAACAACGCGTACAATGGCAACAATGGCGTTCGGCCGGATTTGGTGGAAAACGCGACCGAGTAAGGCGAAGAACCTGAAAACAGAGTACCCCAACAAAGGAGGTCATTTCCTTCCGAAGTGCCGGAAAGGCCACGGTAAACACAAGATTGACGACGAATGGCCTTCCTACTGTGACGGCCGGACTGTAAGCGTCAAGGAGGATTTTTATTTTGAGCGAAGACCAGACATTGAATCTTTCTGACTTCGCGAAGGTGATCGACTTTAACAGTCTATATCAATCGTATACAGAAGCGCGCAAAGGTAAACGGTGGAAATATGCGGTCTGCAAATACGAAGTGAACGTCCTTGAAAACCTTATGTTCGTTCATTTCATGTTATCGGCCCACAAATACCGCCTGTCGCCTTATAACTGCTTCATTGTGAAAGAACCGAAGGAACGACTGATCATGTATAACAGCTTCCGCGACAAAATCGTTCAGCACAGTCTTTGCGATAATGTCCTGGAACCGTACCTTTCGAAAACTTTCATATACGACAACTACGCAAGCCAGAAAGGCAAAGGAACGCACTTCGGACTTGACCGCCTGAAATATTTCATGTCGAGGTACTACCGGCAGAACGGGGCGGACGGCTGGGTCCTGAAATGCGATATTCGAAAGTATTTTTACAGTATCAATCACGACGTTCTGAAAGAACAGCTTCGCCGGCTTATCAAAGACCGCGACGTCTTGTGGCTTCTGGATATGATCATAGATTCCACCGAAGGACCAGGAATCCCGATCGGAAACCATACTTCACAGTGGTTCGCCGTTCTGTACCTGTCCGGAATGGATCACATGATCAAGGAACGTCTGGGAATCAAAATGTACGGCCGCTACATGGACGACTTCTATTTGATTCACCCCGACAAGGACTATCTTCGTTATTGTCTGGAAGAAATCAAGAAGTATCTGGTCCCTTTAGGACTGGAATTGAATCAAAAGACGGCCATTTTCCCCTTAACCCAGGGAATCGACTTCCTGGGATTTAGGACCTATCTGACCGACACCGGAAAAGTCGTCAGAAAAGTCCGCCGTGAAAGCAAGAACCGAATCCGAAGGAAATTGAAGAAATACCGTCACCTTCTGGACGAAGGCCGGATCGACTTCGAAACGATTCTTCAATCCTATTCTTCGTGGACCGGTCACGCCGAACACGGCAACAGTTACCACTTGATCAGGAAGACGGACGACCTGTTCTTTAACCTGTTCAAGAATGAATTGGAGGGATTAACCTATGGCAAAATTACTATCCGCTTTGCCCGTTGGAAGCGTCGTCAAGTCGACGAACACGAAATACAACGGGAAAGTGATCAGGTGGATCGTGGGAACCCAGGACACGGCCAACGGCCGAACGGGCCTGGTAGCCGAGAAAATGATCACCCTGAAATGCTTTGACGCGAAGGAGCCTTCGAACACAAGCAGCGACCGCAAGAATTACGGAAACAACCGTTATTCCCAGTCTAATATCGACCAGTGGTTGAACAGCCAGGCCGCGTCCTGGTATTCCGCGCGTCACAGCTACGACGCACCGCCGAACAACGCCAACGTGTGGAGCAACTACAACGAATACGACACAGAAGCCGGATTCCTGTCCAACTTCGAAGCGGACTTCCGAAAGGCTATCCTGGACGCCGTGATCCGTGTCGCAAAGAATACCGTCACCGACGGCGGCGGTTATGAAGACATCACCCGAAAGGTCTTCCTTCTGTCGAATACCGAAGTCGGCCTGTCCAACGAAAACAGCGTGGCCGAAGGGACCCTGTGGCCCTACTTTTCCAGTGCCGCACGGCGCCAGTGCTACCCGACCGCCGAAGCCGTCAGCAATTCGGAATATACAAGTTCCAGCCTGAACGCGTCTTCTTATTGGTATTGGTGGCTTAGAACCCCGAACGCCAGCAGCGCGAACAATGCGCGCTATGTCTACACGGACGGCAGTCTGAACAACGACAACGCGTACCGTGGCAACTGTGGCGTTCGGCCGGCTTTGTATTTGGAATCTGGGAATCTGGTATCCGATTCAACAGACACCGACGGGGCCTATATCTTACAGTGGAACCAGCCGCCGTCTGATCCTTCTTCTATTTCCTACGGCACACCGCAAGCCGGAAACAGCCTGGTTCTTTCGACGGGCGGTTCTACCGATCCGGAGGGCGACGCCATTTCCTATGTCTGGGAAAGGAAGATTGATTCCGGCGTCTATGTCCAGTTAGGGATCACCACGGCGAAGACCTTCACCGACACAGTTCCGACGTCCGGCACAACTTACACGGCGCGCGTGAAGGCAGTCGACGCGAACGGTCTTGAATCCGGTTATTGTACCGGATCGGCGAAAACCATTTCCTACAACACGCCGCCCGTGATCAGCGGTTCGGATCAAAACCTGGGAGCGAAAACGGCGCCGTTTACATACCAGTACACGGTCACAGACGCCCAGGCGGCCACCCAGACGATCACGGTCACGGAAAAGCTGACCAACGGAACCCAGACGATCACGCTTCGCACCTATACCGCGACCAGCGGCGCCCAGAATACCGTCGACCTGTCCAGTGTATGGCTTCCGCTTCTTTCCGGAACCCACGTCCTGACGATCACGGCCACTGACAGCGCCGGCGGAAGCGCAACGCGAAAGATCACGTTCAGCCGCACCGTCAGCCGTATCGCGGCGGCGCGCGCGTTCAATACGGACGCCCTGGTTCAGAAGGTCTTTGTTTCCCTTTATCCGGCGACGATTCCGGCAGACGCTACCCTTCACCTGGAAGTCACGAATAACCCGTTCGACACTTCGCCGGTGTGGGTAGACATCACTGACAAGGCGAACAGACTTGTCCACGTCTTCACAAATACGACCGCCGCGAAAGGCTATGGCCTGGGCTATCGCTTCTATATCACGAAGGGAACCCAGGAAATCGAAATCACCCAGGCGACGATCCGTTTCGCCTAAACGAAAGGAGGAATTCGAAATGTTTGACCCTACACAATGCGAAAGCGTGAGCATGGCCCAGGCAAAAGCCCAGGAAGAACAAAATCCTGTCAATGCCGCCTTGCGCGCGACTTCGATCGCCTTCGTCACTTTGGCCGAAGCCGGCCAGATCGACGACACAACCGCAACGGAAAACGTCAGCCAGTTCGCCCCCTGGACCTATCCTGTGGCGTATGCTGTCGGCAATATCCGCCAGTATAACGGTGAACTTTTCCGCTGTGTTCAGGCCCACACTTCACAAGCCGACTGGACGCCTGACGCCACTGCTTCCCTTTGGAAGAAAATCGGTGATCCGACGGAAGAATGGCCGGTCTGGTCCCAGCCGATCGGCGCCCATGACGCTTATAACAGCGGCGACAAAGTGTCCCACAACGGGAAACACTGGACATCTAACGTCGACGCGAACGTCTGGGAACCTGGCGTCTATGGCTGGACGGAGGTGACAGAATGACCGAAGGAATCATTGTCGGCATTCTGTCGCTGATCGGTACACTGGCCGGAACCTACTTCGCAAACCGAAAAAGTTCCGCCCTTATTGCCTACCGTCTGGAACTTCTTGAAAAGAAGGTCGACAAACACAATTCCGTCGTGGAACGAACCTTCAAACTGGAAGAACAGGCGGCCGTTATTGAAGAAAAAATCAAGGTCGCGAATCACCGTATAGAGGACCTGGAAAGCCGGTGAAATCGCGCAAGAAGAAACGCGAGTTTTCCAAAATCATTATAACCATAGTCGGAGCCGTCACGCTTGTCGTGTCGGCTTTTACTATGGCCGTTGTATGGAAAACAAGCGACACCGCGCCCCTGGCGTATTTGATCCCTTCGGTCTTCGGCGAACTGGCCACCGCGACCGGCTTTTATTTCAGCAAAGCGAAGGCCGAAAACCGGATCAAACTTCGGAAATTATATGGTTCTGAAATCTACAATGACACGAAGGAGGTATAAACGTGTTTAACGCATTACTTGAAAACCTGACAAATATCGGCTGGGCTATGCTGGTCTTCCTGTGTGCATACCTGGCAAACGTCGCCTTTTCCCTGTGGTACAACATCAAAATCAGGAAGGAAGACTTCGACCGCGAAAAGCTGATCGCAAGCGGCTTGAAAATCCTTGTTTTCGTCGTTGGCCTGACGCTTCTGTGTACGGCTATTACTGCACTTCCGATTTTTGCAAACGAAGTCGGCTGGACTATTCCTGACGAATACACGGACATTTTCGCCGACCTGGTCATCATTGGCGCCGTTCTGCTTGTGTCCTGTAAATACATCAAGGAAGCCTTCACGAAGTTCGTTGCTATTTTGAACACCGGTTCCGTGGAAAATGTGGAAAACGTACCGGAGCCGGAAGCAACCAACACCGGAAAGGCCCAGAACGGCTTCATGGCCGGAAACGGAGGGAACGAAAATGAGTAACAGCCCACTTGTAAGCTATACACGCATTTCCCCGAATAAGAACAGCCCCAGAAATCACGCGATCGACACGATCACGATCCACTGTGTCGTTGGCCAGTGTTCGGTCGAAACCCTGGGAAACATCTTCACGCCTACTTCCAGACAGGCGTCTTCAAACTATGGGATCGGCTTCGACGGCAAAATCGGAATGTATGTGGAAGAAAAGGACCGTTCCTGGTGTAGTTCTTCCGCGTCCAACGATAACAGAGCGATCACGATCGAAGTCGCGTCCGATACAAAGCACCCTTACGCAGTCAATGAAAAGGCGTTCGCCGCGCTTCTTGACCTGGTGGCTGACATCTGCAAGCGAAACGGGATCAAACGCCTTGTGTGGTCCACCAACAAAAAGGACCGTATGAATCACCTGAACGGGTGCAATATGACCGTTCACCGCGATTATGCAAACAAGGCTTGTCCTGGCGACTACCTGTATAACCGCCACGGTGAAATCGCGGCCGAAGTCAACCGCCGCCTGGGCGCCAGTGCCGAAAGGCCGGCAGAGAATAAACCGGCCACTGGCGAAGTGATCCACACTGTCAAAGCTGGCGAAACACTGTCGAAGATCGCCCAGAAGTACGGGACGACCTATCAGAAGATCGCGGCTTATAACAGGATCGCAAACGCGAACCTGATCCATGTCGGCCAGAAAATCAAGATTCCGGCAGACACCCAGGCCGCCCAATCCTTCAAGAAGGGCGACAAAGTAAAGGTCCTGAAAGCTGTCACCTACACAGGGAAAGCCTTCAAGACCTACTATGACAAATATGACGTGATTGAAGCCGCCGGCGACCGTGTGGTCATTGGTATCGGGAAGACAGTCACAGCGGCCGTCAATGCGGCAAACCTGAAAAAAGCATAACGGCAAAAGGAAAGCGGCCAGGGACATTCCCTGACCGCCTTTTTTTATTTTCCGGTGACCATTGAAAGAGCCGACACGAAAAGGTCCTGTCGCGCGACTGAAAACTGATATGTCTTCGATCCGGCCTGTACGACGACAGAGCCGTCGACAGGTGTCACCGCTGTCAATGCTGAAATCTTACATTCGAAACCGGCCTGGTTATGAATGAAGACGATCCGCCTATTCGTTAAAACGATAGCGCCCGAATAGGTTTCTGTCACTTCGCCGTAAACCGTCCGACTGGAACCGCCGCCAGTGCTTACCGACACACCCTTCGCAACACGGACACGAACGCCAGCGCCGCTTCCGGTTCGGCCGACAGCCTTGTTCTTTGTGACGATCTTCGTCGCCGGCGCATAATAATGGGCGACTTCGCCTTCTTCCAAAAGAACCGGCGTCCCCGTTACAACAGGAAGTTCGCCCTGTGCGATCGCTGAAATCGCGGTTTCTTCCATGAACGGCGTGTTTCTGGCCACTTGTGCCGCCTGCCTGGCTTCCTTCTGCTTCTTGACCTTGTTCGCACTGAAAAAAAGCCCAACGGTGACAATGGTCAAGACGACGATCCAGCCCCACAATGATACTTCCGGAACCGCGATCGACACAATCACCAGGATCAGATCGACAATCGCGGCCAGGATTCCGAATATAATAGCGACTATTCGCATTATATCCCCCCTTCCTACTTGTAAACTTTATAAGGTTCTGACCTTTAACACAATTATACGTGAAAAATGTGTTAAAAACAAGAATGACGCTGAACATTAACACAAAATTTTCGGGAAGGAGGTCACAACTTGAAAATCTATGACTATAAAGGCCGGAAGAACATCAGCGGAAACAGAATCCGCGAAGCACGATTGAAGAAGCGGCTGTCACAGGCCGACTTCGCCGCCAAACTACAAATAGCCGGAATCACTATGGAGCGCGACAGCGTCAGCAGAATAGAAATTGGAACGCGCTTCGTCGCCGACTATGAACTTATGATAATAGCTGAAATCCTGGACGTAACCGTCGACTGGCTACTGTCCGAAGACCGCGAATAACACAACGGACCACTGGCGTATTTTTGAACCGCCAGGGTCTTTTATTTTTTGTTTCCCCTTGACAATATAATACCGGTATTATATAATATTCGACAGAAAGAGGTGACTACACTATGGCACAAGCGCAGATCGAAGCAAACAAACGTTTCCGCAAGAAATCCTATGACCGAATCGAAATAACAGTTCCAAAAGGCGACAGAGAAAAGATCGTTCAAGCCGCCAGCGCGGCCGGTATGAGTGTAAACGCTTTTATCAAAGAAGCGCTGGCCGAATATATCGCCCACACAACCAAAAAGTAAAACGAAGGCCCTGTCCACAAACGGACGGGGCTTTTTGTATATCAGGAGGAATCAAAATGAAAAAGCGCAGATTCAAACACCTGTCCTGGACTGACAGGCTGAAAATAGAAACAATGTTAAAGGACAAGCGCCACAAACAGGAAATCGCTGACGAAATCGGCGTTCACCTGAAAACAATCTATAACGAAATCAAGCGTGGCCGTTATATTCATACGAATTCCGACCTGACCGAAGAAGAACGATATAGTCCGGAAATGGCCGAAGTGGCTTACCGTGAACACCTGGCCGCAAAAGGTCCGGACTTGAAAATCGGGAACGACCACGAACTGGCCCAGCATATCGAAAAGAAAATCGCCGAAGACGGTTATTCGCCAGCCGCCGTCCTGGGTGAAATTAAGGAACAGGGCCTTGAATTCAAAACGTCAATCTGTGAATCGACCTTGTATTCTTATATCGACAAGGGCGTCTTCCTGACTATCACGAACAAGAACCTTCCTGTCAAAGGCCAAAAGAAACGCCCGTATAACAAAGTCAAGAGGGCGAAGCGGCCGCCGGCTGGAACCAGTATCGAAAACCGCCCGAAGGAAATCGACGATCGCGCTGTCGTTGGTGACTGGGAAATGGACTGCGTCGAAGGCAAAAAGAAAACAAAGAAAACCCTTCTGGTTCTGACCGAAAGAAAGTCCAGGCGTGAAATCATTCGTCCTATGCGCGACCAGACCGCCCGAAGTGTGGTCCGTGTCCTGGATAGTCTTGAACGTGAATACGGCGCAAATTTCAGCAAAATCTTTCGAACGATCACTGTCGACAACGGTTCCGAATTCGCTGACTGTGCCGGAATGGAAAAGTCCTGTCGCCGCAAAGGCAACAGGACAAAGATATACTATTGTCACCCCTATTCGTCATACGAAAGAGGATCAAACGAAAATGTGAATAGAATGATCCGCCGCTGGTTCCCAAAAGGAACAGACTTCCGGAAAGTCACAGCGAAAGCGATCCAAAAGGTCGAAGACTGGATCAATAACTATCCCCGTGAAATACTGGGCTTCCGGACCGCAGAAGCCGTTTTCCAGGAAGGCGTCGCGTGTCTTACTTGAATTTTTTTATGAATTTTTGCAATTTAGTCTTGACTTTTTCATTTAAATTTAATTTCAAAGGCCGCAAAAAGTCCTTGACAAAGCGCAAAAGAAGTCATATAATACCGTTACAACAAAGTAGAGCAGTTCGTTCTCACCCGTGATTTTAAGATGAAACGGGTCAATACATCGGGGTTATCCCTTATTAAGTGTGTTGAGTGCGAGCGGTTATCTGTTCGCACTTTTGTTATTTTATTTTAAGAACGGAGTGATTACCTATCGGTACCAAAGAAATGCAGATCAATGAAGACATCCGTGACAGGGAAGTACGCGTAGTAACCGACGGCGGAGAGCAGCTCGGCATAATGTCGGCTAAGGAGGCTCTTAGAAAGGCAGAGGAGAGAAACCTCGACCTTGTTAAAATATCCCCCAACGCAAAGCCGCCCGTTTGTAAAATCATGGATTACGGCAAATACCGTTTTGAGCAGTCAAAGCGCGAAAAGGAAAACAGAAAAAACCAGCGCGTTATTGAAATCAAGGAGATTCGTCTTTCGCTCAACATTGATACTCACGACTTTGAGACGAAGGTCAATCACGCTCACAAATTCTTAAAGGCCGGAAATAAGGTCAAGGTTTCCATCCGTTTCAGAGGCCGTGAAATGGCTCATCCGCAGATAGGTGAAGTTTCTATGAAACGCTTTGCCGAAGCTTGCGAAGAGTTTGCAACAGTCGAAAAACCGGCGAAGCTCGAGGGGCGTCAGATGCTGATGTTCCTTGCGCCCAAGGCGTGACCGTAAAAAATATCAGGAGGAATTTTGCAATGCCTAAGATCAAAACACACAGCGGAGCTAAAAAACGCTTCAAATTATCAAAGAACGGCAAGCCGATAAGAGCACATGCCAACAAGTCTCATATCCTTACCAAAAAGAACACAAAGAGAAAGAGAAATCTTCGCAAGACATCCGTTGCCGATACAACTAATGTTAAGCAGATTAAACGTCTCATTCCTTATAAATAATCGGAGCGGTTTATATACCGCCATACTTAAACATTCGGAGGTAACTAACTAATGGCACGTGTTAAAGGTGCGATGATGACTCGCAAAAGAAGAAATAAAACATTAAAGCTTGCTAAGGGCTACTACGGCTCAAAGAGCAGACTTTTCAAGACCGCAAAGGAAGCAGTTATGAAGTCCGGCCAGTATGCTTATATCGGCAGAAAGCAGAAGAAGAGAGATTTCAGACAGCTTTGGATAACAAGAATCTCGGCTGCCTGCAAGATGAACGGTATGAATTATTCAACCTTCATAAACGGCCTTAAAAAAGCCGGTATCGACTTAAACCGCAAGATGCTTTCGGAGATTGCGATTTCGGATCCTGCGGCGTTTACCACGCTTACCGAAAAAGCTAAAGAAGCGCTTAAATAAGTTATTGCCACGCCTGAGAGTTTCCCTCAGGCGTGTTTTTCCTTTTAATTACGGCACTTCGGTTTTGCTTTAAATCACGTGCATTCGGGATTTTTTTGCACAAGGTTTCAAAGGCGCGCGATCTAAGGAAAAACCGATGCTCGCATCACAGGAGAATTTTATGCGGATAACGAGCAGAAATAACGAAAAAATCAAAGCCTTCGTAAAGCTGCGCGACAGTGCAAGAGCGCGAAATACAGAGGGGCTTTTTGTCCTTGAGGGAGCAAGGCTTTGCTTTGACGCTCTTGAGAGCGGATACAATGTGCAGGAGCTTTTTTATACCGAGACGGCACTTTCGCGTTACGCTGAAAGGGTGACTGCACTTATAGAAAACAGCGTTGCGGCTTTTGAAGCTGCGGACGAGGTGGCGCAAAAGCTTGCGGATACCGTGAATTCACAGGGCGTGTTTTGTACGGTAAAAATGAAAGAATCGGCGGAGATATGCCCGTCTTCACCGAAAAAATACGTAGCACTTGACGGTATTCAGAATCCCGACAATCTCGGCGCGATATCACGTACCGCAGAGGCACTCGGAGTTGATGCGCTGATAGTCGGCGGTGGCTGCGATATATATAATCCCAAAGCCCTCAGAGCGTCAATGGGCGCACTTTTGAGACTTCCCGTCATAAGCGTGCCGTCTGTTTTACCGGTGCTGCAAAAGGCGAGGGAAAACGGCTTACCCGTGTTGTCAACGGTGCCGGATTCCGCGGCAGAGGATATAACGACTGTCGATTTTTCGCACGGAGCGGTAACCGTTATAGGGAACGAGGGAAACGGCGTGTCAAAGGAAGTAAAGGCTTTTTCCGACAGGTTCATAACAATACCGATGGGCGGCAAGGCGGAGTCGCTTAATGCTTCCGCTGCCGCTACGATAACAATGTGGGAAATGATGAAATGAACAATGAGAGTGTTTACTGGCTCTGGCTCGCAAAAACTCTCGGAGCGGGGGCCAAAACTGCGGATATTATAAATTACTTCGGAAGCGCGCGAATGCTCTATGAAAAGGGCAGTCGCGAATGGCGGCTTTCGGGTATTCTTACGGCGTCACAGATAAGCAAGCTGTCGCTTTTCAGCCCGTCGCAGTTCGCCGAGACGCTTCGTGTTTGCGTCGATAACGGCTGGCGCATAATAACGCCCGACAGCGAATATTATCCGAAAAGACTCAGAGAAATCGCAGACCCTCCGTCGGTGCTCTTTGTTTGGGGCGATGAAACGATTTTAAACAGCGAGGTTATGCTTTCGGTAGTCGGCACGAGAAAGGCGTCGAATTACAGCATGCGCGTCACAAGGCTGCTGTCGTCAAGGCTTGCAAGGGCGGGCGCCGTTATAGTTTCGGGCGGTGCGCTCGGCGTTGACAGCGCGGCGCATACCGGCGCTATGGAGGGCGGAAGAACGATAGCCGTTCTGGGCTGCGGTCTCGGAACAGACTATTTGCGCGACAATGCCGCTCTAAGGCGTGAAATATCAAAAAACGGTGCGGTTATAACGGAGTATTTTCCGTTTACTCCTGCGTCGAGAACAACATTCCCGATGAGAAACAGGATAATTTCGGGGATGAGCCTCGGCACGATAGTGGTTGAGGCCGGCGAGAGGAGCGGCTCGCTTATTACGGCAAGGCTTGCTCTCTCGGAGGGCAGAGACGTGTTTGCCGTCCCGGGCGAAGTCATAACCTCTGCGTTTACCGGAACCAACCGCCTGATACACGACGGAGCAAAGCCCGTGTTTACGGCACTTGACGTTTTGGAAGAATATTATTATACTTACCCGGATAAGATTGATTTAAGCGGAGCGGATAAGCCGCTCGGCGAGGCTCTTAAAAATATGCCGATTGAGGAAGTCTCCGTTCCGGAAGCCGTTCATCGTGCCGTAAGGCAAAAATCAAAGACGGCACAGAAAAAAGCGGCGGAGAATAAGACTCCGCAGAAGAGCGCGCCGAGGGAGCTTACCGACTCGCTTACGGAAAACGCGAAAAAGCTGTATTCGGTCTTAACAACCGAGCCGCGGCATATTGATGATTTGAGCGAGGAAGCGAAGCTCTCCTCCGCCGATACACTTGCCGCTCTTACAGAACTCGAGCTGTATTCGCTCGTTGCCCTCTCTGAGGGAAAGCATTATTATAAGGTCTGATACGGCAAAAGCCGTTATTATCGAGAAACAGGAGTTTGTTTATGTCAAAGCTTGTTATAGTGGAGTCGCCGCACAAGGCGACAATGATAAAAAAATATCTCGGAAAAAGTTACGATGTAACCGCGTCCGTAGGGCATATAAGGGATTTGCCGGCGGCAAAGCTCTCGGTTGACATCAAAAACGACTTTGCACCGAAATATGCGATAGTTAAGGGCAAGGAGAAGCTTGTCAAGGAATTAAAGGAAAAAGCCGCAAATGCAGATGAGGTTCTGCTCGCAACCGACCCCGACCGAGAGGGAGAGGCTATTTCCTGGCATCTTGCCACGGTTCTCGGGCTGCCGCTTGATGAAAAGAACAGAGTTAAATTTAACGAGATAAACGAAAACGCGGTCAAAAAGGGCATAGCAAGCCCCGAAAAAATCGATATGGACCTTGTTGACGCTCAGCAGGCGAGAAGAATTCTCGACAGACTCGTCGGCTACAAGCTCAGCCCGTTCGTATCGCAAAAGATACACAGAGGACTTTCGGCAGGCAGAGTTCAGTCCGTTGCCGTAAGGCTCGTAGTTGACCGCGAAGAGGAAATTCGCAAATTCGTTCCCGAAGAATATTGGTCACTTGACGCAAAATTCACCGCGCCGTCCTCAAAAAAGGCGTTTAAGGCAGCGTTTACGGGCGACGAAACCGGCAAGATAAAGCTCAAAACAAAAGAGGAGACCGACGCGATTTTGGCGAGACTTCAGGATGCGGAATACTCCGTGTCGTCGGTCAAAAAAGGAACGCGCAGACGTTCTCCGGCGCCGCCGTTTACAACCTCCACCATGCAGCAGGACGCCTCCAGAAAGCTCGGATTTCAGGCTAAGCGCACTATGAAAATAGCGCAGGAGCTTTATGAAGGTATGGAGGTAGAGGGCTTCGGCGCAACAGGTCTTATAACATATATGAGAACCGACTCGCTCCGTATATCCGAAGAAGCAAGGCAGGAGGGCAACGCCTTTATCGAGGAGAATTACGGCAAGCAGTATTTGCCCGAAAAGCCGCGCTATTTTAAAACTAAGGCGAGCGCACAGGACGGCCACGAGGCAATTCGCCCCACCGTTCCGGCAATCACACCCGAAATTGCCAAAAAGAGTCTTACTCCGGAGCAGTTCAAGCTTTACAGCCTTATTTGGAAGCGCTTTATGGCAAGTCTTATGTCAAATTGCATACAGGATACGGTAAAGATAGAAATAAAGGCAGTCGGTGAAAGTGACAAAAACACCGACAGATATTGCACGTTTAATGCGAGCGGTTATACGGTTCGTTTTGACGGTTATACACGCCTTTACGAAGCCGCAACAGATGAGGACGAGGACGAGGGCAAGCTCCCCGAAATCAAGGCGGGCGATGCATTAAAGCTCAAGGAAATGCTCGGAAATCAGCACTTCACACAGCCGCCTGCGCGCTATACCGAGGGCTCGCTCATTAAGATGCTTGAGGAAACGGGCGTCGGCAGACCGAGTACGTACGCCTCAATAGTGTCAACCATTACCTCGCGCGAATATGTTGTCCGCGAGCAGAAGCAGCTTAAGCCCACGGAGCTCGGAGAAGCTGTCGTCAAGCTCTTAAAGGAGCATTTCCCGAATATAGTTAACGTAAAATTTACGGCCTCCATGGAGAGCGATCTCGATAAGGTAGAGCATCACGAAATAGATTATATAGCAATGCTTCATACGTTTTATGACGGCTTTGACAAAACGCTTGAAAAGGCAAAAGCCGATATGGAGGGCGTTAAGATAAAGCTTAAGGAGGACGAGACGAATATCCCGTGCGAAAAGTGCGGAAGAATGATGGTTATAAAAACCGGCAGATTCGGTAAATTCCTCGCGTGCCCGGGTTATCCGGAGTGCAAAAACACAAAGCCGTACGTAATAGAGACAACCGCCACCTGCCCGGTGTGCGGAGGCAAGGTGATTCAGAAAAAGAGCAAAAAAGGATATACGTTCTTCGGCTGCGAAAATTATCCCGAATGCAACTTTATGACGTGGGATAAGCCGACGGACGAAAAATGTCCCAAGTGCGGCAAGTCGCTCTTCAAGAAAAAAGGCGGAATCTTAGCTTGCCTTGACGAAAACTGTGGCTTTGAGAAAAAAGCGGAGCGCAAAAAGAAAAGCACAAAGACTCAAGAGGAAGACTGATGAAAGCAGCGGTAATCGGTGCGGGTCTCGCCGGATGTGAGGCGGCAAAGCAGCTGTCGAGGGCGGGAATACCCACATATCTCTATGAAATGAAGCCGAAGAAATTTTCTCCGGCGCATAAAAACGAAAATTTTGCGGAGCTTGTATGCTCCAATTCACTGAAGGCGGAGCGGCTCAATTCCGCGGCAGGGCTTTTAAAGGCGGAGATGGAGATGCTTTCTTCCGTGTGCGTCGAGGCTGCCAAAAGGACAAGAGTTCCGGCAGGAGGCGCACTTTCGGTTGACAGAGACAGATTTTCGGCTCTTATAACGGAAAATATAAAAAGCGATAAGAACATAACGGTCATAAACGAGGAGGTTTCCGTCTTACCCGATGCCGATGTTGTTATAGTGGCGGCAGGGCCGCTCGCGAGCGACGCGCTGACAGGTACAATACACGCTCTCTGCGGCGACGGATTATCATTCTACGATGCGGCGGCACCGATAGTTTCGGCGGACAGCGTCGATATGGAATATGCCTTTACACAGTCGAGATATGACCGCGGCGGCAGCGACGATTACATTAACTGCCCCATGAATAAAGAGCAGTATGAAGCGTTTTACGAAGCAATTATAAATGCCGAGAGTGCCGAAACGCACTCCTTTGACAAGCGGCACGATGTGTATGAGGGCTGTATGCCTATTGAGGTTTTGGCGTCACGCGGGAAAGACACCATGCGCTTCGGACCGTTAAAGCCCGTAGGGCTTCGCGACCCGAGAACGGGACACAGACCGTGGGCAAATCTTCAGCTTCGCCGTGAAAACAGCGGCGGTACGATGTATAATCTTGTCGGATTTCAAACAAATCTCAAATTCGGCGAGCAAAAAAGAGTGTTTTCCATGTTTCCGGCACTTCACGATGCGGAATTTCTCCGCTACGGAGTTATGCACAGAAACACGTTTATAAATTCACCGCGGCTTTTAAACGCCTCATATTCTCTGCGCTCGGACAAAAGAATATTTTTTGCCGGTCAGATAACCGGAGTAGAGGGCTATATGGAATCGGCCTCCTCCGGAATTATGGCGGGGCTGAACGCCGCAAGGTACCTTTTGGGAAAAGAGCCGCTTGTGCTTCCGAATACCACCGTCACGGGTGCTCTCGCGAGATATATAAGCGATGAAACCGTGACGAATTTTCAGCCTATGGGGGCCAATTTCGGTATGCTTCCGCCGCTCCCCGAAAAGATAAGGGACAAGAGCGAGCGTTATACTGCAATCGCCGAAAGAGGCATGAGAGATCTCGAGGAATATCTTAAAAGTCTCGGGCTGTGAGAGTGAAAGGACTTTAAAATGGATAACGGACTTAACGAATTACAGGAAAAAATACAATATAGATTTAAAAATATATCACTTTTGGAAAGAGCGGTCACACATTCGTCGTATGCAAACGAAAAGCATCTTACTACGGGCGACAATGAGCGACTTGAGTTTCTGGGCGACTCGGTTCTCGGCTTTATAACGGCAGAATATCTTTTTTCGCACCACAGAAATTTTCCCGAGGGCGAGCTGACGCGCCTGCGCTCATACGCCGTGTGCGAAAAATCGCTTTTTGAGTATGCCAAGGAAATAGATCTCGGCGACAGGCTCTTGCTCGGTAAGGGTGAGGAGATGACGGGCGGCAGAACAAGACCGTCGGTTGTGTCGGACGCATTTGAGGCTGTAATTGCCGCAATTTATATCGACGGCGGCATAGGCGAGGCAAAAAAATTCGTTTTGCGCTTCGTCGAGCCGTATGTTGAGGCAAAGCCGTCCTTTAAGGATTACAAGACCATACTTCAGGAGGTCGTTCAAAAAAATCAAGGCGAGAGCTTAAAGTATGTTCTTGTCAGCGAGAGCGGCCCCGACCACGATAAGCACTTTAAGGTTGAGGTGCATTTAAACAGCAATGTTATAGGAGCGGGCGTCGGCAGCAGCAAGAAAAAGGCTGAGCAGGCGGCGGCAAAAGAAGCGTTGGAGCTGATGGGAATTTGAAACACGTAAACGTGGCGCTTTTTGTGCCTCACGCGGGCTGCCCTCATCAGTGCAGCTTCTGCAATCAAAAGACAATATCGGGCAGTATAAAGCCGCTGACACCGGAGGATGTGACAGCGGCTTGTGATATTGCCAAAAACGGCGGTGTAACAAGGGAAACCTCGGAAATAGCGTTTTTCGGCGGCTCGTTTACCGCGGTTGACAGAGATTATATGGTGTCTCTTTTAGAGGCGGCAAAGCCGTATATCGACGGAGGATATTTCGGCGGAATAAGAATTTCCACGCGTCCCGACGCAATTGACGACGAAAAACTTGAGATATTAAAGAAATATCACGTGACGTCAATCGAGCTCGGCGCGCAGAGTATGGACGATAGCGTGCTTAAAATAAACCGACGCGGCCACACGGCAAAGGACGTCGAAAACGCCTCGCACCTTATAAAAAGCTACGGCTTTTCGCTCGGACTTCAGATGATGACAGGGCTTATGGGCGACACCGACGAGAAATGTATTAAAACCGCCGAAAGGCTGATAGCTCTCTCGCCCGACACGGTCAGAATCTACCCGACGATAGTTCTTGAAAACACACCTTTGGCGGATTATCTTCGCGACGGCAGTTACAGAGCCGAAACCCTGAATGAGGCTGTGAGTCTCTGTGCAAGGCTGCTTTTAATGTTCCGAGAAAACAACATAAAGGTAATCCGTCTCGGTCTGCACAGCGGCGGAAATGTAGATGAGGGTTACCTTGCCGGCGCATACCATCCGGCATTCCGCGAGCTTTGCGAGGGCAAGATTTACCTTGAAAAAATGCTCTCCGAGCTGTCAAAGCTGCCTAAGGATATGCCGTATGTTATAGAAGTCCCCGAAAAATCAATCGGGAAAGCAAAGGGACAGAACAAAAGAAATGAAAAAGCATTGCTAAACAACGGATTTCAGTGTAAAATAAAGGGTAACGAATTTTTAAACGATTACGATATAAAGATAACAGAAGATATTTAAAGGAATTTAAAGAATGATTTTAAAAGCGCTGGAAATGCAGGGGTTTAAATCCTTCCCCGACAAAACGGTACTTGAATTTAATAAGGGCATTACAGCCGTAGTAGGACCCAACGGAAGCGGAAAGAGCAACATCTCCGACGCCGTGCGCTGGGTTCTCGGCGAGCAGTCCACAAAAACGCTTCGCGGCTCAAAAATGGAGGACGTTATTTTTTCGGGGACGGACGTCCGAAAGGCAAAGGGCTTTGCGGAGGTAACGCTGCGCCTTGACAACACCGACCGTTCGCTTAATAAAGACAGCGACGAGGTGTCAGTCACAAGGCGTTATTACCGTTCGGGCGACAGCGAATATCTCGTGAACGGCGAATCCGCGCGTCTCCGCGACGTAAACGAGCTGTTTATGGATACGGGCCTCGGCAGGGACGGTTACTCCATTGTCGGGCAGGGCAAAATCGCCGATATGGTGTCGCCCAAGGCGAGCGAGCGCCGCGATATGCTGGAGGAAGCGGCGGGAATTTCGCATTTTCGTTACAGACGCGGTGATGCGATTAAAAGACTCGCGCAGGCGGAGGAAAATCTCGTAAGGCTTCGCGACATACTCTCGGAGCTTGAGAGCAGAGTAGGTCCTTTAAAGGCGCAGAGCGAAAAGGCACAGAAATTCATAGTGCTTGCCGGTGAGCGAAAAAATCTCGAAATAGGTATTTGGCTCAACACGATAGACAAGACCGGCGAAAAAATGCGCGATCAGGAGCATAAAATAGAAATTGCCGAGGCGTCGCACAAGGAGGCTCAGGATGAGCTTTCAAAAATCGGCGAGATGATTGACAAGGCGGCGGATGGCACAAGAGACATAAACATTAAATTGGAGGAAATCAGAAATTCGGCTTCGGGCTTTGAGGAAAAGCTTTCGGATATAGATTCGCAGATAAAGGTTGCCGAAAACTCGATTTTACATAACAACGAGACAATAGAACGTATAAACCGTGACAAGGCTGCGGAGAACGAGACGGAGCAAAATATTGACGCCGCCGTTTCCGCTGCACTAGAATGCATACAAAAGGCAGAGGAGCAAATAGCCGACGCAACAAGGCAGATGGACGAGCTCTCAAAGCAGGAGGAGACTTATCGCCTGAGCAGCTCAGAGTTTTCCGATAGGGCGGCAGCTCTTTCGGGTGAAATATCGGCACTTTCCGTAAGGCTTGCGGATTGCCGAGTTACGGCGGAAACCGCAAATTCCTCCATAGAGGAGATAAGGGCGAGAATTTCCGCGATAGACGAGTCCATGGGAACTCGCAAGGACGATTACGACGCGCTTTTAAAACGCAAAGCCGACGCGGAAGCATCACTCAAGGAAATACAGGACGAGATAGTTTCCGTCAAAAACGCGATAGACGGCTATACTCTGCGATTTGAAAACCGCGGCAAAAAGGCAGACAGCGTAAAGCTTGCCATAGATGAAAAACAGCGCGAGCTTCACAAGGGGCAGGACAGGGTTCGCCTTCTTGAGGATCTCGAAAAAAATATGGAGGGCTACTTCGGCGCGGTAAAAGCCGTTATGAAGGAGTCGGGCAGAGGTGCGCTCAGGGGCATATACGGCCCCGTATCTCAGCTCATAACGGTTAAGGATAAGTATTCGGCTGCTATCGAGACGGCTCTCGGAGCGGCTGTGCAGAACATTGTTGTAGATAATGAAACCGACGCAAAGCGCGCCATGGGCTTCTTAAAGGAGCACCGCGCAGGCAGAGCCACATTTTTGCCGATAACCGCAATTAAGGGCAGGGTTCTCTCAGAGCAGGGGCTCGACGACCAATACGGCTTTGTAAGCATTGCCTCCGAACTTGTGACGTATGACAACAAATATTCGGAGATAATCCGCTGGCTTTTGGGTCGCACGGCAGTTGCCGAGGACATAGATTCCGCCATAGCTATCGCAAAAAAATATTCGTATCGCTTCCGCATAGTCACGCTTGACGGTCAGGTTATAAATGCCGGCGGCTCCATGACGGGCGGCTCTCGCGTTCAAAATGCAGGCATACTCAGCCGAGGCAATGAGATTGAAAGACTTAAAGGTTCTCTTGCTTCAATGCAAAAAGAGCTTGACGGGATGCTCTCGGATTACAAGCTTTTGTCGGAGGACGCCTCTGCCGCAAAGGCGGAGCTTGAGGGCGCCGAGGGCGACCTTTTAAGAGCTAAAGAAGAAAATATCCGCCGCGAGGGCGAATTGAAGCTTGCGAGCGACAAGCTCGCGTCCGTTTCCTCGGGTGTTAAAGAGCTTTTGGAGGAAAAGGAGACTCTCGAAAAGAGAATCGAGTCCGTAAGCTCGGGTGCCGAGACGGCTCGTTCGCAAATCGACGAGCTTAAAGAAACGCTGGAAAACAAGGAAAAAGAGCTTGAGAGCATAACCGGCGACAGCAAGACTCTTCAAAAGAATCGCGAGGAGGTCGCGTCAAAAGCGGCTGAAATAAGACTTCGCATAGTTTCGCTCCAAAAGGATGTTGAGGCGAACACGGACGAGATTACAAGGCTTAAAAATCGTAAGACCGGTCATCTTGACCGTCTCTCGGAGCTTGACGGAGAAATACGCGAAATCGAAGAGAAAAACGACGAGCTCAGAGCCTTGACCGAGCAGCTTTCGGCTGATGAAAAGGCTCTTAAAGCAAATCACGGTGACGCGCAAAATCAGATAAACGAGCTGATTTCACAGCGTGACGAGCTTGAAAAGCAGGCGAATGACTTAAGGCTTCACGAGCGCGCAAAATCCGAGGAGCGCGAACGTCTCAGCGGCGACATAGCGCGTCTTGAAGAGCGCAAAATAGCAATGCGCAACGAATATGACAATCTGACGAGCAAGCTTTACGACGAGTATCAGCTCACCCGTCGCGAGGCTGCGGCTCTCGAAATAGAAATTGACGATTACTCCCTTGCGGCAAAGCGTCTCGCAGAGCTTAAATCGCAAATCCGCGCTCTCGGCTCCGTAAACGTCTCCGCAATAGAGGAATACAAAGAGGTATCCGAGCGTTACGAATTCTTATCGGGGCAGATAAGCGATGTTGAAACCTCGCGCGCGGAGCTTAATAAGATGATAGATGATTTGACCGGTAAAATGGCAGAGCAGTTCCGCGAGCAGTTTAATCGCATCAACTCCTGCTTCGGGCAGACCTTTATTGAGCTGTTCGGCGGAGGTAAGGCGGAGCTTCGACTCGAGGACGAGCGCGACGTGCTTGGCAGCGACATTGAAATCAAGGTTCAGCCGCCCGGCAAAAACGTTCAGAACATCAACTTGCTCTCCGGCGGTGAAAAGGGACTTTCCGCCATTGCGCTTCTTTTTGCGATACTCAAGGTAACCCCTGCGCCGTTCTGTATTTTCGACGAGGTTGAAGCGGCACTTGACGACGTCAACGTTTCGCGTTACGCTCAGTATGTTCGCCGTATGACTAAAAACACCCAGTTCATCTTAATTACCCATCGTCGCGGTACCATGGAAGAAGCCGACGTACTGTACGGTGTGACCATGCAGGAAAAGGGTGTATCCAAATTACTTGAGTTAAAGACAGCCGAAATGGCAAAGAAACTCGGTTTAGCATAAATCTTCGGCGCCATACGAATTTTCCTCACCCGAACTTGCGTATATACATACGCGTCGGGGCTCGGAAAACCCGTCTTGCACCAAATCTTTACGCTAAACGGGTATGATATATAAAACAACAATTACGGCGTAAATATTCGGCACGATACGAATTTTTCTCACCCGAACTCGCGTACCGTAGTACGCGTCGGGGTTCACAAAAACCACCTTGTACACAATCTTTACACTAAACGGGTTTGATATATACTTCAAATAAAATACAGCGTAAATCTTCGGCACCATGCGGCTTTTGTTCACCTGAACTTGCGTATCGTAGTACGCGTCGGGGCTTACGAAAACCCGTCTTGCACCAAGTCTACGCTAAACGGCATTGATATATAAAACCAAAAATTACAGCGTAAATCTTGCGCACCATACGGCTTTTGGTTACCCGAACTCGCGTATAGACAAAAATTAACTACACGCCGCTCGGAGCTTTATGTGCGGCGAAAAACGCGGCGATACTGTGGCTGTGTTTAAAATATTCGCATAATCTATTTGATTGAAATCAAAAATTTCTTATCCGAAAGGAATAAACAAATGGGAATTTTCAGCAAAATAAATTTCGGCCTTACAAAGACCCGAAATAAAATGGCGGGAGCGATTGATGATTTGCTCGACAGCGTCGGCGAGATAAACGACGACCTTTACACCGAGCTTGAAGAGCTGCTCGTTATGCACGATGTCGGAGTGCAGACCTCGCTTGAGATAATCGAGGAGCTTCGCAAGCGCGTGCCGGAGAAAAAAATCAAAAATCCGACAATGGTTAAGGACGAAATCAAGGAGATTGTCGCCGAAAAGCTATACGGCGGCGAGGATATGGGGCTTATAACCATACCGTCCATCATATTTGTAATAGGCGTCAACGGCGTAGGTAAAACCACGACCATAGGCAAATTGGCGGCGATGTACAAGTCCGAGGGCAAAAAGGTCATTTTGGGAGCGGCCGACACATTCCGTGCCGCGGCAATCGACCAGCTTCAGATTTGGGCGGACAGAGCCGGTGTTGATATAGTAAAGCACACCGAGGGAGCAGATCCGGCGGCTGTTGTTTTTGACACGATAAATGCCGCAAAGGCAAGAAACTGCGACATTGTCATAATTGACACCGCGGGAAGACTTCACAATAAAAAGAACCTTATGGATGAGCTTGCCAAAATGTACCGCATTATAGACCGCGAGCTTCCATATTCGGACCGCGAGGTGCTGTTGGTGCTTGACGCCACAACGGGACAGAACGCCGTAAATCAGGCGCGCGAATTTATGAACGCCGCCGAAATCACCGGCATAGTTTTAACAAAGCTTGACGGTACGGCTCGAGGCGGAGTTGTTCTCACCATTAAAAACGAGCTTGGGATTCCCGTTAAATTTATAGGCGTGGGCGAGCAGATTGATGATTTGCAGCCGTTTAACCCCAGGGCTTTTGCCGATGGTCTGTTTGAAAAAATAGATTACAACGAGGAGGACGAAAAAGATGGAATTTCGCAAGAAGATGTGGCGCCTGACGGGCAAATTATTCAAGCTGCTGGATCACAACAGATCGGACATACTGATAAGGATGAACAAAGCGGCAAAGACGAAGATAAAAAAGAAGAGGGCAAAGTCAAAGCTGACGACGACGCAGCAGATGAAAGCGGAGTTCATGGACTGGAACAGAGTGAGAAAGATATAGAAGACGCTCCGTCCGACGCAGAGAAGCCCAAAAAGAAAAAGGAGAAAAAGCGCTTTGGATTTTTTAATCGCCACTCATAATATGAAAAAACGCGCCGAGCTTCAGAGAATACTCTCGCCGCTCGGAGTTAACGTACTGACCGCCGATGAAGCGGGTATAGTTCTTACCGATGTTGAAGAGACTGGAACGACGTTTGAGGAGAACGCATTTTTAAAGGCGGATTCGGGCTGCCGTGAGAGCGGTATGCCGTGTATAGCCGACGATTCGGGACTGTCCGTGGACGCGCTCGGCGGCGAACCGGGCGTATATTCGGCAAGGTATGCCGGAGAGCACGGCAATGACGATAAAAACAACCGAAAGCTTCTTGAAAAGCTTCGGGACGTTCCGCCCGAAAAGCGTACTGCATCGTTCGTTTCGGCGGTGTGCTGTGTTTTCCCGGACGGCAGGCATTTTACCGTCCGCGGCGAATGTCACGGAGTAATAGGCTATGAAAAGCGCGGCGACGGCGGTTTCGGGTATGACCCTCTTTTCTATGTGGGCGACCGCTCGTTTGCGGAATTTTCCCCCGAAGAAAAGGACGCCGTGAGCCACCGAGGAAATGCTCTGCGCTATCTCGCAAAGGAGCTTCCCGAATATTTAAAATAACCGAAAGGCATTGATATACAATATGACAAGTAAAGAAAGAGCCGAAAAAAGAGCTCAGGCAAACAATATGGAGCCGTTATTCCAGCTCGGTAAGGGCGGTATGTCCGACGCGCTGATAAAGCAGGTTGACGACGCGCTGACCGCAAGAGAGCTTATAAAGGTCAAGGTGCTTCGCGACACTTCTCCGCTTACTCCGCGCGAGGCGGCGGACAGGATAGCCGAGGCAACGGGCAGCGAGGTTGTGGCGGTTATCGGCGGAAGTATGATATTTTACCGTTACAGCAAAAAGCTTCACGAAAATAAAAAGAAGAAATGAAAATCGGAATTTTCGGCGGTACATTCAATCCGCCGCACAAGGGGCATTTGAGATTAATCGAGACCTTTGCCGACAAATTGGAGCTTGACAAGGTGCTCGTAATTCCCGATAAGCGGCCGGTTCACAAGATTTGTGAGGATCTGGCACTAGACTCCGACAGGGCAGAGCTTTGCCGCCGCACGTTTACGGGTAAAAATTACGAGGTCAGCACCATGGAGATCGACCGTGACACCGACAGCTATATGATATTCACGGTGAACGAGATTTTGAGCAAATACAAGGACGCGCAGCTGTTTTTGATAATAGGCTCGGATATGTTTTTGTCGTTTCATAAGTGGTATAAATACCGTGAAATAATGAAAAAGTGTACCCTGTGCGTTATGTCGCGCGAGGACGAAGACACCGTAAAGGCACTGCGCTCATATGCTTTTTCGACCTTGCACATATATATGCCGTCGAATGAGGCGAACGGTATTATAATTTCTCCGAGCAGCCCTCTTGAAATTTCGTCTACCGAAATAAGGCAAAAAATATCCGCGGGTGAGGATGTGTCCGATGTTCTGACGAAAGAGGCGTATGAATTCATAAAGGAAAGAGGTATGTATGGATACGCAAAGAAATAAAGAGTTCTTTTATGAAATCAAAAAGCATCTTACGCCCTCGCGTTTTTACCATTCGCTGAATGTTGCGTATGAGGCGTATCGTCTTGCCGGAATTTACAAAGCCGACAGGGAAAAGGCGTTTACGGCGGGGCTTTTGCATGATATTATGAAGGACACTCCGAAGCAGGAGCAGTTGAAAATAATTACCGATGATGGTATAATTCTAACGCCTACGGAGAAAAGCAGCACAAAGACGTGGCATCAGTTATCGGGCGCCGTATACATAAAAAAATATCTCGGCGTAAAAGATGAGGATATAATTTCGGCGGTGCGGTATCACACCACGGGCAGAGAAAATATGACTCTTCTCGAAAAGGTGGTCTACATAGCGGACTATATCTCGGCGGACAGAAAGTATCCGGGCGTTGAGCGTATGCGTGAAAAAGCATACCGAAGTCTTGACGAAGCAATGCTTGAGGGACTTCAGTTCACCGTTATCGAAAATGTAAAAAAAGGCTTCCCCATTCATGAGGACAGCGTTAAAGCATATAATTTTATCGCAATTTCTTACGAAAGGAAAAAGTTATGACGACAGAGGAATTACTCAAATTGACGGTCGAAACTCTCGACAGAAAAAAGGGTATGGATATAAAGGCTCTCAAGGTAACGGACCTTACCGTTATTGCCGACTATTTCGTGATAGTCACCGGCACGTCGCCGACTCATATAAAGGCTCTCTCGGACGATCTTGAGGACAAGCTCGCCGAAAAGGGCAAAAACGCAAAGAGCGTTGAGGGTAAGGCTACTGGCTGGATACTTCTTGATTACGGCACGGTTATAGTTCACGTATTTACAAAGGAAAGCCGTGAAAACTTCAATCTCGAAAAGCTCTGGGGCGACGCCGAGGAGGTTGACGTTTCCGAGTGGATAAGCGAATAATACTTTTAGATAAAAATTGACTATACTGCAAAAGGGTGAAATAAATGGAATACGATTTTAAGCATATTGAAAGCAAGTGGCAGGAAAAATGGGAAGAGGAGGGCGTTTTCCACGCCGTTGACAATTCCGATAAGCCCAAATTTTACGGACTTGTCGAATTTCCCTATCCGAGCGGAGCAGGTATGCACGTAGGTCACATCAAGGCGTATTCGGGTCTTGAGGTGGTATCTCGTAAGAGAAGGCTTCAGGGCTACAACGTGCTTTTTCCGATAGGCTTTGACGCATACGGTCTGCCGACGGAAAACTATGCCATTAAAACGGGCATACATCCGCGCAAGGTCACCGATATGAATATAAAGAAGTTTACAAGTCAGTTAAAGCGCGTGGGATTTTCGTTCGACTGGACAAGAGTTATAGACACAACCGAAGAGGGCTACTACAAGTGGACCCAGTGGATATTCCTCAAGATGTTTGAAAACGGTCTTGCATTCCGCGACAAGACTCTCGTAAACTATTGCCCCTCCTGCAAGGTCGTTTTGTCAAATGAGGATTCTCAGGGCGGCAAGTGCGATATCTGCCACAGCGAAGTCGTACAAAAGTCAAAGGACGTTTGGTATCTTCGCATTACCGAGTATGCCGATAAGCTCCTAGAGGGCCTCAAGCACGTTGACTATCTCCCCAACATCAAGGCTCAGCAGGAGCATTGGATAGGCAAGAGCCGCGGCGCGTTCGTCAATTTCTCTCTTAAAGATATTCCCGAAAAGCTTAGAATATACACAACTAGGCCCGACACTCTCTTCGGCGTTACATTTATGGTAATTGCTCCGGAGCACCCGATAATCGACAAGTATAAGGATAAAATCCGCAATATGGATGCGATAGTCGATTACCGCACAGAATGCAGTAAAAAGACAGAGTTTGAGCGCACTCAGCTCGTCAAGGATAAGACGGGCGTCAAAATTGACGGCCTTACCGCGATAAACCCCGTAAACGGCAGGGAAATACCGGTTTATATTTCCGACTACGTAATGATGGGCTACGGCACGGGCGCAATAATGGCTGTGCCGGCTCATGATGACCGCGACTATGATTTCGCCAAGAAATTCGGTATAGACATTATCGAAGTCATAAAGGGCGGAAATATCGAAGAGGCGGCATATACCGGCGACGGCGAAATGGTAAATTCCGGCTTCCTTAACGGTATGGACAATAAAAAGGATTCCATCAAAAATATGATAGATTATCTCACCGAAAAAGGCATCGGTGAGGGCGGAGTTCAGTATAAGATGAAGGATTGGGCGTTTAACCGTCAGCGCTACTGGGGCGAGCCTATTCCGATCATCCACTGTCCGAAGTGCGGAATGGTTCCCGTTCCGTATGACGAGCTTCCGCTGAAGCTTCCGAATGTTGAAAACTTTGAACCCGGTCAGGACGGCGAGAGTCCGCTTGCAAAGATTGACTCGTTTGTAAACTGCAAGTGCCCCGTCTGCGGCGGCGACGCAAAGCGCGAGACGGACACCATGCCTCAGTGGGCAGGCTCCTCGTGGTACTTCTTAAGATATGTTGACCCGCACAACGATAAGACCTTTGCCGACTATGACAAGCTTAAATACTGGATGCCGGTAGACTGGTACAACGGCGGTATGGAGCACGTTACACGCCACTTGATATATTCAAGATTCTGGTATAAATTCCTCTATGACCTCGGCGTAGTGCCGTATGAGGAGCCGTATCAAAAGCGCACCGCTCAGGGCCTTATCTTAGGACCGGACGGAGTTAAAATGAGTAAATCGCGCGGCAACGTAATAGACCCCAACGAGGTAGTTGATGTATACGGCGCCGATGTACTGCGCACCTATGTTCTGTTTATGGGCGACTATGAGCAGGCTGCTCCGTGGAGCGAATCGAGCGTTAAGGGCTGCAAGAGATTTATCGACAGAGTATTTAATCTTCAGGAAATCCTGACGGATGGCGACGAGTATTCTAAAGAGCTTATGAGCGCTATGCACAAGACCGTCAAAAAGGTTTCCGAGGACATAGAGCAGATGAAGTATAACACGGCAATAGCCGCTCTTATGACGCTGCTCAACAAAATTTACGAAATCGGCAAAATCAACCGTGCCGAGCTCAAAACGCTTATTATTCTCGTGAACCCGTTTGCACCGCACGTCACAGAGGAGATGTGGGCGAATTGCGGTTACGGCGAAATGCTTGCAAAGGATGCAAAGTGGCCGAGCTTTGACGAGGCTAAATGTGTTGACAGCACCGTTGAAATAGTAGTCCAGATAAACGGTAAGATAAGAGCGAGACTCTCTGTTCCCACCGACATTGAAAGCGATAAGGCAATAGCTCTCGCAAAGAAGGACGAAGGCATAGCTGCCGCTCTTGAGGGTAAAAATATCATCAAGGAAATCTATGTAAAGGGCAAGCTTGTCAATATTGTCGCTAAATAATGATATATCGTTTTTTGATTTTTGCGGATAAGCTGTCACAAAAATACAAAAGCGCGCGTGTTGCGGACTTCTTTATGTTTATAGGTTCGCTGTTTTCGGCGCTCGGTAAATGACAAATGTTTATATGAATGACAGTTTAAAAAGAATTACGGCCGTTATACTGCTGGCGGCGGCAACAATGCTTGTCGCTTTGCAGTGCGGCTCAATAGCAAAAAAAGAGGAAGCGGCAGCACTTTTACGTGCCGACGCTTCCTCTTCGTGCAATAAAATGCCTCCCGACGGCTTCTTTCGTGAAAGCGTGGAGTCGCCGAAGGCTGCCGTTGACAATAAAATCAACGCTTCCGAAAACGCCGGTATAGACGTCAAAAATGAACTTACTGCGCTGTTTACCGACCTTTACGGCCTTGTGGGGGACGTTTTGTCGGGAAACGATGTTGACACGGGCGAGCTTGAAGTCAGATTTAAAAATATATTTGACGGGCTGTTTAAATTGGACGCGGATACCGTAAAAACCGACCCAACCGCCGACGGCGTGCTTAAAAACGACGGCTTTGTGGCGTCTGCCGCCGAGGTGCTGTGGAATTATATGGATTATTACGACACAAACAGGCTGAAAAAGCAGACGGAATCCGCAGGCGTGACGGTGAAAAAGGATATACCTTATATTTCGGACGGCAACAAATATCATCTTCTTGATATTTATTATCCCGAAAATGCCGCAGAAAAGCTGCCCGTAATAATCGATATACACGGCGGCGGACTTATGTATGCGGAAAAAGAGGTTAATCGCGTCTATGCGTCGCGTCTTGCGAAAAGAGGATATATAGTTGTGTGTATAAATTATTCTCTGTGTCCCGACGTAACATATCCGACGCAGGTGAGCGATGTTATGGCGTCGTACCGCTGGGTGGCGGAAAACGGCGAGGCTTATGGCTTTGACCTTGACAGAGTCTTTGTTGCAGGTGATTCTGCCGGCGGTCAGCTTGCATTTTACACCGCGGCGGTAAATACGAGCGACGAATTAAAATCGCTTTACGGCGTTTCGGACACCGGACTCAATATAAAAGCGATAGGGTTGATTTCCGGAATGTTTGATATGAAAAACGGCGTTAACAGCGCGCTTTTATCGTGCTATCTCGGCTACGATTATAAAAATTCGCCGTATTATCCGTATTTGCAGCCCGAGGAGATAATTGATAAATCCGACATTCCGCCGGCATATATTGTGACGAGCGTCAAGGACTTTTTGCACTCTGCTTCGGATGACCTCGATAAGCTTTTGACGGAAAAGGGCAAGGAGCATATGTATCACGATTGGCAGCTTACCGTGAACCGTTCGTCGGGGCATATAACGAGCGTCGCCTATCCCGATCTTCCCGAAAGCGCGGAAACGATTGATGAAATGCTCGCGTTTTTTGAAGCACATTCATAAACAAACGGAACCGCAATGGGCTTTTACCCAAAACGGTTCCTTTTTTCGCCTTAAAAGCTGACAAATCAGCCTAACGTCTCTGCTTTATATTGATTTTTTTTGGATATCATATATAATAATGTTATACAAAATAAGGACAAAATCGCTTTGCACCGAAGGACGGTAATTCATAAAAGACTCGGCGCAAGTCACATTGTCCGAAAGACACAGAGAATTCGGAGGTGTCCCTTATGGACAACGGCAAAACCCTGCGCCCGTTCGGCATGCGCGACAAAATCGGCTATGCTTTCGGTGACTTCGGCTGTAATATGAGCTTTGCGTTCATAAACAGCTATCTTATGCTGTTCTATGTTACTTGTATGAAGATAAACCCGAAGCATTTTGCAATTCTCATTTTGCTCGGTAAAATTTTCGACGCGATAAACGACCCCATTATAGGCGGTCTTTGCGATGCGACAAAGCCGGGAAAAGACGGTAAATTTAAGCCGTGGATAAAATGGGCAAGCCCCGTACTGCTTCTTTCAAGCATAGCTTTGTTTATCTATGCTCCGAATGCCCCGTACGGAGTAAAAGTTGCTATGTGCCTCGGTATATACTGCCTTTGGAGCGTTGCCTACACAAGCGTAAACGTGCCTTACGGCTCTATGCAGAGCTGTATCACAAACGACCCCGACGGTCGTTCCGCGCTGTCAACGTGGCGCAGTATCGGCGCTATGTGTGCTCAGATTCCGATTATGATATTACTGCCCCTTTTGGTTTATGATAAAAACGATAACCCCAGAGGTGAGCTGTTTATCGTTTTTGTAGGCGTTATGGGAGCCATAGGGCTTGTTTCATTCTGGCTGCTCAGACGTATGACAACCGAGCGCTTGGCACCTGCCGTCGCTTCGGAAAAGCAGAAATTCAACTATTTTGCCACTTTGAAGTCATTCTTTAAGAATAAGCCGATGATGGGCGCCACCATAAGCACCGTCGCTTACTTAGCACTTATGATGACCGTAACCACATCAATGCCGTACGTGTTTATGTGCTATTTTAAAAACACGAAGCTTATAACGATTGCCTCCATGCTTGCGGGCTGCCCCATAGCACTCGGAATAGTCCTTGCAAAGCCCATGCTTAAAAAATTCAGCAAAAAGCAGCTTTGCACATACCCGTTTTTACTGTCGGCTCTTTCGGCAGGGATTGCAGCGTTTGTAAGAATAAAAAATCCCTATGTCTGGATAGCCCTCGTAGCCGTTTCAATGTTCGGCGCGGCGTTTTACCTCACACTTATGTGGGCACTCGTTGCGGATTGCATTGACTATCAGGAACAAAAAACGGGGCGTCGTGAGGAAAGCTCCATATATGCAACCTATTCTCTTTTCCGTAAAATCGCGCAGGGCGTAGGAGCCGCGGTAGTAAGCTACGCAATAGGCGCAACCGGCTACAATCAGAACCTCGGCGCACTTGATCAGGCACCGGGCGTTCCCGAAAAAATATATTTTGTAACCGCATTTCTTCCTTTTATCGGTGCGATCATCAGCTTTTTAAGTATGCTGTTTTTGTATACTCTTGACGATAACGCACAGGAAAACGGCAAAGACGGTAAAGATAAAAAAGAAAAAACACAAGAGTGATTTTATAATTTCCACGGAGGAAAGCTATGCGAGAAGTAATAAATATAAACAAAAATTGGCTTTTTTCAAAAAAAGAGCAGCCTGTGCCTAAAACTCTGCCGGAGGATTGGGAAAGCGTCAACCTGCCGCACACCTGGAACGGCACCGACGGTCAGGACGGCGGAAACGATTATTACAGGGGCAAATGCTGCTATGTAAAGCTGCTTAAAAAAGCCGATTTGGGCGAAAAGCCCGTGCACTACATTCAGTTTGACGGTGTAAACAGCAGTGCCGAGGTCTGGTGGAACGGCGAAAAAATAGGTTCACACGACGGCGGATATTCTGCATTCCGTGTAAGAATTCCGGAAATTTCGGACGAAAACATACTCACGGTTTACGCCGATAACAGCCCGAACGACACGGTGTATCCGCAGGTTGCCGACTTTACGTTTTACGGCGGAATTTACCGCGACGTAACGGTTATCGGAGTCGATGAAAGCCACTTTGACCTTGAGTTTTACGGCTCGTCGGGAATTATGATAACCCCGAAGGTAAGCGGCTCGTCAGCAGCTGTCAATATAACCGCGAGAGTCACAAATCCGCAGGACTGCTCCGTTCGTTTTGTCGTGACGGACGCGGATAAAAAGCCCGTGGGCGAAAAGAACGTCGATGCGTCCGACGGAAAGACGGTTATAGAAATCGAAAACGCGCATCTGTGGAACGGCACTCAGGACCCGTATCTTTACTCTCTTACAGCGGAACTTTTGAAGGACGGAGAAAAAACAGACGAAATTTCGGTAAGGTTCGGCTGCCGCAGCTTTTCCATAGACCCGCAAAAGGGATTTATCCTCAACGGTAAGCCTTGCCCTCTGCGCGGTGTTTCGCGACATCAGGACAGACCGGGTATCGGCAACGCGCTCACCGAAAAGGAGCACCGTGAGGATATGGATTTGATATGCGAATTGGGTGCTAATACCATACGGCTTGCACATTATCAGCACAGTAGAGTCTTTTATGACCTATGCGATGAGCGCGGTATGGCGGTTTGGGCCGAGATACCGTACATTTCGCGGCATATGCCGGGCGGCAGAGAAAATACCGTAAGCCAGATGAAGGAGCTGATTTATCAGAATATAAATCATCCGAGCATAATAGTTTGGGGCTTGTCAAATGAAATTACCATGAACGGTGCGTCTGATTCGTCGCTTATCGAAAATCACCGTATGCTCAATGATTTGGTGCATAAAATCGACCCGACGCGCCCCACCACAATAGCGGTGCTCAGTATGTGCGACCCGGGCGAGGAGTATGTTAGGATTCCCGACGTTTTGTCTTATAATCACTATTTCGGTTGGTACGCCGGCAAGACCGATATGTACGGGCCGTGGTTCGATAAGTTCCATAAAAAATATCCCGACCGTGCCGTCGGTATGAGCGAATACGGCTGTGAGGCTCTTAATTGGCATACCTCCGATCCGCAGCAGGGCGATTACACCGAGGAATATCAGGCAAAATATCACGAGGACGTAATTCGTCAGATTGCCGTTCGCCCGTGGCTTTGGTCAACTCACGTCTGGAATATGTTTGACTTTGCCGCAGACGCACGCAGCGAGGGCGGCGAGAACGGAATGAATCATAAGGGCCTTGTTACGTTCGACAGAAAATATAAAAAGGATTCTTTTTATGCATATAAGGCGTGGTTGTCGGATGAACCGTTTGTGCACATCTGCGGTAAACGCTATATTGACCGCCCCGAAAGCGTGACGAGCGTCACGGTTTATACAAACGAGCCGTCCGTTGAGCTTTTTGCAAACGGCAAGAGCCTCGGCGTGCAAAAGCGCGGGGAATTTCCGTTCTTTTATTTCTCGGTGCCGAACGAGGGCGAAACCGTGCTTACGGCAAAGGCAGGCGACTGCACCGACGAGAGCCGCATACGCAAGGTCGATAAGGCGAATCCCGACTATGTATTGCAGGAGGAGGGCGCGGTTATCAACTGGTTTGAAATCGAGACTCCGCCGGGATATATGAGCGTAAACGACACCATAGGCGATATTTTGGCTACCGCAAAGGGCAAATTGCTCGCTTTGAAAATTCTCAAAATGGTTCGTGCCAATATGAAAAAGAACAAGGGCAAGTCCACAGGCGGTATGGCGGATATGGCAAAGGGTATGAAAATCAACAAGAGCATAATAGAAATGGGCAAGGGCTTCAGCGTCAAGCGCGTATGTATGATGGCAGGCGGCTTGTTTACAAAGGAACAAATCCTTGAAATCAACGCAAGCCTTAACAAGATTAAGAAAAAGCAGAAATAAAAAAGCTGTCCCGTGCAAAATCACTTTGCACGGGACTTTGTCGGCTTGTCAAACTGCCGATAAAGGAGTCTGCTTTGCGGCGTAAAATTTAAAACAGCATTTTTAATGCGAGAAATTTCAAAAAGCTCTTGCCCTACTACCCGTCGCGTGTTATAATAATTGGGTTCACGGGCCTGTAGCTCAGCTGGGAGAGTGCTACATTCGCATTGTAGAAGTCGAGAGTTCGAATCTCTTCAGGTCCACCAGAAAAGGGCAGATTTCGTTAGAAATCTGTCCTTTTCAACTAAATCCACCCTTGCGGGTGGGTGAAATATTGCTTCGCAATATGAAATACGCTTTCAGCGTATGAAATCGCTGCGGCGATGGGTGGATTTAATTTCATTTTCTGCGTAGCCGAAAATTTCATCAAAACCGTAGGTTTTGATTTCATCGTGAGCAACGCGAACGATTTCATTAAAAATTCCGAGAGTTCAACTCTATCCACAAAAAACATAAAAACATCTTTTCTGTACCCCACAGACAACAAAGGTATCGGGTTTTTCCCGGTACCTTTTTTCTGTATATTGAAAAGGCAGAGAGACCCAAACTCTTCGCCATTGCCTCCATTGAAAAGTGAGGTGGGACTCGCTAAGGCAGGCCGTAGGGATTTCTTGGGAGTATATGGAATTTAAATAGAAAGCAAATTACTTTTTAATCCCTCAGTCTGTTTTCGTTATTCACGGCATTGCGGGGAGATTTTTTTGATATACGGATTTGCACAGAAAGGTGCTTAATTGAAAGACCGGCTGTAACAAAATGCTGCAGCCGGTCTTTATGCTTTATTAAAGCTCTTGTTTTCAGTCCGTTTTCTTTTCCGAGTCGGAAGCTTCTGCGGCGTGCGAAGCACAGTAGGCGCAGTTGCCGGAGCAGCCGAATTCGCGTTTGCCCTCTTCGGTGTCGCGGTAGTACTGTGTGTGCGTATCGCGGTGCTTTGTGGAATTCCAAAGCTTTTCGGCGCGCGGCGCCCATTCCTTTGCAAAGTCTACGCATTTATCGCAAAGCTCGTCGACATCCTCTTTATTTAAAAGGTCCGAGGAATGCGCTCCGCTCTCCTTTACTATTTTGCGTAAAAGCTCGGGATTTTCAAGCATCGGACAGGGTCTTAAATGGTTGTCGTTAAACGGCTGACCCTTGTAATATGCGGTAAAGAGCGGACTCTTGAGTGCCTCGAGAAGTGTGTGAGTGCGTATATTTGTATCGGAATAGTGTATAAATACGCACGGCTCTATGTCACCTGCGGAATTTATGTGGAAATAGTTTCTGCCTGCCGCTATGCAGCCGCCGACATATTCGCCGTCGTCCTGGAAGTCCATAACGAACATCGGCTTGCCCGTTTTGCCGTTACGCATTTTGCGAAGCCAGCGGTACATATATTCCCTCTGATCGGGAGTCGGGATAAGCTCCTTGTCGGCGCCGTGACCCACGGGCATATAGTTGAAATAAAATGCGAATTTCGAGCCGTTTTCTATCATCTTGTCGATGAAATCGTCGCTCGTTACGTATTCGTCGTTTTTGCGCGTGTAGCAGACCGAAATGCCGAAGAGACATTTGTTCTTTTTAAGAAGCTCCATAGCCTTGAGCGTGGCATTGTAAGCTCCCTCGCCGCGGCGCCAGTCGTTTGACTCCTCCGTGCCCTCAATGCTCATGGCAAGGGCAACGTTGCCGACTCTTTTAAGGTCATCGCAGAATTTTTGGTCTACGAGCGTTGCGTTTGTGTAGATTAAAAATACGCAATCCTGATTGTTTGCGGCAAGCTCTATTATGTCGTTTTTGCGTATGAGCGGCTCGCCGCCGGTGAGCATATATACATGAGTGCCGAGTGCCTTGCCCTGAGAGACAATGCTCTGCATTTCTTCGTTCGTAAGGCTTTGCTTGTGACCGTATTCCGCAGCCCAGCAGCCCTTGCAGTGGAGGTTGCACGCGCTCGTGGGGTCAAAAAGGATTATGAACGGCACGTTGCAGTGAAGCTTTTCGCGATTTCTGCGAACGGTCTTTGTGCCGTAGTATCCTGCGTCAAAGCCGAACGCCATAATCATTTTTTTGATTACATCGCGGTCAATGTCGTTTAAAATGCCGAGGGCGTACTTGGTCCATACATTATCATTATCTCGAACGACTTCCTTCATCTTTTCAAGATTACCCGCGGGGAAGATGCTTTTGGTGAGCTTTTCCGCCACCGACAGCATTTTGCAGATGTTTTCCTGCGGATTCTTGTCAATGTATTTCATTACCTTGTCAAGCGTTACTTTAACCGCCGCTCTTTGCAGCTTGTGTGAATCTGACATAATTCGTAAGTCCTCCGTGGAATGCGGTATAGTTAATATTATTTTGCCGCATTTTGTGCCGTAATTATAGCATAAATATATTTTTTTGTAAACCGAACTAAGCCTGTTTCGCCGATTTAATACACTTCATCACGCATTTGTTTATTTTTTAACAATGTCTGCTTGAACATCATAAGCCGTCCGTGTTTAATGTGATTGTTAACTTCAAAAAGCTGATTTTGTTTGCCGCCGCGAAAAAAATAAAAATACTGCGGATTTTTGGGATTACGGTAATTAAATTTTTTATAAAGCTGTGGAATTTTTGACGCTTATATGATACAATAATAAATAATTATAGGCTTTAAAAGCCGTGCCTTGCCGCGAGAAAAACAGCACTCGGGGCGAGGTGCTTTCAAAAAACTATTTCGGAGGCGTTCTCGCAATATGGAAATTACTCCAAAGCTTTCTGTTACCGAAGATAAAATAAGGCTTTTGACCGTAAAAACCGATATGTTCAAAACGGCGTGCCTTACGCTTAACGTGTTGGTGCCGATGGGTGAATATGCGGCCGAATATGCCGTGCTGTCATCGTATTTGGTGCATTCGTCAAAAAAATACGATTCGCTTATAAAGCTGAACTCACGCTTGGAGGAGCTTTACGGCGCACTTTTGTCGGGCAGCATTTCAAGACACGGCGAGAATTATCGTATACAGCTTTCGATAACCTGCATAGACGACAGTCTCACCTTTGACGGCAAGAGCGTCACGGGCGCGTCGCTGGAGTTGCTTTTGTCGCTTCTTACAAAACCGTCGGCAGACGAAAACGGATTTTCACCGGAGCAGCTGTCAACGGAAATACGTCTTACCGCAGAGGATATTGAGAGTGAAATCAACGATAAACGTTCATATGCGATGACACGTATGCTCGAGACGATGTGTGCCGACGAAATCTACGGACTTACCAAAAATGAAATTCTCGAAAACGTGAAAAAGGTCACTCCGCAATCGCTGCTTGCCGCGTGGAAATTTATGCTGAAAAACGGCATAATTCAGCTGAACGCCATAGGCAATATTTCGGAGGACGATTGTAAAAAGAAATTACGCGAGGCTTTTTCGGACGTCGGCGAGAGAACGCCGTATGAGCCGGAGACCGTTTTTGTCGAAGAGGCGGAGGATTTAACCGAGCTTACCGAGGAGCTTACCATGAATCAGAGCAAGCTTGTTCTCGGCTTCAGAGGCGGTATGACCGATGAAAACGACGACTTTTATTCGCGCCGCATTATGACGGACGTTTTCGGCGGCGGCCCGTATTCGAGACTTTTTATGAATGTACGCGAAAAGCTCAGCCTTTGCTATTATTGCTCGGCAAGGCTTATAAGAGGCAAGGGCATAATCGTTATACAGAGCGGAATCGAAAAAGAAAACAGGCAAAAGGTGCTTGATGAAATAAACAGGCAGCTTGACATTATGAAGAACGGCGAATTTTCGGACGAGGATTTTGAAGCCTCCAAAAAAGCCATATGCGACGCATACCGCAGCTTCAACGATACTCCCGATGCGCTTGACATATATTACGGCACGCAGCTGACGGGCGATATAGTAACGCCGGATGAGGCAATAGAAAATTTCCTTGCTGTTACAAGGGACGACGTCAAGAAAACGGCTTGTGCGCTCTCGCTCGATACCGTTTATATGCTTGCGGGAACGGATAAGGAGGACGGCGCAGATGAATAACGTCACAGAAATCAAAAACGAAAAGCTCGGTGAGAGCTATTACGAAATAAAGCATCAGTCGGGGCTTAAAATTCTTGTGTATCCCAAAAAGAACTATGCGTCGTCATACGCCATGTTCGGTACGCGCTACGGCTCCATAGATACTCAGTTTAAGCTTTCGGGTGAAAAAGAGTTTACCGAAGTACCGGAGGGTATAGCGCATTTTCTTGAGCACAAGCTTTTTGAGAGCGAGGATCTCGACGCATTTCAGCGTTACGCCGCAACGGGTGCAAGCGCAAACGCATATACGAGCTTTGATAAGACCTGTTATCTGTTTTCATGCTCGGGCGACTTTAAGGGCTCTCTCGAAATTTTACTCGACTTTGTAACCCATCCGTATTTTACGCCCGAAACAGTTGAAAAAGAACAGGGCATAATCGGTCAGGAAATTAAAATGTGTCAGGACGAGCCCTCCTGGGAGGTGCTCTTCGGTATGCTCCGCGGAATGTACAAAAAGCATCCCGTGAGAATAGACATTGCCGGAACCGTGGAGTCTATATCTCACATAACGGCGGAGCTGCTCTACAAATGCTACGGCACCTTTTACAATCTTTCGAATATGGTGCTCTGCGTCGCGGGCAATGTTGATGTTGACACGGTTTTGTCCGTAGCTGACAAGGTGCTTAAAAAGCAGCCCGAAAAAAAGATTGAGAGAAAATTCCACGAGGAGCCGAAAGAGGTCTGCGAAAGCTACGTGGAGGAGTATTTACCCGTAGCCACGCCGGTTTTTGCACTCGGCTACAAGGAGGATGTTAAAACCCCTGAGCGCAGTCTTAAAGACGTTATATGCAGTAATATAATTCTTGAGCTTGTTGTCGGCAAGACGTCAAAGCTTTATTCCGATATGCTCTCCGACGGGCTTATAAACACCGCATTCGGCTTTGAATTTTTTGAGGGCTACGGCTATGCCTGCCAGATATATTCCGGCGAGAGCCGCGATCCCGAAAAAGTTAGAGAGCTGATCTCCGGTAAGATAAACGAGCTTAAAAGGGACGGCGTGGACGAAAAGGACTTCGAGCGCATACGCCGCAAGCTGTATGGCAGAGCGGTGTTCGATTTTAACGATATAGAGTCTATTGCCAACGAGATGGTATCGGCGACCTTTAACGGAGAGACCGTTTTCTCGGGAATGGAGGTGCTTGAAAATCTCACCAAGGAAGATGTTGAAAAGAGACTTTTAAGCTCCGTTGACACCGAAAACTGCGTGCTCTCGGTTATAAAGAGCAATTAAAGGAGAAGTGAAGATATGACTTTTTTGACCGACGGCACGGCGGTAAAATTTACCGGAATAGACCACACGTTCAATGTGTATTCGACCTTTGTAGAGTTCAATATCGGTTCTTCCGTGTTCAGCGTTAAATTCTACGGGCTTATTATAGCGTTCGGCTTTTTGCTCGCGGTGCTTTTCGGCGGCAGAATGGCTTACAAGTGGAAGATGGATTTAAACAAAATGCTTGACGTGCTGCTGTACGGAACGATAGGCGGAATTATAGGCGCAAGGCTTTACTATGTAGCCTTTGAGTGGGATTATTACAGCCAAAATCTTTCGGAAATTCCGAAAATTTGGAACGGCGGGCTTGCAATCTACGGCGGACTTATCGGCGGAATAATCGCCGCAGCCATAACCTGTAAGGTTGATAAAATGGACTTTTTAAAGTTGCTTGACCTTGCCGGAATGAGCTTTTTGATAGGCCAGGGTATCGGCAGATGGGGCAATTATGCAAATCAAGAGGCGTTCGGTACAAATACGACAATGCCGTGGGGCATGACAAGCTCCAAGGTTGTCGATTACATAGTGTCAAATCAGGCTCTGTTCAGGGCAAAGGGCATAGAGATGTCTCCGAATGTTCCCGTTCACCCGACGTTCCTGTATGAATCCGTATGGTGCCTTTTGGGCTTTTTGGTAATATATATCATTTGTCGCAAATTCTACAAATTCAGCGGGCAGCTCATACTTTGCTACGGCGTTATATACGGAGCGGAGAGAGCGGTGGTCGAGGGACTTCGCACGGACAGTCTTTATATAGGCTCGTCAAATCTTCGTGTTTCACAGCTTTTGTCAATGATTATAGCTGTCGTTTGCTTTGCGATACTTACGGCAAAGCTTGTTTCGCTGAAAAAACATCCCAAGCCGTTTTCTCCCGTAGAGGTGCGCGATGACGCCGAAAAATCGGACGCGTTAAAGGACGGCAAGGAGAATAAAAAGAAAAATAAAATCAGCGCGGAAAAACGCCGCGAGATGATGAGACAAAAGGAGCGCAAAAACGATGGCGACGATAATTGACGGTAAAGCCGTTTCCGCCTTTTTGAAAGACGGTATAAAAAAGGAGTGCCTTGAATTAAAGGAAAAAGGCGTTTCCGTTTGCCTTGCTGTTATAATAGTGGGCGACGATCCCGCCTCAAGGACATACGTAAACAATAAGAAAAAGGCATGCGAGGCCGTCGGTATAATCTCGCGCGAATATGCTTTGCCGGCAGATACGTCTATGGCGGAGCTGCTCGCACTTATAGACGAGCTTAATAATGACAGAGAGGTAAACGGCATACTTTGTCAGCTGCCGCTGCCGAAAGGACTTTCGGACGAGCTTGTGATAAAGGCAATCTCGCCGAAAAAGGACGTTGACGCCTTTAGCGCAGAAAACGTCGGGCATATTATGATAGGCGACCACACGTTTTTGCCGTGTACGCCTGCCGGAATTATGGAAATGCTGAAATATTACAATATTGACGTCTGCGGCAAGGAATGTGTCGTTGTAGGCAGAAGCAATATTGTGGGTAAGCCAATGGCTATGCTGCTGCTTCAGCAGAACGGCACCGTTACGATTTGCCACTCTAAGACGAAAAATCTCAAAGAGGTCACACGTCGCGCCGACATTCTTGTTGCCGCCGTCGGTAAGCCGTACTTTGTAACCGCCGATATGGTAAAGGACGGTGCGGTGGTTATAGACGTAGGTATGGACAGAAACAGCGAGGGCAAGCTCTGCGGCGACGTGGATTTTGCCGAGGTAAGCAAAAAGGCGTCTTACATAACTCCCGTTCCGGGCGGCGTAGGCCCAATGACAATAGCGACACTTCTTAAAAACACCGTTACCGCCGCAAAGCAGCAAAACGGTCTTATATAAATATTATTTGAAAGGGGTTTGTATTTTGAGCGAAAAACCTAAATTCTATATAACTACGGCTATTGCGTACACTTCGCGTAAGCCGCATATCGGCAACAGCTATGAAATAGTTTTGACCGACGCAATAGCGAGATACAAAAGACTTCAGGGCTACGATGTGTTTTTCCTTACGGGAACGGACGAGCACGGGCAGAAGATTGAAGAATATGCAAAAGAGGCCGGTGTGTCTCCTAAGGAGTATGTCGATAAGGTGTCGGGCGAAATACGCGTCATTTGCGACGTACTTAACACCACATATGATAAGTTCATAAGAACCACTGACACGTACCACGAAAAAATAGTTGCAAAGATTTTCAAAAAGCTCTATGAACAGGGCGATATATACAAGAGCGAGTACGAGGGAATGTACTGCACCCCGTGCGAGAGCTTTTGGACCGAGAGCCAGCTTGTAGACGGCAAGTGCCCCGACTGCGGCAGAGAGGTTAAAAAGGCAAAAGAGGAGGCGTATTTCCTGCGCCTTTCAAAATATCAGAAGCAGCTTGAGGACTACATCGAGAGCCACGACGATTTCATTTATCCCGAAGCTCGCAAAAAAGAGATGCTCAACAACTTTATTAAACCCGGACTTCAGGATTTGTGCGTTTCGAGAACGTCATTTAAATGGGGCATTCCCGTAACCTTTGACCCGAATCACGTCATCTATGTTTGGATAGACGCACTTTCAAACTATATCACGGCGCTCGGCTACGATCCCGACGGCTCAAGCGATATGTATAAAAAGTATTGGCCTGCCGATGTTCATATCATAGGCAAGGATATTGTGAGATTCCACACCATTTACTGGCCGATTATGCTTATGGCTCTCGGCGAGCCTCTTCCGAAGCAGGTATACGGTCACCCGTGGCTGCTTTTCGGTGAGGATAAAATGTCAAAATCCCGCGGAAACGTCATTTATGCCGACGACCTTGTAAAGGATTTCGGCGTTGACGCGGTGCGTTACTATCTTCTCTCCGAGATGCCACACGCGCAGGACGGCTCCATAACGTATGAATCGCTTATCGAGAGATACAATTCCGACCTTGCCAACACCATAGGCAACCTTGTTAACAGAACCGTTGCCATGCAGAATAAATATTTTGACGGCGTAATTGCCGCTCCCGCCGACAAAGAGCCGCTTGACGACGAAATATCATCGCTTGCTTTAAAGACCGTGGCTGAGGTTGACAGGTGCTTTGACGAATACAAGATAAGCGACGCTACGGAGAACATTCTCACTCTTGCACGCCGCCTTAATAAGTATATCGACGAGACTACGCCCTGGGCACTCGCAAAGGACGAGAGCAAAAAGGGCAGACTCGGCACGGTGCTTTACAATTTGCTTGAGGGTATACGTTTCCTTGCGGTGCTCTTAACTCCGTTTATGCCCGATACGGCAGAAAAAATATTTGAGCAGATAGGCACAAACGAACGCTCGTACGAGAGCCTCAAAGCCTTCGGCACGTTAAAGTCTGGTGAAAAAGTGGGAACTCCCACGCCGCTGTTTAACCGTATAGACGGTGAAAAGCTCATAGAGGAGCTGACCGCCAAGCAGAAGGAGCAGCAGAAGGCCGAAAAGAAAATGATAAATTCGCTTGAGGGCGTTGCCGAGATAGGCATTGACGATTTCGCAAAGGTTGAGCTTCGCGTGGCCGAGGTCAAGTCGTGCGAAAAGGTTCCGAAAGCGAAAAAGCTGTTAAAGCTCACGCTCGATGACGGCACGGGCAAGGACAGAACCGTGGCGAGCGGTATCGCAAAATGGTATGCGCCCGAGGACCTTGTAGGCAAAAAGGTGGTTGTTGTCGCAAACTTAAAGCCTGCGGTGCTGTGCGGAGTGGAATCAAACGGTATGATACTTGCCGCAGACTGCTCCGAGGACGATGTTAAAGTTGTGTTCGTTGACAAGAGTATGCCGAACGGCTCAAAAATAAGATAATGTATAAAAATATATTTGATACGCACGCGCACTATGAGGACGAGCAGTTTGACTGCGACCGCGATGAGCTGCTGTCTTCGTTTCCCGAAAACGGTATATCGGGCGTCGTCACCTGCGGTACGGACATAATAACGAGCGAGAAGTCGATAGCTCTTGCGGAAAAATATCCGTTTATCTATGCCGCCGTCGGTTTCCACGCGCTGAATCTCGATTCGTTGACCGCCGACTGGTGCGGCGATATAAAAAAGCTTGCCGCGCAAAAAAAGGTGGTGGCAATCGGTGAAATCGGGCTCGATTATCACTACGAAAGAGACAGCCGCGAAAAACAGCTCGAGGTATTCGAAAAACAGCTTGTGCTTGCAAATGAGCTGTCGCTGCCCGTTATAGTTCACGACCGCGAAGCGCATGAGGACACGCTGAATTTGCTTAAAAAGCACCGTCCGCGCGGAGTCGTGCACTGCTTTTCGGGGAGCGTGGAGACGGCAAAGGAGATTATAAAGCTCGGTATGTATATAGGCCTCGGCGGAGCGGTCACATTTAAAAATGCGGTAAAGCCGGCAGAGGTCGCGGCTTTTGTGCCGAAGGACAGGCTTTTGCTTGAAACCGACGCGCCGTATATGTCGCCCGTGCCTTACAGGGGTAAACGATGCACATCGCTCTTGATTCCTTATACCGCGGAAAAAATAGCTGCGGTGAGGGGCGAAGCGGTAGAAGAGCTGCTTTTTGAGACCGATAAAAACGCGCGCACTCTCTTTCGCATAGGTTCGTTGGTTTAACCGACGGCAAAACACTTTATGTGCAAATTTAACAAAAAAGTTATTGACAACTGACATTTTATATGATACATTACAGACAGATGACACGCCTTTAAGCGGAAGAGTGTGTCGGGGCAAATGCGGTCTGTGCGGTGTAATGTAAACAAGGATTTAGAGCTGTGGACCCTTTGCCCACAGCTCTTTTTGCGTTTTTCGGGAGGTGATCGGAAAGCGAATCAAAAAAAGCGTTACTCCCTTTCAATATAAAATAAGGAGTTGGTATTTATGTTAAATACGAGAGATAAAATTTTAATTTCTCTGACTGCGGTTTTGCAGGCGGTGTACGGCGCGGTTTTTATTTACCGTATGTTTGCGTGGAAAACTCTTATCGCGGGTGGCGAAAGCGACCTGCTTGAGCTTGAAATAAGCCTTGCGGCACTGTTTGCCGTAACCGTTATTTTCTCTGTTATAATGCGTAATTTGCCGGCTAAAATATACAGCCTGCCGGCTCTTTGCTGTCCTCTGCTGTTTCAGCTGGCGGCGGTATGCGGTTTCGCGGGTTCCGCATACGATTCCGATTGGAACGTGCGTTTTACGGCGGCAGGCGTAATTGCAATTATCGCTTTTGCGGTCATTACCGTATGCACGATAGTAATTGAGCTTCGTCACGTGCTTAAAAAAGCCGATAAATGAGGCATTGCAATATAACAACAGGAGATGATAACAATGTTAAAGACAAGAGATAAGGCTCTTATTTCTCTGACTGCGCTTTTTCAGGCGGCACTCGGCATTTTCGGCTTTTTGCGTATGCTTGTGAGAAAAGAGATATTTTGTAATGAAAATGATTTACCGGCGGCAGTATCGATGCTCGTCTTGCTGTTTGTCGTTACATTCGCATTTGCGGTCATAATGCGTGACTTGCCGTCAAAGACGTATGTTATACCCGCATTTTCAATGCCGATGATTTTTTTGATCGCCGGTTTTCTCGGCACAGGCGCCGATTTTGACGCGGCAGGGGTCGCGCACATGACGGCCGGCGGCACAGCTTCCGTGATTATTTTTGCGGTCGGTACGGCAGGTATTGTAACATACGAGCTTTGCACGGCATTTAAAAAGAACAACAATTAAAATTCGATTTAATTTATGCCGAATGTAAATTCGGGCAGAAAAAAGGAGCCGCAGTTCAAGGCTGAGCGTTCATAAGGAAGTTCGGTTTCTCGCATAAAAATTCCTTATGCTTTTGTCAAAAAGCCTCGCAAGGCGACAGCCTTGCTTCGTTTCCTGACTTCGGCATAAAAAATTTTTACGGCTACGAAACTGCGGAGCACTTCAAAATGATGTATTGATGTATTTTTGATACAAAAAATAGATAACCCCTCGGATGAGACCGGCTCATCTGAGGGGTTAATTTGTTATTGTGCAAAAGATGTTATTTTGAAGCAAAACTGCCTCATAAACACTCAGCCAAGACTGCGGCTCCAGTTGGTTTTTGCGTATAAATTATACTATACCCTGTGCCATCATCGCGTCGGCTACCTTTAAGAAACCTGCAATGTTTGCGCCGGCAACAAAGTCGTCGGGGGTACTGTATTCCTTTGCGGCATTTGCCATGTGGCCGTAAATGCTCTCCATAATATCCTTGAGTTTTTCATCAACCTCATCAAAGGTCCAAATCATACGTGCGCTGTTCTGGCTCATTTCAAGCGCAGAGGTTGCAACGCCGCCTGCGTTTGCCGCTTTCGCCGGAGCAAAGAGAACCTTGCTCTGTAAAAATGCGTTTGTCGCGTCGATGGTGGATGGCATATTTGCGCCCTCACCTACTGCTATGCAGCCGTTTTTAATAAGCTCTTTTGCGTCGTCAAGTGACAGCTCGTTCTGAGTGGCGCACGGCAGAGCTACGTCACAGGGAACCTCCCATACTCTCTTGCCGGGAACGAATTTTGCGGTGGGCTTTAATTCGGTGTACCTTACTATTCTCGCTCTTTCCTGCTCCTTGACCTGCTTTAAGAGCGCGATGTCTATGCCGTCCTTATCGTAGACATATCCGCTTGAGTCGCTTGCGGTAACTACCTTTGCGCCAAACATTTGAGCTTTTTCTATGGCGTAAATTGCAACGTTGCCCGAGCCCGAAACGGCAACCGTTTTGCCCTCGATGGAATTGCCGTGATTCTTTAACATCTCCTCAACGAGATAGATAAGGCCGTAACCGGTAGCCTCTGTTCTTGCGAGCGAGCCGCCGTAGGAGAGACCCTTACCGGTGAGCACGCCCTCGTGGCGGCCGGTAATTTTTTTGTACTGACCGAAGAGGTAGCCTATCTCTCTGCCGCCTACGCCTATATCGCCTGCAGGCACGTCGGAGTTGGGGCCTATAACCTTGTAAAGCTCTGTCATAAAGCACTGGCAAAATCTCATTATTTCGTAGTCGCTCTTACCCTTGGGGTCAAAATCCGAACCGCCCTTGCCGCCGCCTATGGGAAGACCGGTAAGCGAGTTTTTGAAAGTCTGCTCAAAGCCGAGGAATTTAATTATACTCATATTGACCGACGGGTGGAAGCGAAGGCCGCCCTTGTAAGGACCTATCGCGCTGTTAAACTGAACACGGTAGCCGCGGTTTACGTGAACCGTGCCGTTGTCGTCAACCCACGGAACTCTGAATACGGTTGCCTTTTCCGGTGCCACAAGCCTCTCAAGAAGAGCCGCTTTCTGATACTGCGGATTTCTCTCAACGGCAGGCTCTATGGATTTAAGAACCTCGGTGACAGCTTGGCAAAATTCGGGTTGATAGTCGTACCTTGTCGTTGTGCGGTTAAGCACTTCGTCAATATAGCTCATTTTTAGTCTCCTTTTCGGCACCGAGCGAATAAAGCCCCGCACCGTTTTTATTACGGTATATATTTTATATTATGTGCTTTATATTTGCAAGAAACACGGCGTAAAATTTCATTTTGCCTCCGTCGATACTTTTGTGTATTATAACGATAAAGTGAATTTGCATTCGCCGAGACACGTGAAAACAAACAAAAATGCGTAAAAAGACATTTAAAAAAATAATTACCGTGACAAAAAAGATGAATAACCGCACTTATAAACTTTCAAATAATTTCGGTGTTCGGATAGTAGTGTGCGAGAATTTCCTCGTAAGTGCTGCCCTGTTTTGCCATATAATCCGCCCCGTACTGCGACATACCGACGCTGTGACCGTAGCCGTATGTCTTAAAGAAAAACGCACCGTCCTTTTGCTCGAGCGTAAACGCCGGACTTCTCAGCGAAAAAAGTGCTCTGAAGGAGTTTCCGGTAAAGCTCTTGCCGCCGACCTTCAGGCTTTTCACCACGCCGGAGCCGCTGTCCGTGTAGACTATATCGGTTATCCAGCCGCTTTGGTCGTCTCCCAAGACTATTTCGGGGTCGTTTTTTGTGTATTCTCTGACCTCGTCCGCGGAGAGAGATATTTCCTTTATGCAGTCCGGCGAGAGCTTGTCGCCGGGACTTGTGACCGAGACGAGATATTCGATTTTTCCGCCCCATATATTTTCGGCACTCTCGGTTCTGCCGGGTGATATTGCACAGTATGCCGCCACAATCGGCTCGCCGTTAAACACTATTGTTTTGCCGAGAACATCGTTTACCGCCTCCTCTGTTTTGGCTCGGTATTCGTCGTATTTATCGCCCCATTTTTCCTTTTGTGTTTCGATGTCGTAATAGCCCTGATGACGTCCGGGGTCGTCCGATATGTCGGCGCCCGAAAGCGAGGAATCGGGATTTTTCTTAAGCCTTACAAGGTTTGTATAGGCGCATACCGCCTGTGCTTTTAAGGCCTCCGTGCTGTATGTTGCGGGCATTTCGGCGGCGACACAGCCTATTATGTATTCCTTTGTTGAGGCGGTTGCCACGTTGCCGCTTGCGGCTGATTTTATTTTTACGCTGTCGGATTTTTCGTCAAGCAGCTTTTCCTCGTCCTCGCTGTCGTTCTCCTTTTGAAAGGTGCTTTTGACGTTGGAGAGAGAAAAGGAGGAGTAGTCGAGCGATAACAGCGGCGTAAGTATCATAAAAAGTGCCAAAACAAAGCATAAAATACCGTATGTTTTCATAATTGACCTCCCTAATTTTATTGACTTATTGCGATTTTTAATATAAAATATTATATCTATAATTATATGCTTAGAATGAGTTAATATGTCCGCTTAAATGTAAGTCAGGAGGTTTTAAATTTGTCTTACAACCATTCTCCTAAACTTGACGATTCGCTCTCGTCCCTGAAGAAAGAGCTTATACGCAATAACCAGATAAAGCTTGATGATTATCATCGTTACGACGTAAAGCGCGGCTTGCGTAATTCCGACGGCACCGGTGTTATGGCGGGGCTTTCGAGAATATGCTCTGTTGAGGGTTATTACATAGACGACGGTGAAAGAGTGCCGAAGGAGGGCAAGCTTATTTACCGCGGTATAAATATGACCGATATAGTGAGAAACTGCCAAAAGGAAAACCGCTTCGGTTACGAAGAGGTGGTTTGGCTGCTTCTTCTCGGTGATTTGCCGACACAGGACCAGCTAGATAAATTCAGAGCGGTTCTCGCCGAGGCAAGAGAGCTCCCCGACGAATTCATAGAGGATATGATAATGAAGGCTCCGTCGCCGAATATTATGAATAAGGTCGCAAGGAGCGTTCTCGCGCTGTATTCATATGACAACAATCCCGACGATCTTTCAATAGAAAATGTGCTGCGTCAGTCCATTAAGCTCATAGCGCAGATACCCACCATTATGTCATATGCGTATCAGGTAAAGCGCAGAGCATACGACCACAAGAGTATGTATATCCACCAGAACGATAAAGCGCTCTCCACGGCGGAGTCCATACTCCATACAATAAGGAGCGACCGCAAGTTTACCGATGAAGAGGCCAAAATACTTGACCTGTGTATGATTATTCACGCCGATCACGGCGGCGGAAACAACTCCACGTTTACAACACGCTGCATAACCTCAACGGGAACGGATACCTATTCCGCAATCGCCGCAGGTATAGGCTCGCTCAAGGGGCCGAAGCACGGCGGCGCGAATATTCAGGTTCACAATATGATAGCCGACCTCAAAAAAACCGTCAGCAACCCGACAGACGAGGGCCAGGTGGCGGACTATCTCACCAAGGTCATTCATAAAGAGGCGGGCGACAGAACAGGCCTTATCTACGGTATGGGTCACGCAGTATACACTCTTTCCGACCCGCGCGCCGTACTCTTAAAGGAATTTGCCTCGCAAAAGGCGGAAAAATACGGATTTGCCGATGACTACAAGATAATTTCTCTTGTCGAAGAGCTCACTCCCGAGCTTTTCTATAAGTATAAGGGCGAAAAGAAAAAAATGTGCGCAAACGTGGATCTTTATTCGGGGCTTATATACGATATGCTCAGAATTCCGCCGGAGCTTTTCACTCCGATGTTTATGGCGGCAAGAATTTCTGGCTGGTGCGCTCACCGTCTGGAGGAGCTGTGCTCCGGCAGCCGCATAATGCGACCCGCATACAAGAGCGTCGCTCTTCCGAGAGCGTTTGTTCCGATTGCCGAACGCAATGTTGACCACATAGTGCCGGATTACGTTCCGTCCGAGGAAAGATAAAAACGGAAGGACTCTTATAAATGAAAAAAACGGGCTTCGAAAAAAGCTTTAATTTTAAACAGATTCTCATAACGCTCGCCGCAGGAGCGGCCGTGCTGTTGCCGGTACGTATATATCAGCTGTTTGCGATAATAGATACGGGCAGTACGGGATTTTACAAAAAAATCAATTTCAGCGTTTACTTTATGTATGTCGCAGTTGTTGTGTTTACGGCACTGCTTATCGTGTTTTCGAGGCTTTGCGATGATACGAGAGCTTCAAGACCCGCTATGTGCAAAAACAAGCTTCTCGGAGCGGCGGCCGTTGTTATGGCTGTCGGTACGGCGTATGATTCTGCGGATTCGATGCTGTCGTTCTCCGCGTCCTGCAGCGATTTTTCGAGTAACCTCGACGTGTCGTTTATGAGATATTTTTTCTCAAACGGGATGTTTGCGTCGCTTTTTGAGAGCATATTCGGAATAATCGCCTGTGTTTATTTTATAGTTTTTGCACTTTCGTATTTTAATGACAAGGCCGATTTTACATCTTATAAGGTGCTCGCTCTGGCTCCGCTTTTCTGGGCTATGTGCAAAATGATAACAAGGTTTATGACCAAGATCAGCTTTATAAACGTTTCGGAGCTTATGCTCGAAATGCTTGAGCTTGCGCTTGTGATGCTGTTCTTTATGTCGTTTGCGAAGATTTCCTCCGACGTTGCCGACAAGGGCGAGTTTAAAAAGCTTGTCTCATACGGTATGCCGGCTGCGATGCTGGCGGCGGTGATAGGCGTTTCCCGTCTTGTAATTACGCTGTGCGGAAAAAGAGACCGCCTGCCGTCCGAACTCGGATTTTCCTTAACCGATCCGGCATTTGCGTTTTTTGCGATTGTATATATACGCCATCAGATGAAGCACGGCAGACCGGAGTCCGAGGACAATGCGCCGAGTGAGGACGAAACGGCAGCCAAGGCTGACAAAATCAACTGACATATCGGCGGTGTAGATAATTATGTTTCTTTCCGACGTGGCAACAGCCGCGAAGCAGGTGTTTATTCTCTATGTACTGGTTCTTCTCGGCTTTATATGCGACAGGACTAAAATCTATACGGAAAAAGCGGCAAGGCTCACAAACGACCTGCTTTTTTATATAGTTACGCCTGCCATAATAATTCAGTCATTTTCGTCCGTCGAAATGTCCGGTGAAAATGTTCGCGGTATGCTGATGTCGTTTCTGGGAGGAACGATTTTGCACGTCGTTGCAATAGTGATTTGTATTCCGTTTTGGCGCAGGACCGACAAAAATCTGTCGTGCATATATAAGTATGCGGCGATATACGGAAATGTCGGCTATATGGCATTGCCGCTCGCCGAGGCAGAGCTCGGAGCAGAGGGCGTGTTCTTTTGCTCGGGTGTGTTGATTCCGTTTAATATATTCGCATTTACGCACGGCATCTATCTTATGTCGGGCGAAAGCGCGAAAAAAACCGGCTTCAATCCGAAATGGCTGATACTCAATCCCGGAGTAGTGTCGGTGCTTTTGGGACTGCCGCTGTTTTTCTTTAATATCAGGCTTCCGTCTCTTATTTCGGTTCCCGTGAATTACGTTGCCGGTCTTAATACGCCGCTTGCCATGATAATGTTCGGCACATATCTTTCAAAAACAAATCTGAAAACGATGTTTTTAAAAAAGGACACTTATCTCGTATCGTTTTTAAAGCTCATAGCTTTGCCGGCTGTGATTTTGGCGGTGCTGAAGCTTATGGGCGTAAAGGGAACACTTTTGACGGCGCTTATAATTTCCGCGTCGGCACCGAGTGCAAACAATACCGTTATGTTTGCGGCAAAGTACGGCAAGGACAGTGCCGCGGCCTCACAGGTCGTCGCCGTGGCAAGCCTTCTGTCGATAATAACAATGCCGCTGTTTATAGCACTTTCGCAAATATAAATTCATATGTCGTTTTAAATTGAAAGGAGGACATTATGAAACTTTTAATAGCTATTGTCAACAACGAGGATGCATCCTTGGTTATCTCAGAGCTTAACAAGGCGGGCTTTATGGTAACAAAGCTTGCCACCTCCGGCGGATTTCTCCGTGCGGGTAACGTCACCATGCTCACGGGTGTGGAGGACGAAAAGGTCGGTGACGCGCTTGCCGTAATAGAGGAGTTTTCAAGTCAGCGCAAGCAGATTACTCCCGTTAATTCAACATATATAGGCGATTCCATGCTGACCGTTCCCGTTGAGGTTTCGGTTGGCGGAGCCACGGTCTTTGTGGTGGATGTCGAGCAGTTCTATAAGATATGACGGCAGACATTTCTTCATTCGGCGAGAGCTTTAAAAAAGAGGTTTTGCCGTATATAAACACCTTATCGTTCCCTAATACAATGCTTATTGAGGGCGGCTCTGCCGAGCTGCGGCTTTCGGCGGCGCGTTTTATAGCGCAGAGCCTGCTTTGCGTGGGCAGCGGCGCACATCCGTGCGGTGTTTGCCCGTCCTGCGTGAAATGTGAGGCTTTGTCGCACCCTGATATGCGTGAATACGGAGACATAAGCTCCGACGCGGCTTTTAAGGTTGACGCCTGCCGCGCCGTGCGCTCCGATTGCTTTGTCCTGCCGAATGACGGTGACAAAAAGGTGTACATTTTAAAAGAAGTTCAAAATATGAACGACAGCGGTGAGAACGCACTTCTCAAAATATTTGAGGAGCCGCCCTCATACGTGTATTTTATTATGACGTGTCCGAGCCGCTCGGCTATGCTTGACACGGTGCTGTCGCGTGCGACGGTATTTTCGCTCGGGTCTGAAAATGACTCGGCTCTTTTTGACGAGGATACCGCCGATTTGGCGCAAAAAATAGCTAAGGCGCTGTTAAGTCCCGCGGAAACGTCTCTTTTGGCTGCGGTGAGCCCTCTTGAAAAGGACAGGGCGGGATTTAAAAATACGGTTCTCTGTCTCAAAAGCATTTTCCTCGACGCCGTTAAAATCAAGCTGCATGCGGCGGCGACTCCGGAATTTTCCGAAACGGCAGGAGAGCTGTCCTCGGCACTCACGGCCGATAAATTATACCGATGCTGCGGCGTGCTCGATGAGCTTTTTGACGGCGCGGCAATGAATCAGAATCAAAATCTGCTGCTTACCTCGCTTTGCTATAAGCTGCGAGAGGCTGTGGGTAAATAATATAAAATAGCTCCGAAAGGAAGACATACAAATGGCAGAAGTTGTCGGAATACGATTTAAAGAGGTGGGTAAGGTATACTACTTCGACCCTGACGGCAAGACGTTTGAGAAGGGCGACAGGGCAATAGTCGAAACCGCGCGCGGCGTGGAGTGCGGCGAGGTCACAATGGGTAACTCCGTTGTCGATGACAGCGAAATAGTAAAGCCGCTCAAATCGGTTATAAGAGCCGCTACAAAGGCCGACCTCGAAAGAGTCAGGGAAAACGCCGAAAAAGAGAAGAAGGCATTTTCCGTCTGCGAAGAAAAAATACTTAAGCACAAGCTTGATATGAAGCTTGTAAACGTTGAATACACCTTTGACGGCGGCAAGATACTGTTCTATTTCACCGCCGACGGCAGGGTGGATTTCAGAGAGCTTGTAAAGGACCTTGCGTCCGTGTTCAGGACGAGAATAGAACTAAGGCAGATAGGCGTGAGAGACGAAGCCAAAATGCTCGGCGGCTTCGGCATCTGCGGCAGACCGTTTTGCTGCAAGACCTTTCTCGGCGACTTTCAGCCTGTTTCTATAAAAATGGCAAAGGAGCAGGGCTTGTCGCTGAATCCAGTAAAAATAAGCGGCACCTGCGGCAGACTGATGTGCTGTCTTAAATACGAGCAGGACGCCTACGAGCATCTTTTAAGGCATACCCCCAAGGTCGGAGCATTTGTGGAAACGCGAGAGGGCAGAGGAACCGTTATAGAGAACAACCTTATAACGGGAATCCTGAAGATAAGGCTCGACCGCCGTCCCGACGCCGCTCCGCTTGTGGTTGACCGCCACGAGGTGAAGCTTTTAAAGGACGCGAAAATTCAGGTGGACAAGGCCGAAATAGAAGCTCTCAAGGGCATAGAATAATTAAGTTACAGACAAGGAAAAGAGGATTTGAAATATGGCATTTATTGAGGTCAGAGACGTAACCAAGACCTACAAAATGGGCGAGGTTGAGATAAAAGCCGTCGATGAAATAGGCTTCGGCATAGACAAGGGCGAATTTGTTGTAATAGTAGGTCCGAGCGGAGCCGGAAAAACGACGATACTTAACATTCTCGGCGGAATGGACACCGCTACGTCCGGCACGATTTACGTTGACAATGTAGATATAACCAAATTCAACGAAAACGAGCTTACCAAATACCGCCGCGACGACGTCGGCTTTGTATTTCAGTTCTATAACCTTGTCGGTAACCTCACAGCGATTGAAAACGTAGAGCTTGCGCTTCAAATATCAAAAAACCCGCTCAGTGCGAAGGATGTTTTGAAGGATGTCGGACTCGGCAACAGGCTTGATAATTTTCCGGCTCAGCTCTCCGGCGGCGAGCAGCAGAGAGTCTCAATAGCGCGAGCACTTGCAAAAAATCCCAAGCTGCTTTTATGTGACGAGCCTACGGGTGCGCTCGACTATATAACCGGTAAATCAATACTGAAGCTCTTGCAGGACACTTGCCGTGAAAAAGGAGTTACGGTTATTGTAATCACCCACAACTCAGCACTAGCTCCCATGGCAGACAAGGTAATTAAGGTCAAAAACGGCAGAGTTGACAAGCTTCTTCTCAACGAGCACCCGACTCCCGTCGAGTATATCGAGTGGTAAAATACCGAATATTATATTTGACAGAGAGAGGTACACGTTAAATGACAAAAGGAATGAGAAAAGATTTTCAGCGGGAAATAAAGCTGAATTTCAGCAGGTTCCTGTCTATAACTCTTATCGTTGTTTTGGGCGTAGCGTTCTTTTCGGGACTGCGCGCCGCAAAGCCGGCCATGCAGGCCTCGGCGGATAAGCAATACGACAGTGAAAACCTTATGGATATAAGAGTCGCGGGGACTCTCGGTATGACCGATAAGGATGTTGACGCGCTTAAAAAGGTTGACGGCGTGCAGGACGCGGAGGGCACATACGAGCAGGATTTCCTCTGCGATACCGGCAACTCCGAGGCCGTTACAAAGGTAATGTCACTAAACGACGGCATAAGCCTTGTAAGAGTCAGCGAGGGGCGTTTTCCCCAGGGCTATAACGAGTGTATAGCAGACCGCAGCTTTCTTGACGCTACGGGATATAAAATAGGCGACACGGTAAAGCTCACCACAGGCACCGATGAAAAGGTGAGCAAATATCTTGCCACCGATGAATTTACGATTGTCGGCGTCGGTACGACGTCAATGTATATGGACAGCGACAGAGGTTCCGCGGCGATAGGCACGGGCAGAATAAACGGATTTTTGATAGTCCCGAAGCAGGCCTTTACGATGTCCTGCTATACAAGCGTTCATATAACCGTTAAGGATGCCATGGCACTCGGCTGCTATTCAAGCGATTACACCGAGCTTATTTCAAAGGTAAAAGACAGAATAAACGGCATAGCCGACAGACGCTGCGACATAAGATACAGCGAATATAAAAACGAAACGGCGACATATATAAACGATGCAAAGCTGAAGTTCGAAGAGGAAAAGGACACCGCAATGGGTCAGCTCGGCGACGCGTATCAGCAGCTTTTGGACGCTCAGGCGGCAATAGAAACCGGTAAGGCGGATCTTGCAAGCAAAAAGCTTGAAATACAGAATGCGCAGGACCTTATCAATTCAAACGCAAATACTCTCGTTGTAAGTCAAAGCCAGATAGACAGCGCAAAGGCCTCGCTTGTCGATGCGGAAAAAAAGTATAAGGAGCTTGAATCGCAGGTCTCGGATTCCGCGGCGGAGATTGAGAGAATGCAAAAGGAGCTTGATGACGGCAAGGGCTCCATGTCCTCTGATGAGTATCTCCAAAAGAGCTATAATCTCATAGCCGCAAAGGCGACGCTTCAGTTCTACAAAACTCAGCTTGCCAATACGCGAAACACAATAGATAATGCCAAGCAGCAGGTAGCTGCCGCTCAAACCGCCGTAAATAACGGCGGAACGGCACTTCAGGACGCGCAGAAAAAGGTCAACGAGGCTCCGGCGGCTCTTGAAGAGGCCGAAAAGCAAATTCAGGACGCTCAAATCGAGCTTGACCGCAAAAATGAGGAGTACGAGCAGGCAAAGCAGGACCTTGCCGACGAGCTTGAAGCGGCGCAACAAAAGCTTGAGGACTCCGAGGATAAGATATTAAACGTGGAAAAGCCCACATGGTATGTGCTTGACCGCGAAACCATTCCGTCTTACACGGCATATAAGAGCGATACGGACGGTATGGGCTCAATAGGCTCGGTGTTCCCTGTGATATTCTTCCTTGTTGCCGCTTTGGTATCTCTCACAACCATGACGCGAATGGTCGAGGAGCAGAGAACGCAGATAGGCACATTAAAGGCTCTCGGCTACACGAAGGGCGCGATAGCGGCAAAATATGTGCTTTATGCTCTGCTTGCTACCGCAATCGGCAGCGTGCTCGGCGTGCTTCTCGGCGAGAGCACAATACCTCTGCTCACGGTTAACACGTATAAGCTTGTGTATATAGGGCTTCATAATACCGTGGTGAAGCCGGACGTATTTGACGCATTGCTCGCTTCGCTTCTTGCGATTATTTGTACGACCGGAGCGACGCTGGCTGCGTGCTATCGCGTGCTGAGCTCATCGCCGGCACTGCTGATGCGCCCCGAGGCACCGAAGGCGGGCAAACGCATACTTCTCGAAAAAGTCGGATTTATTTGGAAGCACCTCAACTTCGCACAGAAGGCGGCTTGCAGAAATCTGTTCAGATATAAAAAACGCCTGTTTATGACAATAGCCGGCGTTGCGGGCTGTATGGCTCTGCTGCTTGTCGGCTTCGGACTCAACGATTCCATAAAATCAATGACGGGCAACCAGTTTGAAAAGGTGTGGCATTTTGCCGGTACCGCAGGTATAAATTCCGAGGCTACACGCGCGGAAAAACGTCAGTCGCTTGCCGAGGTCAATACCATGAACGGTGTTACAGAGTGTTTGCAGACATATCGCTCAATGCTCTATACCGACGCAAACGGTGAAGAAAAAACCGCGTATGTAATAGTTCCGCAGGATACCTCACGAATGGCGGATTACGTTAACCTTTCGTCGCGCGACGGCAAAAACACCTATGTTATGGATGATTCCGGTGTTATCATAACCGAAAAGCTCGCCAAGACTCTCGGTGTTTCCGTGGGTGACACCGTGACCTTCAAGACGAGCGAGACAGGTACCGCAACCGAACCCGTAAAGGTTGCCGGAATAGTCGAAAACTATATGTACCACTACATTTATATGACGCCGAATGTATATAAGCAGCTTTTTAACGAGACGGCTTCGCTCAATACCATCTTCATTAAAACGGACGGTACCGTGGACGACGAGACTCTGTCAAAGCAGCTTATGGATTTGAGCGCGATAAATTCGGTTACCATGAACAGCACCACCGAGAAACAGATAAGCTCAGTTATGAACAGCCTACTGTTTATAGTTGTAATACTGATAGTTGCTGCGGGGCTTTTGGCGTTTGTGGTTCTCTATAACCTCAATAACATCAACATCACCGAGCGCAGGCGTGAGCTTGCAACGCTCAAGGTTCTCGGTTTCTACAACAAGGAGCTTGCCTTTTACGTGTACCGCGAAAATATTGTACTGACGATTTTCGGTGTGATATTCGGTATAGTTCTGGGTATAATTCTTCACGCGTATGTTATGAGCACCATTGAGACGGACTATATTATGTTCGGTAAGGAAATGACGGCTCTCAGCTATCTCGCAAGTATTTTGCTTACTGTGCTGTTTACGGCGATAGTCAACTTCGTTATGTATTTCAGGCTTAAAAAGATAGATATGGTTGAATCGCTGAAGAGCGCAGAATAAACATTTTTAATTTATATGTTGACATATATATTGTGTGGTGATATAATAGCACCACAATATATAGGCGCCGTGCAACTGACGGAAAGCCCATTTGGGCAGGCAGGCTAAACTGCCGGGGAACGCGGCGTATAAAAAGCCGACCGTCTGGGCAGCCTCTTTTTCGGAGGCTGCCCTTTTATATTGTAATTTATTTATGTATATATGCCTCGAGGCATCTGTGAAAGGAAGATGGCAAATGGAGTTTTCAAGAGCGTGGGAAGGCTTTAATCCCGGCGAATGGAACGAAAAAGTAAACGTCAGTGATTTCATCAAAAGGAATTACACGGAATATACGGGCGACAGCTCCTTTTTGAGCGGAGCCACCGAGCGCACAAAGGAGCTTATGGAAAAGTTTTCAAAGCTTCTTGACAAGGAACGTGAAAACGGCGGAGTACTCTCTGTCGATACCGAAACCGTTTCATCTCTCGTCACCTATGCGCCCGGTTATCTTGACAAGGAAAAGGAGCTTATCGTGGGTCTTCAGACCGACAGCCCCCTGCGCCGAGGTGTAAATCCCTTCGGCGGTATGCGTATGGCACGTGAGGCGGCAAAGGCTTACGGCTATGAGCTGTCCGATAAAATCGAGGACGAGTTCAGATATAAGACAACTCACAACGACGGAGTATTCAGAGCCTATACGAGTGAGATGAGAAAGGCACGCCATATTGCGCTGCTCACCGGTTTGCCCGACGCCTACGGAAGAGGCAGAATAATAGGAGACTATCGCAGAGTTGCCCTCTACGGTATGGATACGCTTATCGAATTTAAAAAGGCAGATAAAATCGCGCTTGAAAATAAGGATATGACAGAGGAGGTCATAAGGCTGCGCGAGGAGCTGCAAAAGCAGCTTAACTTTATGGAAATGCTCAAGCAAATGGCGCAGATGTACGGCTATGACATATCTTCGCCGGCAAGCAACGCGCGCGAAGCGATTCAGTGGCTTTACTTTGCATATCTTGCCGCAATCAAGGAGCAGAACGGAGCGGCTATGTCGCTCGGCAGGACAAGCACGTTCATTGACATCTATATTGAACGCGACATCAATAGGGGCGTACTCACTGAGAGCGGTGCTCAGGAGCTGATAGACGATTTTGTTATGAAACTGCGCATGGCGCGTCATCTTCGCACTCCCGAATACAATGAGCTGTTCGGCGGCGACCCTATGTGGATAACCGAGAGCATCGGCGGTATGACAAACGAGGGTAAAACTCTCGTCACGAAAAATTCGTACAGAATGCTCAATACGCTTTACACTCTCGGCTCGGCTCCGGAGCCCAATATGACTGTTCTCTGGTCGCAGGGCTTGCCCGAAAACTTTAAACGTTTTTGCGCCGAGGTTTCGGAGGACACCGACTCCATACAATATGAAAACGACGACGTTATGCGCCCGATTTACGGCGACGATTACGCCATAGCCTGCTGCGTTTCCGCTATGCAGGTAGGCAAGCAGATGCAGTTTTTCGGTGCGCGCTGCAACCTTGCAAAGCTTTTACTTCTCGCATTAAACGGCGGATATGACAATGTTTACTGCGAAAAAATAGGCCCGCAGACTAACCCGATTGAGGGCGACAGGCTTGATTACGACGAGGTGGTTGAGAGATACAAGACTTACCTTAAATGGCTTTGCAGGCTTTATGTCAATACTATGAATGTAATCCATTTTATGCACGATAAGTATGCGTATGAGAAAATCCAAATGGCACTTCACGATACCGATGTGCACCGCTTTATGGCATTCGGCGTAGCGGGACTCTCGGTTGCCGCAGACTCTCTTTCGGCTATCAAGTACGCAAACGTTAAACCAATACGTGACGAGAACGGATATATAGTCGATTTTGAGACGACAGGTGATTTCCCGAAGTACGGAAACGACGACGACCGTGTTGACAATATCGCAAAAGCATTGCTTGAGGACACAATAGCCGAGCTTCGCAAGACTCCGGCTTACAGAAACGCAGAGCATACGCTTTCGGCACTCACAATAACCTCCAATGTCGTGTACGGCAAAAAGACAGGCTCCACGCCCGACGGGAGAAAGAAGGGTGAGCCGTTTGCTCCCGGTGCCAACCCCATGCATAATCGCGAAAAGAACGGCGCGCTCGCATCGCTCAACTCGGTTGCCAAGATGCCCTATTCACAGTGCCGCGACGGAATTTCAAATACGTTTTCAATCGTTCCCGCAGCACTCGGCAAAACGAGAGACGAGAGAACGGCAAATCTTGTGTCGATTCTTGACGGCTATTTTAAAAACGGTGCGCATCACCTGAACGTCAATGTTATGAACCGCGAAATGCTTGTTGAGGCTTATAACGACCCGACTAAATATCCCAATCTCACCATTCGTGTTTCGGGCTATGCGGTCAATTTCCATAAGCTCTCAAGGGAACAGCAGAGTGAGGTCATAAAGAGAACCTTCCACGAAACAATATAACAATCAAAAAATAAAAAAAGAACGACCCTTGACAGCCGGCTCGAAAACCGACGGCCAAGGGTCGTTTTTTGATATCGGATAATTTCGGCGACTCTATTTTTCCCTTTTGACATATTTTATTATTGCCATACCTGCCGCCGCGCCGTCGCCGACGGCTTTTGATACCTGCAAAAGACCGCCTGTGCAGTCGCCTGCCGCAAAAAGGCCGTTTACGTTCGTCATCATAGAATCGTTGACCCTGATTTTGCCGCCGATTGTCACCGCTCCTGCTTTTTGGGCGAGAGCTGCCGATGATGCCACTCCGTAGGCTACGAAAAGGCCGTCGATTTTGACCTCGGTACCGTCGCGCAAAACGGCTTTTTCGATTTTTGCTTCACCCGTGAGACTCGACAACGGTTCTTTAACAATTGTAAATTCCGAGGGAAATACTGCCGTCGGCTCTTCGCCGTTTGTGAACACGGTAACGCTTTTTGATGTTTTTGCGAGAATTTTGGCCTCGTGCAGAGCGTATTCGCCGGAGCCGAGAACGCCGACATTTTTGTTTCTGTAAAAAAATGCGTCACAGACCGCGCAGTAGCTGACCCCTTTGCCTTCGAATTCGGTCAAGCCCTCTATGCTCGGTGCGAGCCGTCTGCTGCCGGTCGCCAAAAGTACCGCCTTGCACCCGTGCTTTTTGTCGTCCGAGGTGACGACGGAGAATCCGCCGTCCTCATAATCAATCGACACCGCCTGCTTGTTTGTGAATTTCACTCCGAGCCTTTCGGCACCGTCAATTCCGCGTGTCAAAAGCTCTTTTCCGCTAATCGGTTCGGCAAAGCCGTAATAGTTTTCGATTTTTTCGGCTTTTGCGAGCGCACTGTCTCCCGCGGTTATTACTGTGGTTTCAAGACCGCTGCGAATTGTATATAACGCCGCCGAAATGCCGGCAGGGCCTGCTCCGATTATGATTACATCCGACATACAAAAGCTCTCCTTGCAAAATAAAATTAAACAAATTTTTAAACATTATTATAGTTATATAATATCCGTTTTGTGCTGATTTTTCAAGAAAAACGGGTATTTTTCGGATATATGTGAGTTTTGTGTGTTATTGTGAATTTTTTTATAGTTTTTTTGACAATACAGATATAAAAGCTTATTGAAAAGCCTATCGTTTTGTGTTAGAATAACAATGTTGTATAAAAATATGGGAGGAAATCGAATGAAGTTAAAGGAACAGCTCAGTACTTTGGCTGACAACATTAAGACCTACTGGAGAAGGCCGCCCGAGGGCAAATATATGCCCTTTAAAGAGGTAGCGGCGTATTCTGTCGGCGGCATCGGTGCGTATTTCATCATAACTCTCGGTACCGCTTGTCTTCTTGCGACGGGTAACACTCTTATTTCGAGTACACTCGGCGTAAATCCGACGGATATGTATGTTCTTTATGTTATTGCAGTCCTTGCCAATATCCCGCTTACGGGAATCAGGGCAAATATTATTGATAACACAAGAAATAAAGCGGGTAAGTACAGACCCTACATAGTGTCAATGGGTATTCCGACCACAATAATCTGTGTGCTGATGGTGTGGTTCCCGTACGATAAGTTCGGTGCTTTGTTCGGTGAGGGAATGCTTTTCGGCGTAACAAGGGCATATTTTGTAAAGTGTGCTTTGATACTTATTTTCAACCTGCTCTTGCATTTCTTCTATTATTTCTTCTATGACAGCTATGAGAATCTTATACACGTTCTCTCGCCGAATTCACAGGAGAGAGCCGATGTTGCGGCTATAAAGAGCGTCGTTTATTCACTCGCTCCGACCATAGTAAACCTTATTACACCGATTATAGCTCAGAATGTTTTCCACACGAATTCGACCGACATCCGTGTTTACAGACTTCTTTATCCGATAATTGGTATCGGCGGCATACTTCTTTGCATACTCGTTTATAAGAACACTCAGGAAAAGATAGTTCAGGCGAGAACGCACGTAATTCAAATCAAGTTCTCCGACGCTCTCAGAGAGGTTGCCGGCAACAAGTACTTCTGGATAATCTCCTTTGCCGGCTGGATAGGCTTCCTTGAGGCATCGTACGCAAATGTTCTCTATTGGCTTTATAACTACGGCGGAGTTTGCTCCGGTAACGTATACGGACTTGTTGTTACCATTTACGGCAACGCTTCGCTTTGGGGTATGATATTAGCTCCCATGTGCATCAGAAAATGGGGCAAAAAATTCGTGCTTGTTGTTACGAATATTATGAATATCATATTCATTCTTATGATGCTTCCGTTTACCTCTCAGATGAACGGCTCCACCATTTGGGCTATTATGGGCTGCCTTTACCTCAATGCGTTTATGGGTTCGTTTGCGCTTATTTTAAACCCCGCAATTCAGGCAGACATTCGTGATTATCAGCAGTATAAGAGCGGTGAGAGAATTGACGGTATGTTCTCGGCAGTTGCTACAATCGGTACCGTTATCGCACTTCTTACGAGTGCCGTTCTTCCCGTAGTATACAAGAGAGGCGGTATCACAACCGATAACGCTCTCGCCGTCACATCAAATCCCGACATTCTCGGCAGAATGCTCGGCGACGGCAAAACCGTAGGTGAAATCCTCTCCGAACAGATGGCAAACGGCCAGAACAATTACAGCAACGCATATTCCGCACTTTACGACCCGAATATTCTCGAAAACTTATTGAAGGTGCTCATACTCTTCTCGGCTCTCGGTGCTCTTCTCAACGTTGTACCTTATTTCTGGTATGACTTTAACGAGAGAAAACAGAAGTCCGTGGTTAAGGTGCTCAAGGTACGCGCTATGTTTGAGGACTACAACAACGGCGCCATTGAGGATAAAGAGCTTGTAGAGGCTGTCGATATAATCAGAGAGTCAAGAGCTCTCGCCGCCGAAAAGCCCGTTGATGTCAGCAAAAAGTGGTACAAGGGCATCAGCGACAAGGCCGAAAAGAAGGCTCAGAAAAAGGCTTACAAGGCAGCTGTTCAGAAGAATGAGGACATTGAGATTGCCAAATTCGTATGCGAGGAGCTTGATAAGTTCTCGTCTAATCTTGTTAAGTATCAGCTCAAGACATATAAAAAGGTTTACGACGGCGGACTTGAAGGTCTCCGCAAAATCACTCTTGACGATATAAACAAGGAGCTTGCCGAGGCTAAGGCTCTTCCCAAGACCGACAGCGAAGAAAAGCAGATACGCAAGTTTGCGATTTCTGTTGCCAAGAAGAAAAAGTCAGCTTATAAGGCCATACAGAAGTATTACGGCGACCCGTCAGTTAAGTTCGAGCGCCTTGACTTCTCCGTGCTTGAGAAGTACTTTGACCAAGAGGACGCTTGCGACGACAGACTCAAGACGCTTTATACCGAGCTTAGCGACGCCAAAAAGGCAGGCAACAGCGAAAAGGTTCAGATGCTTCGTGCAGATATCAAAAAGACTGCAAGCGAGCGCAAGCAGGCGCGCGATATGTCTAAGAAGGAAATGGATAGGCACGCATACTTTAACCGTGCCGCAAAGCCGTATCTTGACGCCGAACGCCTTATAAATCAGGAGAAGTACTATCAGCATTTCGGTGAGATAGAGGCTCTCTATGACGAGGCAAAAGAGCGTGAGGCAGAGGCTAAAAAGGCAAGAGACGCCGAGGTTGAAAGACTTAAGGCTGAGGACGCCGCATACAAGGCACAGAAAAAAGCCGAAAAGCTCGCTAAAAAAGGCAAGAAATAATAATCGGCAAACAAAATAAAACCGAATAAGCATAAAGCTGCCCTCCTTATCGCACGAAGCGACCGGGGAGGGCAGCTTGTTTTATTGATTTTAAGGTTTTACAAAGCCGAGATATATGCATTTCCGGTTTGACTTTAAGCAGGGTAAAGAAGAGACAAAGGTTACGCGCTCGTTTTTATTTAAATGACAATCGGCTGTGCACCGATGGAGAGTGAAGCAAATCGCAAAAAAGCTCCCGAACGAAATCGGGAGCTTAAAATATAAATGTGCGGTATACGGTGCGTCAAGCTTTTTTCCATGCGCCCCTTGAAATAAGAGCCAAAATCGGGAATATCTCAAGTCTGCCGGCGAGCATATCAAATATCAGCACAAGCTTTGAAAACGCGCTGTAAGAGCTGAAGTTTCCGGTGGGTCCGACTATCTCAAGACCGGGGCCGATGTTGTTGAAGCAAGAGAGCACAGCGGACAAATTTGTTACAAGCGGCTTGTTGTCAACCGATATAAGCAGTATACTCAGAACAACCAAAATAAAATATGCGGCGAGATAAACGCTTGTGCCGTTGATAATTTTTTCGTCAACGGGTGTGCCGTCTACGTGTACAACCTGAACTCTTCTCGGGTGAAGTATCTTGTGAATGTTTCTGCGTAAATTTTTGAAAAGCAACAGAACTCTTGCACACTTGAGACCGCCGCCGGTAGAGCCGGCGCACGCGCCTATGACCATAAGTGTGAGCAAAATGGTTTTTGAGAAGCTCGGCCATGTGTCAAAATCCGTAGTCGCAAAGCCCGTAGTCGTCATGATACTTGCTACCTGGAAGCAGGCGTGGCGAATCGTTTCGTGAATTGTCGGGTATATTTTACGGATGTCAATGGCTATCAGCGCAGCACTCATAATTGAAATTCCGAAGTAACAGCGAACCTCCTCGTTTTTAAAGAGTGCCTTGAATTGGCGCATAATGAGCAAGTAATAGCAGTTGAAGTTTACGCCGAAGAGCATCATAAACACGGTGCAAACCCACTGTATATAAATGCTGTAACCCGCTATGCTGTCATTTTTGATTCCGAAGCCGCCGGTTCCTGCGGTGCCGAATGCCGTGCACAGCGCGTCAAAAAGAGGCATTTTTCCGGCGAGCAAAAACAATATATTCAAAAGAGTAAGTGCTATATACAGTACATACAGTATCATGGCGGTATCGCGCATTTTTGGTACGAGCTTACCGACATCGGGGCCCGGACTTTCCGCCTTTAAAAGGTGCAGCCGCGAGCCGCCCGATTTTGAATTAGACGGGACAATGGCAAGCAAAAATACAAGCACACCCATTCCGCCGAGCCAATGGCTGAAGCTTCGCCAATATAAAATTCCGCGTGATAAGTCCTCAACAACGGGCACTATTGAGGCACCGGTCGTTGTAAAACCCGAAACCATCTCAAAAAACGCGTCGATGTAAAACGGTATTTCGCCCGATATAAAAAAGGGCAATGCACCGAAAAGACTTAAAAAAATCCAGCCGAGGCCAACGCAAACTATGCCCTCCTGAGCGTAAAAACCGCGCTTTGCTTTGCGGCAGATAAGCCACAAAAATGCGGATACCGCTATCAGTATGCCTATTGTATATAAAAAGGCCTTTGCCGCACCATCGACTCCGTCATATATGCTTATAAACAGCGGCGGAAGCATAAAAAATGCTTCGAGCGCCAATATTTCCGCAAAAATACGACCCATCATTTTATAGTTCATAAAGCACTTTTACCCCATTAAATAAATATGTCGTTAAGCTGTCGCACCACATCTCCGCTGCTTGTGACAATAATGATGCCGTCACCTTTTTTAAACGAAGAATTACCGTTGGGTATTTCGATTTTACCGTTATGCGTTATGCAGACAATAAGGACATTTTTGCGAATTTTTATATCCTTAAGAGCCTCTCCGCAATGCTTTGTCTGCTCGTCAACTCGAAATTCTATGGCCTGCGCCTGACCGTCTGCGATAAAGTGAACGGCGATTGCCGCACCGCTTTGATTTTGTATGGCTCTGACATAGCGTACTATTGAGTTGCAGCACAGCTCCTTGGGACAGATGATGCTACCGAGCGGAATGTTTGAAGGAATACTGCCGCTGTCTATTCGGCTGAGCTTTGTTATTGTCTGCGGAACACCCACATTGTTGGCATAGAGCGAAATTATCATATTCATTTCGTCAAGCCCGGTGGCGGTAACAACCGCCTCGCAGTCGGCCAGTCCCTCGCTGTTGAGAAGATTTTGATCGCTCGCGTCGCCGTGGATTATATTAGTTGTCGGCAGAAGCGAGGCAAGCTCAACACAGCGTTTTTCGTCTTTCTCTACAAGAGTTACCGAAACGCTGCTTTTTTCAAGACGCTTTGCAAGGTAATAGCTGATTTTTCCGCCGCCGCAGATAAGTATGTTTTTGGTTTTTTTCGGCGTCATACCGAGACTCTTCAAAAGCATTGAGAGGTTGTCCACAGACGCCGTGACAAATATTCTGTCGCCGTCCTGTAAGACGAAATCGCCGTTGGGTGCGAGTGCTTCACCGTTTCTGATTACCGCACAAACAAGTACGTTACACTTTGTCTGTGCGGGCAGGGAGCTCAGAGGAATGTTGCAGAGCTTGCTGTCGCTTTTGACGCGCAGCTCAACTATATCGACGCGCCCCTTAGCAAAGGTGTCATGCTTTAAAAATCCCGGGTATCTGAGAAGCTTTTCTATGGCACTTGACGCCTGCTTTTCGGGGTTTACGGTCATGGACAGCGCATACATATCGCGCATATCATAGATTTGACTGCTGTATTCGGGATTGCGGATTCGCGCTATTGTGTGCAGGTTCTTGTTAAGTCCGTGAGCGGTAATGCAGCACAAAAGATTTACCTCGTCCGCGCTTGTGGCGGCTATTATGAGGTCGGTGTCCGTAATTCCCGCCTTCAGCAGCGTGTCTTTGGTGGCACAGTTGCCGTGTACGGTCATTATGTCGAATTGCTCCATGCTTGAGCTCAAAACATCCTTGTTTGAGTCGATAAGAGTAATGTCATATCCCTCTGCGGTCAGCTGACGTGTAAGCGTGGCACCAACCTTACCGTCACCTGCAACAATAATCTTCAATTACAATTCCCCCAAAAAATCATATATAACCACATATAATATAGCATAAAAAAAGTAAAAGTCAATGAATAAAAAGGCACAGTAAGAGCGGCATAAACGCCGACGGCAGCAGGTTTGCAACCTTTATTTTTGTGACCTTCATTGTGTTGAGAGCTATGGCTATTATAAGCACGGAGCCGACGCACGACATCTCGTTTATCATACTGTCGGAGAGAAATGACGAGAGAAAGCCGGCGCCGAGCGTCAAAATCGCTTCATAGACAAAAACTATAATTCCGGAGAAGAAACAGCCTATTCCGAATGTGGTAGTCATTATCATCACAAAAAAGCAGTCGAGCAGAGCTTTTGCATAGTATGTTGAAAAGCTGCCCTGCATACCGGCTTCAATCGCGCCGACTATTGCCATAGCTCCGACGCAGGTGAAAAGCGTGGCATTTACAAAGCCCTCGCCGAACGATGAATTTTCGGTATTGCGGCTCAGCTTCTTTTGCAAAAAGTCGCCGAATTTGTTTAAATGCCTGTCAATGTCAATGAGCTCGCCTATTATTGTTCCTATCGCGAGCGACAGGGCGGCAATCAATGTATTTTCTCCTTTAAGCGAACCCTTGATTCCTATGTAGAGTACGCACAGCGACAGCGCATAGTTAAGACTTTTTTGCACGCGTTCCGGAATACCCTTTTTAAACAGCAGACCTAAAAGAGAGCCTAAAAAAACAGCTCCGCAGTTTACTGCCGCGCCTATGAGTTTCATTTTTTCACCTTATTTGTTACCGTGCCGCGCCGAAATCGACGAAATGCCGTAGTGACGGGCACTCTTTACCTTAATTTTAATTACGGCGACTATAATAACACAAAAACCGCCGTGTATCAATAATAAGGTTGAGCGTTCATAAGGAAGTATCGGTTTCGCATAAAAAATGTACGGCTGTGAAGCCGCGAAGCAAAACTGCCTTATAAACGCTCGGCTAAAGCGTGTAGATTTTTAGTTTTTTTACGCTGTGTTTCGTAATTTGAAAATCGGCAGGGAAATTACGGCGACAACGCCGCAACTGTTCCGTCCGCCGCCGCAGTCGTAAGCTGACGAAATGCCTTTGTGCGGCAGTCGCCTGCGGCGTAAATTCCGTCCGTGCTTGTTTTACAGCTCTCGTCCGCCTTGATGTATCCGTTTTCATCAAGCTCTGTGACCTCGGCAAATATTTCGTTTTGCGGCTCCTTGCCTATTGCGACAAAGAGCCCGTCAAGCGGAAGAACTGTTTCTTCACCACTTAGATTATTTTTAACTAAAACGCTTTCGAGCCTCGTCTTGCCGTTTATCTTTTTTATTTCGCTGTTTAACAAAAACTCGATGTTATGAAAGGACTTTAACTCTTCACAGAGCCTTTGTTCGCCGCGAAATTCATTCCGTCTGTGAATCACATATACCTTTTTGCAAAGCTCTGCCAGCAGCCTTGCGCTTTGCAGAGCCGAGCTGCCGCCGCCGACCGCGGCAACCGTTTTACTTTTGAAAAATGCACCGTCGCAAACCGCGCAGTATGAAATGCCTCTGCCCAAAAGCTCACGTTCGTTTTCAAGATAAAGCGGACGCGGTCTTGTACCGACCGCAATTATAATTTTATCGCATTGAGTTTTTTCGCCGTCAGCAGAAATAACATATTTGTCCTTACCCTCAAGCTTAATTGCGGCTGCTCTTTTTTTAATAAGCTCTGCGCCGAGCTTTAACGCCTGCTTTAACAGCCTGTCAGAAAATTCGTCACCGCTGATTTCGCAAAAGCCCGGGTAGTTTTCTATTCTCGGCGAATCGACTATCTGACCGCCGAATATTCCGCTTTCAAAAACCGCGACACTCTTATTTTGGCGAGCGGTGTAAATTGCCGCGGTAAGACCTGCCGTTCCGCCGCCGATTATAATTGTATTGTATTTTTTCGGCATAAAAATCCCCCCGTTTTCGTCTGCCATAATGAGTTTGCCGCGAAATTGCGGTTTTATCCGAAACCGGGAGGGGAAAGTATTATTTAATTGTACCGTATATAAGCTTTTTCTTTTCGGGCGGATTGTCGGCTATTTTAATTGCATTTAAATACAGCTTTTCGGCACTGTCGGCTCTTGCTTCGCAGGAGGTGTAAAGCGTTGCCAGAGCGTCGCCCTTATTAACTCTTTCGCCGGTCTTTTTGCGGAGTACAATTCCCGCGGCCATATCGATTTTGTCGTCCTTTTTCTCTCTGCCTGCGCCGAGTATCACGGCGGCTTCGCCTATCTTTCCGGTGTCCGCCGAAAAGATGTATCCGTCGCACGGCGATAATATGTCGCGAACGCATTTGTCTTTTTTGAAGAGGCTTGTATCATTTATATAATCGACGTCTCCGCCCTGAGCCTCAACAAGCTCACGGAATTTATCAAAGGCTCTGCCGCTGTCGAGCGCATTTGTCGCTTCTATAATACACTCGTCTATATCCCTTCGGAATGAGAGTGACAGCATATTTGCGGCGAGATAAACAGATAATTCGCGAAGGCTCTTGTCACCGTTACCGCGTAAAACGTCGACTGCCTCGATAACCTCAAGCGCATTTCCGACATTTCTGCCGAGCGGCTCGTCCATATTTGTTATAACGGCTATGATGTTTCTGCCGCAGCTTTTGCCTATGCCTACCATTGTTTTTGCGAGAGCCGCGGCGTCATTTTCGTTTTTCATAAATGCGCCGCTTCCGCATTTCACATCGAGAACTATATTTTTGTCGCCTGCCGCAAGCTTTTTGCTCATAATGCTCGCAGAGATAAGAGCCCTGTCATCCACGGTGGCTGTTACATCTCTAAGTGCGTAAAGCTTTTTGTCGGCAGGTGCGAGATTTCCGGTCTGACCTATCAGAGAAATTCCGATTTTGTTTACCTGTTTAAAAAAGCTGTCGCTTGCCATTGCTGTGTTGTAGCCGGGAATAGACTCCAGCTTATCAACCGTACCGCCCGTGTGGCCGAGACCTCTGCCGCTCATTTTGGCAACCTTCAGACCGCAACTTGCGGCAATGGGAGCGACTATAAGTGAGGTTTTATCACCGACGCCGCCGGTTGAGTGCTTATCGCAGGACACGCCGTCTATTTTGCTCATATCGTTCATATCGCCCGACTGCGCCATACATAAGGTGAGATTTGATATTTCGCTGTCACTCATACCTTTAAGGCATATGGCCATAAGCAGCGCCGAAGCTTGATAGTCCGGTACCGAGCCGTCCGTAAATCCGTCGACAAAGAACTTGATTTCGTCAAAGGACAGCTCTTTCCCGTGCTTCTTGTTATCGATGATGTCATACATTCTCATTTCGCCACGACCTTTCTTTTAATTTAATTGCTTATAAACCTTGCGGCAATGCAGAAAAGCAAAAGCAGGGAAAAATAAAAACTGCCGAAAAGGATTAGGCCCTGCTCCGACAGCTTTATGTGTGAAATATTAGAATCCGCGTGAGCTTCCTCCGCCGGAGAAGCCGCCGCCTCCGCCCGAAAATCCTCCCGAGGACGAGCCTCCCGAGAACCCTCCGGATGAATGCCCGCCGAAGCCGCCTCCGTAAAATCCGCCGCCGTGATAATCGCCGCCGTGATGATCGCCGCCGCCGTGATAAATTGCTTTGCGAATTATGCGGCCGGGTAAAATCAAGGTAATCAGTACCAGAACCGTTATTATAATTATAACGGCGAGGTCGATTTTTTCGTCCCCGAAACCTGATGAGGAGTAATCGCCGATGTCCGTGTCGTCAATGCTCGTATAGCCCTCTACTCCGTATTCGGAATAAACCTCCTCGACGAGCTTTTTGTAGCACTCGCGAAGACCTGTGGAATAGTCGCTGTTTTTGAGGTACGGAACTGCATAGGAATCGAGAATTCGTCCAGATTTACCGTCGGTGAGAGAGCCCTCAAGACCCTTTCCGACTTCAATCCGCACCTGTCTGTCGCCCGTGGACAACAGCAGCAATACGCCGGAATCATCGTCCTTATCGCCTATGCCCCATTCACGCGCCAGTCCTATCGAATAGCTTTCAATATCTCTGCCGCCGAGGCTTTGAACCGTGACAACTACTACCTGCGCCTTTGTCTTTTTGTACAGCTCCTCGCCGAGAGCTTGAATGGTGCTTTTGTCCTCATCGGTGAGACACGAGGCAAAATCGTTGACGAAAAAGTCGCTTGTGGGAGACGGGTAATCGTCTTGAGATTGTGTGGTCATTTTGTTGTCATCGGTAAAGCTTGGGCCGAAAAAACTGCTTGCCGGCAACGGATGCTCGCTTATTGCAGCTGCCGGCAGAGCCGTCAGCAAAACAATCAAAAGTGAAACAAGCAGTGCGCCTGCACCTATCGTCTTTTTCATGGCTTATTTACCGAAATCCACAGAGGGAACAGTTGCAGCTTCGGCTGTGGCGGTGAAATAATCCGCCTTTTCAAAATGGAAGAGTCCCGCAATTATCGATGCGGGGAACGATTGAATTTTTGTATTGTATTCCTTTGCGGCATCGTTATAGTCCTGACGCGCAACGGAAATACGGTTTTCGGTGCCTGCAAGCTCATCCTGAAGATTTATAAAATTCTCATTTGCCTTGAGATCGGGATAGCTTTCGGCTATCGCCAAAAGTCGTGATACGGCACTGTCAAGCTGACTCTGAGCACTGTTCAGCTCATCAACCGTCTTGGCACCCGAAAGTGCCGTGCGAGCGTCCGCAACTGCCGTAAAAACGTCCTCCTCATGAGAAGCGTAGCCCTTTACGGTGTTTACAAGGTTTGGTATAAGGTCCGCGCGGCGCTGAAGCTGTGTTTCAACCACGGACTGCGCGCTCGTCACGTTTTCACGCAGCTTTACGAGATTGTTGTAGCTGCCGACAATGCTGCCGATAAGTGCAATGACTATAACGGCAACAATGATTCCTACTGTAAGACTCTTTTTGTTTTTCATGGTGTTACCTCCTTTTTCGGGGGAGAAATATCAGTCGTCAAAACCGTTCGGATTGTTTTTTTGCCAACGCCATGAATCCTCGCACATTTCCTCGAGGTCGCGTTTTGCCTCCCAACCGAGCTCTTTTTTAGCCTTTGACGGGTCTGAGTAGCAGGTAGCTATATCACCGTCACGGCGAGGAGCGATTTTATAATTGATTTTAACGCCTGTGGCTTTTTCAAATGCTTTAACTATATCTAAAACGCTGTAACCCTTGCCTGTGCCGAGATTATAAATTCTTACGCCGCCGTTTGAGGATTTCAGCTGCTCTACGGCTTTTACGTGACCGAGAGCCAGGTCAACCACGTGGATGTAATCGCGAACACCCGTTCCGTCGCGGGTGGGGTAGTCGTTGCCGTAAATCGAGAGGCAGTCAAGCTTGCCTATTGCAACCTGTGTTATATACGGCATAAGATTGTTCGGGATTCCGTTGGGGTTTTCACCTATGAGGCCGCTCTTGTGAGCACCTATCGGGTTAAAGTAGCGAAGCAGCGTAACATCCCAGCTGTTGTCTGCTTTATAGAGATCCTCGAGGATTATCTCTATCATATACTTTGTGGTACCGTATGGATTGGTTGTACCGCCGGTTTTCATATCCTCCGTGAGCGGCGAAACATTGTTCATACCGTAGACGGTAGCGGAGGAGGAAAATACAATCTTTTTGCAGCCGTTGTCTCTCATAACCTCGCAGAGCGCAAGAGTTCCGCCGATGTTGTTATCGTAGTACTCAAGCGGCTTGTGGCAGGATTCGCCTACCGCCTTGAGGCCTGCAAAATGTATGACGGCGTCTATTTTATTTTCCTTAAATACGGAGTCAAGCTTCTTTTTGTCGCGAACGTCGCACTCATAAAACTTAACCTTTTTTCCGACTATTTCCTCAACGCGCTCGAGTGCCTTGGGGCTTGCGTTGTAGTAGTTATCAACCACTATCGGTTCATATCCTGCGTTAATAAGCTCTATGCAGGTATGGGTGCCTATAAATCCGGCACCGCCGGTTACTAATATTGCCATTTAAAATGTCCCCCTTGATAATATATACAAAATATGACGGATTAAAAAGTGTTATGAAAGATTTGTTCCGGGATAGTATTTTGCGAGTATCTGCGCGTAGGTCGAGCCGTCGGCCGCCATTTTGTTTGCACCGGAAAGGCTCATACCGACACCGAAACCGTTGCCGTATGAGGTTATCTTAAAGGTGTCGCCGGAAGAGGTGTAGGATACTGCAAAGCAGTATGACGGAATCTTGTTTTCGAGAAGTTCACAGGCGAATTTATATCCGCTTATTTCCTTACCGCCTACGTTTACGGTTTCGACGTATCCTACTCCCGTGCTTATGGCGCCGTCGTGCTTTGTAACTTTTACCCAGTCCTTGGCGGAGCCGGAGAGATTTATCGAGCTGTCAAATTTATTTGCAAGCTCCTTTAATTCACCGGATGTCAGAGTAATCTCCGTTTTGTAGCCGTCTGCGTTTTTATCGGATGCGCTGTCTACCGTTTTAAGGTAGGGGAAGGAATTACCGAAAACAACGTCTGCCGAGGTGGTTTTACCTGCCGACAGCTTAAATGTGGGAGTGAATGCCGGTTGACCGTTATATACGACATATTCGCCGAATACCTCCGAAACGGCATTCAGTATGTTGTCGCTCACCGTTTCTGCGGCATTAAGACCGCTCACGTTAAAGTTTGTGTTGCGGTATTTCAAATATGTATAAACGGCAACTGCATCGGCTTTTATGGCTTCGGAATTGTAGCTGTCGTCCACATCCGCGGCCACAATTTTTGCGAGTGCCTTTTTTGCCTCCGTTTTTACGCCGTTGAGCACAATGTATTCGGGCACTACGTTTGCGTTTGCCGCATTGTCACCCTGAGAAGCGGCGTTTGCGGTGTCCTCGGCCGCTCTCGCAAGGTCGTCCTTGTCAATTCCGTTAACCGCTTCATTGCGCATAAAAACAGAGAGCGGAACTGTATCCTTTGATATTTCCGGGGGAACGGTCGTTTCCTCGGAAGTCGTTTCGGGCGCAGTGTTTGCGAGTGCCTCGGCGGCTTTTTTGTCTCTTTGATATTTCACAAGGAAAAATGTGCCTGCCGCAACGGCAAGAGCGAGAATTATTACAAGTATTGAAACAAGGACTTTTTTCCCTTTGCCGGGAGTTTTTTCGGCTTTGGGCTCTGCTGCGGCTTCGCCGGAAATCTCTATGCCGACGGAGCTTTCCCCGGAGGCCTTTTCGCCGATAAGCTCTATAAGCTCCTCTGCGGCGTCTCTTATGAAGCTTTCATCCTTTTCATCGGGCTCGCGGTAGAGCTTTCTGACTATTGCGGAGCTCTCGCCTGCGACGGCAATGCATATGTACGAACAGCCGTCCGTATTGCAAATATCCGAAATGCACGCGCCGAAATCCGCAGAGGCAAGCTCCTTTGCCGATTTTGCCATCTGTGCGGTGTAATCGGTGACATTGAAGTCGCCCTTGTCCTCGACATGCGGTGTAAATGTGAAGAACTCGAAAAAGTCGGGTGAAACAGAGCCGAAGGATTTTACATATTCGGAATTTTGATTGCCGTTCACCGCAACACGGCTACCGCTCTCGCGAAGAATATTTACGGTTTTGGAAGTGACTTCCCCTACACTCTCGGGAAGCGCGGGAGGCGTCTGCGCGGCTTTTTCGGGAGCCGGCGCCTCTTGCCTTTTTGGCGGAACAGACGGCTTTACCGTTGCGTTTTTCGGGGCGTAAGCCTCTTCGCGGACAGCTATGGTCTCGCCGCTCGTGAGATACGGAATAACGCCGTTGCGAAGCACCGTGTCAAGGCGTACATCGTCAAGAGGCAGATACATTATCTGTTGATGTCCCTTAGAAATGACAAAGCCGGAATTTACTCCGTCGCGGGTTAAAAACGGGACGGCACCCTTCGGCATCTGCGATTGAAGCAGCTTTTGCGACTCGGGAATTTCCGCGGCGCGTCCGAGTGCTTTTTTGACCGTCGGATTTTCCTCAATGTCAAGAGAGAGTGCCTTTGTAAGTAGCGTCTTTGTTCTGACATATATCTTCGGGTCAACGGCAATAACTATAAGCTCGGAGTCCGCGAGAGCTTTGCCGAGCGACGGGAACATCTCCTTGAGAGAAGAAAATCTCTTGAAGGACACGTCATCGTCGGTAAAGGCGTTAAGACTGCCGGAAATTTTGATTTGAAGCTTAGTAGCCGGAATGTCGTCACTCGAAATAAGTGAAAACAATTTCAAATTCATATCCTTGTCCATCCTTGTTTATAAATGTGTATTAAAAACCGATTATTCGGCGGGCTGCCATTTTTCCGCCGAAGCAAAGGGGTTCTTTTGACCTTTTTTATCATACCATACCTGCGGATAGCGCGGATTTTCGTTGACCGTGACGAGCGAAGTGTCTACATTTTCGCTTTCGCCGTCGCGCAGAAGTCTGCCGACAACCACAAGTCTTGCGTTTGAAAATTCGTAGCTGCAGGTGGATAGTGTAATAAGCTTATCCGTATAGTCTACGCTGACGCCTGTCGAATAAAGCTTTCTCTCGTCTATTGCCGCTATAAATGCGTCAAAGTTTTCCTTTGTCGGGAATTTGGGCGTGTTGTAGTAAAAGAGGTAGCCGTTATCCTGCTCGGGCGCGCTGCCTGCTATAAAGGCGGCATAGATTTTAAATTTATAGGTCTTAAACAGAGTGTCGTATTCTATAATCGGCGACTCCTTAAAGCCGTCGGGCTTCTTGTATTTGTCAAGCTCGGCAAATACAAGGCCGTCGCTCATGTGATGACCGTAAATTACAGTGTTCTGGCTGAGATATTTCGGGTCACAGCGGAAATCGAGGAACGGGCAGCCGTAACGGCTGTAATTGCCGTAGAAATCCTGCTTGAGGTACTCGTCGTTATCCTCGGCCTGCACAACCTGGACGTCGATTGCCGTATTCGGAACGCGAATCCAACCGACAAGGTCGTTGTTTATGGCATAGAGATAAGCGTATTTCGGCATCATACCCTGAGGCAGAGTGACGTTTGGATATTTGGCAAAAAATTCCGCCCACGCATCTTCGTCGGTAAGGTTTGAATCGGCGTCGATAACCTGGCCTTTAATGTTAGCGTTTTGCTTGTTGGCGCTGTTTTTCTGACCCATCAGCACGCCGAACCAAACAGCGCAGCCGATAAGCGTGAAAACAGAGATGTCCATTATTACCTTTCTGATTATCTCGGAAACCTTGTCATGCTTATTCGGGAAGAACGCCGCAAGACCGCTCTTGAACATCTCACCGAAGGTCTTGACGGGTTTCTCATCTTCTTCCGGTTTTTCTTCCTTCTGCTCTTCCTCGGGCTTTTCTTCCGGCTTTTCTTCCGGCTTTTTATCCTTGGAGGGGCGAACTATTGCGATGTTTTCTGCGGGAGCTTTTTCCTCCTCGCGAGGCTTCTGATATTGATTTGTAATATCGATGAAGTGGTTATCGTCGCCGGAATATTTGTTTCTTCTCGACGTCTGCTCGGTTTCATTTTGAGAGTTGTCGTTTATGGCAGACAAAATATCATTGTAGATTCTGTCGGTGTTTTTATCGATAACCTCGTTTTTCTTTTCGCTTTCGTCTTTTGACTTCGCATTTAAGTTTTGCGGCTCCGCTTTTTCGGTGCGAGACTGCTCTGTTTCGGCCGGCTGAGCGTTATTTGGCTCAGGCTGTGACTTATCATTCGACTCGTCACCGAGGGCAGAGAGTAAATCGTTTATCTCGCTGTCGGGTTTTTCGTCCTTTGCGGTTTCGTGGTTTACCTTATTTTTAAGCTCTTCAAATGATAAAAGCTCGTTGTCGTTGTTTTTCTTGTCCTTGCTTTTGCTCATTTAAGCTCTCACTCCTTTCGGATACCATCTTTCGGCGTTTTTATATGGATTTGCTTTTTTATATTTGTCATACCATATCTGCGGATAGCGCGGATTTTCGTTTACCGTCGCAAGCGAGGTGTCAACCTCTTCGCTTTCACCGTCTCGTATGAGCCTTGCAACCAGTACGCAACGGGCGTTTGTCTCGCCGCGGCGCGTTGAAATATCCATATCGCGCGTGCAGGTCGAGAGGGTGAGTATTTTGTCGTCGGTATTTACGTCTATTCCCGTCGAATAGAGCGAGCGTGAAGCAATCTCGTCAAAGTACTCCGCGTAGTTTTCGCCGCTCATAAACGGGTATATGTAATTGAAAACATAGCCGTTGTCGTCCTTTTCGTCCGCGTTTGTCAAAAAGACGGCTATGACTTTCCATTTGTAATCGTGATAGATAGTGTTAAACTCAATTACGGGATTTTCTTTCCAAAATTCGATGTCCTTGTATTTTTCAACGTCCGAGAACATGGTGGAATCGAGGTAATTGTGACCGTAAATAATGGTGTTTGTGTCAAATTCGCCGTCGGTTATCGTGTTGCGGTAATCGACAAACGGAGTTCCGCGGCGCTCGTAGCTGCCGTAGAAGCTGCGCCTTAAATAGTAATTGTTGTCGGAGCCGTGCACAACGGGATGATTTACAGTTGTACCGGGAATTTTTATCCAGCCGACAAGATCGGGATTTACGGAATACGCCTTTTTGTATTTTTCCTGAATGCCGTCCGGGAAAACCGTGTCTCCGTAATCGTACTCGGGCACGTCAAACTGCGGATTTGCAAGGCTTGCTATTTCCGCCGCCTCTTTTTTGCTCTTTATTATATCAACACCGTATTTCACACAGAAGGTTCCGGAGACTATCAAAACAATAATTGATATAAAGAGTATAAATTTGCTGCCCTTGCCCATCGGCTTCTTTTTTTGTTTCTTTTTGCCGCCTTTTTTCTGCGGAACGGTGTTTTCGGTGATGACATTATCGTCGTTCATCGTATTGCCTCCATAATCATTTCGAGAGCGGTATCCGCGCTGATGTTGCGGTTTTGCTCCCTGACGTCGCCGGTAAAATTGTTTAGAAGCTTTTTAACTATTGTGCTTTTACCGTCGGAAACGGCTATATAAACAAGGCCCACGGGCTTATTTGTATCGTCCGAAGACGGTCCCGCTATACCCGTAACGGCAACTGCTATATCGGCCTTTGTAAGAGACAAAACGCCCTTTACCATTTCACGCGCGGTTTCGCGGCTTACGGCGCCGTATTTTTTTAGGGTTTCTGGGGAAACGCCGAGCACATTTTCTTTGAAACGGTTTGAATAACAGACAACGCCGCCCTCGAATACCTCGGAGGAGCCGGATACGTCGGTAATGCGTTTTGAAATGAGTCCGCCGGTACAGCTCTCTGCCGTGGCAAGCTTAAGTTTTTTACTTTTGAGAAGTTCTACCGTCTGCTTTTCAATACTCATAATTTTTTCCTTTAAAATGTGATAAGCTCCTGCTTTACGCCCTCGACCGCACGGCTTATAAGCGCGTCGCTGTCAAGCGATAATTCGGCTTTTTCGATTTCTTCGGGCTTCGGGTGAAGACGCGGATGCTTCGGTGTAAATACCGTACAGCAATCCTCAAACGGTCTTATCGAAATATCAAATGTGTCTATCTTTCTTGAAATAACGACTATTTCGTTCTTATCCATACCTACAAGCGGGCGAAGCACCGGTAAGCGCGAAACGCTGTCGGTAGACATCATCGCCGTAAGAGTTTGGCTTGCCACCTGACCTACGCTCTCTCCCGTGACAATAGCCTCGCAGCCCTCTTTTTCGGCAAGGATATTTGATATGCGCATCATATAACGTCTCATAATGAGGGTGAAAAGCTCCTCGGGACATTTATCGCGTATGTTTTCCTGTATCTCGGTGAACGGCACGGTTATAAGCTTGATTGTGCCGCTGTACTTTGCTACTTTAGCAAGAAGGTCGTGAACCTTCATTTCGGACATGGGCGATGTGAACGGGGGAGAGGCGAAATGTACGGCGTTTAAAACAACTCCGCGTTTTGCCATCATCCAGCCTGCAACGGGGCTGTCGATTCCTCCCGAGATAAGAAGTGCCGCTTTGCCGCCCGTGCCGACGGGCATACCGCCTGCGCCCTTTTTCTGGTCGCCGTGAATGTAAGCCGCGTTTTCGCGGATTTCTATTACTATGGTTAAATCGGGATTTTTAACATCGACTCTGATGTGCGGAAAAGCGTTTAAAACCGCCTCGCCGACATCACAGCATATTTCCGGTGATTTTAAGGGGAAGGTCTTGTCTGCGCGTTTTGCCTCCACCTTAAAGGTTGAAGCGTTTTTAAGAACCTCGCTTAAATACACGGGAGTCGTTTTGAGGATTACATCCATATCCTTTTCGACTGCGGCGGCGCGCTCATAGCCTGCAATGCCGAATATGCGTGAAATTTGATCCTCTGCCTCTTCCATATCAAAGCTTTCGTCAAAAGGCTCTACGGTTATTGTTGACTGTGAGCGGATTACCTTGAATTTTCCGAGCGACTGAAGACGCCTTTTGATATTTTTTGCGAGCGTTGACTCAAATGACGAGCGGTTAAGGCCCTTAAGCGCAAGCTCTCCGTTTTTTATAAGTATTATTTCTTTCATATTGCTGTTTCTTTATCCTTTGTGTTTTCTGAGTTTTTCGACAGCGATTTTTATGACATCGGCACAGCGGTCAATTTCATCAATCGAGGTGTCGTTTGAAAGGCTTATCCGTATGGCGGAATCTATTCTGTCGGGCGGAAGCCCCATGCTTTGCAGCACATTGCTCCTGTGCCCCTTGGAGCAAGCTGAGCCTGCCGAAATGTATACGCCGTTCATCGAAAAGAAGTTTACCGATACCTGAGACGGTATTTCGTCTATGGAAATATTGATAATGTACGGCAGGGCGTTTTCGGGGGAATTTATATGTACTCCGGGAATTTCTTTTATCCGCTCTCTCAGACGGAGATTGAGCTTTGCCGTATACTTAAGATTTTTTTCGACGCTTCCGCAGTTTTCAACAGCGGCGGCAAAGCCTGCTATCGCCGGCATACCCTGAGTTCCCGAGCACATATTGTTCTCCTGACCGCCGCCGAGAATATACGGGTTTATGCGCACGTTTTTATTTATATAAAGCGCTCCCACGCCCTTGGGACCGTGAACCTTGTGTGCGCTGACGCTCATAAGGTCTATTCCGCAGCTTTTGGGACAGAGCGGAATTTTCATATAGCCCTGCACATCGTCAACGTGCAGAAGAGCGGGAGAATTTTTGCTCTTTATGATTTTTTTGAGATTTTCTGTGGGCATCACAGAGCCGACTTCGTTGTTGACGGCCATTACAGATACCAAAATCGTATTTTCGTCTATGGCGTTTTCGAAGTCCTTTAAGCTTATATTGCCGTCGCTTTGCGGCTGTACTCTCACTACCTCAAAGCCGCTTTCCTCGAGGCGTTCCATACATTTTTCAACGCTCGGATGCTCTAAAGCCGTAGTGACTATTTTCTTGCCGAGTCGCTTTTTTGCGCCGACTGCACCGAATATCGCGGTGTTGTTTGACACGGTGCCGCAGGGGGTGAAATATATTTCGTCGGGGCTCGCTTTTAAGCTTGCGGCAATCGTACCGCGGCTTTTTTCGAGAAGCATATATGCGTCAACGCCTTTTTTATGAAGCGAAGACGGATTTCCGTAAAGCTCGGTCAGTGCGGAAATTTCTGCGTCCACAGCGGCCTTACAGGGCTTTGTGGTTGCGCTGTTGTCAAGATAACATTCCATTTTGACCGCTCCTTTAATTCAAACTTAATCAGTATATTATTATACACTATAAGGTGCGGTTTGGCAAATAAATAAGCGGCTTTTTTCAAGTATATTTATGTTTTTTTTGCGAAAAATATCGCAGAGGTGAAAATTATGGAAAAGAAGATGAAAAGACGCTCCTATGTGCGCGTTGTATCCTTTGCCGCAGCACTTGCGGCGGTGCTTGTCACAGCATCGATATGCGGCAATGTGCGCGCGTCAAAATACAAAAGACAGATTACTTTGTCGCAGCAGCGAGCTCTTACAGAGCTTGACGGAAGACTGCGTGAAATAGGTACAAGCCTCAAAAAAGGGGTGTATTCAAGCACTCCGCCGATGCTGAGCGGTATGGCGTCGGAGCTGTCAAGAGAGACTCTTGCGGCAAAAAGCTCGCTTTCCGTGCTTCCGCTTGAAAATACAAATCTCGAAAACACATATAAATTTTTATCGCAGGTCGGCGATTTCACCGAGACCTTAAACCGCAAGGTTGCCTCAGGCGAAAGCATCTCCGACGAGGAACGTGAAAATCTCCGCTCCCTTATCACGTTTTGCGATGCGCTGTCGGGAGAGGTTTCAAATATACGCGCCGATATGTTCGACGGAAGCTTCAGCTTTTCACAAAAAAGCGGCGAGCTTGCCTTAACGGGTGAAAAGACGGAATATCTTGCAGGCGATATGGAGGACGCACAGCAGTCGCTGAGCGATTATCCCACGCTTATTTATGACGGCCCGTTTTCCGACCATATTATGTCGGCTCAGCCGAAAATGACGAGCGGAGCAAAAGAAATATCAAAGGAAAACGCCCTTGATGCGGCAGCTGCCTTTCTCGGCTGCGACAAAAAGGAAATATCGTTTTTAAGCGAAGAGTCGGGAAACGTGCCTGCATATTGTTTTTCTCATAATAATAAGACGGTTGCCGTAACCAAAAACGGCGGATATGTTATATATATGCTCGATTCGTCCTTTGCAGGCGAAGCGAAGCTGAAGACAGCCGATGCGCTGAAAAAGGCTTCCGAATTTTTATCGTCTCACGGCTATGCCGATATGAAGGAGAGCTATTACAGCACGTCGGACGGGGTCTGCACCGTAAATTATGCCTACAAAAAGGACGGTGTTATTTATTATCCCGATCTCATAAAGGTAGGCGTAAATCTCGAAACTGGTGATATTGCGTCATTTGACGCCAAGGGCTATATTATGAATCATACCGAGCGCAATTTAAGCTCCGATATTTTGCCACAGGCGGAGGCTCAAAAATCCGTCAGCGGACTTTTAACGGTGCTTGATTCAAAAAGAGCCGTAATTCCGACAAAGAGCAAGGGCGAAAAAGATTGCTGGGAATTTCATTGCACCGATAAGGACGGTAATGAGGTGCTCGTCTATATTGATACAAAAACGGGCTATGAGGACGATATACTTCTGCTTTTGTATTCCGACGGCGGAATCCTGACAAAATAATAAAAAGAAAAAATACGGAAATAATAATTTTGTCCGAAATGAGACAAAAGAAAGATTGTGGTGATAGATATGAAAAAGGCTGTTGCAGCTGTTTTGCTCGCCGTGCTTCTTGTTTGCGCCGTGTTCTCTTCCTGCGGTAAAAAGGAGGACGGAGCCGTTACCGGAAACGGAAATACTACTCGCTCCGCCGCGCAAAATGCGGTTACAAACGCAGGCGACGCCGTAGGTGACGCAGTCACCGGCGCCGGAGATGTTGTCGGTGATGTTGTTACCGGAGCCGCCGATATAGCAGGCGACGTTATCACGGGTGCGGGCGACATAGTAAACGACGCGGCGACAGGTGCGGGCGAAGCCGCAAGCAAGGCTGTGTCGGACGCGGCAAGATAAAATTGACGAAGCCACGGTTAGCGCTAACCGTGGCTTCACTTTTTTATTTAAACCGGAGCGCTTGTGCTGCGGCAGCTTATCAGTTGCCGTAACCGTATGCGCTGAACGGATTGTACGAGTTGCTGCGTGTTGTGGACTCCGTCTTTACGGAAGAGGAATCGCCCTTATCCTCAACGAGGGTTGCCTTTACTTCAAATTCATTGATGTTGTAATTGCTGTCTATTCTGCAAATCGTAAGCGTAAGCGTATCGCCCACGGCAGATTTATCGATAAGGTCCGGAAGATCGTCTGCGCTGTCAAGGTCCATGCCGTTGACCTTGGTAATTAAGTCGCCCTGCTTTACGTCCTGAGACGCAAGGCTTGAATCGGACTGAACACTCTGAACTATCAAGGACCCTGCCGGGAGCTCCTTAAGGCTTACGATCATACTGTACATCTGACTTGAAGACGCCGGCGAATAGGTTATTCCGAGCTTAGGTCTGTTAGTAACATAGCCGTTTGCAACTATTTCGTCGTAAACTTCCTTTGCTGTAACGCTCGGTACGGAGAATGCCATTCCCTCGTAATCGGTGCTTGCTATTTTAGATGAGTTTATGCCTATTACCTGACCGTATTCATTGACGAGCGCGCCGCCGGAGTTGCCGGGGTTTATGGCTGCCGTGTGCTGAATACAAATCATCTCATAGCCTATCTGGCTGTTTACGGGGCGAGAAATTGCGGATACAATACCGTTTGTGAACGAGCCTGCAAACGCCGTTCCGCCGGGGTTGCCTATCGCGTAAACCGTCTCGCCTACGGAGAGCTTGTCGCTGTCGCCGAATTCCGCGGCTTTAAGACCGGTAGCCTTGATTTTTAAAACTCCGATGTCGGTTTTAGAGTCATATCCCACTACGGTAGCGTCGTACTGTGTTTCGTCGGATAGCTGAACTCTGACGGAGCCGCCGCCCGAAATTACGTGAGCGCAGGTCATAATATATGTGTACTGCTTACTGCTGTCCTCGCCGACTATTACGCCCGAGCCCTGACCCGATGCGGAGGAGGAACGGCTGTCGGAGTATACGAGTATGCCGACGGAGCTGTCCTTTATTTTATCATAAACGCCTGCCGCGGTAAGACTGCCGCTCTTATCGGTAGAGGAAGCGGTGGGAGTTTCGTTTATAGTAACGGTTGAGCTGTCTGCGGAAGCCTTTTCGCTTGTCTGCTTTTTGGCACCGTCCTTATTGCTGAGAGAAACCGCAATGCCCGTAACACCGAGTGCCACACAAACCACAACTGCGATTATGAGGGCTATAACGCCGCCTTTTTTATGCTTTGACGGCTTATTGTCAACCGGTTTTTTCGGCGGTTGGCCTGAATTTCCGTAATAGACATAGCTGTTATTTCCGCTGTATGTCGAGCTCGGACGGTATGCGCCGTTTGAGCCGTAGTAACCGTTGTTTCCGCTTGAATAGCCGTTGTTGCTGCCGTTTGCATTTGAACTGCCGTTATTTGTGTTTCCGCCGCCGTTCGAGTAAGGGTAGCCGTTATTCGGCTGATAGCCGCCGTTATAAGGACTGCCGCTGTTCGCTCTTTGAGCGTCATTGCCGGCTTCGGGAGCACTTTGGAAATTACCCGTGCTTTCCGGGGTGTTTTGCTGCTCGTTTCCCGAAGGGGTGTTGTTATTGAAATCGTCCATAAAAAGATCTCCTTGATTTATCTGATGAAGACAAGAGCTTTTCTCTTATCGTTGTCATAATCATAACCGACGGTTATTACAGAACTGTTAACTCGGTTTAAATAATCTGAATACTTTTACAGCTGCTTAGGCGGAAGATATTTCGGAATAGTAAACCAAAATTCGGTGTATTTGCCCTCTTCACTGTTGCAGCCTATGGAGCCGCCGTGCATTTCGACTATCGTTTTGCATATATAAAGACCGAGTCCCGCACCCTTGACGTCATAGCTGCGCGATTTATCAACCTTGTAGAAGCGCTCGAATATTTTTTCGCGCTCCTCCGAGGAAATACCTGCGCCCGTGTTTACGACCTTTATAAGTGTTGCGTTTTCGTCATCGTCTGCAAATACGCTTATGGTGCCGTTTTCCGTGAATTTGACCGCGTTGTCCACAAGATTGTATATGACCTGATGTATCATATCCTCGTCGGCGGTGACCGTTACGGAATGAAGCCTGTCAAGCCCGGATATTTCAATGTGCTTGCGCTCTATTATCTGCTCGAACGACAGCAGCACGTTGAATATTTCCGCGCTTATGTCAAACGCCTTCGGGTTCAGCTTTAATTCGCCCGCTTCGATTTTGGACATATTCAGCATTGCCGTAACAAGCCTTGACAGACGCTTGGTCTCATCGGAAACAATGCTCAAATAGTGTTTTTGCTGGCTTTCGGGAATGGTGCCGTCAAGGATTCCGTCTATGAAGCCTCCTATGGTTGTCATAGGGGTCTTAAGCTCGTGCGAGACGTTTGCCACAAAGCTTCGCCGCGAGCTTTCAAGAAGCGACAGATCCGATGCCATCTTATTGAATGCGCGCACAAGCTCGGCGAGTTCGTCGTCACCCTTTACCTTGACTCTCGGGCCAAAATCGCCCTCTGCGTAAGCTTTTGTCGCCTCCGACATATCGTGGAGTGGTTTTATAAGAGAAGCGGTGAGAAAATATACCGCGATAAAGCCTACCGAGAAAGCCATAAGACAGGCAAAAATGAACATTTTAAGGATATTCATCGCATAGTTTGTGAAGCCCGCCGTCATAGGCGCCACGGCAAAAACAACTGCTGCGGTTTCTTCGCCGACCTTTACCGGCTCCGCCGCGACAAGCTGCTTTTTCATATAGACGCCGTTTAAGGTGGTCTTTGCAAAATAGTCGCCCTTTTTCGCCTCGTCGATTACCTCCTGAGGTATTGTGTAGCCGCCGTGCAGACTGCATCTGCCGTTGTTTGAGATACTGTAATTCTGTGTTATGACGTCCTTGCACAATATTATGTTGCCCGAGGTATCGGTTATGTAAATATCAGCCGAGATAGCGTCCGAAATCATCGAGAGGTTACTGCATATCATCGCTATCGAGCCGGAGGCATCGGTTTGAATTCTTGATGAGAGAACAGATGAGGTAGTGTTCGCTATGTTTTTTGCGTTAGAGGAGAGAAGCTGTTCTTTTTGACTTGACCAGTAATTCGAGAGGAACACGCCGAGCGTTACTCCCAAAAGCAAAAAGCATATGAGTACCATTGCCACAAATACCGACAGAAATTTAGTGAACAGTGACTGATGACTGAATTTGCGGTAGGTGCGGTGCAATACCGTTTTAAAACGCGCCTTTACGCTCTGCTGCATTCTTATCAGTCCTTAGTTTCAAATTTATAGCCTACGCTCCAAACGGTTTTCAATTCCCATTTGTCGGAAACGCCCTCAAGCTTTTCGCGAAGACGCTTTATGTGAACGTCTACCGTTCTTGAGTCGCCGTAGTAGTCAAACCCCCATACCTCGTCAAGAAGCTGGTCGCGTGTAAATACACGGTTGGGATTTGAGGCGAGATGATATATAAGCTCGAGCTCTTTCGGAGGAGTGTCTACGGATACTCCGTTGACCTTCATCTCGTAATTTGTAAGGTTTATCGAGAGCTTGTCGTAATTTACCTCTTTGACGTCGCTTGTGTCGGAAGCGGGAGCGGTGCGGCGAAGTACGGCTTTTATTCTTGCCACAACCTCTTTTGTGTCAAAGGGCTTTGTAACATAGTCGTCCGCGCCGAGCTCAAGACCCAGAACCTTGTCAAAGGTCTCGCCCTTGGCGGTGAGCATAATTATCGGCTTGTCCGAGAATTTTCTGATTTCACGGCATACCTGCCAGCCGTCAAGCTTCGGTATCATTATGTCGAGCAGCGTGAGGTCGGGATTTTCCTGCTTGAATGCATTTATTGCCGACACACCGTCGTTAACTATTTTTACGACGTAGCCCTCTTTTTCGAGATAGAGCCTTAAAAGCTCGCAGATATTGGTGTCGTCATCGACGACGAGTATTTTTTCGTTTGGCATAAAATACCACCCTTTCGAACCTCTTATAATCAGAAATTATAAAGTACATTTAAAAATAATATGTGAACAAATTCGTAAGAAATTTAAAATAAAAGGGACTATAAAAAACAAATTTCTTTATAGCCCGATTTTATGATTATTTAAGCGACGACAGAAGTCCGCCTTTTTTGATTATATCCTGTATGAACGGCGGAAACGGCTCTGCCCGGTAGCTTTTGCCCGTGGTGTTGTCGGTTATTACGCCACTGTCAAAATCTACCGAAACCTCGTCGCCCTGCTCGATTTCGTCGCCTGCCTCCGGACATTCGAGAATCGGCAGACCTATGTTGAGCGCATTTCTGTAAAAAATTCTTGCGAAGTTTTTGGCGATTACGCAAGAAACACCCGCCGCCTTTATGGCAAGCGGAGCATGCTCTCTTGAGGAGCCACAGCCGAAGTTTACGCCGGCAACTATTATGTCGCCCTCTTTTACGTTATTTACAAATTCCTTGTCTATATCCTCCATACAATGAGCCGCAAGGTCCTTAGGGTCGGAGGAGTTGAGATATCTTGCCGGAATTATGACGTCCGTATCCACATGGTCGCCGTATTTATGAACTTTGCCCTGTATCTTCATATAAATCGTTCCTTTCTTACCTGAGCTGCGAGGGTGAGCATATATAGCCCGTAACGGCACTTGCCGCCGCTACGAAGGGGCTCGCGAGATAAACCTCGCTCTCCGGGTGTCCCATTCGGCCCACAAAGTTGCGGTTTGTGGTGGAAACGGCTCTTTCACCCTTTGCGAGTATGCCCATATGACCGCCGAGACACGGACCGCAGGTCGGGGTTGATACAACCGCGCCCGCTTCTACAAATATTTCGGTAAGGCCCTCTTTAATGCACTGCAGATAAACCTTTTGTGTTGCCGGAATTACTATAACGCGAACGCCGTCCTTTACCTTTCTGCCCTTTAAGACGGAGGCGGCAGCGCGCATATCCTCTATTCTTCCGTTTGTGCAGGAGCCTATAACTACCTGATCTATGTCGATCTTTTCAATTTCGTCAACGGTGTGAGTGTTTTCGGGAAGATGCGGAAAAGCAACCGTGGGTTTCAGATTATTTAAGTCTATCTCTATTGTCTCGTCATACTCGGCGTCCTCGTCTGCCTCGAATATACGAGGCTGTCTGTCGGTCCTGCCGCTTATGTATTTGAGCGTCTTGTCGTCTACCGGGAAAATTCCGTTTTTGGCGCCGCATTCTATTGCCATATTCGCTATGCAGAAGCGGTCGTCCATTGAGAGTGCGCCTACACCGTCACCCGTGAATTCAAGCGAACGGTATCTTGCTCCGTCAACGCCTATTTTACCGATAAGGTGAAGTATTACATCCTTGCCGCTGACAAATTCGGGCAAGGTGCCTTTTAGTACAACCTTAATTGCGGACGGAACCTTAAACCAAGCCTTGCCGGAGATCATACCGGCAGCCATATCGGTTGAGCCCACACCCGTAGAGAACGCGCCGAGTGCGCCGTATGTGCAGGTGTGTGAGTCGGCGCCTATAACGGCATCGCCGGAAATAACGAGACCGCTCTCGGGAAGAAGCGCGTGCTCTATACCCATTTTTCCCACGTCAAAGAAATTTTTGATTCCCTTTTCCTTTGCGAAAAGACGAACCTGTTTGACATTTTCGGCGGATTTAATATCCTTGTTGGGGGTAAAATGGTCCATAACAAGTGCTATTTTGTCCGTTGAAAATACGTCCTTAAAGCCCTTTTTTGCCATCTCGTTTATGGCAACGGGCGAGGTTACGTCGTTGCCGAGCACGAGGTCGAGCTTTGCTTCTATGAGCTGACCTGCCGTAACCGACTGAAGGCCGGCGTGCGCCGCGAGTATTTTTTGGGTCATTGTCATTGACATTCTGTTATTCCTCGATTCCTTTTATGTTTGTATCGCCGCTCTCAAGCGCGGTAAGACCGGAGCGTGAAAGCTCGATTATTCCGTGCTTTGTCATTTTGCCTATGAATTTGTCGATAAGCGACGGCAGACCCGTAAGCTCGGCAGTTATTGTTGTGTGGCCTATATCCTTTACCTTTGCGCCGAAGCCGTTGATTGTTTTAAGCACGGCTGTGCGCTGGCTGTTTGTGGCGTGAACCTTTATAAGCAAGAGCTCGGAGGATACAAGGCGCGATTCATTGAGCTTTACCACCTTTATTACGTCCTCAAGCTTTGAGAGCTGACGCTCAACCTGCAAAAATTTGTGCGGCTCAACGTCTGATACTATTGTTATTCTTGAATATACGGGATTTTCCGTTTCGGCTACGGTAAGGCTTATTACGTTGTAGCCGCGTCTCGCAAAAAGACTTGCGACGCGCAAAAGCACGCCCGTGCGGTTATATACGAGAGCCGAGAGGAATATTCTCTCAAGACTGTTTGCATTATTTTCTTCTGCCATTTTTGTTTTCCTTTCCTTTGTGGCTTATTCGGCTGAAAAACGATACACCGTGTCAGATACGAACGGATGGTTTTCGTCAAACAGATTTTGTATGAAATCGGGGTTGTTTAAAGCGTTCGGGTAGTACTGCGTTTCAAGGCAGAAACCGGAGCGGTGAGTGAGGGGAAACTTACCTTTACCGATTTGCGAGCCGTCCATATAGTTGCCTATGTAAAACTGGACTCCGGGAAGGTCGGTATAGCACGTCATTTTCCTGCCGCTTTCGGGGTCGTAAACCATTGCGAATTCGCGCAGAGCACCCGTGTAATTTTCGAGGCAGAAGTTGTGGTCGTAGCCCCTGCCTATTATAAGCTGCTCGTCGGGAGACGATACGTCTCTGCCTATCTTTTTCGGTATTCTGAAGTCAAACGGTGTGTTTTCAACGCTTCTGATTTCGCCTGTCGGGATGCTGTCTTCGTTCATCGGCGTAAAGTATTTTGCAAAAATCTGCATTTCGTGAGAGAGGATGTTGCCGGAAGCGTATCCGCCGAGGTTAAAGTATGAGTGGTTTGTGACGTTTATCGGAGTCTTGCCGTCGGGTCTGCAGTCATAGTGTATTTTGACCTCGTTTTTGTCGGTAAACGTGAAGGTGACTTCATTTTGAAGGTTTGACGGGAAGCCCTCGTTGCCGTCGGCGCTGAAATATGAAAATTTAACGCTGTCGTCGCCGAGTATTTCATAATTCCAAACGGCGTTTTCGTATTCGTGATTACCGTGAAGGGTGAATTTACCGTCGATGTTTTTTGTTATCCGGTAATTTTTGCCGTCTATGGTAATGCCGTTTCCGGAAATTCGGTTTGCGACTCTTCCGACGGTGCGACCCTGCGAATCCGTACAGCTCAGCTGACCCTCCATGGTGTCAAAGCCGACAAGTACATCGGCAAAGTCTCCGTTTCTGTCGGGAACCGATATTTTATTGAGCGTAGCGCCGTAATTCAGCAGTTCGATTTCAGCTCCGCTTTCGTTTTTTATTGTGAATGAAAAGACTTCTTTTCCGTCGGCGGTTTTGCCGTAGAGAGATTTGGTCATTTTCAAAGCTACCACCCCATTTTTAGCATTTTAATAAGTATAATATCCGTGCGCGCCGTTGTCAAGAAAGACGAAAAAACTTGCAAGAGCGAAAATAATGCTGACCGGAAAACAAAAGTATTTTTATTGACTTTTCGGCGTTTTAAATGTATTCTTAACATATATTATGTATTTGAAGGGAGTGTGCCGATTGGAGCAATTTTTAACTCAGTTTGAATTCCTGTCGCGATATGCTTTGGCTTTTCTTGCGCTTATAATACTTCTCCGGTGCATTTTTTCCCTTTTCAGGCTCAGACCGCGCCGCGAGATTATGGCAACGCTGATAAATCTTGCCGACGACAGCGAAATCGAGATACGAAATTGGGAAACCTCGATAGGCCGTTCGCGCTCGTGCGATATATCGCTCAGAAAGTACGGCACGGTATCGCGTTTTCACGCCGTTCTGGCTCTCAGAAAAGACGGCTGGTATGTCTTTGATACCGAGTCGAAAACCGGAGTTTACGTAAACGGCGAGCAGATAAAAAAATCAGCCAAGATAATCGACGGCGACACCGTCTCGTTCGGAAACGCGGTTATGAAGTTCACCTCAAACGGCTACGGCGTTGAGAGTGAGGAGGCTGAGGACGGTAAAAAGGTTGACTTCACAAACGCCACAAGGCTTGTAAATCTTGCCGACAACAGCGCGTTCTATTTAAACGGCACGTGCCTTATAGGGCGTGACAGAACCTGTAATATATGCCTGCCGATGCAAAGCGTCTCGGGTGAGCACGCCGAGGTCTATCCCGCAAAGGACGGCTGGTATGTTGCGGACCTCAACTCCAAAAACGGCACGCTTTTAAACGGCGAAGAGGTTTTCGGCGCATTCCCGCTGTATGACGGCGACATTATTTCAATAGGCGATTACAGCTTCCTCTTCCGCGAATAAAGCGGAGAAGAGGCCATATTCAAAGAAACGGAGGACGCATCTTTGGCTCAGGAAAATGCTCGTAAAAAGCAAAAAAAGACGAGAACCAAAAAATACAGAAAGCCTGTAAACTGGCTGATTCTGCTTATAATTATGACTGTTTTTCAGCTCGTTTGCGCCGCTCAGATAAATATGAACAGTCCCGACATACCGCTGACTACATTATATATTGTATTCGGTGCATATATAGCTATCGAATGGGCGTATTTTATATTTTTCGGCGGATTTTTACACCGCAAGAGCTTTGAAATAGAGCTTATAGCGTTTTTTCTTACCGGCATAGGTCTTACGCTCACCACAAGCGTGTATCCCGACAAAGCGTTTGTTCAGCTTGCGGCGGTGATTATGGGTATTGCGGTATTTATAGTTATGCTTTGGGTGCTCAGCGATATAGAAAGAGTTGTAAAGCTGCGTATGCCGGTGGCGATAGCTTCCGTTATCGTACTTGTTGCCACAAGGCTTTTGGCGCACAATATAAACGGTGCATACAACTGGATAAGGATAGGCGGCGTTTCAATACAGCCGTCGGAAATAGTGAAGATAGGCTTTGTCTTTGTAGGTGCGGCTACGCTCGAATACCTGCAATCAACGAGAAGCCTTACAAAATATCTTGTGTTTGCGCTTTCCTGTATAGGCTGTCTGTTCCTTATGAAGGACTTCGGTACGGCTCTTATATTTTTCTTTACATTCTTAATAATGGCATTCCTGCGCTCGGGAGATATAAAGACCATATTTCTTGTATGCGCGGCAGCTCTCGGCGGCGGCGGTCTTGTGCTTACGTTTAAGCCGTATGTCGCAAAACGCTTTGAAACATATCGCCATGTTTGGGAGTATGCAAACGACCGCGGCTATCAGCAGGCGAGACTTCTCATATATTCCGTCAGCGGCGGACTTTTCGGACTCGGAATAGGAAACGGCAAGCTGAGAGATGTATACGCAGCCACAGAGGACTTGGCGTTCGGAATGGTATGTGAGGAATTCGGAATTATTATCGCATTTGCTGTGCTTTTGACCTTTGTCGCCCTCGTGGTTTACAGTATACGCTATGCTGTGGCGGCTCGCTCGTCTTTTTACGCTATTGCTGCGTGCGCTGCGTCGGGCCTTCTTCTTTTCCAAGCGGCTCTGCACGTGTTCGGCGTTACCGATCTTCTTCCGTGGACGGGCGTTACGCTGCCGTTTATCAGCCGAGGCGGCTCGAGTATGATGTGCTGCTGGGGACTTGTGGCATTTATAAAGGCCATTGATGTCAAGACGTACAAACGGTACGATAAGGTAGCGGTGGCAAAGTCTTAAATTAAATCTGCCGAAAGGGAGTGTGAAACAATGAAAACCATGTCAAAAAGAGCCTGGGTGCTCTATGTGTTTATAGCAGCATTTTTAGCAGGGCTCATTGTGTTGTTTTACACATTTTACACGAACGCCGATTCGTGGGCTATGAAAAAGGCGAACAGGCACCTGTATTCATCAGGTACGCTGTCGGTTGCGGGCAGCATTAAGGATGAAACCGGAGCGGTGCTTGCGGAAACAAAGGACGGTAAGCGCGTTTATAGCAGCGATAAAACCGTAAGAACCGCAACCATGCACACGGTAGGCGACTCTGAGGGCTATATAGCGACGGGCGTTCAGACATCGTATAAGGATGTCATAACCGGCTATAATTTCGTTGACGGCATATATAACCTGAAAAAATACGGTAAGGGCAACGACGTAAATCTCACAATAAACGCGCAGCTCTGTGCGGCGGCATACAGCGCCCTCGGAAGCAACAAAGGCACGGTCGGCGTTTATAATTACAAAACCGGTCAGCTTTTATGCGTTGTATCAAGCCCGTCTTACGATATTGCAAACAAGCCCGTCTCAAGTATAAATAACGATAAGACAGGTGCTTACGAGGGTGTTTATTTAAACAGGTTTTTCTCCGGCGTTTATACTCCCGGCTCGACATTTAAAATGATAACCTCGATTTGTGCCATTGAAAATTTGCCGGATATAGATTCGCAAAAATTCAAATGCACGGGCGAATACAAGGTCGGCGGCAGCTCGGTTAAGTGCCTCGGGGTTCACGGAACCGTGAATTTCGAAAAGGCTCTCAATGTGTCCTGTAACAGCGCATTTGCGCAGATTGCGATAGAACTCGGACCCGATAAGCTTATGGCCACGGCAAAGGAGCTTGGGCTCGGCAATCAGATGTATGTAGGCAATATAAGACTCGCAAAAAGTTCGTTCAACGTGACCGGTGCGTCGGACCTCGACGTGGGCTGGGCAGGTATAGGTCAGTACACCACTCGCATAAATCCGTGCCAGATGTTAACTATTGCAGGCGCGGTGGCTAACGGCGGCTCATCCGTGCCGCCATATCTTGTCGGCAAAATAACCTCGCAGACCGGAAAAACGATTTATGAAGCAAAGCCCGGCACGGCAACTCAGCTTATTTCCTCGGATACCGCATCAAAGATGAACGATATGCTTCGCTCAAATGTCAAGAATTATTACAGCGACGGTAAGTTCCCCAACCTTAAAATGTGCGGTAAGACCGGAACGGCGGAAGTAAGCTCGGAAACCGGCGGTGCAAAGCCTCACGCCTGGTTTGTCGGATATTCACAGCGCGAGGATCTCCCGCTTGCGATAGTGGTTGTTGTCGAAAACGGCGGCGGAGGCTCATCTGTGGCAATTCCCGTTGCCAATAAGACTATGCAAAAGGCTCTTTCCTTATATGCAAAATAAAAATTTTTCCGCATACGACAGCAAAGCTCGTGTGCGGAATTTTTAAAGGTGATAAAATGAAATTTTACTTTCCGGAAAACTACGGCGCTCTCGGCGACGGAAAAAACGACGATTCACGCGCTTTACAGTCCGCTATTGACGAGGCCGAAAAAAACGGCGGCGGAACGGTTGTGCTTGAGAGCGGAAAAACGTATTATTCAAGCTCGGTCATAATGAAGAAAAACGTTGAGTTGCATTTGCAAAAAGGCTCGGTTTTAAAGGCAACCTCAGACATAAACGGATACTTTCGTCCCTGCGATTTTATAAACGATGAGACAAATACCCTTATAGGCAATCCCGTTACGGGTAAGCCGTCGTTTGCCTTTATATATGCGTATAAGGCGGACAATGCCGCAATAACCGGAGGCGGAAAAATCGACGCAAACGGCCACAGCTTTGTAAAGAGAAAAGACAAATACTATGTCACCGGCGACTTTTATCCGCGTCCCACGGTTATGTATTTTGAGGCTTGCAACCATATTGTGTTTGAGGATTTTACTGTGGTCGATGCACCGTTTTGGACGCTTCATCCGGCAGGCTGTGACGATGTTTTAATATCAAAAATTCACATATTAAACGACCTCGATGTTGCAAATTCGGACGGCATAGATCCCGACCACTGCAACAACGTGCGTATTTGCGACTGCCACGTAGAGTGCGCCGACGACTGCATCTGCCTTAAAACTTCAAAAGGCAATTCCGAATACGGACCGTGCGAAAACATACTGATAACGGGCTGCACGCTGATTTCAACCTCGGCGGCGATAAAAATAGGCACGGAGGGCGTCGGCGATTTCAGAAACATAATAGTTTCAAACTGTGTCATTTCGCGCAGTAACCGCGGCCTTTCAATTCAGATACGCGACGGCGGCAATGTCGAAAATGTCAAATATTCCGACATTATAATAGGTACGCGCCGCTTTTGCCCCGATTGGTGGGGGACTGCCGAGCCGATAGTCATAACCGCGTTTGACCGCGACGAAAACACAAGGGCAGGCCATATCAAAAACATATCTTACCGCAACATAACCTGCGTCGGCGAAAACGGAGTTATGATATGCGGCACGGCGGAAAACAAAATTGAAAACGTAGTTTTCTCGGACGTTGACGTAACTCTCTCAAAAACGTCAAAGTGGGACTGCGGTCTTTACGATATGCGCCCGGGGCTTAATAAAGAGGTTGAAAAGCATAAAAATGCCGGCTTTTATCTTCGCTTTGCCGATAACGTTACGCTTCGCAACACAAGCGTGAAGTGGGGAAATGTCTGCCCCGAATATTCGGCTGCTCTCGAAGAGGAAAGCTGTGTAGGCACCGTACTTGAAAATTTCACGGGTGATAACGCCTGAAGGCTTTGAGAATGCGGCTGCTTGTTCGAGCGTGAAATTCCCTTTTAAACGGCTTCTTGTACGTACGTTTATACGCATTTTACTTAAAAATATTTGACATAGCGCGTATAAAATGGTACAATTCAACAATGGAGTTAAGCTCTCGCCTGCTTCGGCAAGCGAGAATAGAAAGGGAGTATACTGTAATGAAAAAGGCGTTAAATAAAAAAGTGCTTTCCGTACTGATTGCGGCTGTTATTTTACTTGTTACCGCATTTCCCGTGCTTGCGGCGGATCCGTTTAAGCTCACTTCTTCGGCTGAAGCAAAGGATTCGGTTGTCACCGTAAAAATTTACCTTCCGCAAAATACGGAACTCGGGACGCTTTCGTTTACACTTAAATACGATACAAAATTGCTCACGTATGTTTCCGCCGAGTATTCGAGCGGAGACGTCAGTGCCACAAATTCAAGCACGGCAGGCGAGGTTAAAATAAACGCCGTTTGGAAAAACACCGCACCGCTCGGCGGCGAGGTTGCCGCCATAACCTTTAAGGTGAACGACGGAGCGACCGGCAAAACCGACTTCCCGATAAATGTCGATTTCTCAACCGATGCCAATAATCAGCACATTGATTTGTCGGCCGTAAGCACTTCGATTGACTTATCCGAAGCAGCTTTGATGCCGGCGGCAACCGATGAAACCGTCTCATCGGAGGGCAAAACGGTAAAGGCCGGAAAAATTCCTAAGACCTCGGGAAAGTATGCTGCGATAGGTTCGGCGGCTGCCGTTTTGTGCGTTGCCGCGGCGGCTGTTGCGATTACGGTAAAACGCAAGAGAAAATAAAAAACAATGATGAAAGCGGAGCTGTAACAATGTGCTTACAGCTCCTTTTTATGCGATTTGATATGTGTCCGAAAACACACTTAAAATTCCGCTTTTCGTTGACATAATGCACAGTGTAATATATAATATCTATTGTATGTTTAATAAGTTGCCCGTTTAGCATTTTTTATATTCGGGCACGTAATTTTTAAGGAGGAAACTCTAATGGTAAAAGCAATTGTCGGCGCCAACTGGGGCGACGAGGGCAAAGGTAAAATTACGGATATGTTTGCGAGTGAAGCAGATATAGTTGTTCGTTTTCAGGGTGGTGCAAATGCAGGGCACACCATTATAAACGAACACGGCAGATTTGCATTGCATCTTATGCCCAGCGGTATTTGCTACGACAATGTTACCTGTGTCATCGGCAACGGCGTCGCTCTTGATATAAACAAGTTCTGCTCGGAACTTGAGGATGTGAAAAAGGCAGGCGTAAATCCGAAGCTTCTCGTGTCAGACCGTGCTCAGATACTTATGCCGTATCATATTCTTCTCGATACCTATGAAGAGGAGAGACTCGGCAAAAACGCGTTCGGCTCCACAAAGAGCGGTATTGCTCCGTTCTTCAGCGACAAGTACGCAAAAATAGGCATCCAGTGCAACGAGCTGTTTGACGACGAAATGTTAAAGGCAAAGCTTCACAATATAGTGACTCTCAAAAATCTCATTCTTGAGCACGTTTATCATAAGCCGCTTCTCGATGAAGATGAGCTTTACAACACCTGTATGGAATATAAGAAAAAGATAGCTCCGTACATCTGCGATACGCACGCATTTATACGTGACGCCTTAAAGCAGGGCAAAAACATCCTCCTCGAGGGTCAGCTCGGCACGCTTAAGGATCCCGATTTCGGTATATATCCCATGGTTACATCGTCCTCAACCTTGGCGGGCTACGGTGCTGTCGGAGCCGGAATTCCTCCGTATCTCATAAGCGAAGTAGTAGCCGTTACCAAGGCGTATTCTTCTGCGGTAGGTGCAGGTGAATTTGTTTCGGAGATTCTTGACGAGGACGAGGCTCAGGAGCTCAGAATTCACGGCGGCGATAAAGGCGAATTCGGCGCTACCACCGGTAGACCGAGAAGAATCGGTTGGTTTGACTGCGTTGCGACACGTTACGGCGTTGAGTGCCAGGGTGCCACAAAGATTGCCATGACCGCTCTTGACTGTCTTTCGTATCTTGACGAAATCAAGGTTTGCACAGCTTATAAAATAGGTGATGACATCACAAAGGATTTCCCGAACACCTCGCTTCTTAAAAAGGCAAAGCCGGTATTTACCACATTAAAGGGCTGGCATTGCAATATAAAGGGCATTCGCAATTTCTCGGAGCTTCCGCGTGAGGCACAGGAATACGTTGAATTCATCGAAAAGGAACTCGGCCACAAGATAAATATGGTATCTAACGGACCTGAGAGAGAAGCTATAATTTACAGATAATTAAGAGGATATTATGGAGAAAATACTTGTACTCGATTTCGGCGGTCAGTATAATCAGCTGATTGCGCGGCGTGTACGCGACAACAATGTCTATGCGGAAATACTGCCGTATACCGCACCGCTCAGCGAAATCAAAGAGGGCAATTACAAAGGTATTATTTTTACCGGCGGACCTAACTCCGTGTTTGATATGAGTTCGCCGCACTACACAAAAGAGATTTTGGAGCTCGGAATACCCGTACTCGGCATATGCTACGGCTGTCAGCTTATTTCGTGGATGGTCGGCGGCAATGTTGAGACCGCGGAACAGTCCGAATACGGCAAAATCGACCTTACGGTTACAAAAAAACAGTCTGAAATTTTTGCCGACGTCGATGAAACGAGCGTAGTTTGGATGAGCCATACGGACAGAGTTAAAGTGATGCCGTCAGGTTTTGAAATAACCGCAAAAACGGAAGCCTGCCCGATAGCAGCTTATGAAAACGAAGAAAAGAAAATATACGGCGTGCAGTTCCACCCCGAGGTAACTCACACGCAGTTCGGATTTAAAATTCTTCACAATTTTCTGTATAATGTTTGCGGCTGTCACGGCGACTGGAAGATGGACAGCTTTATTGACGATACCGTAAAGAGCCTTCGCGAAAAAATCGGAGACAAAAAGGTTATTCTCGGCCTTTCGGGCGGTGTCGATTCCTCGGTCGCGGCGGGACTTCTCTCTCGCGCCGTCGGCAAACAGCTCACCTGCGTTTTTGTTGACCAAGGACTTATGCGTAAGAACGAGGGCGATTTCGTCGAAAAGACATTCACTTCGCTGTTCGATATGAATTTCGTGCGCGTAAACTGTCAGGACCATTTTATAAATGCTCTTAAAGGAGTATCCGACCCGGAGCAGAAGAGAAAAATCATAGGCACGGAATTTTACAAGGTGTTCTGGGATGAGATAAGAAAACAGGCCGAGAAGGGATTTTTTGCACAGGGCACCATATACCCCGACTGCATAGAGTCCGGCAAGGGCGATGCCGATAAAATCAAGACGCATCACAATAAGGTCAAAATGCCCGACGACGTTGAATTCATCGACGTTATTGAGCCTCTTTCAAGCCTGTTTAAGGATGAGGTCAGAGCTGTAGGCGAAAAGCTCGGAATTCCACACGAGCTTGTCTGGCGTCAGCCGTTCCCGGGACCCGGTCTCGGTGTCAGAATTATCGGCGAGATAACAAAGGAAAAGATTGAAGTTCTCCAAAATGCCGATTGGGTGCTGCGCGATGAAATGGCGAAGAACGGTTATGAAAAAAACCTCGCACAGTTCTTCTGTGTGCTTCCGGGAGTCAATACGGTAGGCGTTATGGGAGATCACCGCACATACGATAACCTTGTGGCAATCCGCGCCGTAACAACCGATGACTTTATGACAGCCGATTGGGCGAAGATACCGTACGATATTCTCGCCAAGGTTTCAAATCGTATCACAAACGAGGTAAAACACGTAAACCGCGTAGTTTACGATATAACCTCCAAACCCCCCGGCACCGTCGAGTGGGAGTAAATCGAAGAAGTCTGAAACTCTAGTAATATCAAGGGTTTCAGGGTTTTTAAAGAGCCCGTTGATAAGATTTTGATAAGATTCTGCTCGGTCCCCTTTATTGTGTGTACCGAGTGGTTTGTGAGTAAAAAGTAATATCTTGTGGCTCACAAAAATACCATATTAACATTACACCCCGTACTGACGGATTGAAGTCAGTACGGGGTTTTGTCGTTGGCAGGGTTATTGCAGCTTACACTTGAACTAAAAAGCTTGAAACATCGATACGATATTTTGGGTGCAGAAAATGAATAATATTTGTAATAGTGCGACAGAAATTGTAAATGCGGATTTAATCTATGCATAAAATCACGCCGAGTACGACTTCGAAAGCGAGCCGCACTCGGCGTTTATTATTAAAATGGTAACTCATCGTCATCTGTAGTATCAATATCTTCCGTTATCCCTAATACATTTTTTGCACGGAATAAAAGATGATCATATGTAAGAATTGATATTTGATTGTATGCAGCATTGAGTATTCTGTAAGCTTCTCGCTGTTCGTCATTCCAATCATTAGAACGTCCAAAAATCAAAATACAGCGTGGTTTTATTACTTTGCTCTTTGTCTTTTCGATGAATTTAACACTATTTGCTTCACGCTCAATAGCATAAATATAGTTGAGGCATTGAGTTATAGCTTTAACTAAATCAGTAGAAGGAACATAATTATTATGGTCTTTTGTTGCAGACCAAAACTGCAAACCATTTGGTTTTTTTATTTCGACCAAATCTACGAATCCGTCAAAAGCACGCATTATATAGTCTGCGATATTCTCGGTATCTATATTTCGCTCATCGATAATTTGCGCAAAATCCGAACCAAGAACCCATTTGTTTTCAGAAAACCAATTCTGCCAAAAAGATTCAGGCAATGTTTCTCCAAGATTTTTTTCAAAATCAATAAGGGCATCTTTCTTTTTTATGGATGTTGCAGCAACAAATACATTGTCAGACAGAATTCCTTTTTCAATCAGAAGTTCGGCAGTATCGCTATTCTTTTCAACTAACTCTTTAAATTTATTTATAAGCTCTTCATCATCATCAGATACATTTATATATTTTCCAGAGCCAAGATTTACAGGAACATAATTTTCAGAAATATAACTGATAAGAGCATTTAATTCTTCGTTGTCTAATGTAAGTTCACTTTTGGGTTTTTCGTTTTGAACTTTACCAAAAGGAAACAGATATCTTCCTATTTTTAATGATATGTCTGGTTCATTGTGATGCTCATGGGGGATTTTCATTAGCACTGCTTGAGAATAAACCCTTGATTTAGTTTTTAATACACATGGTTTTGCGTAGTCTATTCCTTTAGCAGAAGTTTTTATTTCACTCATAGTTTAACCTCATATTTTGTTGCTGAACGGCAAAGATTTCATGAAACTTTCCATATATTCAAAATCTGGAATACAATTTCCGTCATCATCTGTTATTGGCACATTATCTTTTAAAATAACAGGAAGCTTAATTTGCAATTTTTTAGTTGCTTCCAATTGTATCTGTCTACCATAGTGAAATCGATATGCTTCATTTTTTATAACTGCACACATAAATAAACCAATATACTTATTACATTTGAATTTTGGGAAAAGGACAACGGCATCATGAGATGCAGCAAAAGGTTTAGGTTGATAAAAAACAGTAAGTTGAGCTTTGCCCACAGTAATGGTATTAGCTGGGAACACTGCGGGTAAATTAGTCATCCTCATTATTCCATTATTTTTCTCTCCGGCAGCAATTAAAGGAGTGTTCCCCGTTGTATATGTTCCTTCAGGATGAAATGTGCCCTTATCGAAATCAAACAGTTGCTCCAAGCCAAATTTTTTCCATTTAATAGGATTAAATGGAACGTCATCTTTGCTTGCACGATTAAGATATGTTTTCATACTGGGAATCGAATAAGATTTTACCCAGGCTGGAATATCTTTAGGTGATGGTATCTCTAAAAATTTCAAAGAAGCATTAGCTTGACGCCCATAGTTGTATTTATATTGATTTAATCTTATACAGGCTGCATAATACAATAATTCTTGATCTGATAATTCTATTAACGGTTTTAAACACGCCACATGATATGCCGTGTAATAGGGTTCGGTCTGCAAAAATGTTTCGAGTACAGAACCGTTTAATGCCACTGATAGGGTATGAGCAGGAAGAGGTAACAAATCATCTATAGGATCAATTCTGCATGCCACGCCATTGTTTTTAGACGATCTATTTACAAAAGGTATACCTTGCTGAGATATGCTCATATTACACAATTCAAGACCGTGACCAGGAAGAATTTCGAATATCTTACTTACTGAAATCATTATTATTCTCCTTGTTGTTTGAAATTTCTGACAAATCCATTTGATTTAACTGGAATATTAAATATTTCTTGATTTCCAATTCAAAAGCACTTTGATCAAGTTTTGAGTAATCTGTTTTTGCATAACGTTCCCAACAGCATTCATCAGTTCCATCTAAGCATTGCCAAATTCCTATGTTGGGATCATCAATGGTCCGTTTGAATGATTTGATCCATCGTTCTTTCGCTTCAAGCGCCTTTGAACCATCGGGAATCCTTCCAACGCCTTTTTTCCACTTGTAACCATCGTCTTTCCAGTTTCCTAAATATGTGGGTATTTCTTTATCGTGGGGCTCTTGAGCTTTAAACAACATTATACACGGAACAGTTCCAATAGGTCTAAAAAGTTCAATAGGCATACTCATAACAGCCACCAAAGTATGTTTCTGCATGATTTGCTGCCTCATAAGCTTATTTTCCTCGGCATATGCACACGCAATAGGAATGATGGAACACACTAAACTTCCTTTTTCAACGGTGTCGCATAAGAAATCAACAAATTGTAACGGCGAATAAATAGAACCACTGTAAGGCGGATTTATCATCCCAACAGTTGGCTTTTTGCTCCTTAAAGATTCTTGGTGATCAAAGCATGAACCATAATACATATTAGCTTTTCCGTCGCCACGCAAAATCATATTAGAGCAACCTAGCGAAAACATTAATTTATCGTCGTCACAACCGATTAGACGGCTTGTTTTTATTTTTTCTTTTTCATCCTCCGAATTGGGAAATTTTTCGGCAAGTTTAAACATGCGGTTCATTGCAGAAACCAAAAATCCGCCTGTGCCAGAACACGGATCAAGAACAACATCGTCTATTTGCAAGTTAACCAAATCGCAGAACAACTCTGTGATGTGAGGAGGAGTTAGTACAATTCCACTTGATTGGTCACCCTTAGCATATCTCAAAAATTCACTATAAAATTTGCCAATAATATCAAGAGAAAAGTCACCCTGCATACACGGGTATACTTTGGCTTTCAATGTATCCAAAACAGAACGAAGAACACGTGCATTGTCTTTGAGCATGCCCGGCTGATTAAAGACATCCTTAAACCGCGTAAGAACCATAGAAAACTTAAAAGAGTCTTGAACTTTTAATTCTTCCAACTCTGTTTCCATAGAATCACCCAATAATTTTAGCAGTTTCTTCTCAGAAATTTTCTTATCGCGATAACTATTTATGAAAACAGGATCACGCAAAACCAAAAGCAATCCACTTATAAGCAAACTTCTGTCAATAGGAGGAACACTTGCATCATAAAGAGTTTGATTCAAATCTTGGGCAACACTTAGGGCGTCTTTTTCCAAAATAGTTCTCTTGATAGTGTTTATTGAATCAAATGCTTGTGTATATTCTTTGTACGACAAAATGGAATGAATGTTCAAATTTACAAATGGTCCTTTTTCGTCCTCAATATGTAAGCGTCCTTTTTCCCAAGCAAAAGTATCTATTCTATAATTATCTGGTGTACCGCTGACAGCGATGGCAATCACATCGTAATTAGCAGACAAATACTTGGCGTAATGTAAAGCACCTTCCACGGAATACCTGCTAATAACTTTAGAATCTCGAACAAGGATTCCTTCTTCTCGCAATTTTTTGCTACTATGATTTGCAATTTTAGGCTTACATTCAACAACAATAGCCAAATTATTATGGGTGTTGATGATAATAAATTCAGGCTTGCCAAAATCAGCATTGTCTGTCCATAAAATATCAGGATTCGCATTACACTTTGAAGCATGTTGAAACAGTTCAAGCAATTCACTATTTTGCTTATAACTATCCTGCTCATAAACAATAAGATGATTTTCATCTTCACTTACAGAAGGAAGTGGGAATCCAGAAAAGTTAAGCTGTTGTCTTAAAAAATCTACAATTGGTTGTTCCATGATTTTTGCCATTGTTAGGTTCCTCCGTTCACACTTATAGCGTGCATATCAATAGTTTTATTTCCACTCGTTTTCTGATGCAGTCCAATGTGCGGTGAATGCCGTGCTTTCTGCTGCTTTGATTGGTTCTGCAAGGAAAAGGTTTATTGTTTCGATTACTTTGCTGAATGTATCGGTTTTAGTATCTATCTTTCGACAAAATGCTTTCCATTTCTTTTGCATTGCATCATTTTCGGCAAAAGCCATAACCTGCTCAAATTGTTCTATCGTAAAGGCGTGTCCACGGTTTTCAAAAGTCTTTTTAAGTGATTTTGTCAGCGTTGCACCGTCAAAATCGAACTTATTGGCAAGATAATAAATATCATAATAATCTTTCATTCTGCTTGAAAATTCCAATAAATCGAGAATTGCATCAAGCTTTTCGGCAATTGTTGTTTCCAGCGAATATGTATTTACAGTCGGAGAAATGAAATCGTCAAGCTGTGTTGGAATTTTTCACTTTTCCTGTTTAGGCACGATGACATCGCCAACGCCGAAATCAATGCTGAAAGGTGTTCTTGTATTCTTGATGTGTGCAACAAGTGATGCACCGATACCGGCATATTTTTTTGCAACAGCAATGGGAGCAACATCTGTTATCTCAAATGTAACAAATTCATTTTCAGTAGGTGTTGCGATAATTTCTTCAAGCACAACTCGCAGTTGTTCAGGAGTGTTCGGCATTTGTCGAAGAAAAAAATCAACATCGACTGTAACTCTGCTGTCAAATTCGGTAAGCGAATAGATAAATAATCCGCCTTTAAGAACAAAATTTTCTGCATATTTTGATTTTTTAAGTCTGCGCAAAAATTCTTCCTGACAAAAGAGTTGTAAGGAAAGTTGATAACTTCTTCCACTTGCCTGCGCCTTATTCTTTAATCGAGTAAGCACAGACGCTGCAATATCAGCCATTTAGCAATACCTCCATCAGTTCGGTAACCTTTTTATACACACGAAGTTTTTTAGCATAAACAGAAAGATTATTCAGATTCTTTTTGTCGTCTTTTACATAAGCGTTAATGGCCTTGTTGAAAATTTCGTTATCTAATCTTGAACGATATTTGAAACAATCACATATTGTTCGCTCACGGTCATATACAGGCAGCTCAACTCCATTGAAGTTGTCGGTGATTTTCCCAAGTTCATACAACTCAGGCTGCATATAATAAGGTTGAATAGCAAGCGAATCGACTTTTAGCTTTGTTCTTGACATTGAACGAGGTACAGCTATTGACCATTTTCGTGGTGCAAAGTCGCTGTAACCACAGTGAAACAACGCAGATTCAACACAAACTATTCCTTTTGGGATGAGTGTTGCAAGCAATTGTTCTTCTGAAGAAACACATTGTTCGGCAAGCTGATAGTATCCGTGTCGTACACGATTAAGAAAGCCTGCGTTACACAGGTTTACGACATCAACAGCTCTGATTCCGGCAGCGACAAAGTCGGCAGATTTTGCAATGCCATTATTGTCTACAACTACTTCTTTTGCTCGCTCTTGAAGATTCACTCATTCACCCTCTTCCTTAAATAAAATTCACGCACAGCGAACACGTAATTGTGTGCTGATTTTATTATACCTGAGACAACTAAAAAAAACAATTAAAATTTACGCACATTTTTTGAAATGTGTGCGTAAAATTAAAATACATCTTGCAAGGCAAAAAGATATCAAGTATAATATAAATGTAAAACCAATCCGGTTGCGATTATTCTTTTCTTGCAACCATCGGTTTTATCGCACCTGATAAGAAAATGATAAATTCTCGTCATACAGGTATGATAATATGGATTATCAAAATACTGCGAAGACTACACGATGCATTTTATAAACAAAATGTGTTAGTCTTTGTAGAGTGGAAATAAATCGAAAAAGTCTGAACCCCTAGTAATATCAAGGGTTTCAAGGTTTTCAAAGAGCACTTTGTGGTACGCATACCCGTGGAGAGATTCCGGAATTTATCTTTTCTATGTGATTTTGGCGGTAGCGGTTCCGATTGTAATCAAGGATATTTCAAATAAAGTGATTTTGCATGCAAACAGTCGCAAAAATATGTCCGCCGAGGAAAAATAAACGTAAAATCACACGGCTTCGATTTTCCGCTTGATATGAACACACTTGCTCAAGGGCTTCGTAAAACGGAGCCCTTATTGTTTATTTTGCGATACCGCATTTTGCGGACTCCGATAAATTTTTAAATAATGCGGACAGTTTACTCTTCAATTTCGTCTTAATAGGTGAAACGCGCTTCAATAACTTTTAAGAGGAAATTTGAATTATGGATAAAATTGTTTTAATTCAGTTCGCCGACGGAGTTGTGCGGATAATAGCGTTACTTTGCATGTCGTTTGGGTGTGTAATCGCAAGTAAAAATAAATTGAAATAATACGGACAGTTTTTATTTTGAATTCGTCTTAATGAACGAAGAGTGTTTCAAAGCTTTTAAAGGGGAATGTTTATGCTTAGAAAAACCATAAAAAACATAGCGCTTCTTGATTTGCAAAATTTTACTGCCGAGGCGTTAAGGGAAATCAAGAAAATCGAGAGTTGTGCGATGCTTCTTATTCCGAAAAATGCGAGTGATGAATGGAAAAATGCCTATGCCAAGATAACAATCCGAAATGTTGCAAGCATTATAGAGGTCAGCTACAGCAAATACAGCGTTTTAAACGGAATGGTTACATTAAACGATAAAAATGTTTCCGATGATTGCCTCTATATTGTCAACGGCATTGTTATTCTTGAGACCGTTGAAAAGATTCCGGATTTGTGCGTGAACGGGCTTCTGCTTAAAAGAAAAAAGTCATGCTATGAGATGACGCGAATGAACGGCAGAAGTGTTGAGGTTGAGGATAACGTCGTAATAAAGCCTTACCCTAACACCATCGAAATCGACGGCGATACGGTGAGGAGCTTCGATTACAATACATTGGTGGCCGCAGGCAACAATGTCGATATTGACAATAACATGACCGAGCAAATGCTCTCCGATAAAAAGATAACATTTGCGGCAGGCAACGAGGTAAAATGCGGCAAAAATATTTTGGGCTATGTTAAAGTCAATTCAACCGTAGGCAACAAAATCACGGAAAAAAATGAATAACATTGAACTGTTTAACCAAATTTATGAAAAGTATTATAAAAGCATAGTTTCGTATTTTTCAAGGCGATTTGACAGCGACGAGGCAGAGGATTTGGCTCAAATCACCTTTATGAAGTTGTGGGGTTATCTGCCGACGCTCGGTTACATCAAAAAAGAAAAGTCTTTGATTTTTAAAATCGCAAAGAATGTGCTTGCCGACAGACTTCGTAAAAACAATTTTGCCGACTCGCTTGATGAGCTTGAAAGCATTAAATGTCTTGAGGTGTTTGATGATATCACATCTGTTGAAATTCAGCAGATACTTTTGAAAATGAGCGAGCTCGACCGAGAAATAGTGACTCTTAAAAGCTACGGCTGGTCGAGCAGAGAGATCGGCAAGATAAAAAATATGCCGTCGTCAACGGTCAGAAACAGGCTGGCTGCGCTTAAAAAGCAAATTGAAAAGGAGCTCGGCGAGCCTTGCGGACGTCGAAAGCACCATAATACATATAAGACCTAAGAGCTGTCGGGCTATATGTCCGACGGCTTTTTTGTACAGAGATGTTTATTGATATTTGCTGTTCTTTTTGATATTATATTTTTAAAACATAAATGTGTAAATCGGTACGTCGAAAACATACGGGTATTAACAAAGTTGAAAAACAGTGTGAAAAAGGGGAGGTACCTATGCAGCAAAAAACAGTCAGCAAATACACAAAAGAACAGACATGCGAATTTGCAAAGGAAGTGCTTTTCAGACATTACGGGAGCCGAGCAACGCAGATTAAATACATAGGCGGCGGCTCCTTCGGATATGTTTACAAGGCCGAATTGCCCGTGATGCCGTACATTCTTACGGTAAAGGCCTGCCGCGTCGCCGGTATGCAGCATAATGAGAGCGCCGCGCTGAAAAAGCTTGCCGAAAGCTCGCTGGTTCATATTCCCAAGGTCTATTTTACCTTTGACGCAACCGACGAAATCCCCATGGATTTTATAATTGAGGAATTTGTGAACGGAACAGACTGCTTCACCGACTTTTCGAAATTGTTTTTAAGCAAAAAAAGAAAAGCGAAATTTGCAGATGAAATAGCGGATTGTCTTGCAAATTGGCACAGCGTTACCTGCAACAAATTCGGCAGCCTCGATTTCCCCGAGTACGATAATTGGCTTGATTTTTACCGACCGTTTGCGCAGGATATTTTACAGACCGCCGCAGAGCTTAACAGAAAAAAACGGCTGAAGGACAGCACGCTTAATGTTATGCAAACGGCGTGGAAAAATTTTGATTACATTTTCAGCGAGCCCGTAAAAGAGGCGTCTCTTATCCACGGCGATTTGAATGTTATGAATGTAATGTCCGATAAAAGACTTAATATCACCGCGATAATCGACCCCCTTGAGTGCAAGTGGGCTGACAAAGAATTTGATTTGTTCCAGCTGAGAAACCTGACCGGGGAGTGCTTCGGGCTTTACGAAGCATATAAAAGGAAATATCCCGTTTCGGAAAAGTGTGATTTGAAGTGCGCGTTTTATGCGGTTTATCACGAGGTGTATTGCCTTATTTCAACCGGAACAAACACCGAAATCATACTTGCAGCGGCAGTCAAGAGACTGAAGAGGGAGCTTAAAAAAGCCGGCATTACATCTTGAAAATCCGACTCAAACGGTGATGTGAGCACACCTGAATGTGCCGAAAACGAGCACGTAGTTAAAAACAATCTAAACAGCTTATGCTATAATTTACAATCGGAGGATGACATTGAATATCAAAGCCACGGATTTCTGCGACGTCTCAAATTCTGCCGAGGGCGTTATCAAAGCGATAAATGAATTGCAGAGCGGAGACACTCTTATTTTCCCGAAGAATGAGTATCATTTTTACAAGGAGCGCTGTATTCACAAGGTTTGCCATATGACAAATACGGACTCTTTTAAGGCACCCGACAAGTATTTTGCGGTGCTTATCGAGAATAAGGAGAATATTACCGTGGACGGCTGCGGTTCAACCCTTGTAATTCACGGCGATATGTGTGCGTTTTCTCTGCGCGGCTGTAAAAATGTAAGGCTTGTAAATTTCACCGTAAGATATGCCTCCCCGACGAATTTCGAAATGGAGGTCGTAGAGCGTTCGCTCAATAAAATTACATATAAAATCCCGACGGGAAGCGACTTTGAGGTCAAAAATAATAATCTTACGTTCTTTGAAAAAAGTCCGTTCAGCGGAGAGAATTACTACACCTATACAGCCAACGGCGAGTGCTACTGCAACGTAATTCACAGAGGCGACGAGGTTTTCAGAACGTTGCGCTCACCTACGAAAAACGCTTTTAAAATCAAAAAAACGGGGGATCATACCGTCGAATGCAGATATTTTGTGTCGCCTAAATTCAAGGTCGGAGACGTCGTTGCGATGTCTCGTAATAAGCTGCGCGACAACTGCGGATTGTTTTTCGAGAACTGCTCCGATATCTTCTGCGAGAGGTTAACCGTCAACTATATGCACGGCTTCGGGTGGCTGTCCCAGATGTGCGAAAACCTGAGCTTTGATAAGCTGACATTTAAGCCGGCGAGCGGTTACAGAGTTTCTTCGTTTGCCGATTTGATTCACGTATGCGGCTGCAAGGGCTATGTGAAAATAACCGACTCGCACTTTGAACACCCGCACGATGACGCAATCAATGTGCACGGCGCATTTTTAAGGTTCAGAAAGGCTTGCGACGAGCGAACCGCCGAGCTTGAATTTGTACATCATCAGCAGGGAGGTTACAAGGCGTTTTACTCCGGCGATAAAGTGAAAATATACAGCAGAACCGATTTGTCGGAGCTTGACGGCGTTTATACCGTAGACAGCACGGACGACAACATTGATAAAAAGACGGTCATTGTGAAATTCAAAGAAAAGCTGCCGCCGATGAAGCCGGAAATGTATGTCTTTGAGAACATCACGTATAACCCGAATCTCACCGTGAGCGGATGTACCTTTAATGCGATCCCGACGCGAGGCATTCTCTGTACTACCGATAAGGAGTCGGAGATTTTCGGTAACACGTTCAAAAGCGTCGGTATGCCCGATATTTACATCTCGTGCGATTGCAGGGATTGGTACGAGAGCGGCCCGTGCAGAAATATGAAAATTCACGACAACACGTTTTCTAAAAAAGACCCGATTAAGTTTGAGCCTATTTGTCTTTTGAAGCCAGTCAAGGATGTTCACAGAAATGTTATGATATATGACAACCGTATAGCCGAATGAGCATCGGCTCCGTTTGCAGACACGGCAAAGGCACGTTAGTTATTTTTTAACTAACGTGCCTTTTTTATATTAAGTCATAATTTTACGCGGCCGGATTATTCGGCGGATACGGCGCCTTTAAACCTGCGCGACGGGTGATAGGCGAGCAGAGCTATAAATATCAGTACCGCCGTAAGCGACAGGCTTATCGGGTACGCATACATAATGGTTTTGAAGGTAGGCGACGACGGGAAAACGACGTATATCCAAAATACTCTTGTGCCGCAAACGCCTATTGTTGTGAGGAGAGCCGGTACCAAGGATATGCCGAAGCCGCGAAGATACCCCGACATAATTTCGTAAAGCATTGAAAACGTGTATGCCGAGAAAATCAGTAAAAGTCTGGTGTAGCCGAGCTCTATTACCTGTGGGTCGCTTGTGAATATCGAGAGCAGGAATCGTCCCGAGAAAAGAACAAGCCCTATTGTGACGGCTGTTGCGATTGTGTCCTCCGCAATCGACAGAAGCAGGGTTTTCTTACAGCGGTCGAGCTTGCCGGCGCCGTAGTTTTGACCGACAAAGGTCGTGCACGCCTGACTGAACGAGTTAAAGACATCGTAAGCTATTACCTCTATATTAAATGCCGCGCTCGACGCCGCTATAACTATTGTTCCGAGACTGTTGATAGCCGCCTGAATTATTATGTTTGAAATGGCAAAAACAGCACTCTGTATGCCTGCCGGCAGACCGATTTCCAAAATCTGACCGAGTACTCTTTTGTCTATGCGCAGCTCCCTGAGCGACAGCTTTATGTACTTGTCGGACTTCATCAAAACAATAAACAGCACAATCGAGCTGATTGCGTTGGATATAACGGTGGCAATGGCAACTCCGTTTACGGTCATTTTAAGAACTATTACAAAGAATAAATTCAAAAGCACGTTGAGGCATCCGGAGAGCGCAAGCACTATAAGCGGAGTTTTTGTATCGCCCACGCTTCTGAAAACGGCCGACAGGAAGTTGTACAACAGTATTACGGGCAAGCCGAGCAGATATATGCGAAGATACAGAACGGCATACGGCAGTACATCCTCCGGAATGCTCATAACCGATAAAATTTGCACGGCAAAAATTTCACCGGGTATCATTACAAGAAAACCGCCGATTATTGCGGTGAGCACCGAGGTGTGAACCGCACGCTGTACGGTTTCTCTGTCGTCTCTGCCTATTGCGTTCGCTATTATTACATTTGTACCGAGGGCTATACCTATAAACAGGTTGAGTATCAGCCCGATTACCGGGCTGTTCGCTCCGACGGCGGCAACCGAGGCCGTTTTGGCTGCGCCCGTGAAGTTTCCGACTACGGCTATATCCGAGGCGTTGAAAAGCTGCTCAAGTATTGCTGTTGCAGCCACGGGCAGCGCAAATCGCGGAAGCTTGTTCCATATAGGGCCGTTTATCATATCCATTTTGTTACTGTTTTTTAACTTCGTCTTTTTCGGCATAATTATCCTTTTTGCATTTACGTATTTTTTTATTTCGGTATTGTTTTTTTAGCTGTGTCGCCTTGTAGGACGCAACACAATTATATCACCAAAAAAATTAACATCAATATACAGATATGATAAATTTGAGCACCGCATCGTGCAAAGTAGTGTTAAAACCGCAAAGCACCGCTGCATTATGTGTTTAGGTAACCGAACTTACTCTTGATCGGTTAAACCTATAAAATAATCGGCGGAAACATTATAAAATTGACAGAGCTTGATTAAATCCTCGATTTTCAATTCCGCTCTTCCGGTTTCGATATGGTTGTAGCCCTGTTGGGATTTGTTGATGATTTCACCTACTTGCTTTTGTGTTAAATCTCTGTCTTCCCTGATGTTTCTCATCCTTGTTCTGTAATCCATTTCCACAAAACCTCCATTGTAATTTGTGAAAATGTTAGCATACTCAAAAGCTGAGTATTGACATATACTCAATAATTGAGTATTATCATAAATGAAGTATTTTATTATTGAGAAGGAGTTGTAAATAAATGGAAAAACAGAAAACGTCATCAAAACGTAAAGCGGCAATCAAAGTGATTGTGGCGGTATTGCTGATAGCTATAATGACCGGCATATCGTTCGCAGTCGCAAATTTTGTGCACAACAGAAAAAGCGTGCAGGCATCAAGCGTTAAAAACGGCTTGTCCGCATACGAGCTTGCGGTGCAGCAGGGATATGCGGGAAGCCTTGATGATTGGCTTGTTTCTCTCCAGGGTAAATCGGCATATCAGATTGCCGTCGATAACGGATATTCGGGCAGTGAAAAGGATTGGAGCAAAACCCTTACCGCAATGTCGAAAAAAGACAAATCCGATATCAGCTCCGCAGCATTTTCGGAAAAAGGCGACCTTGTAATTACGCTTTCCGACGGAACAAAAATCAATGTCGGTAAGGCGGTCGGCGCAAGCGGCAAAGACGGAAAAGACGGTAAGGACGGCATAGGAATAAAATCGGCAAAAATCAATGATAAGGGCGAGCTTGTCATTTCCTATTCCGACGGCAACAGCGTAAATCTTGACAAGGTTGTCGGTGAAACAGTAAACAACGGAGTCGGTATTGCTTCTTCGATTATAAATGAAAAAGGCGAACTGGTGTTGACTTATACAAACGGCGAAACTGCAAACCTCGGCGGAGTAGTCGGCAAAGACGGTCGTGACGGCAAAAACGGTGCTGACGGAAAAGATGGCAGAGACGGTACCGACGGTACGAGCGGAACGGACGGTATAAGCATTTCCGCAGCGGTTATAAATGAGTCGGGTGAGCTTGTTATTTCATATTCGGACGGGACGACGGCAAACCTCGGTAAAATAGTAGGCTCTGACGGTATAAACGGTGTGAACGGCACAAACGGTACCGACGGTAAAGACGGCATAAGCGTTTCTTCCGCCGAAATCAATTCGGAGGGTGAGCTTGTGCTTTCGTTCTCTAACGGTCAGCGCGCCAATGTAGGAGCGGTTGTAGGCGCAAAAGGCGAAAAAGGCGATAAAGGCGAGCGAGGCTTGCAGGGAGCAAAAGGCGAAAAGGGCGAAAAAGGCGAAAACGGTCTTAACGGTTCGGACGGTATAGGAGTTAAAAAGTCCGAAATCAACAGCGCAGGTGAACTTGTAATCACATACACAAACGACCTTACCGAAAACCTCGGCCCCGTTGTCGGTGCAAAAGGTGACAAGGGAGACAAGGGCGACCAAGGCGTACAGGGTGAAAAAGGCGAAAAAGGTGAAAGAGGCGTTCAAGGTGAAAAGGGTGACGCGGGTCTCAACGGAACCGACGGAAAAGACGGCACCGGTATAAATAATATTGAAATTTCAAATGACGGAAATCTTTTGATTACTCTTACGAACGGAACGTCACTTAATCTCGGAAACATAAAGGGCGCAAAGGGCGACCAAGGCATTCAGGGCGAAAAAGGCGAAAAGGGCGACCAAGGCATTCAGGGCGAAAAAGGCGACTCAGGCCTCAACGGTGCAGACGGTAAAGACGGCACGAATGGCACCGACGGCATAGGCGTTGCAAGCAGCGAAATAAATGCTCTCGGTGAGCTTGTCATAACATACAGCGACGGTAACACGGTAAATCTCGGCAAGGTAGTCGGCAACGACGGCGCACAGGGAGTTCAAGGCGAAAAAGGCGAAAAAGGCGACAAGGGTGACCAAGGCGTCAAAGGTGAAAAAGGCGACGCAGGTATCAACGGCACGAACGGCACCGACGGCGTAGGCGTTGCAAGCAGTGAAATAAATGCTCTCGGCGAGCTTGTTATAACATACAGCGACGGAACAACTGTGAATCTCGGCAGAGTGGTAGGCAATGACGGCGCACAGGGAGTTCAAGGCGAAAAAGGCGACAAGGGCGACCAAGGCATTCAAGGCGAAAAGGGTGACAAGGGCGACCAAGGCATTCAAGGCGAAAAGGGTGACCAAGGCGTTCAAGGTGAAAAAGGCGACGCAGGTATCAACGGTACTGACGGTATCAACGGTACAAACGGAGCTGACGGTGTAGGCATTACAGATGTTACAATAAATGCCGATAACGAGCTTGTGCTTTCGTTCTCAAACGGCAACGTTATAAACCTCGGCAATATCAAAGGCTCAAAGGGCGACAAGGGAGATAAAGGCGACAGCGGACTTAACGGAAAAGACGGCGTGGGCATACAAAATGTCGATGTGTCGGCTGACGGCGCATTGACCGTAACACTTACAAACGGCACGGTTCTTAACCTCGGTAACATCAAGGGTGCCGACGGCTTAGGCATAACCAAGGCGGAAATCAATACCTCCGGCGAGCTTGTTTTGACCTATTCAAACGGCGACGTCAAAAATCTCGGCAAGGTTACCGGTGAGAACGGTAAGGACGGCGCGAACGGCGCCGACGGACTCGGTATTAAGTCGCTCACACTTTCCCCGGACGGCGAGCTTGTGGTTACAATGTCCGATAATTCCATATCCAACCTCGGCAATATCAAGGGAGATAAAGGCGACAAGGGCGAGCAGGGTCAGCAGGGACTTCAGGGCTCCAAAGGCGCCGACGGACGAGGAATAGCAAAAATGAGCTTTAATTCTAATGGGGAATTGATAGTTGAGTACACAGATAATACTCGGGATAATTTAGGAAAAATCTCCGATAGTACATCTGAGAATATCGATGTTAACTTCGTATATCACTATGAAGATTCTGGCTATGAGGTAATGGCATCAGATGTTGGAAAAGGTCAAAAAGTGTTAGCAATTCCCAGAACATATAAGGGATATCCGATTACAGGTTTAGGTTCTATAAGCTCTCCTGGATTCGGCAAATGCTATGATTTGATACAGATAACAATACCATCAAATATAGTAATGTTAAACAATGCCTCGGGCGGAATGTTTGGATACTGCTCAAAACTTAGAGAGGAAGGAATTATCTTTGAAGGAGAATTTACTACTTGGAAAGATGTTAATACTTATAATACTAATAATAATAATGATACTAAGTTATACTATAAAAATACTGATGGAACATACACATTTGCTAATTATACTTCTATTGAATTTGGTAAAGGAGCAGAATATGCACTATATTTTGATGATGAAAACGAATTGAAAAAAGCATTATTAGGCAAAGCATACTATGTGGTTGCAGTTCCTGTTAAGAAAACATATGACCCCAATGCTGAAAATTTATATGTTTGCCGTGAAAAGAATGGATTAGCATGTACATATATAAAAGAAACTAAGAAAGGATAGATAAAACTATGAGCAAAAACGAAAAAACAGCCAACGATTCATATTTGATTGTTAAAGGCGAGGAGAAAGAGATGAAAAAAATCTCATATCGTGGCAATCTTATAGAAGAATTTAAGGACGATGATGCTGTATATTCTAAAATACAGCACATTAAGACGGATGCAAAAGGACTAAGGCAAATAGCGGAAATTGTAGAAGAATACGGCTATAGCATTTATCATCTTACACAGTTGTAATTTGTAAATTTATTTTATACATAACAACCCCGCTGCGCAGCATCTGCGGAGCGGAGTTGTTTTTTATCTGTATGGTGTGGGATTTTTTGCCGTGAAATTCGGCTTTTGCACATTAAACCGTTAAATTTATCGGCGATTTTATGTATTAAATCGTTGAAATATTTTAATTTGTGTGATAAAATAGCTTTTATCGGAATCGCACACGGCGATACGGGAATGAGAGCTGCCGAAGCATCTCGGCGGCTCGTTTTATTTTTGCTTTTAAGAGGAGTGCTGAAATGACGTCATCAACTGTATGCATTTTGGCGACGATATTTGTTTATCTCGTCGGAATGCTCGTAATCGGATTTCACTATGCCAAAAAGAACGAGTCCTCAACCGACTTTTATCTCGGCGGCAGAAAACTCGGCCCTCTCGTCACGTCAATGAGCGCCGAGGCGAGCGATATGTCAAGCTATTTGCTTATGGGCTTGCCGGGCCTTGCGTATCTGTCGGGTGTTGCCGACGTCGGCTGGACCGCCATAGGACTTGCCGTAGGTACATATCTCAACTGGCTTTTAACTGCCGGCAGACTTCGCAGATATACCCATAAAACCGACTCTTTCACCCTGCCGCAGTTCTTTTCGCACCGTTTCCGCGATAAGAAAAACATATTATCGTGTATGGCGGCTTTGATTATAATAATATTTTTCATTCCCTATACGGCGTCGGGCTTTGCCGCCTGCGGAAAGCTGTTTTCGTCGCTGTTCGGTATGAATTATATGACCGCAATGCTGATTTCGGCAATAGTAATAGTTGGCTACACGGCTGCGGGCGGATTTTTTGCCGCCTCTACCACCGACTTTGTCCAGAGCATTATTATGACCGTGGCTATTGTGTTTGTACTGATATATGCCACCGTGTCGGCAGGCGGCGTCTCGGCTGTTGCGGAAAACGCAAAACAGCTTCCCGGTTATCTTTCGTTCGTTTCGTCGTATTCCGAAGCTACGGGCGAGAGCGAGCCGTACAACCTTTTGCACATAATCACAACTCTTTCGTGGGGACTCGGTTATTTCGGTATGCCGCATATCCTTCTTCGCTTTATGGCGATTGAGGACGATAAAAAGCTTAAACTCTCAAGAAGAGTTGCGTCTGTTTGGGTCGTTATAGCAATGGCTATGGCTGTGCTTATAGGTTTAGTCGGCAGAGGCCTTTCAAGTACGGGACTTATCGACAGCCTCCACGGAAATGACACGGAAACGGTTATAGTTCGCGTAGCCGGACTTCTTTCAACCCACGGTGTTTTCCCGGCACTTATGGCAGGTCTTATTTTGGCGGGAATTCTTGCAAGCACAATGTCCACGGCGGACTCACAGCTTTTGGCTGCCGCATCGAGCGTATCCGAGAACATATTGCGCGAGACCTTGGGACTTAAAATTTCGGAGAAAAAGAGTATGCTTGCCGCAAGAATTACGGTAGTTATAATAGCGATACTCGGCGTTGTTATAGCCAGAAATCCCGACAGTTCGGTATTCGGCATAGTTTCGTTCGCTTGGGCAGGCTTCGGCGCGGCGTTCGGACCGCTCGTTATATGCGCGCTCTTCTGGAAGCGCACAAATCTCCCGGGCGCAATCTCGGGCATGGCTGTCGGCGGAATAATGGTATTTGTTTGGAAATATCTTATAAAGCCGCTCGGCGGAGTTTTCGGAATATATGAGCTTTTGCCGGCATTCCTTATGGGACTTATCACAATAATTGTTGTGAGCCTTTGCACCAAAGCTCCGAGCAAGGAAATAACCGATGAATTTGACGAGGTCAAAGCTATGGGTAAGGCGAAATAAGCGGTAGCTTTGTCGGGTTTTAATATTGTCTTTTTGGGGTGCCGGATTTTGTTCGGCACCCTGTTTTTATGATGCTGTTAATAATTTGTTACAATTTCAACAAGAAATAACATTCAAAATATACCGTTGTTTATTCTGTTCTACAAAAATAAATTTTGTCCTGTAAGATTATTGACAAATTATTTTAAAAAGACTATTGTATTAGCAATGTATCAGTCAAATGCAATGAGCAGGACATGACTATTCGTATCACCGCTTTCAGAAAGCCGTCGGCAGTGCGAGACGGCAGCAAGGCACGTTTGGCTCTCACCTGTTAGCAGCTTCGGTGAAAGATTTTTCTAGTAGTCGAAGCCGGAAACCCACCGTTAAAGGGGCGCGCCATCCATTATGGGCGGCGGTCGAGAGGCCGACAGTAAAATATCGGCAAGCAAAGTGGTATCGCGGAAGTAAATTTGCAACGGCGCAAATATACGTTTTGTAAGTTTAGCCTTCGTCTTTGCACGGGCTACCCGAAAGCGGGTATGCTGTGTGAGGACGAGGGCTTTTTGTTTTGCAAAAATGCATTCGGCTGAGAATCTTTTTTAAGAGAAGGGTTAGAAAAATGAACACACTTGTAATTGTGCTTATCGCGGCGGTTGTCCTTGTGGCAGCGTATCTGCTTTACGGACGCTGGCTTGCGAAAAAATGGGGAATAGATCCCAAGGCGCAGACTCCTGCCGTAAAATACAATGACGGCAAGGACTATGTACCGACAAATGGCTGGACCGTTTTCAGCCATCAGTTTTCTTCGATAGCCGGTGCAGGCCCCGTAACCGGCGCTATACAGGCGGCGGCTTTCGGCTGGCTTCCGGTACTCCTTTGGGTGTTGCTCGGCGGCGTATTTTTCGGAGCGGTCACGGACTTCGGCGCTCTTTACGCCTCGGTTAAAAATGACGGTAAATCCATGGGCGTGCTTATTGAAAAATACATAGGCAAAACAGGGCGTAAGCTTTTCCTTTTGTTCTGCTGGCTGTTTACTCTGCTTGTAATAGCGGCATTTGCCGATATGGTTGCAGGAACATTTAATGCATATACCGTAAAGGACGGCGTTTCGGTACTTTCCGATGCCGCAAATACAAACGGCTGTGCAGGCACCATTTCAATAATGTTTATGGTATTTGCCGTAATATTCGGACTTATCCAAAAGAAATTCAATCTCTCCGGCTGGAAGGAAGCCGTTGTCGGTCTTCTTTGTGTGGTGGCTTCCTTTGCTATCGGTATGCATTTTCCGCTCATTCTCTCAAAGGACGCATGGAGCTATATTACATTTGTTTATATCTTCTTCGCGGCGGTGCTTCCCATGTGGCTCTTAAAGCAGCCGCGTGATTATATGACCACATTTATGTTTATCGGTATGATAGCCGGTGCGGTTATAGGATTGCTTGTTGCTCACCCAACAATGAATCTTCCCGTATTTACGGGCTTTACAAACGAAAAGCTCGGCACACTGTTCCCGATACTCTTCGTAACGGTTGCGTGCGGTGCTGTTTCGGGCTTCCACAGCCTTGTATCCTCCGGAACCTCATCAAAGACCATTGAAAACGAAAAAGATATGACAAAGGTCGGCTACGGCGCAATGGTACTTGAGAGCCTGCTCGCGGTGCTTGCTCTTTGCGTAGCAGGCGCGGCGGCTTCTCAGGACGGCACACCGGCTTCGGGCACTCCTTTCCAGATATTCAGCCGCGGCGTTGCCGGCTTCTTTGAAATGTTTGGTATTCCCGTACACTTCGCTACGGTATTTATGACAATGTGCGTTTCGGCACTTGCGCTTACAAGCCTTGACGCCGTTGCGCGTATAGGCAGAATGAGCTTCCAGGAGCTGTTTGCGGTTGACGATATGAAAAACGCGAAGCCTTGGCGCAAGGTTCTCTGCAATCCGTATTTCTCAACAATTATTACGCTTCTTTTCGGCTTTGTACTCACAAAAATCGGATATGCAAACATCTGGCCGCTGTTCGGTTCGGCAAACCAGCTTTTGAGCGCTCTCGTACTTATAACCCTCTGCGTATTTATGAAGGTTACGGGCAGAAGCAACAAGATGCTCTTCCCGCCGATGATAATAATGCTTTGCGTTACGTTTACGGCACTCGTTCAGCGCCTTATAGCTATGGTAAAGGCTATAAGCACAGCCGCAGCGGTTACGATTCCCGCAGGCGAGACCACTTGGGGCAAGGTGTTCTTAAACAACGGACTTCAGCTTGTCATAGCTGTTTTGCTTATAGTGCTCGGTCTTACAATAGTTATCAACTCTATGAAGAGCTATGTTAAGAGCAAAAAGAGCAGCGAGAAAAAAGAAGAAAAAGTAAACGGCTAATCAATACCGTTAAAACGGACAGGGGACTGTAAAAACGATGTTTTACAGCCCCTTGTTTTTTTGTTATATTATTTGATTTTAACGAGAGCTTTTATGCTCCTATAACACCCGAAGAGGGACAGCTGAAAATACCGACCGTTTTGCCGTTAAGCTTATATGAAGAGGTTGCGAGATTTTCCTTTGACCACAGCTTTTCGTACAGCTCATAGAGCTCCTGCGGCGAAAGATTTTCGAGCGACGGTATTTTTTGTCCGTTTTCGGCGAGTATTTTGTTCTTTGCTTCTTCCGAAGAAGCCATGGCGGCTATATCATTTATCGCAAGAGATTTGTTGTAAAGTCCCCAATCGGAGTCTTTGTAAGAGGTAGTTTTGTAATTCCACAGCGTGTAGCTTATAAGAGCGCTGTCCATAAGCGAAACGGCGTCACCGCAGAATACTGTCGGGTTAAATTCACCCATATAGACCGCAACCTTGTATTGGCGTCTTGCCTTTTTCATAGAACGGATAAGCTGTTTTGTCGTCTTTTTCTCCTTATCGTAGGAGTGAAGCTGATACATCATATTCGACCAGCCCATCTCGGAGGGGGCGGGGAGCTTATCCATTCGCCAAAGCGCCTCTACGGTTATTATGTGGTCACGGTCTGCGGAGCGTATGGCTTTTATCATTCTGTCGTATACCGCTTTTCTGAGCGTCACGTCCTGCCACGGGTCAGCGGCGTTTTCGGGCAGAACACCGTGTTCGGTGTCCGCGTTGTTGAGCGGCTCGTTCATAACGTCGTATGCTGCAACGCAGGTGCGGTCTTTATACCGTGTCGCTATTTTTATCCAGAGATTTTCCATTATGACCTGATAATTCTTATCACTATACAAGAGATTTCTCCCGGTCTTACCCGACGAATGGTCGCCGTTTTGACCGCCGGGGCAGCCGTGCATGTCAAATATCAGATACAGGTTGTATTTTTCCGCCATTTCACAGGCAAAATCAAGCTTTACAAATCCCGGATTTTCGTCATCGTTCTCGGTTATGTATGTGCCGTTTTCGTCCGACATAAAGTTTCTGTACCAGAAGGGTATTCTGATGCAGTTAAATCCGAGAGCTTTAACATTTTCAAAATCCTCTTCGGTGATGTAATTGTCACGGTAGCTTTTAAAAAGCTCTGCGGTTTTTTCTTCCCCGAAAAGAAGCGTGAATTTATTTAAGGTGTCAAGTTCCGCCCAGCCGTCGTCCGTTCCGCCCTTTACGGTAAGACTCCTGTCGAGGCTCATAACGGGGCACATCCAGGTCTCCTGCAAGAGCCAACCTCCGAAGTTGACGCCGCGAAGCTGTATGCCGTTGTCGCCGCCGTCTGTGAGGTAGCCGTCCTCGCTGACTCGCAAGAGCTTGGAGTTGTCGATTTCACGCCGTATTTTCGGCTTCTGACCGCAGGACGAAAGACAAAACAGCAAAGCCGCAGACAGTATAACGCAAACTAACCTTTTCATAACACCGCTCCTATTGTTAATTGTTTTTATCATTCGATTGACGAGTAATCTATTTTTCTGCTTTTGAAATAGTATTCCCTGTCGTGCTCGCCGACATCACGCATTACGCGGCACGGATTTCCGACGGCGACCACAGATGACGGAATGTCCTTTGTAACAACGCTGCCCGCGCCTATGACGGTGTTATCGCCTATCGTAACGCCGGGCAGAATAAGCGAGCCTGCGCCTATCCAGCAGTTCTTGCCTATATGAATCGGCATATTGTATTGGTATTCCTTTGCTCTGAGCGTGGGATCTATCGGGTGACCGGCGGTTGCCACGGTAACGTGAGGGCCGAACATTGTGTTGTCGCCGACGTATATGTGAGTATCGTCAACAAGCGTCAAGCCGAAATTGGCATAGATATGATTGCCGAAGTGTACATGCTCTCCGCCGAAGTTTGAGTGAAAAGGAGGTTCTATGTAGCAGTCATCGCCTATTTCCGCAAACATCTCCCTGAGCATTTCCTCGCGCTTTTTAAGCTCGGTCGGCCGAGTCATATTAAAGTCGTAAAGCCTGTCGAGACGCTTTAATTGATGCCGCATTATCTCTTCATCGCCGGGTAAATACAATTCACCGGTGTGCATTTTGTCTTTCATAGAGCTCATTTAAATTCCTCTTTCTCTCTTTTATTGACATAAATTATAATTGATATTATCATAAGTATATCATTTTTGTATATAGCTTTCCACTATAAAGTTTAACGGAGGAATTACAATGGATTACAGAAAATTCGGAGATACCGTGGTTGCGAGATTTGACCGCGGAGAGGAATTTACAAGCTCGCTGCAAGAGCTCTGTGAAAAGGAAAATATTAAGCTGGCGTCCGTTTCGGCGATAGGCGCATTAAATGCGTTTACCGCAGGAGTATATATGGTGGACGAGAAAAGATATGTGAAAAACGAATTTAAAGGCTGCTTCGAGATCGTTTCGCTCACGGGAACCGTAAACACCAAGGGCGGCAAGTATTACAGCCATCTGCACATAAGCGCCGGAGACGAGAGCGGCCGTGTTTTCGGCGGACATCTTAATGAGGCACATATCAGCGCGACCGCCGAGGTTGTAATAAGGATGATAAACGGTGAGGTTGACAGGTTTTATGACGATGCTACGGGCCTTAATCTGTTTAAATTTTAAGCCGACTCAAATCAGAATATGCGTCGTGCGCTCTTTGGGGCGTTCGGCGCTTTTTTAATTTCTGTTGACAAACGGATAATATGTGTTATACTAAATTAGTTCAATTTAGAACTAATTGAGGTGATGTGATGACCCCGATAGAATTTCTGTCGGACTCGGCAAAACTGTATCAGGATACGGTCTTGCCCGTCTGCAAAAAATACGGGCTTACGTATATGGAATTCGGTGTATTGATGTTTCTTTACAACAATCCGCAATATAATACTGCGGCACAGATAGTTTCGATGCGGCACATACCTAAGTCGCACGTTTCAATCTCTGTAAAATCGCTTATGGAAAAGGGGCTGCTGCACGGCGAAAAGTGCAAGGACAAGCGTGCTGTGAGACTGTCGGTGACGGAATTTGCCGAGGAGATAGCAAGAAGCGGAAAATCGGCTCAAAAAAACTTTGTTGATACGCTTTACGGCGGGTTTTCCGAGGCTGAGCGCAGCGCATTTTCCGCGTTGCTTGATAAAATGGAAACAAATGTTGCGGAACATTTTGATTTGAAACGGAGTTGACACAATGGATAAGGACAAAGAATTTCTCGGAACGGAAAAAATAGGCAAGCTGCTGTTTCGCCTTGCCGTGCCTACCGTAATTGCGCAAATTGTAAATATGCTTTACAATATTGTTGATCGCATATATATAGGGCATATCCCCGGTGAGGGCAGCGCGGCTCTGACGGGAGTGGGCGTATGTATGCCTATAATTATGATAATTTCGGCATTTGCGGCGCTTGTAAGCGCCGGCGGCGCACCGAGAGCCTCGATAAGTCTCGGCAAGGGCGATAAGGACGGCGCAGAAAAAATACTCGGAGGCTGTTTCTTGCTTCAGCTTATATTATCGGTCGTGCTGACTGCCGTTTTGCTTATATGGGACAGAAAGCTTCTGCTGATGTTCGGCGCGAGCGAAAATACAATAGATTACGCTACGGCTTATATGGATATTTATGCCGTCGGAACGATTTTTGTTCAGCTTACATTGGGCTTAAACGCGTTTATAACGGCTCAGGGTTTTGCAAAAACAGGTATGCTCACCGTTATAATAGGCGCGGCGGCAAATATAGTGCTTGACCCGCTGTTTATATTTGTTTTCAATATGGGAGTGCGCGGAGCAGCTGTTGCCACGGTAATTTCTCAGGGCGTATCGTGCGTTTGGGCGGTGTGCTTTTTGCTGTCGAAAAAGACCGGACTTAAAATTCGGCTCAAAAATATGCGCCTGTCGCTTAAAATCATAATGCCGTGTATTGCCTTGGGACTTGCGACATTTATTATGCAGGCGAGCGAGAGCGTAATTTCCGTGTGCTTCAATTCTTCTCTTTTAAAATACGGCGGCGATATAGCGGTCGGCGCCATGACAATACTAACAAGCGTAATGCAGTTTGCAATGCTTCCCTTACAGGGCATAGGGCAGGGTGCCCAGCCTATAATGAGCTACAATTACGGCGCGCGAAATCCCGACCGTGTTAAAAAGACCTACCGTCTTTTGCTTATTGTCAATATGATTTACGCCGTTATTTTATGGGCGGCGGTCATCATATTTCCCAAGGCATTTGCCGGAATTTTCAGTTCCGATTCGGAGCTTGTCGGGTTTGCAGCAAAGGCACTCAGAATTTACTTAGGAGGGATGTTCCTTATGGGCGCGCAGATAGCCTGCCAGATGGCGTTTGTGTCAATAGGCAATGCTCCGTGCTCTATAATAGTAGCCGTTGTGCGCAAATTCGTTTTGCTGATACCGCTCATCTATATAATGCCGCATATAATATCCGATAAGGCCATTGGTGTTTATACCGCAGAGCCGATAGCCGATGTTTTGGCCGTAACCTTTACGCTCATACTGTTTGCGTTCAAATTCAGAAGCGCAATGAAAAAGCTTGAAAAGCCCAAAGCAGCCGAAAAATGACATTGAAAAAAGACACGATGAAAATCGTGTCTTTTTGTTTAACGCATTTGTTTTACGGGGTCGTTAAATCGGAATTGTGCCGACTGAAATATACGCCTGGTTACTCCGAAACATCATTCTCCGGTCAGCAGCATTCTGTCATTGTCAAGCTCTTTTCCCGACTTTTGACGGTAGAGTCCCAAAAGGTCCTGAACGGTCATATTGTTTCTTTCGTCACCCTTTAGGTCAAGCACCGATTTGCCGCATTCAAGCATAATTGTGCGTGTGCCGAGCTTGAGTGCGGATTTTATATTATGCGTAATCATCATGGTTGTGATGCTGTTTTCCGCCACAATCCGCTGCGTGATGTCAAGCACCTTTTCGGCTGTGAGAGGGTCGAGCGCCGCGGTATGCTCGTCAAGCAAGAGAAGCTTCGGCGTTACAAGCGTGCTCATCATAAGCGTTACAGCCTGCCTCTGACCGCCCGAAAGCTGACCCATTTTTGTCTTTAGTCTGTCCTCAAGGCCCATATTGAGTTTTAGGAGCTTTTCTCTGAAGAATTCAACGTCTCTTTTTTTGAGCGCAGGTGAAAATAGGTGTCTTGTCGCTTTTGAATAGACAAGCGCGAGATTTTCTTCAATCGTAAGGTCGGGAGCCGTGCCGCGCATCGGGTCCTGAAAAAGCCTCCCTATGTCTTTGGCTCTGATGTACTCTTTTTGGTAAGTTATGTTTTTTCCGTCGAGGACTATTTTACCGCCGTCACACAAAAACTCGCCCGCAATCGCGTTAAACAGCGTGGATTTGCCTGCACCGTTAGAGCCTATTACGGTGACGAATTCGCCCTTATCAAGCGATAATGAAATCCCGTCAAGAGCCTTATGCTCGTTTGGCGTTCCCTTTAAAAATGTTTTGGAGAGATTTTTAATTTCAAGCATTTTTCATACCCTCCCTTTTCATTTTTCTGTCGGAGATCGCATTTTTAATGGCGGGCACCGACAGCGTTACGGCAACTATAACCGCCGACAGCAGCTTTAGCGCGTTTGCCGAAAATACATTTGTCTCAAGCGCAAAGGCGACTATCATTCTGTAAATTACGGAACCGACGACTGCCGAAACAAGCCCTACTGAAAGCGAGCGTTTGCCGAATATGACTTCGCCTATTATTACCGAGGCGAGACCTATAACTATCATACCGCTGCCGGAGTTTACGTCGGCAAAGCCCTGTGTTTGAGCTATCACGGCACCCGAAAGTGCAACGAGCGCGTTTGATATTGCAAGTGCGGTTACGGTGGTTATGTCGGTATTTATCGAGGAGGCTCTTACCATATCCTTGTTGCCTCCTGTGGCTCTTATACATAAGCCGAGAACGGTTTTAAAGAACATAATCAGCAGTGCTACGCATATCGCGCAGATTACCGCCGCCAAAATCATTTTAGGCAGATCCCCCGAGCTGTTTTCGCCGAACAGCGACGCGAAACCGTCATAAAATCTCTTTTTGCCTATCAAAGATACATTGGGAGCACCCATAACAGTTATATTGACTGTGTAAAGACTGCTCATGGTGAGTATTCCGGCAAGTATCGGGTGAATTTTTGCTTTTGTTTGTAAAAATCCCGTGACAATTCCTGCGGCAAAGCCGGCGAATACGGCCGCCGTAAGACCCAAAAACGGATGACCGGAGGCGCAGAGCACCGCGGAGACGGCAATGCCGAAGGTGAAGCTTCCGTCAACGGTGAGGTCGGGAATGTTCAGTATGCGGAATGAAATGTAGACGCCGAGTGCCAAAAGAGCGTATTGAAAGCCGAGCAACACCGCGCCCGAAACAACAGAAAGCATAAGCTTTCCTCCTAACAAAAATTTAAAGGGGCTGCAAAATACTCGGAAAGCGACAATCAAAGCGGCGTGTTAAAGCTCTGCCGCCGAGATGCTTTTCGAAAATTTTCCCAACCCCTGAAAGACTCAAATTATGCGCCGATGAACTGATAGTTGTCACCGGTAGGTGTTTTAATACCGAGTGTGCTTGCGGTCTTGCTGTTTATGACATACTGATAATCCGTGAGCGCAACTGCGGGAACCTCCGATACGGGAGTACCTTTTAAGATTTTATCAGCCATATCGGCAGCTTTTTCGCCGAGCTGTGTGTTGCTTACGCTGACGCTTGCAAGCGCGCCTTTCTGAACCATTACGGGGTCGCTGCCGTATACGGGAATCTTTTTGGCTGTTGCCGCCTCTACTACCTGCTCCATGGCAGCCTGTACGGTGGAATCTATGGGAATGTAAAGAGCATCACACTTTGCGGCGAGCGAGGTTGCGGCCGACTGTACCTCTGAGGAATTTGTAACGGTTACCTCTTCGTAGGCATAGCCGCTCTGTGAGAGGTAATCCTTAGCCTTAGCGGCGGTTTTTACGGCGTTATCTTCGCCCGAGCAGTAGAGTATGCCTATTTTTTTGACATCGGGAGTAAGCTCCTTTGCAAGGCCGAATATTTGGTCAACCGGAACTATGTTTGAGGTGCCCGTGGCATTTTTATCGGGCTTTTCCATGCTTGTCATAATGCCGGAGCCGACGGGATTTGTAACGGAAATAAATACGACGGGAGTTTTAAGGCCTTGATTTACGACTGACATTGTGGCGGGCGTAACTATCGGAACTATAAGGTCGTAGTCGCCGTTTTTAAGCCCCTGGCTTATGGTGTTGAGCGCGGACTGATCGCCCTGTGCATTTTTGATGTCAAATATCATCTGCGCTTCATCGTAGCCGAGTGTTCTCATCTCCTGAATAAAAGACTCGCGCATCTCTGTGAAGGCACCGTTGTCTGCGAGCTGAACTATTGCGACCTTGTATTTCTTACCGGTGTTGTTTGTGCCGGGGTCGGAGTTCGTGGTGCTGTTTGTTTTGTCTGTGCTCTGACATGATGCAAATGTGAGCACCATGAGCATAAGTGACAGCATAACTGCAAAAAACTTTTTCATTTTAAAATCCTCCTGAAATCTTCTGTATAATAAAAAAGCTGCCCTTGTAAAAATACAAGGACAGGAAATCACCTGCGATACCACCTTGATTAGCGTAAAACGCTCACTCTGACGGAATACTGACATATTCCTCTTTCTGTAACGTGAAAGTTCCGTCGCAACTTTTCATTGCGCCCTCAGCGGACCATTTGTCTGCACCGTAACAACCGGACTCACACCGCCTCCGGCTCGCTAAATGTTCGTTTTGCAGTTTTACTTCCGTTTCATCGGTTTAAGTCATTAAAACACACTTTAATTTTTTTGTCAAGGGTTTATTTTTGATTTTTTTATGATACAATAACATCGGTACAGTTGCTTTGCGCGGTACCGATATTTTCCCAAGGGGCGTGTTACACAATGGTAAGGCATATTATTTTTTGGACATTTTCCGACAATGTCAATGATTCAAACCGTAAAGAGGTACTGAAAATGATGTCTGACTCGGCTAAGAATCTCGTCGGAAAGATTCCGGGACTCATAAAAGCGGAAATCGGTGAAAACTTTGCCGACAGTGACTGCGATTTTGTATTTTATGCGGAATTTGAGCGTATGGAGAATATTCCGGCATTTCAGGTGCATCCGCTGCATGTTGCCCATAAGGAGCGTTCGGCGCCGTATGTAAAAACACGCTTTGTCGCAGACTTCGTTTCGGAGTAATCAAAACATTATTTAATATCGTTGAGCGTCTCGTAAGCTAAGTCCGGCAGGTCTGTAAAGACTGCGTCCGCACCGTTTTTTTCGAGGCGCTTCATTATTTTCGGGTCGTTTATGGTCCAGTACTGAACGGCTATACCGTAGCTGTGGGCGTAATTTATAAGCCTTGTAGTACCGAGGTTGAAGAAGTAATCCTTATACGGAATGTGCAGATATTTAAACTTGAAATGACCCTGCTTATACGGAATGTGAAAGAAACTCTGAAAATAGAATCTGACCACCTCGTGTATTGTGGCCGAACGTGTTATGTCGGGATATTTTTCGTCAAGATACCGAATATTGCTCTTGTGAAATGAGGCTACGGCCGTGCGTGAGAGCATATTATACTTTACCAAAAGGCGGTGAAGCTCATCTGCGGTGCGGTAACCGATGTCACCGTCGTTTTTAATATCAACGGTAAAGGTGTAATCCCCGTACGGAGCAAGAAAATCAAATACGTCGCTGAGCCTTATAATGCGGAGTGAGTCCGGAATTTTGTCGCCTCGCAGCCCCTCGTAAGGTATAGAACCGTCGGGAAGAACAAACTTTTCGCCCATATTAAGCTTTCGCAGCTCCTCAAAGCTCAGGTCGCACGGCAATACGCCGGGCTTGCCGAAATATTCCTCCGAATCGCTTGTGCGGTCAAGCGTGTCGTCATGCAGGACTATTATTTGGCCGTCCTTTGTGAGGTGCAGGTCAAATTCAAAGCCTTCAAGTTCGAATTTATCCCTGTTCTTAATCATATTCTGAAAGGCGAGCAGAGTATTTTCCGGAGCGAGCCCTGCCCCGGAGCGATGAGCCAAAACTCCCGTCTTGCCATATGGCAGTATAGCCGGATTGTCGCTCTTAATGTTCTTCTTGGGCTTGTCGGGCGTTTCCCCTCTGAATATGATACATACTAAAAATACAACCGCTGCTATAATAAACAGCACCGTAAAAAATGTTTTCATTTTGCCCTCCCGCTTACCGCGCATATAATGTGCATAATTAACAATATATATTGTATTATAAATCGATTTATATAATAAGTCAATAAACAAAGACGAAAAGAAAGACGGACATAAAACACAAGCTTTATATCCGTCTTTTAAATTTATTTATGAGGCACCGTTATATCAGTCGTCCTTGCCGCAGCAGTATTTGTACTTTTTACCGCTTCCGCATGGGCACGGGTCGTTTCTGCCGGGCTTTTTGGCTTTTCTGACCGGCTGCTTCTTTTCACTGCCGTCGGTAGCTCCGCTTGTGGAGGTAATCTTGCCCTGCTGCTCACGCTTTGTGTCCGCTTCGGTACGGATTACAACCGTAAGAATGCCGGTGACCGTACCCTCGCGAATGGCATCGGTCATTTCCTCAAACATATCGTAGCTCTCCATACGGAATGCTACTATCGGGTTCTGCTGACCGTAGGAGCGAAGGTAAATACCGCGCTTTAATTCCTCCATCGCGTCGAGGTGATCCATCCAGTGGCGGTCTACGTTCTGAAGAAGTATTTTTCTCTCGAGCAGGCTCATAATCTCCGCTCCGTACTTCTGCTTGCGGTCGTTGTAAAGCTTTTCGGCTTTTGAGAGGAAGTATTTAAAATAATCGTCGGGGGTCTTGAGCTCGTCGAGCGAATCGGAGCCTATAATCCAGCCGAGCTTTGTCTTCATACCGGCGAGGTTCCACTCGTTTTCGGGAAGTGACGACGGGCAGTAGAACTGAACCATACTGTCAAAGTAGTCGTTTATCATCTTCTGAATCGTTTCGTGAAGATCGGCTCCGTCGAGCACCTGATTGCGTTCGCTGTAAATCTTTTTACGCTGCTCGTTCATAACGTCGTCGAATTCGAGGACGTTGCGGCGCGTTGCAAAGTTGTTGGCCTCTACCTTTTTCTGAGCACTCTCAATTGATTTTGAAAGAATGCCGGCCTCTATCGGCATATCGCCGACTGCCTTGAAGTTGTTAAGGATGTTATAGAATCTGTCACCTGCAAAGAGTCTTAAAAGGTCATCCTCGGCAGAGAGGAAGAACTGGCTGTGACCGGGGTCTCCCTGACGTCCCGAACGGCCGCGCAGCTGATTGTCGATTCGTCTCGACTCGTGGCGTTCCGTACCTATGATGTAAAGACCGCCTGCATTTCTAACCTTTGCGGCTTCGTCCTTGAGCTCTTCCTTGTGCTTGTTTTCAAGCTCACGGAATGTCTTTCTCGCTTCGAGAATCTCTTCGTCGGAAGTCTCTGCATAACCTGTTGCCTCGGCGATAAGCTCATCCGAATAGCCCTTTTTACGCATCTCGGCCTTTGCCATGTATTCGGGGTTTCCTCCGAGAATAATATCGGTACCGCGGCCTGCCATATTGGTGGCTATCGTCACGGCTCCGAATTTACCTGCCTGAGCTATGATTTCGGCTTCTTTTTCGTGGTACTTGGCGTTGAGTACCTCGTGCTTTATACCGCGTTTTTTGAGTGCCTTTGACAAAGCCTCGCTCTTTTCGATGCTTATCGTACCAACGAGCACGGGCTGACCGTTTTCGTGACATTCTATAATGCGGTCGATTATCGCATTGAATTTAGCCTGTTCCGTTTTGTAGAGAACGTCCGGGTCGTCGATTCTTATCATCGGCTTGTTAGTCGGAATCGAAATGACATCGAGAGAGTAGATCTCCTGGAACTCGGTGCTCTCTGTCATGGCGGTACCGGTCATACCCGAAAGCTTGTCATAAAGTCTGAAGTAATTCTGGAAGGTGATGGTGGCGAGCGTCTTAGACTCTCTCTCTACCTTAACGCCCTCCTTTGCCTCGATAGCCTGGTGCAGACCCTCGCTGTAACGACGGCCGAGCATTATACGTCCGGTGAATTCGTCAACTATGAGAACTTCTCCGTCCTTTACAACGTAGTCAACGTCGCGTTTCATAACGCCTATGGCTTTTATTGCCTGCTCTATGTGGTGGAGAACGGTTATGTTCTCGCTGTCCATAAGGTTTTCGAGGTTAAAATATGCCTCTGCCTTTGCAATACCGGATTTTGTGAGCGTTGCGGTTTTTGCCTTTTCGTCAACTACGAAGTCGCCGTCCTCGGAAAGCTCCTCCTCGGCGTTCTGCTTTGAGTCGAGCTCCTTTACGGTAACCTTTTTAAGGGTTTTTGCGAAACTGTCGGCAATCTTATAAAGGTCTGTCGACTTGTCGCCGACACCTGATATGATAAGGGGTGTTCTCGCTTCATCGATAAGGATCGAGTCAACCTCGTCCACGATGGCAAACGAGTGACCGCGCTGAACTCTCTGCTCAGCATAGGCTATCATATTGTCTCGAAGATAGTCAAAGCCCATCTCATTGTTTGTGCCGTAGGTTATGTCGGCAGAGTATGCCGCCCTTCTCTCGTCGTTGTTGAGCTCGTGGACTATAAGTCCTACGGAAAGACCGAGGAAGCGGTAGAGCTTGCCCATCCACTCCGAGTCGCGGCGGGCGAGATAATCGTTGACGGTTACTATGTGAACGCCTTTTCCGGAAAGAGCGTTGAGGTAAGCGGGCAATGTTGCGACGAGAGTTTTGCCCTCGCCCGTTTTCATCTCGGCAATACGACCCTGGTGAAGTATGATACCGCCGATTATCTGAACCGGGAAGTGCTTCATATTGAGAACTCTTGATGAAGCCTCGCGGCATACCGCGAATGCTTCGGGGAGAATATCGTCGAGCGTTTCGCCGTTTTTAAGTCTTTCTTTGAACTCCGGAGTCTTCGCCTTCAGCTCCTCGTCGGAAAGGCGAGAATATTCGTCCTCATAGCTTAATACCTTTTTTTGAATGGGCATTACGCGTTTTACTTCTTTCGACGAATAATCTCCGAAAATTTTGGTTAACAGTGACATTTATCGTGTTTCCTTTCGTAAAAAGAATGGAGTTTGCCGTATACGGGTTACATTATACCATACATATTTAAAAAAATCATTAAAAATTTTTATAAAATTGCAAATGCTTTTTAAATAAAATTTATTGGGAAAGTGTTCGGTTTTCGTTGACTTTAGATAAAGATTTTGTTATTATTAAATGCATAGTTATATGCTATTTCGGTTTATTTATTAAAAGAAGCGAAGGAGGAATTAAATTGACCGACACAAAAACACTTGCATACATCAATATGTATGCCGTCCTCGGAACTCTCGAAAATCTCTGTGAGCTTGATGACAAGGCCAAGGAGATATTATCCGGACTTAAAAAGCCGGTATCCGTTTGTTTCGATGTTAAGCACGGACCGTCTGCAACAATTAAATTTACAAAGAGCGGCTGCCGTATGGAAGACGGAGTGAGAGATTGCGATATTTACATACCGCTTTCTTCCTGCGAAAAATTCAACGGCGTAATTGACGGAACCGTTACTCCTGTACCGCTTAAGGGTCTTACCAAGATAGGTTTCCTTCTCAAGACCTTTACGGCCCTTACCGACCGACTTTCAGAAGTAATGCAGCCGAGCGAAGAGGCTCTTAAGGACAGGGCGTTTTTTGAGCTTTCGACTAAGCTTACATTCTACACCATTTCCGTTGCGCTGTCTCAGATAGGCAATCAGGATAAAATCGGCCAGGCAAGCGCTTCTTATATGCTTGACGGTGATATAGCATTTTGCATTAAAGACGGCCCTGCCGCAACAATTCGCGTTAAGGATCATCACCTTGTAACAATCAAGGAATATCCGAAAAAACCGAGAGCTATTATGCAGTTCGACACCATTGACCTTGCTTACGATCTCTTCAACGGCAAAGTTAATTCTCTTGAATGTATAGGTAAGGGTACCGTTGAGATTCGCGGCATGCTTTCCATGGTAGACAATATGAACAGAATACTCGACAGAGTAGCTCTGTATTTAGCATAAGGAGGGCGATAAATATGAGTAAATTCCCGGAATACAAACACACTAAGAGCCATGAATACTTTGACAGAGCCATTAAGGTAATACCCTCCGGTATTTACGGTCACCTCGGCCCCGCAGAGGGTCTTTGGGTTCCCGTTTCAAAATGGCCTTTCTATTCCGAAAAAGCAAAGGGTACATATTTTTGGGACGTTGACGGCAACAAGTACATAGATTATATGTGCGCTTACGGCCCCAATGTGCTCGGCTATAACGACCCCGATGTTGACGCTGCCGCTATGAAGCAGATGAAGCTCGGCAACTGCACAACCTCTCCGTCAAAGGTTATGGTTGAGTGTGCCGAAAATCTTGTAAATACCGTAGCTTCCGCAGACTGGGCATTCTTTGCAAAGAACGGCTCCGACGTTACAACGCTTGCGGTTATGACCGCTCGTGCACACACCCACAAGAAAAAGATGTTCTTCTTAAAGGGCTATTATCACGGCGACTTCCAGTGGGGTCAGAAAATAGACTACCCCGGCATACTTCCCGAAGAGGTTGCAAACAACGTTGTTGTTCCGTGGTTCGATCTTCAGGCTCTTGAGGACGCTTACAACGCTTGCGACGGCGACGTTGCAGGCCTCATAGCTCAGCCGTACGATCACGGCAACTTCTACGACAACCGCTGCGCCTCCAAGGAGTATTGGCAGGCTGTTCGTAAGTTCTGCGACGATCACGGTATGGTTCTTATCTTCGACGATGTAAGAACGGGCTTCCGTCTTGATATAGCCGGCTCCGACCATTATTACGGAATCAAAGCCGACCTTATCTGCTTCTGCAAGGCTCTTGCAAACGGATACAATATGTCTGCTCTCTGCGGCGGCGAGCATATGAAAGCCACCGTTTCGGGCGTTACATACACAGGCTCTTACTGGATGAGCGCAATCCCCTTCGCCGCTTCCATAGCCTGCATCGACAAGATGAAAAAGCTTAACACACCCAAGATGTTCCGCGAAATGGGCACAAAGCTTACCGAGGGCTTTAAGGCTGCCGGTAAAGAGCACGGCTTTGACCTTGTGGTTACCGGTGAACCGGCACTCTTCTATCTTCGTATCGCAAACGATGACAGCCTTATGCTTCATCAGGAGTGGGTATCCGAGTGCGTAAGCCGCGGCCTGTTCCTCGCGTCACACCACAACCACTTTATGAATGCCGCCGTTACAGACGAGGACATCAAAAAGTCCATAGAGATAGCTGAGGACGCATTCTCGGTAGTTGAGAAAAATCACCCCGAGCTCAAGGGCTGATTTAAAACACGGATTTAAGGCGGCTGTGCGTGGAGCGCGGCCGCCCGTAATACAAAACTTTACATTCAGGGAGGAAAATTATGGAAAGAGCACCTTTGACCAAGGAGGAATGGCTCGCGCTTGAGAAAAAAGCCAATGATTTAAGGCATCTCTGTCTTCAGACCACGGTTTGGGCGGGAAGCGGTCATATTGGCGGCGGAATGAGCGTTATGGACATTCTTACCGTTATGTATCACAGATACCTTAACATTAAAAAGGAAGATCCGAAGTGGGAGGATCGCGACAGATTCATACTCAGTAAGGGTCACGCCGGCATAGCTTATGCACCCGTGCTTTGCGATTTCGGCTACAATGATCCCGAACAGCTCAAGACCTTTAACCTTACAAATTCCAAGATGGGTATCCATCTTGACTCAAATAAGGTTGCGGGCGTTGACGCTTCCACCGGCTCTCTCGGCCACGGCATTCCGATAGCGGCCGGCACTGCAATTGCCGCAAGAGTTCTCGGCAAGGACTACTACACCTACGTTGTAACAGGCGACGGTGAGCTTGACGAGGGTTCAAACTGGGAAGGCCTTATGACCATCCGTCATTACAATCTTACAAACTGCATCACGATTGTTGACCGTAACCATTGCATGATAGACGGCAACACCGAGGATGTTATGAAGCTCGAACCGCTTGCGGATAAATTCGTTGCATTCGGCTTCCATACAATCGTTTGCGAGGGCAACAACATCGTTTCTCTCTGCAAGGCTATTGATGAGGCACACAAGACCAAGGATAAGCCTACCGTTATAGTTGCCGATACCATTAAGGGCGTCGGAATTAAGCTTACAAGCGGTAACTACAAGTGGCATTACGGCGCCATTGATGAAGAGATGGCAAAGGTTGCCGCAAAAGACCTTGATGAATACAGTGCTGAGCGTATAGCTCGCTGCGGAAAGGAGTTTGAATAATGGCAGGCGGATTTGTATATAACGTAATTGAGACTCCCGAGCTTTCCACCTCGGAGATTTACGGAAAAACCTTGGCGGACCTTGCCAAGGAGCATAAAGAAATAGTTGCGGTCACAGCTGACCTTGCAACCTCCACAAAGCTTCAGGACTTTACAAATGCGTGCCCCGACAGAGTTTTCAATGTCGGTATCGCAGAGCAGAATATGATCGGCGTAGCGGCAGGTATGGCAAGAGCGGGGCTCGTTCCCTTTGCTTCGACCTTCTCCGTGTTTGCTTCTCTTCGTGCGGCGGATCAGATGCACACCGATATCTGCTATCAGAATGTCAACGCTAAAATCATAGCTACGCATTCCGGTACCTCTTTCGGTCAGGCGGGCTCTACTCACCACGCTATTGTTGACCTTGCGGTTACAAGAGCTATGCCCAATCTCACCGTTATCTGCCCGGCAGACGGTTATGAGACGGCAAATGCGGTTCGCGCCGCTTATGAAAACTTCGGCCCGTATTACATCAGAATTAACCGCGGCTTTGACCGTGTTCTTTATGATAATGAGGATTACGGCTTTGAAGTAGGTAAGGCTGTTGAGGTTCATCCCGGCACCGACATTACCGTAATAGCCTGCGGCTCCTGTGTATTCCAGGCTCGTGAGGCTGCCAAATTCCTCGAGAGTGCAGACGGACTTAAGGTTCGCGTGCTCAATATGCACACCATTAAGCCCATCGATAAAGAGGCTATCTTAAAGGCTGTTCAGGATACTCGCCGTATAATCACGGTTGAGGACCACAACATAATCGGCGGTCTCGGTTCTGCCGTTGCCGAGGTTGTTGTTGAATCCGGTAAGGGCTGCGCCTTCAAGAAGCTCGGTCACCCCGACAAGTTCGCTCCCATCGGTCTCCACGAGGACATTATGTCCATGGTCGGCATCGACGCCAACGGCATAATCGAGGCGGTTCGTGAGCTTATGCATAAGGACTTTGAGTTAGACGACAACTGGGACGATGAGGTCTGATTTTGTCTGATATTCTTTGATAAAACGAATTAATTTTTTCCTTGCGTACCGTAGTACGCGGCGGTCAAACTTTAATCCGTTTTCTCTAAAGCCTATCAAACAAAATAAATTTAGCAAGGTATTCTTTGATAAAACGAATTAACCGATCTCTTTCGTGCCACAGTACGTGGCAGCGGAACTTTAATCCGTTTTCTCTAAAGCCTATCAAACAAAATAAATTTTGCAAGGTATTCTTTGATAAAACGAATTAATTTTTCCATTGCGTACCACAGTACACAGTACGCGGCAGCGGAGCTTTAATCCGTTTTCTCCAAAGTCTGTTAAACGATCGGAGATTGTTTAATACATCGCTTAAATTATTAACGGTATGCCGGTGCTTCTTCGGTTTCGGCGTACCGCTTCGGCGGAAAATTCGTTGTGATTTTTCGCGCTTTCGAGCAAATAAAATCCTCAAAAAAGGAGAGTGAAAAATTTGCATACAAAAGAAGAATTATATTCAAATAAAATATTCTTTAATGCAGCTTTACCGCTTGTTAAGGTAATTGCGAACGATGTACCCTCGCTTAAAAAGCAGTTTGCGCACGTTCATGCGATTATTCAGGTAAGCGCTAAGGACCCGGATGCTCCGGGCGGCAAGGTCGGCATGCACTTTGTCGTAAACAGTGATGAGTGGCTTGTTCATTTAAACAAGGTAGACCCCAATCCTCACGTTGAGCTTGAATTTAAGAGCGTTGAGGCTATGAACGCATTCTTTAAGGGTAAGATGTCACCTGCGACTCTGCCTAAGATGAAAGGCGTCGTAACACACTTTGGTGCGTTCAAGGCATTCTTAATGACGCTACTTAAAATGTCGTCGCTTCTCGGCGCAACCGAGGCTCCGAAGGACGAGGCAACAAAAGAGCTTATGGTTAAGTGCTTCTTCTATCTTTTGTCAAGCGGTATAAGCCAGCTCAACAAGATGGGTCACGAGGATATTCACGATTGGACCAGCAAGAGCCCCGACCGTGTTTATGCATGGGCGGTTGACGGTTATCCGTCGGTTTCCGCATATCTTCGCATTAAAGCCGGCAAGTCAAGAGCAGGCAGAGGCGATTATAAGCGTGCTATGCCGTTCTTCACCTTGCGCTTTGACAACCTTGACAGTGCGCTCGGAATACTCCTCGGCACAGATGATATGCTTGAGGCGGTAAAGACGGGTCATCTTATCATGGACGGTGCTCCCGAATTCGGCGGCCAGATAGGTACATATATGCTTGAGGTTGCTGCTCTCGCAAAATAAAAAAAGACTTTATATGCCCTCCGTGCTTCTCTCGGGGGGTATTATTTTTGAACGGAGATGATATTTATGGCTGATCCATTGAAGTTTTACCTTATTACCGACCTTCATCACTATGCTCCGTCGCTCGGAACAAGCGGCAAGGCATATGAAAAGTGGAACAACAAGGAACAAAAATGCCTTGCCGAGACAGGGGCGATTATTGATGCCGCATTTTCAAAGCTCATTGCAGACAAGGACATTGACATAGTTTTGATAGCCGGTGATCTTACAAGCACGGGTGCTATGGAAAGTCATCTCGATTTGCTGCCCAAGCTGCAAAGGCTCCGTGACGCCGGGAAACAGGTGTATCTTATAACGGCTACACATGACTTTATAAGTTCGGAAATGGAACCCCTGCGGTGTGAGGGCGACGAGCTTTTACCCGCAACGCCTACGCCGCGTCCGAAGCTTCGCGAGCTGTATGCGGATTTCGGCTGGGACAGAGCCGTTTCCGAGCACAAGGAGTCGTTTTCCTACTGCGTAAAGCTCAAAAAAGGATTTAGGCTTCTCTGTATGAATGACGACGGGACACCCGAACGTCACGGCTATACCGAAAGTCAAATCGAGTGGATGTTCTCGCAGATAGAAGAGGCGAAGAAGAACGGCGACTACATTTTTGTTATGAATCACCATCCGTGCCTGCCGCCGAATCCGATTTATCCTTTATTCTCGAAAAGGGATATGCTTGCAGACTATGACGAAATTACTACGCGTCTTGCCGATTCGGGAGTGAATCTCGTGTTCACGGGGCACACTCATATGCAGAATATCGCCGTAAAGCGTACCGAAAAGGGCAACGTTTTCTATGACGTAAACACCTCGTCGCTTGTAGGCTATCCCACGGCGATAAGAAAGGTAACAATAGACGGCGAAAAGATTGATGTGAGGACAGAGCAGATAGATGATTTTGATTTTGACCGCAACGGCCTTTCGGTCAATGATTATCTGAAAAATCACTTTACGTTTTTCCTGAATGATATAATATCATCAACGGCTTATGACATAGACCATCTGGCGGACTTGGCACCGAGCTTCAGTATGACGGCAGAGACGGTTTACAAATTAAAGGTGCCGCTGAAGATAATCGGTACGCTTTTAAACAATCGTACCGTCGGAGCGGCGGCTAAATATCTCGGAGTATCCGGCAAAATAGACGACAGAGTGCGCGGAATAGTCCTAAAGAACCTTGTTTTGCAGATAATGATAAATCTTTATCACGGTGACGAGCCGTTTTATCCGGGGACACCCGAGTACGGGGCAATGGATGCCTTTATGGGCAGAATAAAAAAGCTTGTAAGGCCGTTTGACAAGGACGGTAAAATAAAAGGAATACTTGACGCGGTTTTGTCATCAATGTATGACGCGCCACCCGAGGATTGGAATGCGGTGCTTCCGCAAAAATAAGGTGATTAAATGAAATTCAGGTTTTTTCTTAGATTTGCCGCCGTGTTCTCCGCTTTCGGAGCGGCTGCATTGGGAGCAAAATATCAAAAGCTTAAAGAGCAAAAGCTTTCCTTGCCGCATGGCTTTACAGTCACCGCTCACACAGGCTGCGACGGTAGCCCCGACAATTCCATAGAGTCTATACAAAGGGCGATTTTTTTGGACGTCCCCGTAATAGAGAATGACTTAACGCTCAGGACTGACGGAACGCCGGTCTTTATGCACGCCGAATCGGCAGGAGACGGCGGATTGCTCTTTGCCGAGGCGCAGCATTACATAGCGTCAAATTCGAGCACGGTTTTGCAAAATCTTGATTTAAAGGTATTTGAAAATCTTGACCAAATACAAAGTATCGTAAAAAAAGCAGGGCTTATAGGCAGATGCTTCTTTACGGGAGTTGAGAAAGATAACGCGGCAAAGGTTAAAAAATACGCGCCGGAAATACCGTATTATCTCAATATGAAGCTAAATGTACTGAGGCTTCGCGATAAGGAGTATTTACGTCGGACGGCAGATGAAATAAAGCACGCCGGAGCCGTGGGTATAAACTGCAAATACACATATTTGTCAAAGGCCTTGGTTGAGGTTATGCACGAACAAGGGCTTTCGGTATCGGTTTGGACTGTGGATAAAAAACCGCTTATGCTGTATGTTTTGAGCCTTGCTCCCGATAACATCACTACGCGAAATCCGCGGCTTTTAATGTCGCTTATTAAGTGATTTTTTCATCGCTCCGTTTTTCGGGGCGATGTTTTTTTGCGCGGATTATATAAGTCGCTGCGTTTCTTGTCCGCTGTACGTAACGCACATAAAAACACGACCTGCGGCATATACTTGTACAAAGTAAAGGAGGTTGTGTTATGAACGGCAGTAAAGCTGCGGTAGGTGCCGCCGAGGGCATAAAAGCTCCGCATAATGTCATTATGGAGGATAGGCACACACTTACGGTTTCGGGAATTTCCGATGTGGACAGCTTTGACGAACAGACCGTAATAGTCTTTACCGATATGGGCGAGCTTACGGTGAAGGGCGAGGGTCTTCATATAAACCGCTTGAGTCTTGAGGTCGGGGAAATTATGATAGAGGGAAACATCAGCTCTCTCTCATACTCCGACAGCAAGCCGACGCAGGAGGGCGGATTTTGGAGCAGGGTGTTCCGCTGATGGATTACATAGTCGGTATGCCGCGGCAGACGACAAATTTTTTGCTGTCGCTCGGCTTTGGATTTTGTATAGGCGTATTGTATGACGTTGTCAGAACGATACGCCTTATTTTCGGCGGCGGAAAACGCACGGTGCTGATATTTGACATATTGTATTCGGCTTTTGCCGGCCTTGTGACATTTATATTTTCGCTCGTTATAACAAACGGTATGGTTATGGCGTATGTGGTTTTCGGAGAGATGCTCGGTTTTTTTATATATTACATTACGTTCGGCGTGTTTGCGGTGCGATTTTCCGAGCGCGTTACAAAAGCCGTTAAAGGCTTTTTTATTAAAATTTTTAAGGCCATTGCAGCTCCGTTTTTAAAGCTATTTGGGTTTTTAAAGCGAGTTTTTGGAAAAATATCACAAAAAAGTCGAAAAAAAGCGGTAAAAGCGGCAAAAAAATCAAAAATCCACTTGAAACTATGCGGCTCTTTGTTGTATAATCAATTAAATAATAAGCGCAATTATCCGAAAATGCGGAAGGAAGTGAAGCAAAATGGCTGCCGAAAAAAGAGCGGTAAAAGCAAAGAAGAAAAAAGGTAAAGCCAAGCACAGCTTCATACTTACCTTGCTTTTGGTGCTTGCGTTCGGGTATTTTACAATAAGTCTTATTGACACGCAGCTCAAAATTAAGGAGAGGGAAAAAACGGCGGAGCAGGTTTCTGCCCAGTATGAGCAGCAGCTCGCCGAAAACGAACGCTTGCAAAAGGTAGCTGACGGCGGCAGTCAGGAAGATTATATCGAACGTGTTGCACGCGAAAAACTCGGATACGTTATGCCTGATGAAAAGGTATACTATGATATTACACCGGGCAACTGAGAGGTTGGCTCACGGGGAGGATAAAATTCTTTTATGGTCGAAGTAGGGGAAATACTTGAAGGCAAGGTTACCGGACTCACAAATTTCGGAGCTTTTATAAGCCTGCCGGGCAATCTTACGGGTATGGTTCACATCTCGGAGGTTTCGCAGTCTTATGTAAGTGATATTCACGAGCATCTGAAAGAAAATCAAACGGTCAAGGTAAAGGTAATTGATATTACGCCGGAGGGCAAAATAAGCCTTTCCATCAAAAAAGCATTGCCGGCGCAGCAGCAGCCGCAGGGTGAACGTTCTTTCCGCCAAAATAAGGGGCACAGAAACAGCACTCCCAATGTTTGGAAGGGTCAGCCGTCCGAAAAGAAGGACGGTCCTATGTCTTTTGAAGATATGATGGACAGATTCAAAAAGGTCAGCGACGAAAAAATGACAGACCTTAAGCGTGCCACGGACGGAAAACGCGGCTCGTATTCAAGAAGAAAATAAAATGTACGGCAGGCAAGTATTTGTCTGCCTGTTTTTATGGAGCTAAATATGAGAGAAATAGATGTCGGCGAAATAATCAAAGCCATAGAGGAGCTTTGCATAAAAGCCAATAAAATTTTACCGGACGATTTGTGCGGCTGCATATCCTGTGCCGAAAAATCCGAGACCGATGAGCTGCCAAAAAAGATAATGGGCACCTTACTTGAAAACCTCGACGCGGCAAAGGAACTTAATTTGCCTATTTGTCAGGATACCGGTATGGCGGTAATTTTTTGCGATGTGGGTCAGGACGTGCATATTGTCGGCGGTGATTTTGAAAATGCCGTAAACGAGGGTGTTTCAAGAGGCTACACAAACGGGCTCTTGCGCAAGTCAATAGTGCGCGATCCGCTCGACAGAGTTAATACAAACGACAATACGCCTGCCGTAATTCACACAAGAATAGTCCCGGGTGACAAAATAAAGCTTACCGTCGCTCCGAAGGGCTTCGGCAGCGAAAATATGAGCAGGCTTAAAATGTTTACGCCCTCCGCCTCAAAGGACGATCTTATGGACTTTGTGCTTGAAACGGTGAAGCTTGCAGGTGGGAATCCTTGCCCTCCTATGGTGATAGGCGTAGGCTTCGGCGGAGATTTTGAATACTGCGCGTATCTCGCAAAAAAGGCACTTTGCCGCCCCGTAAGCGAGAGAAACAAAATCCCTGTTTACCGCGAGATGGAGCAGGAGCTTTTGCGCCGCATAAACGCGACGAATATAGGCCCTCAGGGCTTCGGCGGCAAAACCACGGCTCTTGCCGTAAATATTGAGGCGGCACCGACGCACATAGCCGGGCTTCCTGCAGCCGTGAATATAGGCTGCCACGTAACGCGACACGCCGAAAAGACAATTTGATTAAAGATATGAGCGGCGCCCTAAAGTGGGCACCGCTTTTTTACAATCACCGCTTATTTAAAATTAACAAAAATTTAAAAAATGTCTTTATTTTACTGTAAATATATGCTATAATCAAATCAAGCTAAAGAAATTCAGCGTATTGTCGCAACAAGGGCCTCGGCCTTTGAATATATAAATAAGGGGATGTCTTAATGAACATTACCATTATCGGCAGAAAATGCACACCGAGAGAATCCTTCAAAGAAAGGGCGGAATTAAAGCTCAAAAAGGTCGAAAAGTTTTTCGGACCCGAAGCTGATGCCAAGGTTACCGCTACGGTGGAAAAAAACATTAAAATTGTTGAGATAACGCTCTCAAAGGGCGGTTTTATATTCAGAAGTCAGGAGCGCTCACAGGACCTTGAGGACGCGCTTGATAAATGTGTCGATTCACTCATTCGTCAGATAAGGAAAAACAAGACAAGACTTGCAAAGCGTATACGCGATGTATCCTTTGACGAGGCGTTTAATTCGGCTGACGACTCCGCCGAGGAGGAGTATGATATAGTCAGAACGAAGGCTGTGATTTTAAAGCCGCAATCGTCCGAGGAGGCTATACTCCAGATGAATATGCTCGGACACGAGTTTTATATGTTCCGCAATGCCGACACGGACGACGTAAATGTGGTTTATAAGCGTGCTGACGGCGGCTACGGTATACTTGAGCCGACCGAGGGCTGATAAGCTCGGCGGCATAATATAATAAAATAAACAGCACCGCTCGGTCTTTGGCCGGGCGGTGCTTTGTAATTCGTATAAATTATATCATTTCATAAAGAAGAGTCTTACGGGCGAAATCAATGCCGTAAACAGATTTGTTGCAGTGTCATAGTCATAGTCGTAGTCATAAGAAAAGCTGTCGTCGATGTACGGCACAGCCGCCCATACCGCTGTCCACATAATCACCATAACAATTATACTTAAAAGCACCTGCACGCCGAAGCTTATTGCGGCACAAAGAAGATATGATTTTGCGGCGCGCGGAGTATCGTTTTTCTGCACCAAAAAAAGTATAAGACCGACAATCGGGAAAAACACCGATGCAACGCACAGCCCCACGTTTGCCTTTTCGTTGGGATTACGATATGTCTGCGGATTATAGGCTCCGCCATTTTGACTGTACTGATTGTATTGCTCCGGTCGGTTTTGCTGATAAGCGGCTCCGTTTACCGGAGCATTATATGTGTTGTTTACGGGATTGTTTTGTTGAGAGCTGTAAAAGCCGTTTGTGTTTCCCGAGGGGCTGTTGTAATTCTGATTACAGCTCTCCGGTTTGTACGGAGCGTTTTGCCCGTTATAATTCACATTTGATACAGGGGCTTCTCCTTGTGCGAAGCTTGACCGGCTGACGGGTCGGTTGCAATTCGGGCATATATCCGCACCGTTCGGTAAAGCCGCACCGCAATTTGTACAAAACATAATAATCACCCAATCCTTTTGAATTTTTTATTTATGGTATTTTCCGCCGGAAGATATTTCGAATGCTCTGTATATCTGCTCAAGGAGCATACAACGCGCGAGCTGATGCGGAAAGGTCATTTCCGACATTGAAAATTTAAAATCCGACATTTTTTTGATTTCGTCACTGAGTCCGAATGAGCTGCCGATAATAAAGGCTATATTGCTTTTACCGGACAGCGCAGTGGCGGATATTTTTTCGGAAAAGTCAACGCTTGACATCTGCCTGCCTTCAATGCACATCGAAAATACATAAGCACCGGACGGTATTTTGGATTTTATAAGCGCAGCCTCGCTGTCGAGAGCCTTTTTTATTTCACCCTCGCTCGGATTTTGTGAAAGACGTACGGGACTTAGCTCTGTTATGTTTATTTTGCAAAACGCCTTGAGCCGTTTTTCGTACTCTGCGCAAAAATCGCGCATATAGCTTTCCTTGAGCTTGCCGAGTGCTATAACGGTAACGCTTATCATAATATCATCGCTTTCTCGTCGCAGACGGGCTTTGCAACCTTGAGTATATAGTCGCTGTTCTCTTTTGCTCCCGCCATGGTAAGTGCCGAGCACGTGGTTTGATATGCGAGAGCCGGCATATTGTTCTCACGGCTTAAGTGGCCGAGATAAATCCTCGTGGTACCGCCGCTTACGAGCCTTTCGGCGGTGCTTGCACACGCGTCGTTGGAAAGGTGCCCTTTTTTGCCGAGAATTCTCTTTTTCAGAGAATACGGGTAAGGGCCGTTTTCGAGCATCATAACGTCGTGATTTGACTCAAGCATAACAAGGTCTGAGCCGCTTACTGCCGAAAAAACCTCTTCGGTCATTTCGCCGAGGTCGGTGGCTATGGAGATTTTTCTGCCATCGCTGCAGTCTATTTTGTATCCGCAGCTTTCTCTCGCGTCATGCGAGGTGTGAAACGGGGTCACAAAAAGAGGTCCTGCTTCGTTACCGGAAAACGAGACCTCCTCCGTCTCAAATTTGCCGTTTAATATGCCCATATCGTCAAGTGCCGAGAGCGTACCATTTGTTCCGTATACCTTTATGTGATATTTTGAAGCGAATACGCGCAAGCCCTTTATATGGTCGGAGTGTTCGTGTGTGACAAAAACGGCGTTTAAACTCTCCGGGGCGACGCCTATGTTAAAGAGTGCTTCGCCGATTTTTTTTGCGCTCATTCCCGTGTCTACGAGTATTCCGCCGTCGTTATTGCCTATGTATATTGAGTTGCCGGAGCTTCCGGAAAAAAGCGGACAAAATCTTGCCATAAAGTCTCCTTGCTTTTGTGTCTGTTATTCCGGAAGAATGGAATTTGTCGTGATGTACTCTACGCCGGCGTCTATCATTGAGGCGAGCATTTCTCGGTTGTCAACCGTCCAGCAGGCGGTTTTAAGACCGTTGTCATGAACCTTGCGTATCCACTCCGGACGGCAGGCGTTAAATTCCGCCGAGAAGTCCATACCGCTGCAGCCTGCGTCTCTCGCATCTTTAATGTTTTTGTTGTCGAGATAGTTTACGAGATACCACATATTAAGCGTCGGGTCTATATCGTGCAGCTCTTTAAGGTCGTCGAGTATAAACGAAATTATAACGGCGTCCTTAAGCAGATCGTTTTTGAGAAGCACATTGTAGAAATCCTGCATTTTGTCCTTACGCGGATCCTTGATTTCGATTATCGGGTGGCAATTATACTTTTTGCAGATGTCGATGTATTCCTGAAGCGTGCAAGCTTTGAGCCCGGGGAATTTATCGGCATTGGAGCCTCTTGCGACGTGCATTCTTTCAATTTCGTCAAATGAAAGCTCTTTAACGTCGCCCGTGCCGCTGTATATGGTCGAAACGTCCGGGTCATGCATAATTACCCAAACGCCGTCTCTTGTCATGTGCGTGTCGCATTCAAGGCCGAAATATCCGCCATGCTTGCCTGCCGCCTCAAACGACGGAGCGGTGTTTTCGGGATATGCTCCCGAAAGTCCGCGGTGCGCCACGAGCTGAACCTTGTCCTTATCGAGCGGTGCTAAGTCCGAGAGCCTTTTAAGCTCTTTCGGAACTATCGGTTTCCTCCGCATATTTCTATATACTATCTTGCCGAATACCGGCTGGAATTTATTTCCCATAAACGCTGTGAATTTGTTAAGCTTGCCCATGAAAATCACCTTAACCTTTCTTACTGCTGTTTAATACATATTATAGTTTAAAAACCTTAAAATGTAAACAGTATAAAGCCCTGTTGCTTTGGGATAATAATAAAAAAATCCGTTTTTTCGGCAAAAAAGGAAGGAAGATACACTTGAAGGAAAAAAGCAGAACCGAAGAATTTTTAAATAAGGTATACGAAAATGCCGAGATGTGCTGCGAATCCATTTCAATGATAACCGAAAAGGTTGAGGACCCGAGCCTTTTGTCGGAGCTTCAGAGCGAGCACAGGGATTATACCGATTTGTCGGGCGAGGCTGTAAATCTGCTCGCAAAGGAAAACAAATTGCCTAAGGAAAAGGGACCGCTAGCGCAGTTCGGAGTTTGGTCGGGTATACAGATGAATACGGCATTTGACAAAAGCCCCGATAAAATCGCCGAAATGATGATGCAGGGCAGTATGATGGGCGTTATAGATATGTCGCGAACCCTAAAGGAATACGGCGATACCCCTGAGGATTGCCGAAAACTCGGTGAGAATTTGATTAAGCTTGAGGAAAACAGCATACAAAAAATGAAACAGTACCTCGGTTAATTGTAATATCGGGTGGGGCGTAAAAAATCGGGCAGTTTTACGCCTCGCTCGATTTCGGCTGAAAACGTTGAAAATTTCGCTTGCTCCGAAACGTCCGCGTAATCGGCGATTAGGTCTTTTTAAACGTCCTTTTTTGTTGACATAGATTTGGTTATATCTTATAATAACAGAGTATATATTATGGAAAAGAAGGTTTTTCTATGCAGTTCCAGGAAAAGGAATTTTTACCGGTAATACTCGGAGCCGATATAACCGCTTATTCCCTCGCGAGGAGCTTTCACGAGGAATACGGTATCAAATCACTTGTATTAAGTATGTCGGAGGGCGGTTACATAGCTAATTCCGATATTATAGAAAACAGAATATTCCCCGGTCTTGAAAACAAGGATGTGTTAGTTAAGCATCTTATCGAAGTCGGCAAGGAATTTGAGGGCAAAAAGAAGCTTATTGTGCTAGGGTGCGGAGACTGGTACGTCAGAGCACTCATAGAGAGCAAAAAAGAGCTGTCTCCGTACTATATCATCCCGTATATAGACGTTGACCTCTTAAATAAAATAGTTCTCAAAGACAAATTCTATGAGATTTTTGAAGAGCTCGGCCTTAATTATCCCAAGACATATGTCTATGAGTGCGGCAAGGAAAACGACCTGAAGTTTGACTTTGATTATCCCGTTATAGCAAAGCCCGCAAACTCGGCTATGTATCATTATGCCAAATTCGACGGTAAGAAAAAGGTGTTCCGCTTCAACAATGAAGAGGAGCTTCGCGATATGCTCGCAAAGCTTGAAAAATCAAGCTATGACTATAAATTCCTCATACAGGATTGTATACCCGGCGACGATACCTATATGCGCGTTTTAACCTGCTATTGTGACCAAAACCACAAGGTTCGTTTCGCATCTCTCGGCAGAACTCTGCTTGAGGATCACACGCCCACGGCGATAGGCAACCCCGTTGCCATAGTCAACGAGGTGAATCCCGAAATAGTGGCCGCCGCAACAAAGTTCCTTGAGCATATCGGCTACACGGGCTTTGCAAACTTCGATATAAAATACGATGAGCGTGACGGTAAGTTTAAATTCTTTGAAATAAACGTCCGTCTCGGCAGAAGCAATTTCTATGTTACGGGCAGCGGCTTTAATACCGTCAAATGGATTGTTGACGACTATATTTATAACAAGCTTGACGATTACACCGTAGCCGACAATATAAATCTCTATACGGTTGTCCCGAAAGGCGTAATTAAAAAATACGTTCCCGACAGCGATTTCAAATCTCTCGCTTTAAAGCTCTGGTCCGAGGGCAAGGTTTCCGAGCCTCTGTTCTACTCCGCCGACCGCAACCTCAAGCACAATTTTTACGCGAGAGCGGCTTATATCAATCAGTTCCGTAAATTCCGTAAATATTTCTGATAATACGCACCCCGCACGCTTTTATCGTTCTCTCGAGTACCCTTGTACATTTCGGAACGCTAAAAACGCACGGCTGCACGCATTCTCAGAAATATTTGGAATTAAGGTTTCTGAAAATAAGACATAAGCCCCGCACTTTTTTGCCGTCCTCTCGAGTACCTTCGTACACTTCGGGGCGTCAAAAATGCACGGCTGCACGCATTCTCAGAAATATTTAAGCAAAGGTTTCTAAAGATAACGCACACCCTGCACGCGTTTATCGTTCTCTCGAGTACCCTTGTAAAATGTGTTCTCGGCGACAGCGAAAATTGCGGTAATTTGCATTTAGCAGAAAAACAACTAAGCTCACAAACAGAGTAAAAAGAAAGGACACCTCAAAAAATGGAAGAAAAAACTCTCGGTGTTCTGGGCGGTGTAGGGCCGCTCGCTACCATATATTTTGCGGATCTTGTCGTTAAAATGACTGACGCCAAGACCGATCAGGAGCATATATCCATGGTTATTTTAAACCACGGAGCAATACCTGACAGAACTGACTATATACTCGACCACTCAAAGCCGAATCCGCTTCCCGTTATGATTGCCGACGCAAAAAAGCTTCAGGCTGCAGGGTGCGATTATATAGTTATCCCTTGTAACACGGCGCATTATTTTTATGACGAGATACAGAAAAACGTAGATATTCCGATAATCAACATTATAGAGGAGACTGTAAAATACGCAATTAAGACAGTCCCCGGGCTTAAAACACTCGGAGTTTTGGCAACCGAGGGAACCATCAAGTCGGGATCTTACGAGCGTGTTGCCGACAGGTATTCGATTGATTGTAAATTCCCCGACGAAGAGGACAAAAGGTCGCTTATGAACATCATTTACGGTGAGGTTAAGGCGGGCGAAAAGGTCGATATATTTGAGTTTATGAGAATTATCGGCGATATGAAAAAGAAGGGGTGCGACGCCGTTATACTTGGCTGCACCGAGCTTTCGATAATTGACAAGGACTTCAATCTTTCAAAAAAAGACAGCAAAATTATAGACTCCATGGAGGTTCTTGCGCGCAGAAGCATAGATCTTTGCGGTAAGAAAATCAAGGAATAACGGAAGGAACAATATATGTGTGGTTTTGTAGGGTATGTCAACGACACACCGGATAAGTCTGTGAACGAAAAAATTATAAAGGATATGGCGGATCGCATACGTCATCGCGGTCCCGATCAGGATGATTATTATGTGGATTCGTCCGTTTCGCTCGGATTCCGTCGCCTGAGTATAATAGACCTTGACGGCGGCAGCCAGCCGATACTTAACGAGGACGGCACAAAGGTTCTCGTATTCAATGGCGAGATTTACAATTATCAGCCCATAAGAGAAGAGCTTATAAAAAAAGGTCACGTTTTTCGCACAAAGACCGATTCCGAGGTTTTGCTTCACGGCTATGAGGAATACGGCTGTGAGCTTTTAAACAAGCTGCGCGGAATGTTTGCATTTGTAATTTGGGACAGCACCGAGAAAAAGCTCTTCGGCGCGCGTGACATATTCGGCATAAAGCCGTTTTTCTATTATCTCAAAAACGGAAACTTCCTTTTCGGTTCCGAGATAAAGTCGTTTTTGTCAAATCCGCTGTTTGAGAAAGAGCTCAACGAGGAGAGACTTCCTGATTATCTCTGTTTTGAATATATCCCGACTACCGAGACTATGTTCAAAAACGTATATAAGATGGAGCCCGGCAGTTATTTCACTTTCTCGGACGGCAAATTTGAAACCAAAAGATATTTCACTCCAGAATATTCGATTGACGATACAAAGTCCATTGAATATTGGGAAGACCTTATTGACGAGACATTCAAGGGCTCGACTGTGGCGCACGGTATTTCAGACGTTGAAGTAGGCTGTTTCCTTTCAAGCGGCGTGGATTCAAGCTATGTCGTTCATGAAATGGCAAAGCGCAACGATGTTAAAACCTTTTCCGTAGGCTACGCTGAGGAAAAATATTCGGAGCTATCCCATGCACAGGAATTTGCAAAGCACGAAAACGTCAAGAATTTTTCCAAAAAAATAACCGCCGAGGAGTATTTTAACATTACTCCCATGGTTCAGTATTATATGGACGAACCGCTCCCGAACCCCTCTGCGATAGCACTGTATTTCCTCGCAAATCTCGCTTCGCAGCAGGTAAAGGTCGTTTTGTCGGGCGAGGGTGCCGATGAGCTTTTCGGCGGCTATCATTATTACCGAGAGCCGCTTGATTTCGCAAAATATATGCGCTTGCCGCAGGGCCTTCGCAATATGCTCGGCGGTATCGCCGAAAAAATGCCCTCGTTCCACGGCAAGAGGTTTTTGACCCGCGGCAGATACCCGATTGAGGAACGTTATATCCGCAACAACTACGTGTATAACCACGAGGATGTCGATAAGGTGCTCGCAAAGCACATTCCGTCAAAGGATCCCGCCGTTTACACAAAGCCGTTCTTCGACGAGGTCAAAAACGAGGACGACGTTACAAAAATGCAGTATGCCGATATTCGCACATGGCTGGTTCAAGATATACTCGTAAAAGCCGACAGAATGAGTATGGCAAATTCGCTTGAGCTTCGCGTTCCGTTCCTTGACAGGGAAATGCTTAAAATAGCACTTCAAATACCGTCAAAATACCGCGTCAATAAAGAGACGACAAAGTTAGCTCTCAGAGGCGCAGCCGCAAAGGAGCTTCCTCCGCAGACTGCCGCTATGAGAAAAACCGGATTTTTAACGCCTCTCAACGATTGGCTTCGCCGTGACGAGTATTACAATATGGTCAAGGAAAAATTCGAGGGCGAGGTTGCGGCAAAATTCTTTAACCGCGACTATATAATGAAACTTTTGAATGAGCACAAGGCAGGCACGGCGCACAATATGAAAAAGATATGGTCTGTTTATTCGTTCATTCTCTGGTACGAAAAATATTTTATTGAGAACTGATTCGCTTTAACACAAGAGCTGCAAGAGCTTTATTCTTGCGGCTCTTTATGTTTTTGAGCGATATTTTTTTCTTTTCGACGTCTTGTTTTCGCTTAAATTCATTGATATATCGATGTGATAGTGATAAAATATAAAAAAGCAAAAAGGAGGCATATTTATGCAGATGACCTTTCGATGGTTCGGTAAGGATAAGGATACCGTAACCCTTGAGCAGATAAAACAAATTCCCGGTGTAACAGGTATAGTACCGGCTCTTCACTATCTGCCGGCAGGAGAAGTGTGGCCCCTTGAGGACGTTACCGCAATGCGTGACGAAATAGCTGCCGCAGGCTTTACCATGGAATGTATAGAGAGCGTAAATGTTCACGAGAATATAAAGATAGGTCTTCCGTCAAGAGATAAATATATAGATAATTATATTGAGAGCATACGAAATCTCGCAAAGGTCGGAGTTAAGGTTATTTGCTATAACTTTATGCCTGTTTTCGACTGGACAAGAACCGACCTTGCCATGAATATGGGCGACGGCGCCACGTGCCTTTCTTATGACGGCGCACAGATAGAGGGCAAATCCCCCGAGGATATGTTCCGCGAGATAGATAATAATTCAAACGGCTATGCGATGCCCGGCTGGGAAACGGAACGTATGGGTGAAATAAAGGAACTGTTTGAAAAATATAAAAATGTGACTTCCGAGGACCTTTGGAACAACCTTGAATATTTTCTTAACAGACTTATGCCCGTGTGCGAAGAGTGCGACGTCAAAATGGCTATACATCCGGACGATCCGCCATGGGGAATATTCGGCCTGCCGCGTATTATAACCGGGCGTGAGTCATATCGCAGACTTTTTGACATTGTTCCGTCAAAATATAACGGAATCACCTTCTGCACGGGCTCTCTCGGTGCAAACAAAGACAATGATTTGCCTGCTATGATACGCGAATTCGGCGACAGGATTTATTTCGCTCACCTTCGCAACATCAAGGTTTCGGACAGACATTTCAACGAGACGGCTCATAAGTCGAGTGAGGGATCACTTGATATGTACGAGATTGTAAAGGCTCTTCAGGATGTCGGATTTGACGGATATGTGCGTCCCGACCACGGCAGAATGATTTGGGGCGAAGTCGCAAGACCCGGCTACGGTCTTTACGACAGAGCACTCGGCGCCGCATACCTTAACGGATTATGGGAAGCCGTAGAGAAATCAAAAAAGTAATTAAAAGTACGAACCGAAAGGACTGGACTTTATGAAACACGAAAATTTAAATGGCAGAGTTGCGGTAGTAACGGGCGGCGGCGGAGTTCTCTGCGGAGACTTTTCAAAGGTGCTCGCAAAGCAGGGCGTAAAGGTAGCCGTGCTTGATTTAAACGAAGCGGCGGCTCAAAAGGTTGTAGATGAGATAACCGCAGACGGCGGAACGGCAATTGCCGTAGGCTGCAATGTGCTTGACCCCGAGAGTATGCAGAAGGCGCGCGAGGTTGTAAACGAAAAGCTCGGCACCTGCGACATTCTCCTCAACGGAGCGGGCGGTAACAACCCAAAGGGTACCACGACCAAAGAAACTCTCGAAAAGATAGATTTGACTCAGCACGACGAGAACATCAAGACATTTTTTGATCTTGACCCACAGGGAATTTCGTTTGTGTTTAACCTCAATTTCCTCGGAACGCTTATTCCGACTCAGGTATTTGCGCGCGATATGGCTCAGAAAGAAAACACCTGCATAGTTATGATTTCTTCTATGAATGCCTATCGTCCGCTAACGAAGATACCGGCATATTCGGCTGCAAAGGCGGCTGTTTCAAACTTCACGCAGTTTATGGCTGTTCATTTTGCCGATGTAGGTATCAGAGTTAATGCCATTGCGCCGGGCTTCTTCTCGACCAATCAAAATAAAGCACTTCTTTGGAACGAGGACGGCACGCCCACAGCACGTACCGGCAAAATTCTCGCTGCAACTCCGATGAAGCGCTTCGGCGAGCCGAGCGAGCTTGACGGCACGCTTCTGTTCCTCTGTGATGAGGATTATTCGGGCTTTATAACCGGTACTACAATTCCGGTTGACGGTGGATTTAACGCTTATTCCGGAGTTTAAGCTCCGTTTATGGGAGAATATTATGAATCTTAATGTAAAAGATGCAGCTTCCTGCAAATATGATATGATTTCGCTCGGCGAAATAATGCTGAGACTTGATCCCGGCGAAGGCAGAATCAAAACCGCGCGTTCTTTCAGAGCATGGGAGGGCGGCGGCGAATACAATGTCGCAAGAGGACTCAGACGTTGCTTCGGTATGCGTACCGCGGCTGTTACGGCTCTTGCCGACAATGAGGTCGGCAGGCTCGTAGAGGACTTCATGTTAGAGGGCGGAGTTGACACTTCACTTATAAAATGGGTCCCGTATGACGGTATAGGAAGAACTGTTCGCAACGGTCTTAACTTTACGGAGCGTGGCTTCGGCATAAGAGGTGCTCTCGGAGTTTCCGACCGCGGAAATACCGCTGTTTCGAAATTAAAGCCCGGTGATATTGACTGGGAGCACATTTTCGGTGAGCTCGGCGTTCGTTGGTTTCACACCGGCGGAATTTTTGCTGCACTTTCCGAAACTACCGCAGAGGTTGTTATAGAGGCTGTTAAAACAGCCAAAAAATACGGAACAATCGTTTCCTATGACCTCAATTACCGTCCGTCCCTCTGGAAAGACATCGGCGGCAAGGAAAAGGCGCAGGAAGTAAATAAGAAGATAGCAAAATATGTAGACGTTATGATAGGCAATGAGGAGGATTTCACCGCTTGCCTCGGCTTTGAAGTAGAGGGCAATGACGCAAATCTTAAAAAGCTCAATATCGACGGCTACTGCAAAATGCTTTCCGAAGTCGTTAAGGTGTACCCCAATTTCAAGGCTATCGGCACCACCTTGCGCACAGTGAAAACCGCAACAATAAACGACTGGTCCGCAATGCTCTATGCCGACGGCAGCGTTCATAAGGGAATGTCTCTTCCGTCGCTTGAAATTATGGACCGCGTCGGCGGCGGAGACAGCTTTGCCTCCGGCCTTATCTACGGCCTTATGACCACCGGCGACCCTGACAAAGCCGTAAATTACGGCATAGCCCACGGTGCTCTCGCAATGACCACACCCGGCGACACATCTATGGCGTCGCTCAAGGAAGTAGAGAATATCGTATCAGGCGCGGGTGCACGCGTTCAGAGGTAAAATCTTACGCATCTTACGACTTTTCGGCGACCGAACTCGCATATCAAAAATATGCTTCGGGGCGTCAAAAAGCCGTAATATACGAAATCTTTTCCCTCTGAAATCAAGTGGTATAATCCTACGCATATCAGGACTTTTCGGCGACCGAACTGAGTGCCCTTGGCTTTTCGAGTTAATATTAAGGCTATGCGTAAGGAGCAAGACTAAATTTTAAAATAAATATATCCGGAGATGTTACTAATGGATAAAGAACAAATACTTACAAAAATTCAGGACTGCGGTATAGTTGCGGTAGTCCGCGCCGAGAGCACGGACAAAGCGATTCGTATTACCGATGCTTGCATCGAGGGCGGAGTTGCAGCCATAGAGCTGACGTTTACCGTTCCACACGCAGACGAGGTCATAGAGGAACTTGCAAAGCGCTACACACCGGACGAGATAATCCTCGGCGCAGGCACGGTGCTCGATGCAACAACCGCTCGTATAGCAATGCTGTCGGGTGCTCAGTATATAGTAAGCCCCGCTCTTGACCTTGACACGCTTCATCTGTGCAACCGTTACAGAGTTCCGATGATGCCGGGAATTATGTCGGTACGCGAGGGCTTGCTTGCCATGGAAAACGGAGCGGATATACTAAAGGTATTTCCTGCCGACCTTTTCGGACCGAAAATCATAAAGGACATTCGCGGACCTATTCCCTATGCCAAAATGATGCCCACGGGCGGTGTTAACGCCGACAATGTAGGCGAATGGATAAAAGCGGGCGCAGTGGCAGTAGGTGCAGGTTCATCGCTCACAGCAGGAGCTAAGACAGGCGACTATAAACAGATAACCGAAACCGGTAAGAAATTTGTTGCAAACATCAAGGCTGCAAGAGCCGAAATGAGCAAATAATCAAATCTTAAATAAAGGGGTAAATTAAAATGGAAAAAACCGTAATGGTGGAAACCTCCGCAAGACACGTTCACGTTACAGAAGAAACGCTTGAAATACTCTTCGGTAAGGGCTATCAGCTTACAAAGAAGAAGGATCTCTCACAGCCGGGTCAGTTCGCCTGTGAAGAGAGAGTCCAGGTTATAGGACCTAAAAACAGCTTCCCGGCTGTTTCAATATTGGGCCCCACAAGACCTGCCGATCAGGTTGAGCTTTCCGCAAGCGACGCGCGCTCAATAGGCGTTGCAGCTCCCGTTCGTGAATCGGGTGACATTGCAGGCAGCGGTGCTTGCAAATTGGTAGGCCCCAAGGGCGAAGTTGAGCTCAAAGAGGGCGTTATCGTGGCCAAGAGACACATACATATGACTCCCGAGGACGCTGAGAATTACGGCGTAAAAGATAAGCAGGTTGTATCGGTTAAAATCGATTCACCCGAGCGCTCGCTTGTATTCGGTGATGTTGTTGTAAGAGTAAGCCCGAAGTTCAAGCTTGCAATGCACATTGATACCGATGAGTCAAATGCCGTAATGGCAGGACGCGACGCAACAGGCGTTATCGTTGACTGAACTTCCTTTTAGCCTAAGGCTTTTGAGCGGGGCCGCGTTAATTCGCGGTCCCGCTTTTTTGTCCTCTCTAATCGAGCTTTTACTGACGACAAACGTATGTAAAAGCGCAACAAAAAAACCTCAATCTCTTTTGCGAGATTGAGGTTTTAAAAAAAGTTACATTTTAAGCTTCGGCTTATTTCTCGTCGGAATCCTTGTTCTTTTTGGTGAGCACAAGCGCGAGACCTGCTGCTACCGCAACACCTGCAACTGCATATATCGCAACGTCACCGGTCTTCGGGATAGAAGCGGTCGAAGATTTTGAAGAGCTTGACTTTGTGGTAGATGCCTTCTTTGTGGTGGTCTCGGTGTTGTTGCCCGAGCCGCCGCCGATGCCGAGGCCGCTGAGAAGACCCGAAATAGCTCCGCCTATCTGAGAGAACGAATCAGAGAAGCCCTTGAAGAGGTCGCTGAAATCGCCGTTTGAGAAATCGGGGAAAAGCTTATCGAGCACGTTGCTGCCGCTGCCGCCAGGGCCGATGTTTGATGAACCTTCGCCGTTAGCAGCCTGATAGCGGCCGGTAATGGTTGCTGAGGTTCTCAGCTTCATGGAATTGATAAGAGCTTCATCGGTAAAGGGAACGGTGAGCTTTTTGTTTGCTGCGTCAAATGCCTCGCTGACATCATCGGTGATGGTTGCGGGAGAAGTAACGTCAGCCTTGTAATCAAGATTGCTGCCTACATAATTTGCAAGAGTATCAGCGGTGTTGTTGCCTGCGTTGAGACCGTCGAAAATCACTTCGGCAAAAACCTTCTGCTGAGCGGTGAGATCGGCGTTGTCATCGAAATTGCCTGCGAATGCGGGAATGCTTACCATAAGCATCATGGCAATAGCGACAATAACAGAAATTGTCTTTTTCATAACTTAAACAAACCCTTTCATTTTTTGTTAGGGAATGACCCCTTATATACTCTTGTATTATAGCAACTAAAAAATTAAAAGTCAACCTGAAAATAATAAAAAAGATACATAAATATCCTGTCCTTTTTTCGGCATAATAATGTTATCACATAAAGAAAGGGTGATAAATTTGAGCAAAAAAAACAAAGATGAAAAGAGGCCTTCAAGAAAAGCCGTTAATAAGCTGAGCGAGCTCGGCACGGAGATGGCGGAGATTTGGAACGGCTATAACGATACCACAAACTCCGATGTTTTGGGCAGCTATACGGGAAATCCCGCGGACAGCGACAAAAGGCCGGAGCAGGATTCCGACGACCTTTGAAAAAAAGCTTGCAAACCGTATATATATATGGTATTATAACACAGTAAGAATATTCGTATGATTGAGAGTGGGGCGACCCGCTCTCTTAGTTTTGTTAAGACTTTTTTTATGAAAGGATATATCGAATGGCAGAAAAATTGACCGGTACCGTCGGAACGGTCTGGAATATCGCACAGCCGCTCGCCGAGGAACTCGGGCTCATTTTGTGGGACGTCCGCTTCCAAAAAGAGGGCGCAGAGTGGTATCTTCGCATATTCATAGATAAACAGGACGGCGGCATAGGAATTGAAGACTGCGTAAATATGAGCCACGCTTTAGACGAGCCGCTTGACGAGGCTGACCCCATAGACCGAAGCTATTCTCTTCAGGTCTCTTCGCCCGGCATTGAGCGCGAGCTTACAAGGGATTTTCATTTTACGAGATATCTCGGCAGCCGCGTGATAGTTAAATTCATACGCCCCGTAAACGGCAAGAGAGTTTACAAATGCACATTAAAGGATTACGACGCAGGTCTTATCACGGTTGAATTCGATGAGGGCGGCGGAATGTCCTTTGAAAAGAAGGAAGCTTCGTTTGTAAAGCTTGACGACTTTGATATGTAAAAGACAATAATCGCCGTGACGAAAAGACACGGCACTACCTTGAAAGGAATGGTTATTAAAATGAATAAGGAATTTTTTGAAGCTGTGCAGATGCTTGAAAAAGAAAAAGGAATTCCTGCCGAGTATCTCTATGAGAAGATACAGAACGCCATAATCGTTGCGCTCCGCAAGGATTATAACGGCAAGGACGTAGTTTCGTGCGAGATTGATCCCGAAAATTATGAAATGAACGTATTTGTTCGCAAAAACGTGGTTGACGAAATCGACGACGAGGATACCGACATAACCGTAGCCGATGCCCAGCAGTATAAGCCCGGCGCCGAGGCAGGCGACATTATCGAGATAATGCTCGACACGAAGGACTTCGGCAGAATAGCGGCTCAGACCGCGAAGCACGTTATCCGTCAGGGTATACGCGACGCCGAAAAGGGTCAGATAATGATGGAGTTCCAGTCAAAGCAGCAGGAGCTTGTCACCGCTAAGGTTCTCAGTGTAGACCCGATTACCGGAAATGCCACTCTTGAAATCGGAAAGGCAGAGGCAATACTTCCGAAGGGTGAGCAGGTTCCCGGCGAGGAGCTTACCGTCGGTGAGCTTATAAAGGTATTTATAGTTGACGTCAGAGATACGGAAAAAGGCCCGAAGGCTATGATTTCACGCACACATCAGGGTCTTGTAAAACGTCTGTTTGAGACAGAGGTTCCCGAGATTTACGACGGGACCGTAACCATCAACGCAATTTCACGTGAAGCCGGTGCCAGAACAAAAATGGCGGTCAGCAGCAAGGATGAAAACGTTGACGCCATCGGAGCCTGCATAGGTCCGAGAGGTTCGAGAGTCAACAAGATAGTAGAGCTGCTCGGCGGCGAAAAGATAGACATAGTCAATTACAGCGAAGACCCCAAGCAGTTTGTTGCGGCTGCTCTCGCTCCCGCAAACGTACTTAGCGTAGAGATACCCGATTCGGAGGTTAAATCCTGCGTAGTTACCGTACCGGACAATCAGCTCTCGCTCGCAATAGGCAACAAGGGTCAGAACGCACGTCTCGCGGCGCGCCTTACCGGCTGGAAGATAGATATAAAACCCGAAAGCGGATTTTACGAAGGCTGAGTCTTTTGATGTTTAAGGGAGAATAAAATGAAGCAGAAAAAAATACCTCTGAGAAAATGTCTCGGATGCGGTTGCCAAAAGCCTAAGCAGGAGCTTGTGAGAGTGGTCAGAAGCGCCGAGGGCGAGGTCTCGCTTGACCTCACCGGCAAAAAGGCTGGCAGGGGAGCGTATATATGCAAAAGCGCACAGTGCCTCAAGGCGGCGCGCAAAGCAAAGCGGATAGACCGCGCGTTCTCGGTGACGGTACCCGACGATGTTTACGACGAGATGGAAAAGGAGCTTTCGGAAAATGAATGACAGGGCATTAGGGCTGCTCGGTATAGCAAGGCGGGCTTCGGCTTTGAGTCTCGGTCATGACGCGGCACTGTCCTCCGTAAAAGAAGGCAGAGCCTGCGTGTGCATTCTGGCCTCCGATTCGTCCGAAAGACTCAAGGACGAATTTATCTCCCTTTGCGAAAAGACCGGCGGCAAAACTCCGGCATTAACCCTTGGCTGTACAATGAACGATTTAGGCAGGTGCCTCGGCGCCAAGATGACCGCGGTATTAACGGTCAACGACGGCGGCTTCGCACGTAAAATAACAGAATTGATCCGGGAGGGAAAGTAATATATGACAAAAAAATATAAGATACATGAAGCAGCTAAAGATTTTGATATTCAGAGCAAGGATTTAATAGAGCTTGTCTCAAAATACTTTGACGGCGAGAAAAAATATCAGACCGCGCTCGAAGAGAAAGAACTTGATTTGGTTTTTGATTTGCTCTCAAAGCAGAATGCGCCGAAGAGCCTTGACAGCTATTTTGCAAGGCAGAAATCGGCGGAAGATGTTAAGGAAAAGCCGCAAAAATCCGCAGCCGAGTCAAAGAAGACGGCTTCCAAGGCGGATGCGGGCAAAACGAAGCAAAATGCAAAAACAGACAATTCGGCTCCGTTTAAGAGCAAAAAGGAAAAGAAGGAAAAAGATCCTTCAAAGCCGATGCAGTCGCGCACCAAGGGCGAAATGCGCCACGTTGATACAAGAGGCAACTCAGTTGACCTTGACAAGTACAACGAGCGTTATGAGAACATCGCTCCGGTAAATAACCGCAACAACGGCGACAACACCGTCCATAAGCAGAAGCTTAAGCAGAAGTCTCAGCAGTACAGAAGGCAGCAGGGTGTAAGAAGCCATAAGCGTGAGACTGAGGCGGAGAGACTGAAGAGAATAGCGGCGGAGCGCGCCAAGAGACACATAAAGATAACCATTCCCGATGAAATCACCGTAGGCGACCTCGCTCTTAAGCTTAAGATGACAGCTGCCGAGGTAATTAAAAAGCTTATGGCTCTCGGCATTATGGCTACCGTAAATGATGTTATCGACTACGATACGGCGGCGATAGCAGCTTCCGAGCTCGGCGCAAAGGTCGAAAAAGAGGTCGTAGTAACGATTGAAGAGAGAATTATCGACGATACCGAGGATACAGAGGAAAATCTTGAGCCGAGAGATCCCGTAGTAGTTGTTATGGGTCACGTTGACCACGGCAAAACCTCGCTTCTTGACGCCATAAGAAATACCTCTGTAACAGAGACCGAGGCAGGCGGCATAACTCAGCACATAGGTGCTTACAGAGTAAACCTTAACGGTCAGATGATAACCTTCCTTGACACTCCCGGTCATGCAGCATTTACGTCTATGAGAGCAAGAGGTGCTATGGCTACGGATATTGCCGTGCTCGTAGTTGCCGCCGACGACGGTATAATGCCGCAGACAATAGAGGCCATAAACCACGCGAAGGCCGCGGGAGTCAGCGTAATTGTAGCCATAAACAAAATGGATAAGCCGGACGCGTCACCGGACAGAGTTCTTCAGCAGCTCACCGAGTATGACCTGGTTCCCGAGGAATGGGGCGGCGATGTAATATGTGTTCCCGTTTCGGCTAAGACTCATATGGGCATCGACAAGCTTCTCGAGTCGATACTTCTCGTTGCGGAAATGCTTGAGCTTAAAGCAAATCCGAACCGTGCCGCAAAGGGAATTGTAATAGAGGCTAAGCTTGATAAGGGCAGAGGCCCCGTTGCGACGCTTCTTGTACAAAACGGTACGTTGAGGACGGGTGACATCGTAGTTGCCGGAACGACCGTGGGCAGAGTCAGAGTTATGACAAACGAGCGCGGCAAAAAGCTTGAAGAGGCAGGCCCGTCAGTACCCGTAGAGGTTATGGGTCTTGATGAGGTTCCGACCGGCGGTGACAAATTTGACGCCGTTTCCGACGAAAAGCTTGCACGTGAGCTTGTTGAGCAGAGAAAGCACGAGCAAAAGGAGGAGCAGTTCAAGCAGTTCCAGAAGGTAACTCTTGATAATCTCTTCTCATCCATAAACGAGGGTGAGCTTAAGGAGCTTAACATCATTGTCAAGGCGGATGTTCAGGGCTCCGTAGAGGCTGTAAGACAGAGTCTTGAAAAGCTCTCGAACGATGAGGTCAAGGTAAAAGTTATACACGGCGGCGTCGGTGCCGTAAGCGAATCCGACGTAATGCTTGCCGCGGCTTCAAATGCGATTATAGTAGGCTTTAACGTCCGCCCCGACTCCGTAGCCGAGTCAATAGCGGAGCGCGACGGCGTAGATATGAGAATGTACAGAATAATCTATGACTGCATAGAAGAGATAAGCGACGCAATTAAGGGCATGCTCGCACCGAAGTACCGTGAGGTAACGCTCGGCAAGGCAGAGGTAAGAAACGTATTTAAGCTCTCCTCCGCCGGTATGATAGCCGGCAGCTACGTTCTTGACGGCAAAATTACAAGAAATTCACAAATTCGTGTTGTCCGCGACGGCATAGTTGTTTCGGAGGACAGCATCGCATCCTTAAAGCGCTTTAAGGACGACGTAAAAGAGGTTCAGTCCGGCTACGAATGCGGAATCGGTCTTGAGAAATTCAATGACATTAAAGAGGGAGATATCCTCGAGGCATTCGTTATGGAGGAATACAAGGACTGATTCCTTTTATATGAAAGGAATTAAGCTATGGCAGGATACAGAAAGGACAGAGTCGCGGAGGATATTAAGCGCGAAATAGTTGCGCTTATCCGCGAGCTCAAGGATCCGCGCGTAAAAGATAAAATGCTCACCGTGGTAAGGGTTGAGGTAAGTCAGGACTTGAGCTATGCAAAGGTTTTTGTAAGCTCACTCTCCGGCATAGATGACGCAAAGCAGGCTGTAAAGGGGCTTGAGAGCGCAACGGGGCTTATACGGCACGAGGTCGGAAAACGGCTTCGTTTGAGAAAGGCCCCCGAGCTTAAATTTGCGGCAGATGATTCGGTTGAGCACGGTATGGAAATTTTCAGAAAGATTGAGGCTCTGAAAAAAGACGATGAAGAGGATAAATGAGGCCGAGGCGGCAGAAATTCTCAAAAGTAAAGACAACATTCTGATTTTAACGCACCGCAGTCCCGACGGCGACACGCTCGGTTGTGCTTTTGCGCTCCGACACGTTCTCTCCGGGATGGGCAAAACGGTTATGGTTGATTGCTCCGACGACATACCTAAGAAGTATTCGTATATGTGGGGAGAGTCGGAGGAAAATTACAATCCGCAAAAGAGTATGGATTTTTCTCCCGATTTTGTGTTGGCGGTTGATGTTGCCGATTCAAAGCTGCTCGGCGCGCGTCTTACGGAAAAATACCCCGAAATACCGCTGTGCATAGACCATCATATTTCAAATACGGGATATGCCGATATGCTCTGTCTTAAAGACAGTGCGGCGGCGTGCGAGATAGTTTACGACGTAATAAAGTGCCTGGGAGTAAACCCGGACGCTTGCACGGCAGACTGTCTGTATACGGGAATCTCAACGGACACAGGCTGCTTCAGGTATTCAAACGTAACTCCCGAAACTCATGTTAAGGCGGCGGAGCTTATTTCGCTCGGAGCACGATTTGACGAGATAAACCGAGTTATGTTTGAGACAAAGACCAGAACTTATTTGCGGCTTGAGGAGCTCGTTTTAAATTCGATAGAAATGTACTTCGGCGGGAAATGCGCCGTTATCACAATCACCAAGGATATGTTTAAACAGAGCGGCTCAAACGAGACCGAGTGTGACGGCATAGCTTCTCTTCCGCGTAAAATCGAGGGCGTTAAGGTAGGCGTTACGCTCAGAGAACGGGCTGACGGCACGTTTAAGGTATCACTCAGAACCTACGCTCCCGTAGACGCCTCGGCTATTTGCGCCAAGATGGGCGGCGGAGGTCACGCGCGTGCGGCGGGCTGTGATTTTTCGGCCGATTATGCCGACGGCAAAAAGCAGCTTCTTGAAATAATCAAAACGGAGCTTGAAAAAGCATGACAGGATTTATCTGCATTGACAAGCCTGAAAATATGACGTCGTTTACGGCGGCAAATTTGGTAAAGAGAATAACCGGCTCCAAAAAAGCCGGGCATACAGGCACGCTCGACCCTATGGCAACGGGCGTGTTGACTGTTGCCCTCTCGGGGGCGACGCGCTTTATAGAGCTTATTCCGGACCATGAAAAGAGCTACACAGCGAGAATTTTGCTCGGCGTCACAACAGATACGCTTGATATTACCGGAACCGTAACGGGCAGCTTCCCGGTAAGCGTTACTCCGTGTGAAGCTAAGGAGGCGGCGCTCTCCTTTTACGGCGAGCAGCTTCAGACTCCGCCTATGTATTCTGCCGTGAGCAAGGACGGAGTTCGTCTTTATGATCTCGCAAGGCAGGGCAAGGAGATTGAGCGCGAAAAGCGCAAGATAAATATAACCGAAATTCGCACATACGATTTTTCGGATAATGAGTTTTCTCTCGATGTGACCTGTTCCGCAGGAACATATATAAGAAGCCTTGCCGACGATATCGGCAAAAAGCTCGGCTGCGGTGCGGTTCTCAAGTCGCTTCGCAGGACGAGGGCAAACGGGTTTTCTACGGACGACTGCATTACGATAGAGAAGCTGCGTGAAATATGCGAAAACGGCGAGCTCGGCAATTATGTTATGCCGGTTTCAAGAGTTTTGTCACAGTACAAAGAGGTACACGTAACTGCGGCACAGGCGGTCAGATTTAAAAACGGCGGAGAGCTGTTTCTTGACCGCATAGGAAATCCGAAGGGCGACGGCTTTTTCAGAGTTTTTTCGCCGGAGAATGAGTTCCTCGGAATAGGAGAAAAAAACGTCGAAACGGGATGTCTCGCGGTAAAGAGGGTGCTTCAAGGTGAATGAATATAAAAAATCAATAGCCCTCGGAACCTTCGATGGTTTTCATTTGGGGCATCAAAAAGTTATAGAGCTTTCTAAAAAGAGCGGATATATGCCGTATGTGCTGTTGTTTTCCGTTCATCCGCTCAAGTGCATCAAGGGCGAGGCTCCTCCCGAAATACTGACGGACGGTTTGCGCAAAAGCTTGCTCGGAGAAATGAACGTAGGTGCTTTGGAAATAGATTTTTCGGAAATAATGCACCTGTCTCCCGAAAGCTTTGTGCGTGATATTCTTGTCGGAAGATTTGCGGCAGGGGCAGTCTCCTGCGGTGAGAATTACACCTTCGGAGACAACGGCTCCGGAAACGTTGAGGTGCTGCGCAGATTATGCCGAAAATACGGTATAGAGCTTTATGTGGCACCGATGGTTGAGTTTGACGGCATAGAAATAAGCTCAACGCGCATAAGAGAGGCGATAAGAAGCGGTGATATGCAAACGGCGGCGAAAATGCTCGGCAGACCGTTTTCCTACGACTTCACCGTGGTTGCCGGCGACAGACGCGGCCACCTTCTGGGCTTTCCTACAATAAATCAGTTTTTCCCCGACGGATTTGTGCAGCCGAAGCACGGAGTTTACGCTTCGTACGTAGAAATAGGCGGCAAGGCTTATCCGGCGGTGACAAATTTCGGTCGGCGTCCGACAATAGGTACTCCCTCGGTTCGCAGCGAGACTTGCATACTCGGCTTTTCGGGCGATTTGTACGGTACCGATACCGAAGTGCATTTGCTTGAATTTTTACGGGCGGAAAAAAAGTTTGACGGCCTTTCGTCTCTTTCGGCACAAATAAAAGCGGACAGCGAGAGTGCTGTGAAAATATTTGAAAATACTATTGCAAAAAATGCTTAAAAAAGGTAGAATTAACCTATAAATTCAATTTATAATTTACAAAAAGGGATGGTGTTTATCTATGTGGGCAATGAAGGTAGCTTATTACCGTGCTTTTCAGAAGGTCATGAAAATCTTTATGATGTTCCTCGACTGGTCTGAACCGCAGCTGCTTACAGGACCCGGAGCTATCAAAAAGCTTCCCGGCGTCATTAAAGACAAAGGTATCAACAATGTTATGATCGTCACCGATAAAGGCCTTATGAGCCTTCATCTTCTTGACGGGCTTTTCAAACAGCTCGAAGAGGACGGCATTTCATATACCGTATATGACGGTGTTCAGCCCAACCCCTCGATTGAAAATATCGAAGAGGCTCGCGCTCAGTTCGTAGCAAACGGTTGCCAGGCTATGATAGCTTTCGGCGGCGGTTCTCCGATGGATTGTGCAAAGGCTGCCTGTGCAAGAGTAGTAAGACCTAACAAGACCATTCCGCAGATGCGCGGTCAGCTCAAGGTTATGCACAAGCTTCCTCCGTTCTTCGCAGTGCCCACAACGGCCGGAACAGGCTCAGAGACCACTCTTGCCGCTGTTGTTTCAAATACCAAGACTCATGAGAAATATGCCATAAACGACCCGTGCCTTCGTCCGAAGTTTGCGGTTCTTGACCCGGAGCTTACCGTAGGTCTTCCTCCGCATATCACCTCCACAACGGGTATGGACGCGCTCACCCACGCGGTTGAGGCTTATATAGGCAAGAGCAATACAAAATCAACACGCGATTATGCAGAAAAGGCGGTCGCAATTATATTTGCAAACCTCGAGACCGCTTACAAGGACGGTAAAAACATAAATGCAAGAGGGCAAATGCTTCTCGGTTCGTTCTACGGCGGTATGGCTTTCACAAGAGCTTATGTAGGCTACGTTCACGCTGTTGCTCATAATCTCGGCGGTATGTACGGTATTCCGCACGGCCTTGCAAATGCCGTTATTCTTCCGGTTATGCTTGAGGAATACGGCTCAGCCATCTATCCGCAGCTTTCAAAGCTTGCCAACTTTGCCGGCATTGAAGGCACAAGCGATGATGATAAGGCCAAGAAGTTCATTGCCGAGGTTTATGCCATGAACGAGAGAATGAATATTCCGAAGGGCTTTACCCAGATTAAGGAAGAAGATATTCCGACTATCGTATCAAGGGCTCTTAAAGAGGCAAATCCGCTCTATCCCGTTCCCGTTATCTTTGACGAGGACAGAATGACTCAGATAGTCAAGAAGCTTATGATTACCGAATAAGCGATAACTCAAAGTAAAAAAATCAGCGAGTGTATTTTGGCTTGGCCATAATACACTCGCTTTTTTATGCTTTTGTTTAATTGTGCTCGTTATTCTTTAAGGGAGACGCGGTATCTTTTTCCGCAGCGGTTGTGGCCGATGTCGTGCCGGGACTGTCCGTTGCGTCCGGCTTTGTTGCGGCTGACGGGTCGGTCGTATTCTGCGGCTTTGTTGTTGCAGGCGATGTTGTTGTTTCGGACTTTGTGCTGCTTGGCGGTTCATCGGATGCCGATTTCGGTGCAATTACCACCGCTTGACAATTCAGCGCGTTGTATGCGGATATAACCTTACTCTTGTCATAACGCATATTTTTACATTGTAACGAATCGTTAAAGTAGTATCCGCTGTCATCGTAGCCCACAAGAAGCAGACAGTGCATGGGAGTTATCCACGTGAATTGGTCGGATGTACCAGTGATATACCAAGTCTTGTATCTTCTTGCCGGAGCCATATTTTGCGTAGCCCATACAAGCACCGGAATGTCGTTATCTATATATTTTGAGCAAAGCTCGTCTATGGAGCTGCCGTATATTGTTTTTACGGTGTAATTTTTGCCGATGAATTTATTGACTGCGTTCTCAATTACCGGTGCCCAACAGCCCCACCCGTTTTTGCTGTAAGGGTCGCCCAAAAACACCTTGCGCGGATCGTCTCCGAATAAATTTCCGCTTTCGTCGCTGTACGGTGTGCGTCCTTTGTCGAGATAATTGTCTATAAAGGTTTCGGGAGAAATAGATATACCGAGGTATTGAAGCGCCATAACCGCAGATATGCTTTCACAGCCTGTGGGATATTTTTTTCTCTGGTCGATAAACGGCACGTTTAAAAGCTTTGTGGGCGTTATGCTCGGTTTCGGCTGCGTCAGCTTTTTCGGTATCGCCGGAGCGGCTCGCTCTACCGGAGCTGTTGTGCCGACGGGTTTTACAATCGGAGCTGTTTCGGCTGCTGTCTCCGACACGGTTTCTTCCCCAAAGAGAGTTTCTTCCGATTCCTCCGAGTAAGTCTCGGTTTCGGGCACAAATTGCGCTGCCGCCGCTTTTTTCTTTGCTCTCGATACAAGCACTGCGGCGGTTATGCATATCGCAACCGTAACGATACCGATTATAATAATAATTGCATTTTTCTTTTTACCGCATTTAAAATTCACTTTTTTAGCCCCTTAAAATTATGATTTATTTTTCTTTTCTTTGTAAAACACGCTGATGATCCAATAATACAGCGGAATTATAAGGAAAATAAGCCATTGCGGATGCCACATTCCCGCGGTAAAGCCAAAGAGCAGGTACACCGCGACCAATACAAGATGTATCGGCATAGTGAGAAGCATTGCCTTTTTGGTTCGGCAGCAAAGAGCACCGCCGACGCAGTAGTAAACAGGTATAAGCAGCAGTATTATCCAGCCGGGATGCCAGTTTCCGTTCATAAAGCCGAGAAGCAGATATGCTGCGGCAATTAAAATCGGAAACGGGAATTTTACCATTTTGCGGCCGACCCTTTGCCTCTCGGACATATCGGCAAGCTTCTTTTCCTTAAGCTCTGCCTTTGTCGGCTCATTGTTCGGCGTATCCTCCTCCTGCGCTTTGGGACCGTTGAGAATTTCGTCAAGCGGTACGCCGTAAAGCTCCGCGAGAGCGACTAAATTATCCGTGTCGGGCGACGCCTCCGCGCGCTCCCATTTCGAAACAGCCTGGCGGCTGAGTCCGAGCTTTGAGGCAAGTGCTTCCTGTGAGAGATTATGCTCCTTGCGAAGCTTAACGAGTCTGTCGGCTATTTCTATATTCATCTGTTATCTCCTGTTCGTGAATGTATTATTTTGCTGTGTAGCCCATTCTTGTGCAGTTCTCTATATGCTCATCGTATGACGCCGAGAATGCCGAATCATAGGGCGGCTCGGTGTTTATTACAAAGTATAGATAATCCGTGTTGTCGGGCTGCAGCGCGGCGTTAATCGACTCCATGCCGGGATTACAGATAGGGCCTGCAGGAAGTCCCTGACAACGGTATGTGTTATAGTAATACTTGTATTCGTCTATTTTATCGGGATACTGAAGCTCTATAACGCCGGTGCAGTATTTTACCGTTACGTCGCATTGCAGCTTCATTTTTTTTGTGTTGAGCCTGTTGTATAAAACGGAGGAAATAAGCGTCCTCTGCTCAGGAGTGTACGCCTCTTTTTCGATTATGGAGGCTACCGTGAGAACCTCGTGAACGCTCCTTCCCATAGAGGCAGCCTTTGCCTTCATATCGTCGGTAAAGCGTGACTGAAACGTCTCGACGAGCTTGTCTATTACCGCTGTCGGGTCGCTGTTTTTCTTGAATGTATATGTAGCGGGGAAAAGATAGCCCTCAAGAGGGAAGCAAACGTTCTGCGCATTTTTGACGTCTGCGAGAATCCCGTATTTCGAAAGGTCGTAGCTTTGTGCCGCGGAAATGAAATCCGCAGAAGAGCAAACCCCGTTATCCTCCATAAGCCACGAAATTTTAACGAGCGTATATCCTTCGGGAATTGTCACCGTAGCGGTGTTACTGTCCGAGGTGTTCTCTTTATTGCCCGATTTTTGCGTAGTGGGTGCGTCGGGATCATATGTTGCGGTTGTGTCGTTGTCGGTCTTTTTTTGACAAGCCCCGAGCAGCAGCACAAGCACGAGACACATAATAACCGATACGGCTTTTTTGGTTGATGATTTATTCATATATGAAAATCCTTTTTTAATTTAATATTAAAATATATTTTAACATTTTACGAACGCTTTTGCAATTACTATATAAAAGAAAAGGGGAGCAATCGTCTGAGACGACAGCTCCCGGTTTTTTTGTAAGCTGAGAGGCTGAAAAACCGCGCTCTGTTTTTTGTTTACGGATTATTTTTGATGCTTTACTTTTTTTCGCCCGACTCTATAAGCACATATGAGCCCGACCAAACGATCATTCCTATATAGAGGAAGAGCAGCATAAACCAGCCGGAGCTCACCTGAACTACGGTGAATTTGGCTATGTACGGAATTATCTGCGTTATTACGGCAGAGCCGAAAAGGCCCGATACACCGGAGAGAAAATCCGCGATTGTAATTGTGCCGTTAACGATAGCGGCGGCAATAGATTTAAAGCAAATCAGCATTCCGATTACGGATACAAGCCCGACGATAGAAATTATGAGCTGAGGGATTTTCTTCTTGCTTATAAGCGCAAAGAAGAAAATGACAACAGCCAAAAGAAGAGCTATCGCAAAGAATATCAATGTGCCGAGCAGCGCGCCGTGTACCGGTGACAGAGCGTCCCATATAGAAGAGAGGCTGCCCTTGTCGCCGCTGCCGTCGTGAACGAGCGAGACAACACGCTTTATGCTCCAATAATCATATGATGTGCCGTCGTCGCTTGAGTCACCCTTTAGCTTGGCTACAAGCTTATATATATCGGACTCGATAACGGTGTAAACAAGATTCCCGAAATATGCGACTATCGGTACACACACCGCCATTGCCGCCATAATAATGCGGTACAGAATATCGGTGCCGAGATTTTTATTTTTTTGCTTGGTTTTTGCCATTTAAACTCTCCTTTATTTGCCCCACGAGGAATTCAGCGGAACAGTCAGGTTGAATATAATATTATCACAAGTTGAATTTTTGTCAACACAGAAGTAGCCCTTGCGCATAAACTGGAAAACATCGCCCGGTTTTACGTCCTTTAAGCCGCTCTCTATAAGGCATCCCGTTAACACCTTTAAAGAGTCGGGATTTAAGTTGTCCTTAAAGCTGCCGGTGCTTTCGTCGGACGGGTTCGGCACGTTAAAGAGCCTGTCGTACATATTTACGGTAGCCTTAAAGCTGCCTTCTGCCGATACCCAATGAATGGTTCCCTTGACCTTTCTGCCGTCGGGTGAATTTCCGCCGCGGCTCTCGGGGTCGTAAGTGCAGTGAACCGTGGTGACTTCGCCGTTTTCGTCACAGTCAAAGCCGACGCATTTCACAAAGTATGCACTCTTGAATCTTACCTCGTTGCCGGGGAAAAGCCTGAAATACTTTTTAACAGGCTCAGCCATAAAGTCCTCGCGCTCAACAAAAAGCTCTCTTCCGAAAAGAACTTTTCTTGTGCCCATTTCGGGGTGATTAGGGTGAACCTCAACTTCTATTTCTTCGGTCTTACCCTCGGGATAATTGTCTATAACTACCTTGAGCGGGTCGAGAACAGCCATTGCTCTCGGAGCGTTTTCGTTAAGCTCGTCACGGACGCAGGATTCGAGAAGATCCATACTTACTACCGAATAAGCCTTTGAAACACCGATTTTTTCGCAGAAAGTGCGTATTGCCTTTGCCGGGTATCCGCGGCGTCTCATACCGCTTATTGTAGCCATTCTCGGGTCGTCCCAGCCGTCAACAATGTGCTCGTTTACAAGCGCGAGACATTTGCGTTTGCTTGTGAGACAGTAATTCAAATTGAGTCTTGCAAATTCTATCTGCCTCGGCACATTTTTAAAGCCGAGCTCACGAAGGAACCAATCGTAAAGCGGTCTGTGATTTTCAAATTCTAGAGAGCACAGCGAGTGTGTTACACCCTCTTTGTAGTCGGAGAGCGGGTGTGCGAAATCATACATGGGATATACGCACCACTTGTCGCCGGTCTGATGATGCGGAACGTGCGCAATGCGGTAAATAACGGGGTCGCGCATATTTATGTTAGGCGACGCCATATCGATTTTTGCACGCAAAACTCTTGCACCGTTCGGGAATTCGCCGTTTGTCATACGCGTGAAAAGGTCGAGGTTTTCCTCTGTTGTTCTGTCGCGGTAAGGACTGTTTTTACCTGGCTCGGTAAGGGTTCCGCGGTATTCTCTTATTTCGTCTGCGGAGAGGTCGTCAACATATGCCTTACCGTCCTTAATAAGCTTTACCGCACATTCATAGATAAAATCAAAATAGCTCGACGCATAAAGGCACTTGTTCCATTTGAAGCCGAGCCACTCTATATCCTCTTTTATGGCGTCTACGTATTCGGTGTCCTCTTTCTGGGGATTTGTGTCGTCGAGACGCAAATTGCATACTCCGCCGTATTTCTGCGCCGTACCGAAGTTTATGCAAATCGCCTTTGCGTGGCCTATATGCAGATAACCGTTGGGCTCCGGAGGAAAACGTGTCTGGACGTGGTCGTAAACCCCTTCTTTTAAGTCCTCGTCGATAAAGTCGTGAATAAAATTCGACGACATTATTTCTTCGTCCATTATTTTACCTCCTTGTAGTAATTTATTGCGTCCGCTATACGGCTTTCTGTTTCGTCTTTGCCGAGTATTTTCATAATCGCGCAAAGGTCGGGCGTGTTTGTCCTTGACGTTACGGCTATTCTGATAACCGTGGAAACATCGCCGACGTGACCCTTGTATTTTTCGGGATTTTGCTTGTATTCCTTGACATTAGGCGTGAAGCCGAGGGGCTCGCAAAGCTCCTTTATCTTTTGGAACCAGATGTCTTTTTCGTCCTCCTCATTGTATACCTTTAAATACTCGGTGAGAATTTTTTCGGCGTCCGAGGGAGCGATGTTTTCGGGCAGCGTATAGTCTTTTTTGTAATACATGGGATAAAAGTAAGAGAAGTAATTCTTGACTTCACTCCACTTTGCTATATCCTTGCGCGGCTTTTTGCCTCCGCGGTCAAGGTCCATCATAAGCTTTGCTTTGCTTTCGTTTTCCGAAAGAACGGCATAATATTCGTCGTCGTATTCCTTTGCCCATTCAAGGGTTCTCTCATACACCTCGTCTGCGGTCATAACGGAAATTACGTTTTTGCTTATATCATTTAATTTTGCAAGGTCAAAAAGGCAACCGCTGACGCTCATCTTTTTAAGGTTGAACGGGAAAGAAAATATATCCGCCGTCTTGTTTGCTCTGCGCCAATCCTCAAAATTCGAATTTAAGAGAGTCATAATGTATTCGGTGAGCGCTTCCTTCGGGTAGCCGCTCTGCGCGAAATAGCTTACCGACGCCTCGGGGTCCTTGCGCTTTGAGAGCTTGCGCTTCGTGCCGTCCGTTTCGTCCGTTTTCATAACCTGCGGAGTGTGCGCGTATTTCGGAACCTTAAAACCGCACGCCTTAAATAAAGCTATGTGTTTGGGGACGGAGGAAATCCACTCTTCGCCTCTTATAACGTGAGTTGTACGCATAAAATGGTCATCGCAAACGTGCGCAAAGTGGTAAGTGGGTATGCCGTCGCTCTTTAAAAGCACTTCATCTATAATGTTTTCGGGCATTTCGATTTTGCCGCGTATCATATCGTCAAAGACAATTCTTTTGTTTTCATCGCCGTTTGAACGGAAACGAAGCACATACGGCTTGCCCTCTTTTATGTTCTTTTCGATTTCTTCGTAGGTTAAATTACGGCACTTTGCATATTTGCCGAAATAACCTCTTATAAGAGCACCGTCCTTTTCCTGTCTGTCGCGAAGAGCCGTAAGCTCCTCCGCCGTGCAGAAGCAAGGGTATGCAAGTCCCTTTAAGACAAGACTTTTTGCTACTGTTTTATAAATCTCTTCACGCTTGCTCTGCGTGTAAGGGCCGTAGTCGCCCTTTTCGCTGTCTATGCCGGTAACGCCCTCGTCAAATGTAATGCCGAACGACTTAAAGCCGTTTATGATGGCGGAAACGCCGTCGGCAATTTCTCTCTTTTTGTCAGTATCCTCAATTCTCAGATACACTATTCCGCCCGAGGCCTTTGCCGTCAAATAGTCCGTCAGCGCGCCGAAAAAGCCGCCGAGGTGAAGGTAGCCCGTGGGGCTCGGTGCAAATCGCGTGACGCGCGCACCCTCCTTCAAATTTCTTTCCGGATAGAGCTTTTCGTAGTCCTCCGGTGTTTTTGTGATTTCGGGGAACAAAAGCTCCGCGAGTTTTTGATTGTCAGTCATATCGGTACACCCCTGAATAAAAGCAAAAAGCCGCTCTCGGCGGCTTAATATTAGGATAACATTAACCGGCGTTTTTATGAGATTTTTTATCTTCGTCCGGGAAGGTCTTTCTCTCAATAACAGCGCCGAGCGAGCGGAATTTTTCAACGACATTTTCATATCCGCGCTCTATGTGATAAATTTCTTCAATCTCTGTAACGCCCGTAGCGACCATGCCTGCTATCATCATAGCCGCGCCTGCGCGAAGGTCGTCCGCTCTTATAGGTGCACCCTTAAGCGACGGAACGCCCTCGATAATGGCCGTTTTTCCGTCGACGTGTATTTTGGCACCCATTCTTGTGAGCTGCTCCGCATAGCGGAAACGATTGTCCCAAACGCTCTCGGAAATAATGCTTGTACCGTCAGCCAGGCATAAAAGCACGGCGAACTGCGGCTGCATATCGGTCGGAAATCCCGGGTGAGGCATAGTTTTGATGTTGCACTTGCCCGGTCTGCGGTCGCATGAAACTCTTACGGAGTCATCATATTCGGTGACGGTGACGCCGCATTCTATAAGCTTTGCCGAAATGCTCTCGAGATGCTTCGGAATAACGTTTTTTATAAGCACGTTACCCATTGTGGCGGCTGCCGCAACCATATAGGTTCCGGCTTCAATCTGGTCGGGAATTATGGAATATTCGCAGCCGTGCAGATGCTCTACGCCGCGAATTTTAATAACGTCCGTGCCTGCGCCTCTGACGTCGGCACCCATGGTGTTAAGAAAGTTTGCGAGGTCTACTATGTGAGGCTCTTTCGCTGCGTTTTCGATTATTGTAAGACCCTTTGCCTTTACTGCTGCCAGCATCACGTTTATGGTAGCGCCGACCGACACAACGTCAAGGTAAACAGCGTTGCCCAAAAGAGACTCGGCTCTTGCGTTGACCATCGCGTTTTCCTCCATGGTCACCTCGGCACCGAGAGCCTCAAAGCCCTTTATATGCTGGTCAATGGGGCGAACTCCGAGATAGCAGCCGCCGGGCATTGCAACCTTGGCCTTGTTAAATCTGCCGAGAAGTGCGCCTATAAGGTAATATGACGCGCGAAGCTGTTTTGAAAGCTCGTGCTCTACTACAAATGAATTTATGTGACGCGTATCTATTTCAATAGTGGAATTGTTGATGAATTTAATTGACGCACCCATATTGCTCAAAATGTTGAGCATTGCGGTAACGTCGCTGATATTCGGTATATTTTCTATGCGGCATACATCTTCGGCTAAAATTGTAGCCGGAAGGATGGCGACAACGGCGTTTTTTGCGCCGCTGACAGTAACCTCTCCCTTAAGCCTATGACCGCCGGTAATAACGAATTTATCCAAAGGACGGTTCACTCCCTAAAGTTTTTATGTAAAGAAAAAATTAAAATCAAGCAAGCCTGAGGCAAAAACGGGCGCACTTCGCCGTACCTCGAGGCATATAATATGGTTATTATACCACCGAGCAGCGTAAATTAAAAGTTATTTTTTACTCTTTTTTTGTATATGGTGATTTTTTGTTGAAAATAATAAAACATTTGTTTGAATACGTCCGTTTTCGATATAATACGCTTTATATTTGCATTTTTTTGTGTTACAATGTCTAAAAAAGAAACGGTGCTTTTAGAAAATGAAACTTACATTTTGGGATGCGGTAAACCCGTTTGCCGGCGAATATATATTCGACGAGCCGCAGCAAAGACTTGAATTTATAATTACGGCGGCAATAGCCGCGGTGCTTTTGCTGCTGTTTTGTATTTGCCTTAAAAGGGCGATAAAAAAACATAAAAACGATTCGGAGAAAAAGTGATGTCACTCAGTAAAAATCAGAATGTAGAACTCTATATAGACAGCTTTACGAGCGAGGGCAGCGGCGTCGGAAGATATGAAAATATGGCTGTTTTCGTTTCGGGCGCAGCGGCAGGCGATAAGGTAACGGCGCATATAATTAAGGTTAAAAAGACGTATGCCGTCGCCCGCGTCGAAAAGGTGCTCAAGCCGGCAAAATCGCGTATAATGCCTGCTTGCCTGTATTTTCCGTCATGCGGCGGCTGCGCTTTTCAGCACATATCGTACGAAAAAGAAAAGGAGCATAAGAAAAAGCGCGTCGAAGATGCGTTTTCTCATATAGCCCATATCAATATAGAGGCGGAAACGCTTCTGTCCGACAATAAAACGACCTGTTATCGCAATAAGGCACAGTATCCCGTATCGTTTGACAGGCAGCTTAAAATAGGCTTTTTCGCTCCGCGCTCGCACCGCGTGGTAGATTGCGAAAACTGCATATTACAGCCGCCGATATTTGCGGATATAGTTAAGATTTTCAGAAAATTTATAATTAAAAACGGTATAACGGTCTATGATTCCGAAAAGCATACAGGGCTTTTAAGGCATATATATCTCCGTCTTGCCGAAGCTACGGGCGAGGTTATGGTATGCGCCGTTATAAACGGTGAGGATTTGCCGCACAAGAACGAGCTGATTAAAAAGCTTACCGAAATACCCTCGGTTAAGAGCATAGTTTTAAATATCAACCGTGACAGGACCAATGTAATTCTCGGTAAAGAGTGCGTGACTGTTTGGGGAAACGACTGCATATATGACGTGCTTTGCGGAGTTAAGGTCAGATTGTCGCCGCTGTCGTTCTACCAGGTAAACCACGATATGGCACAGCAGCTTTATGAAAAGGCGGAAGAGTATGCCTGTCTCAGCGGCAAAGAGACCGTGCTCGATATGTATTGCGGAACGGGCACAATAGGTCTTTCCATGGCAAAAAAAGCAAAGAGGATAATAGGGGCGGAGATAGTTCCGGAGGCTGTGCTTGACGCAAAGCGCAACGCCCTCGAAAACGGCATAGAAAACGCCGAATTTATATGTGCCGACGCAGGAGAGGCGGCACAGGAGCTGTCGTCACGCGGAATAAAGCCCGATGTGGTGCTGCTTGACCCGCCGCGCAAAGGCTGCTCCGAAATGCTTTTGGCGGAAATCGTAAAAATGTCGCCCGAACGCATAGTTTATGTGTCATGCGACCCGTCTACTCTCGCAAGGGACTGCTTTAGGCTTAAAGATCTCGGATACGAGACAAAACGGCTCGCCGCCGCCGACCTTTTCCCCCGTACCGTTCATGTGGAGAGCGTGGCATTGCTTACAAAGCAAAAATAAGGTGTATTTATTTTTGTGCGGTCTGTGCTTGACAAATGTGCTATATTGATGATGAGGATACGACTTTTTGTGCCCGAAAAGCTACTTAAATTAAAAAGACCTGAATTGTAGGAAAGGATAAAATTATGGAAGCTATCGAAAATATGAAAACGAGAAGAAGTATAAGAAAGTTTAAGCCCGACGCAGTACCGCAGGAGCTTATGGATAAGATTATCGAGGCGGGACTTTATGCGCCGTCGGGTATGAATAAGCAGTCGCCGATAATCATTGCCGTTACGGACAGAAAAATGCGCGACGAAATATCCGAAATGAACCGCGAAATAGGCGGTTGGCAGGAGGGCTTTGACCCGTTTTACGGCGCGCCCGCAATACTTATTGTGCTGGCAAATAAGGAGTGCCGCACAGCTGTTTACGACGGCTCGCTTACAATGGGTAACCTTATGCTTGCCGCACATAATTTCGGACTCGGCTCATGCTGGATTCACCGCGCAAAGGAGGAATTTGAATCCGAAAAGGGTAAGGCAATTCTCAAAAAGCTCGGTATAAACGGCGAATATGAGGGGATAGGGCATTGTGCCTTAGGCTATGCCGACGAAGAGCCGAAGGAGCATATCATAGCCGAAAACCGCGTTTACCATATCAAATAAAGCAAAAAATTACCGCTTAAAACAGATGATTTATAAGTAAAAAACAGCCGTCCGAATCAGGTTTTCGGACGGCTGTTTTTATGTGTTATGTGTGTTATATGGCTTTAAGAGCATTATCTATGTCGGCGATTATATCGTTTACATTTTCAATGCCGACGGAAAGTCTTACGAGGTCGGGGGTTACGCCGCATTCCGTGAGTTCCTCGTCCGAAAGCTGGCGGTGAGTGGAGCTTGCGGGGTGAAGAACGCAGGTTCTCGCATCGGCGACGTGTGTGACTATGGCGGCAAGCTTTAATGAGTTCATAAACTGTTCGGCTTTTTCTCTTCCGCCTTTTACGCCGAAGGAAATTACGCCGCAGGTACCGTGCGGTAAATATTTTTTGGCAAGCTCGTAATCCTTGCTTGATTTAAGCCCCGGGTAATTTACCCAAGCGATTTTATCGTTCTTTTCAAGATATTCGGCAACCTTTTGTGCGTTTTCGCAGTGGCGTTCAACACGTACCGCGAGCGACTCAAGACCTATGTTCAAGAGGAACGAATTAAACGGCGACGGAGTTGAGCCGTAGTCGCGCAAAAGCTGTGCTACTATCTTTACGATATAGCCGTTTTTGCCGAAGTCCTTAGCGTATGTAACTCCGTGATAGCTCTCATCCGGAGTTGTAAGCCCCGGGAATTTATCATTTTGATACCAGTCGAAATTGCCGCTGTCAACGACGCATCCGCCTATTGTAGAAGCGTGACCTTCCATATATTTTGTGGTAGAGTGAGTTACTATGTCTGCGCCGAATTCAAACGGACGGCAGTTTATGGGAGTGGGGAAAGTGTTGTCAACTATAAGCGGAACTCCGTGCGAATGTGCGATTTTTGCGAACTTCTCAATGTCCAATACATCAAGCGACGGATTCGCTATTGTTTCGCCGAACATCGCCTTTGTGTTGTCGCGGAAGGCTGCGTTTATTTCCTCTTCACTCGCTCTCGGGTCAACAAATGTGACCTCAACACCGATTTTACGCATAGTCACGTTTAAAAGATTAAATGTGCCGCCGTAAATAGTGGCGGAGCTTACTATATGGTCGCCTGCACCGAGTATGTTTATAAGCGCAAAGAAATTTGCCGCCTGACCCGATGATGTGAGCACCGCGCCGACACCGCCCTCAAGGCAAGCGATTTTATTTGCGACCGCGTCGTTTGTCGGGTTCGCAAGGCGTGTGTACATATAACCCGGCTCAAGGTCAAAAAGCTTTGCCATTTCGGCACTTGTGTCATATTTGTATGTTGTAGATTCATAAATGGGCAGAACTCGCGGCTCGCCGTTTTTCGGCTGCCAGCCTGCCTGTACGCATTTTGTCTCTATTGCGGAATCAGGATTGTATCCCATTTTTTTAATCCTCCAAAAATCTCTTCATAATGTCGGGGCCATGCTCTATAAACAGGCCGGTCGTTTTTGCGCTCTCTTCGTTTATAGAGTCAACGCCGCTGTCCTTTTCGTCGTTTTTATGATAAATCATAAACGGTACGGGGTCTGAGGCGTGCGTGCCCGTAACAATGGGAGTCGGATGGTCGGGGAGCACCATTATTTTGTAGTCGTCATACTCCTTGAGTGCGTCGAGAACTATGGGGAGTACGCGCGAATCTATCATCTCAATGGATTTCACCTTGTTTTCGGGTTCGTTTCTGTGACCGCACTCGTCGGGAGCCTCAAAGTGAATATATACGAGGTCGCAGCCGTTTTTAAGCTCTTCGACGGCGGCTCTTGCCTTGCCCTCAAAGTTAGTATCAATGTAGCCTGTGGCACCCTCAACCTCGGGAGCGGCCATACCGGCGCATTTTGCTATTCCTTTAAGAAGGTCAACCGCCGAGATTATAGCACCTTTTTTGCCGAAGGTCTCGTAAAACGACGGCAGAGCCGGCTTTTTGCCTTCGCCCCAAAGCCAAATTGAATTTGCGGGGTGCTTGCCCTCGCTTATTCTCTTTTTGTTGACGGGGTGCTGCATTAAAAAGTCGTAGCTCTCCTTCATCATGGCAATAAGCTCTTTTGCGTTTTCGGAAGAGGAGAGATATTCGCCTATAACTCTGCCCGAAATATCGTGAGGGGGAGTCATATTTCCGAGCTCTGTTGTGCCGTTTGACCAGACAAGGCAGTGGCGGTAGCTGACTCCGGGGTAAAAACGGAATCTGTCGTTCCCGAATTTTTCCTGTACCGATTTGATTATTTCGTGAGCCTCCTCCGTCGAAATATCACCGGCGCAGTAGTCCACCATGGTCTTGTCCTCGTAATTCGGCTCGTCGGAGAGAGTTACGAGATTTGTCCTCAGCGTAACGTCCGTGTCAAGAAGCTCAACGCCCATGCTTGCCGCCTCAAGAGGAGAACGTCCGGTGTAGCACTTCTTTGGGTCAAAGCCGAGAACGCTCATATTGGCAACGTCGCTGCCGGGCTTTAAGCCCTCTGCAACGGTTCTTACAAGGCCTACCTCGCCGTGCTTTGCGAGAAAGTCAAGATTCGGTTTTTTTGCAACTGCCATCGGTGTTTTGCCGCCGAGAGCGGGAACGGGGTAATCTGCCATTCCGTCATAGAGAACTACAACGTATTTCATTAGTTTTCACCTTTCATATTATCTGAATTATCAGAGTCCGGGTTGCCGGGCTTAAATGTATCCTCGGGATTTATGCCGACGGCCTTGTAGGGGTCGCTGTCGACGGGGGCGGAATATGAGTTGCCGGCCGCGTAAGAACTTTGAGAATCGCCGTTTCCACCCTGTTCGCCGCCCGTAACGGGAGCTATACCGAACGCCTCGGGAGCTACAATGCCGTTTTCAATCGAATATCTCTTGAGGTTCTCATACTACATGGCAGCCGTCGTCTCAACATATGGAGTGACATATATTGAGAGTATTCCGCCGGTGAGCCCCACCAAAATATACCAGCCTATAAAGCTGAGATACATCGAAAAGAGATCGCCCTTGAAGCCGTTTGTCATTCTTTTGCTTATCTCGATGGCTTCCTTGCCCTTAAGGCGTGGATTGTCGTGGATAACATATTTTGCCTGTGAGTAAGCGAGAGACTTTATTATGCCGGGAACCACAAACAGAAGCGACCAAAGGAAGGTAAATACATTTACGAGCACACCGGTTACGAGATATGAGCCGTAGTTGTCTATACCCTCCTTATATAGGCTTTTCCATTCGGGGTTAAAGCCGCGTATGTGATTAAGGTAGTAGCCTGATGCGGCTATGGTAAACGGTATAAGCAAAAGAGTAATTATACTGCTTGAATAACCGACTGTTGTCGAAGGGTCGTCGCGGTTTATGGCTGTGACAATATTTACGTAAATCGAAATTCCGCCGTTGAGCAGATATAAAGCAATCGTTGCGAGCGTCATTTTCCACCAACGCGCATTTTGACCGATAAAGCTTTTTGCCTCGGCCTTTATTGCCGGGCGATTAAGAATTTGTTGCATAAAAGAAACCTCCGTGAATTTCAAATCAATAAAATAATATCATTATAGTAGGGCAAATACAACACTTTTTCGCATTTTGACTTTGTTACCAGCCGCTTATTCCGCCTCTTTGCAGTGCACCCACGATTTTTTCTCGGAGTGCCGGGTATTGCCTTTCGAGAGACGCGAGCAGCTCTTTTGTGCTTTGCCGCTCCGTTACCCCGTCAGCCGGGCATTTGCTTTTGACTATTGGCAGGTCAAGGCTTGCCGCCGCACGCTTTACGTCTTTTTCATAAGCGAATATCAAAGGGCGTATCAAATACAGCTCTTTTCTCGAAAGAAACGAGACAGGAGAAAAGCACTTAATTGTGCCGCCGTTCAAAAGATTCATCATAAAGGTTTCGGCGGCGTCGTCAAGGTGGTGACCGAGGGCGATTTTGTTGCAGCCGTATTCCTTAGCTGTATCGTGAAGAATGCCGCGACGCATCTTGGCACAGAGGCTGCAGGGATTTTTTTCTTTTCTGATATTGAATATAACGTCCCAAAGGTCGGTTTTTTTTACGACGTATTTAACGTCAAGGCTGTCGCACAGCTTTTGTATTTCCGAATAGTCGCCGTCCATGCCGCCGAAGCGGTAGTCGAGCGTAATTGCAATAACCTCAAAGTGCTTAGGATAAAACGAGCGAAGCCGCGCGAGAGCATATAAAAGGGCAAGCGAATCCTTGCCGCCCGAAACGCCCACGGCGATTTTATCTCCGTCGTCTATCATGTCGTAACGGTCAACGGCCGCTCTGACAAGGCTCAAAAGTTTTTTCATAAACAGTACCCCGAATTTTAAATGCCTACGAAAACGAAAAAGCGCTCTCCGGTAACCCGGAAAGCGTCGTAATTTTTCGTCCGTATAAAGTTTGCTTTATGCCTCAGACAGCTCTTGTGACCTTGCCTGAACGAAGGCAACGAGTGCAAGCATAAACTCTTTTAGGAGAGCCGTTTACGATAGCCTTAACTTTTTTTACGTTTGGCTTCCAGGTTCTGTTAGAACGTCTGTGTGAGTGAGAAACTTTAATGCCGAAAGCTACGTCTTTACCGCAGAATTCACATTTTGCCATAACGAAGAGCACCTCCTTTAATGATTAGCAAACAGTATTCTAACAGAATACGGAGTAAAATGCAAGCATTTTTTTAAAATTAACTATTTTTATAAAAACTCTTGCTTTTTTTGCACCGATATTATATAATGACGTCAAACGAACATTTGTACGATTGAGAGGTAATTTTAGATGTCCGATAAAAGTAAAGCGCTTGATACAGCCATACTTCAGCTTGAGAAAAAATACGGCTCCGGCACCATTATGCGTCTCGGAGATAATAATGCGCTCAATGTCGAAGCTATTTCGACAGGCTCGATAACTCTTGATTGTGCTACCGGAATAGGCGGCTTCCCGCGCGGCAGGATAATTGAGGTTTACGGCCCGGAGTCATCGGGTAAAACAACACTTGCGCTGCACGTTGTGGCAGAGGCGCAAAAGCTCGGCGGCGAGGCTGCATTTGTTGATGCGGAGCATGCTCTTGACCCGGTATATGCAAAAAATCTCGGCGTAGATGTTGATTCCCTTTTGGTATCACAGCCCGACAACGGCGAGCAGGCACTCGAGATAGTTGAGGCACTGGCGCGTTCGGGCGCGCTTGACGTAATAATAGTTGACTCCGTCGCGGCTCTCGTTCCGCGCGCGGAAATAGACGGCGATATGGGCGACAGCCACGTCGGTCTTCAGGCCAGACTTATGTCGCAGGCTCTGCGCAAGCTTGCCGGTGTTATTTCAAAATCAAATACAATAATTATATTTATAAATCAGCTCCGTGAAAAGGTCGGTGTGGTCTACGGAAATCCGGAGGTTACAACCGGTGGCCGGGCACTTAAATTCTATGCTTCCATTCGTGTTGACGTAAGGCGCATCGAGCAGCTCAAGGGCTCGGGCGGTGAATTTATCGGATCGAGAACAAGGGCTAAAATAGTTAAAAACAAGGTGGCTCCGCCTTTTAAGACGGCTGAATTTGACATTATGTACGGTGAGGGCATCTCAAAGGTCGGCGAGATAGTTGACCTCGGAGTTAACTACGGCATCATCAAAAAGAGCGGCGCGTGGTTCTCTTACGGCGAGACAAGGCTCGGACAGGGCAGAGACAATGTTAAAAATCTCTTTAAAAACGACAAGGCGCTCTCTGACGAAATCGAGAAGCAGATTCGCGAAAAGATGGCGGAGGAGCACAGTGCGGGAGACGAGAAAAGAGAAACCGCCAAAAGCGCCGCCGACGATGACGCGCCCATAGCTTATCGCCCCGTAAAGACCACCAAGACCGCGGCAAGAGCCAAAATCGACGTGGCGGTGGATGACGACGAATGAAACTGAGCTTTAAGGACGGCAGGCAGGGTAAAATACATATATATGTTGACGACGTATATACCCTTACCGTCGATGATACGTTTTGGTTTTGCGAAAAATGGCATAAAGTAAATGAAATTAACGACGAGGAGCTTGCGGACTTAACTTTGTCCGTGAACTCCCGTCGCGCTTTTTTAAAGGGTGCCGAGCTTCTGTCGCGTCGGGCGCACGGCAAGGCGGAGCTCGTGAGAAAGCTTATGCAGAAGTACCCGAGAGAGTGCGCCGAGCAGGCGGCGGATAAGCTCGAAAAGCTCGGACTTATAAATGACGGTGAATTTGCCGATATGCTGGCGCAGGAGCTTTATACGCACCGCAAATACGGCGTCAGCCGTGTCAAACAGGAGCTTTTGAGGCGCGGAATTGACCGGGCTTTAGCCGAAGAAGCGGCTGAAAGACTTGACAAAGACGATTTAAATCGTATTATATTATTGTTGCAAACGAAGTACAGAAATAATCTCGGAGACGAAAAGGGCATAATTCGCACAAAGAATTCCCTTCTGCGCCTCGGCTATTCGTATTCCGATATACGTGCGGCGTTTGAGAGCATAGAAAACGAATCGTTTTGATTACAGCGTGAAAGGCTATGTGTGAGTTTTATGAGTAAAAAAGTCGGTATGATATCTCTCGGCTGTCCCAAGAACCAGGTTGACGGTGAAATTATGCTGTCTAAGCTTGCGGACAACGGCTTTGAGATAACAAATGACGTAGACGGAGCCGACGTGGTCATAGTTAATACCTGCGGCTTTATTGAGGATGCAAAAAAAGAGGCCATTGAAAACATACTTGATATGGTCGAATTGAAAAAAGAAGGCGTAATACGTAAAATAGTTGTCACGGGCTGCCTTGCGGAAAGATACAGGGACGAAGTATTGTCGGAAATTCCCGAGGTTGACGCCGTTGTCGGCATAGGCTCGAATTCTGACATATGCGAGGTATGCGAAAAGGTTTGCGGCGGCGAAGAGGATATTAAAACCTTCGGCGAAAAAACCTGCCTGCCGCTTGACGGTAAGCGTATGCTCACCACACCGTCCTATTACGCATATATAAAGATAGGCGAGGGGTGCTCAAACAACTGCACCTATTGTGCAATACCGTCAATTCGCGGAAAATACAGAAGCCGCACGCCGGAGAGCATTTTGGAAGAGGCTAAAACGCTTGTAGACGGCGGAGTAAAAGAACTTATAGTTGTTGCGCAGGACACAACGCGTTACGGAGAGGACCTTTTCGGTAAATGCGCGCTGCCGGCTCTTTTGACATCGCTGTCAAAAATCGAGGGCCTAGAGTGGATAAGAGTTTTATATCTCTATCCCGAAAGGCTCAGCGACGAGATAATAGATACGTTTGCGAATAACGATAAAATCGTAAATTATATGGATATCCCGATTCAGCATTGCAATTCGGATATTTTAAGGCGTATGAACCGCCGCGGCTCAAAAGAGGAGCTTACGGCACTCATAACGAAAATAAGAGAGAAAATACCCGATGTGGTGCTTCGTACTACCCTGATAACAGGCTTCCCGGGCGAAACGGAGGAGCAGTTCTCCGAGCTTTCGGAATTTGTCAAGGAAATGAAGTTTGACAGGCTCGGCTGCTTTGCCTACTCTCAGGAGGAGGGAACTCCGGCGGCGGAATTCCCCGACCAGGTGGATGAGGAGATCAGAAAAAAACGCGGCGAAATCATAATGGAGCAGCAGTACAATATATTTGAAAAGCTGAATCACGACAACATCGGCAAAACAATGCGCTGTGTTGTTGAGGGCTATGACGGCTATACCGACAGCTATTACGGCAGAACTTGGCGTGACGCTCCGGATATAGACGGCTCTGTAAGCTTTACCTGCGGTTATGAACTCAATGAGGGCGACTTTGTGGATGTGGAGATATTCGACGTAAATGAATATGATCTGATCGGAGAAGTCATATGAAGATGAATTTGCCCAATAAACTGACCATTGCCAGAATAATAATAACGCCGTTTTTCCTTGCGGCATTGCTTTGGGAAGCACTTCCGCACCGTTTTCTTATCGCAACGGCGATTTACGCCGTCGGAGCGATAACGGACGCCGTTGACGGCCATCTTGCGAGAAAAAACGGTCAGGTGACGAATTTCGGAAAGCTGCTTGACCCGATAGCGGATAAGATTCTCACAACCTCCGCTCTGCTCGCGTTTATGACTATGGGGCTTTGCAATATTTGGATTGTTATGATAGTGCTTGCAAGAGAATTTGCCGTGGCTTCGGTCAGAATGATAGCGGCCGCAGACGGAGTTGTAATTCCCGCCAACAAATGGGGAAAGGCCAAAACTGTCAGTCAAATGACCTTTACGATTATAATAATGCTTCTCTGCGAGGCGGACTATATAGCCGTAACGTCGTTTTCGAAAGAGCTTTTTGCGGCGGCAAATACTTGGTTCACATTGCCGCATATTTCAAATTTACTGCTGTGGATAACCGCCGCTCTGACAGTAGTTTCGGGTGCTATTTACTTAAAGGACAGTAAAAATGTTATCGATTATTCAAAATAATTGGTGCAAAACACGAAAAATGTGATACAATATATTAAGATGTAAAAATGCATTGATCGGAAAGAGTAGCGATCTTACGCGATTTTCAGAGAGAGGGCACCTGTGCTGAAATGCCCTTAAGGCTGCGTGTCGTGAAGTGCGTCCGTGAGCAGGCGAAGGGAAAAAGAGTATCTTCGCACGTTTTCCGCGTTAAGGATAATGAGTTATAAAACGAAGTGGAACCGCGTACTCACGCCTTCGCAGGATGATTTTTTTCTGCGGAGGCTTTATTTTTTTGCGGGAGGTGTTTAAATGTTTGACCGCTTAAAGGAAGATATACAGTCGGTTAAGGACCGCGACCCGGCGGCAACCTCGACCATACAAATATTGCTTTTATACCCTGGGCTTAAGGCCATCAGAATGCATAGAAGAGCTTACTGGTGTTGGAACCACAATATGAAATTTCTCGGCAGATATATTTCTCAGCGAGCCGCCAAAAAGACAGGGATAGAGATTCATCCCGCGGCAAAAATCGGCAGACGCTTTTTTATTGACCACGGCACGGGAGTTGTAATAGGAGAAACCACGGAGATAGGCGATGATGTAACGCTCTATCAGGGAGTAACGCTCGGCGGTACCGGCAAGGATACCGGTAAAAGACATCCTACAATAGGAAATAACGTGCTGATAGGCGCCGGCGCAAAGGTGCTCGGTCCTTTTAAGGTAGGCGATAATACAAATATAGCGGCAGGTGCCGTAGTGCTTGAGGAAATACCGCCGGATTGCACAGCCGTCGGAGTTCCGGCAAGAGTCGTAAAGCATAAGGGCGTGCGTGTCGATTGCCTTGACCAGATTCACATTCCCGACCCCGTATCTCAGGAGCTTTGCAGAATGTCGCACCGCATAGCGCTGCTTGAAAAAGAGCTGAAAAAATATCAAAAAACCGAATATGAAGAACAAAACGAAAGGAATTACGAGGATGAAAATATATAACACGATGTCACGAAAAAAAGAGGAGCTTCAAACCATAACTCCTGGCGAAGTCAAAATCTATGCCTGCGGTCCCACCGTTTATAACTATATCCATATCGGCAACGCGCGTCCTCTTTGCGTTTTCGATACGTTTCGCCGTTACCTTGAATACCGCGGCTACAAGGTGAGATTTGTTCAGAATTTTACCGATATTGACGATAAAATAATCAAAAAAGCCATTGAAGAGGGCTCCGATTACAAAACCGTGTCGGAAAAGTATATCAAAGAATATTGGACCGACACAAAGGGTATGAATGTGCGTGAGGCGACCGTTCATCCGAGAGCCACCGAAAATATCGACGAGATAATCGATATCATTTCGACTCTTATCGAAAAGGGCTATGCATATCCCGTTTCAAACGGTGATGTGTACTTCAGCCCGTCCAAATTTAAGGAATACGGTAAGCTTTCTCATCAGCCGCTTGAGGACCTTGAGGCCGGCGCGAGAATAAATGTCGAGGAGCTTAAAAAAGAGCCTATGGACTTTGCACTTTGGAAGGGCGCGAAGCCTGGCGAGCCGTATTGGGAGTCACCATGGGGTAACGGCAGACCGGGCTGGCATATTGAGTGCTCGGCAATGGTAAGACGTTTTCTCGGCAAGACCATCGATATTCATTGCGGCGGTCAGGACCTCATATTCCCGCACCATGAGAACGAAATAGCACAGAGCGAGTGCTGCAACGGCGTTCCCTTTGCGCATTACTGGATGCACAACGGATATATAAATGTTGACAACGTAAAGATGTCGAAGTCGCTCGGTAATTTCTTTACCGTTCGCGATGTTGCGGAAAAATACGGCTATGAGCCGATACGCTATCTTATGATTTCCTCTCAGTACAGAAGTCCCATAAATTACAGCGTTGACATTATAGAGCAGTGCAAAGCCTCGCTTCAAAGGCTTTATACCTGCCGCGATTCGCTTGATTTTGCACTTCAAAACGCAGAGGACGCTCTCCCCGACAACGCCGAGGAAATTAAAAAGAGCCTTCTCTCTCACAAGGAACGCTTTATAGAAGCTATGGACGATGACCTCAACACCGCCGACGGACTTTCAGCGGTATTTGAGCTTGTCAGAGACATAAACTCAAATGTAATACCAACTTCGTCCAAAGAGCTTTTGATATTTGCAAAAGAACTGTTTTCGGAGCTTACGGGCGTGCTCGGTCTTGTGTACGAGGAAAAGGACAACGACCTTGACGGCAAGGTTGAAGAGCTGATAGCTGCAAGAACCGCTGCGAGAAAGGCTAAGGACTTTGCTAAGGCAGACAGCATCCGTGATGAGATAGCCGCCATGGGCATAGTTTTGGAGGACACTCCGAACGGCGTAAAATGGCATAAAAAATAATATTGATGTGATTTTAAAAGCAGCGACCGACATCGTTTTTACCGTGCCGTCCGCTGCTTTTTTACAAATGTTTACAATCGCTTGTTTTAATTGACATATTTAATGTATAAGTATATAATAAATTAGTTAAATCATAGTGTTTTTTAGGGTGTGTAACGGTGAGAGGCTTTTACAGAGCAGTCAAAAGATTTTTAGATGTCACAGCGTCATTTTTGGGGCTTGTTTTGTTGTTTCCGCTGTTGCTTACGGTGTCGATACTGATTAAAATCGACAGCCGCGGTCCCGTTATTTTCCGTCAGAAGAGAATAGGCAGAAACGGAAAGGTTTTTGAGATATATAAATTCCGCTCAATGTGCGTCGGAGCGGAAAAAACCGGCTCCGGCGTTTATTCCGGAAAGGGCGACGCCAGGGTTACAAGGATAGGTAAAATTTTACGAGCTACGAGCATAGATGAGCTGCCGCAGCTTTTGAATATTTTAAAGGGCGAGATGAGCTTTGTCGGGCCGAGGCCTCCGCTTACATATCATCCGTGGAAATGTGAGGAGTATACCGATTTCCAAAAGCGTATGTTCGAGGTGCGACCCGGTATAACCGGCTGGGCGCAGGTCAACGGCAGAAAGGACGTAGAGTGGCACAAAAGAATCGAGCTTAACGTTTGGTATGTTGACCATATGTCGCTTTTACTTGACATCAAAATTATGTTTATGACCGCGTTTAAGGTACTTACGAATGCCGACAACGAAAACAGCGGTGCAACCGTAAATAAGAGCACCGAATCGTCAAATGATGCAAAGGTTGTGAAAAAATAATGGCTCTTAAGCTGATGTATCTCACAAACGACCCGAAGATTGCAAAAATCGCACAGGACGTTTCGGTAGATCGAATATTCCTTGACCTTGAAACCCGCGGTAAGGCAGAGCGTCAGGCAAATATGGATACCGTAATATCCCATAACAGCATTGACGACGTGAAAAAGCTCAGCGCGGTTTTAGACAGGACGGAGCTTTTGGTCAGAGTAAATTCGTTTTACGACGGCTCACGTGAAGAAATCAACCGCGTAATAGACGACGGTGCGGATATAGTTATGCTCCCGTATTTTAAGACCGCGGAAGAGGTAAAAGGCTTTACAGACTGCGTCGGAAAAAGGGCAAGGACATGCCTTCTTGTGGAAACGCCCGAGGCGGCGGAGCACTTAGACGAAATTCTTGACGTTCCCGGTATAGACGAAGTGCATATAGGGCTTAACGACTTGCATCTCGGCTATAAAATGGACTTTATGTTCCAGCTTGTTGCGGACGGTACGGTGGAAAGACTGTGCCGTAAGCTCCGCGAAAGGGGCATATTTTACGGCTTCGGCGGCGTGGGCAGAGTTCACAGCGAGGTTATGCTGCCTGCGGAATACATAATAGGTGAGCATTACAGGCTCGGCTCCGGTATGGTTATATTATCGAGAGCCTTTTGCGACGCTTCAAAGCTTCGTGAGGATGAAATCTTTGACAGATTCAATGTCGGCGTCAAAGAGTTTCGTGAATATGAGGGAGTTGTCAAAAATATGAGCTCGGACGAGCTTGCGGAAAATCACGAAAAGCTTGTGGCTTGCGTCAATTCAATAGTTGAGGCAAAAAAGGCTTGCAAGGTCTGAAAAACTTCGTTTTATAATCATTTACAGGGGCATCTTTTAATGAAAATCCTTTTGACCGGTGCATATAAATATACGGAAGGTCAGCTTTCACGGCTTAAAGCCTTGGGGGCGGACTTTTTATATGTCGAGGACGAGAGAGAGGAGCTCTCTTTTGACGTTTCGGCTGTTGACGCCGTTGTGTGCAACGGCCTGTTTTTATATAACGACATCAAAAAATTCAAAAATCTTAAATTTATTCAGCTCACAAGCGCGGGGCTTGACAGAGTCCCTGCGGAGTATATAAAAAGTAAAAATATTTCCCTTTTCAACGCAAGGGGTGTTTACAGTGTGCCGATGGCGGAATTTGCCGTTCTCGGTACTCTGTTAATTTATAAGAAGAGCTTTTTCTTCCGCGAAAATCAAAAAAATCACGTTTGGCAAAAAAACAGGGAGCTTTTTGAGCTTTGCGGAAAGACCGTTTTGACAGTCGGCTGCGGCTCCGTAGGCAGCGAATGTGCGAGAAGATATAAGGCTTTAGGCTGCCGTGTTTTAGGAGTCGATTTGTACCCGACGGAGAATGAGCTTTACGAAAAAATTTATCCGCTGTCGGTTCTTCCGAGTATACTTTCGGTTTCGGATGCGGTCATTTTAACGCTTCCGCTTACCGATGAGACGAGAGGGCTGTTTGACGGAGAAATGCTTTCTCATATGAAAAATACAGCCGTGCTTATCAACATTTCGAGGGGCGCGGTGGTTGACGAGGACGCCCTTACGGCGGCACTGTCGGAGAAGAAGCTTTACGGAGCGGTGCTCGACGTTTTTGAAAGTGAACCGCTGTCGCAGGACAGTCCTTTATGGGATATGGAAAATGTCGTTATAACTCCGCACAATTCATTTGTTTCGGAGAAAAATTCGGAGCGGCTGTTTTCCGTGATATACGGTAATTTAAGCGGCTTCCTAAAGGGGGACAAGGCAGAGTGAGGTTCATATTGGTTTCGCCGAAAAACAGAACGGCGTATAATTTCAGAGGCGACTTAATAAAGAGAATTATCTCTTGCGGATACGAGGTTATTGTCACGGGCCCCAACAGGGTGGGTGTTGAAAAAATCGAGGCTCTCGGCGCACGCTTCGTCGAGATACCTATGAATAAAAACGGAGTAAATCCGAAGGAGGACCTGAAATATCAAAAGGCTCTTTACGAGCTGTTTAAAAAGGAAAAGCCCGATGTGGTTCTCGGGTACACATCGAAGCCCGTAATATACGGCTCCATAGCCGCAAAAAAAGCCGGTGTTCCGCACAAGGTCGCCATGATAACGGGGCTCGGCTATGCGTTTACCGCGCAGACTAAGAAGGCAAAAGCCATAAGAGCCGTTATGTCGGTGCTTTATAAAAAGGCTCTGAACTGTGCCGATACGGTGATATTCCAAAATCCCGACGACAGAGAGCAGTTCGTTTCATCGGGACTTGTTAAATCCGAAAAATGCCGAGTTGTAAACGGTTCGGGCGTCAATACAAACCGTTTTTCCGTTGCGGATTATCCCGATAAAATCACGTTCTTTATGCTGTCGCGCGTTATGTATTCAAAGGGCATACGCGAGTATTTGAGGGCGTGCGAGCTTGTCAAGGAAAAGCACCCAGAGGTCAGATTTATGCTGCTCGGAGCGTGCGAAAATATACAGGATTCTCTGTCAAAGGAGGATTTGGCGCCGTATGTCGAAAAGGGAATAATAGAGCATTTCGGCGAGACGGACAGAGTTGAGGATTATTACAAGCAGTGCTCGGTATATGTTTTGCCGTCATACCGCGAGGGCACTCCGAGAACGGTCTTGGAGGCGATGAGCATGGGCAGAGCGATTATAACGACCGACGCACCCGGATGCCGCGAAACCGTGATTGACGGGAAAACGGGATTTTTGGTTCCCGTAAAAAATGCAGAGGCGGTTGCCGAAAAAATGACGGAATTTATTGAGAATCCCGAGCTCATAAAAACGCTCGGTGCGGCATCGGCGGAATATGCCCGCGAAAAATTCAGCGTTGATAAGGTTAACGATGATATGTGCTGTCATCTTAACATAGAAAGGACGAATAAATATGCAGTTGTATGAAAAGCTCGTTTCGGGTGATGAAAAATTGGCTCTTGTCGGCCTCGGATACGTAGGTATGCCGATTGCCGTTGCGTTTTCAAAGAAGGTTAAGGTTGTAGGCTATGACCTCAATGCAAAGAAAATAGAGCTTTACAAGAACGGCATAGACCCGACCAATGAAGTCGGCAACGAGGCTGTTAAGAATTGTTCTGTCGAGTTTACGGCGGACGAAAGCAAGCTCAAGGAGGCAAGGTTTATAATTGTTGCCGTGCCTACTCCCGTAAACGACGACCACACCCCCGACCTTACACCGGTAGAGGGAGCGAGCGAAATTGTCGGCAGAAATCTTACAAAAGGCTCGGTAGTTGTATATGAGAGCACCGTTTATCCCGGCGTTACCGAGGATATTTGCGTGCCGATACTCGAAAAAGAGTCGGGGCTTAAATGCGGTACGGACTTTAAAATCGGTTACAGTCCCGAGAGAATAAATCCCGGCGACAAGGTACACCGCCTTGAGACAATAACAAAAATAGTAAGCGGTATGGACGATGAAACTCTTGATACCGTGGCGAAAACCTATGAGCTTGTCGTAAAGGCAGGCGTACACAGAGCGGAGAGCATCAAGGTTGCCGAGGCTGCAAAGGTTATTGAAAACAGTCAGAGGGATATAAACATTGCGTTTATGAATGAACTGTCAATAATCTTCAACAAAATGGGCATAGATACAAAATCCGTTTTGGAGGCGGCAGGCACAAAGTGGAATTTCCTCAAATTCTATCCCGGGCTTGTCGGCGGACACTGCATAGGCGTTGACCCCTATTACCTTACATACAAGGCCGAGGAAATGGGCTATCACAGCCAAATTATTCTCTCCGGCAGACGCATAAACGACGATATGGGCAAATATGTAGCCGAAAACACCGTTAAAAATCTTATAAAGGCGGATGTCCCGGTAAAAAACGCAAAGGTTGCGATTCTCGGCTTTACGTTTAAAGAAAATTGCCCCGACACGAGAAATACGAAAATCATCGACATATACAATGAGCTTCGCGAGTACGGAATAACCCCGGTAATAGCCGACCCTGAAGCTGATGCTGACGAAGCAAAGCGTCTTTACGGAATTGAATTTATCGATATTAACGATATAAAAAATTGCGATGCCGTAATACTTGCCGTTGCTCATGAGCAGTTTAAAAATCTCGGGCAGGCCGATTTTGACAAAATGTTCAAATCGGGCCGTAACGAAGAAAAGGTGCTTGTTGATATTAAAGGGCTGCTTTCTCGTAAAGAATACGAAAAAGCGGGCTATAAATATTGGAGACTTTGATTATGGGTTATAAAAATTTGAAATTTCCGTCGGATACGCTGTTTCTTGTGACGGGTGCGGCGGGCTTTGTCGGCTCAAATCTTTGCGAAGCTATACTCAATATGGGCTATAAGGTCAGAGCGCTTGACGACCTATCGACCGGCAAGCAGGAAAACGTTGATATGTTCCTCGGCAATCCGAACTATGAGTTTATAAAAGGCGACATTAAAGACCTTGACACCTGTATGAAGGCATGCGAGGGCGTAGACTATGTGCTTAATCAGGCGGCGTGGGGAAGCGTTCCGAGAAGCCTTGAAATGCCGCTGTTTTATTGCAAAAACAATATTGAGGGAACGCTCAATATGCTCGAAGCGGCAAGACAATGCGGTGTTAAAAAGTTTGTATATGCATCTTCTTCGTCCGTATACGGCGACGAGCCGCACCTACCCAAAACCGAGGGCAGAGAGGGCAATCTTCTTTCTCCTTACGCTCTTACAAAGCGCTGCGACGAGGAATGGGCAAAGCTTTATACCATGCACTACGGACTTGATACATACGGAATGAGATATTTTAACGTATTCGGCAGACGTCAGGATCCGGACGGCGCGTATGCCGCGGTAATTCCGAAATTTTTAAAACAACTTATGCACGGCGAGGTGCCGACAATCAACGGCGACGGTAAGCAGAGCCGAGACTTTACTTATATCGACAATGTTATTGAAGCGAACCTCAAAGCTTGTCTTGCTTCTCACGAGGCGGCAGGCAACGCGTTTAATATCGCCTACGGCGGCAGAGAGTACCTTATAGACATTTATTACGGTCTTACAAAGGCACTCGGCGTTGACGTCGAACCGAATTTCGGCCCGGACAGAAAGGGCGACATAAAGCACTCAAACGCCGATATTTCAAAAGCGAGAAAACTCCTCGGCTACGATCCCGATTACAGCTTCCAGGACGGCATCAAGCTTGCTATCGAGTGGTATAAGGAGAACTTGTGATGATGAAAGATATATTAGAAATAGCAGAGAAAAATCCGCAGTATCGCCACCTTCTTTTTTCACGCGGCTTTCTTTTTACCGATGCCGCCGTCGATGCAACAGCGTTTCCGTTTTATGGTACATGGAAGGAAATAGGTGTCTGCAATTATCAGTTGCTTGTCCATCCGGAATTGAACTGTTATATTGCTGCCACATCCGACATAACAGCGGTTTTAATCGGTCATGTGTACAACCCGTTTGACGGACTGTATAACGAAAAGGAAATTTTAGAAAAATACCTTGAGGCACAAGATAGGCTCAGCTATTACAACGAGTGGACAGGTCTTTTTACATTAATCGTCATCAGCGACGACCGGGTTGAAGTCTTCGGCGATTGTGCCGGCATGCAATCTAATTGGTATGCTTGTATCAACGCTCATTTTTACCTTTCCTCGCATGCGCAATTGATCGGTGATATTTGCCGCCTGCCGCAAACCGACTACGCAAAAAAAATGCAACATTACCGTTTCTGGAAAATGTACGGTGTTTTCTTTCCGGGCGATATTTCACAGTTTGAAGATGTGTTCCGTCTCGTGCCGAATCATATATTGTCCCTGTCATGTGCCGAGCACACCTGTAAGCTCACAAGGTTTTATCCCTTCCGAGATCTTGAGAAAGTAACAAGTAAAGAAGAATATGACAGAGTGATTTCAAAAATTGCAGAAATTCTTCATGAGACAATGCGTTTGATCTCTGAAAAGTGGGATCATCCTTCTATTTCCATGACCGGCGGCATGGACAGCAAAACTACCTTAGCCTGTGCAAACGGGCTATATGATCAGTTTAGATACTATAGTTATATTTCCATGTACGGCGACAAGCCCGATGCCGACGCCGCCGCAAAAATTGCAGATGCCATCGGTGTCGAACACAAAACCTATGTCATTTCGGAGAACAATGAAGATTTTGCCGACCTTCCCATTATACGCTCCATTCTGGAGCATAATCTCGGCGACATCGGCTCTGTCAATGATAATGATGTTCGCAAACGCCTGTATTTTCTCAATACCGGCGCAGTTTCACTTGAAGTAAAATCCTGGGTGTCTGAAATCGGCAGAGCAAATTATTATAAAAAGTTCGGCTTCAGAAAAATGCCGCACCGTTTATCTGCACGACAAATGACCACCATGTATAAATTCTTCAGTTATAACCGTTTATCAGCACATAAAACCGATAAGATATTCAGAGAGTATATTCAAAAAACGGCATTTGATGCAATTTACAATTTTGATGCAAGCGATATGTATCTTTGGGAAATGCGCTACGGCGGTTGGGGCGGTCTGAAAATAACGGCGGAACATCGCATTTCGTATGACATCACCATTCCGTACAATAACCGTTTGCTTATGGAGTTGTTTTTGCGCCTGCCGTTGGAAAAACGGATAGCAGACATTCCTCATTATGATGTCATTCGCAAAATGAACCCGATGATAGACCGCCTTGGAATAACCGTTACAAATTATAATGAAACAGAAAGGCGCATGCATTGCGAGCGAATCTATTATCTTGTAAATACGCATCTGCCGTTTTAATAAAAGCAAAAGCAATATCTACGAATGGTGGTAATAGCTATGAAAGTATTATTTGTTACCAGCGGTGCCATCGCCTGCAATGTCAGCAGCGGCAACACCTTTCTCAATCTGTTCGGTGAGCTTGCGGACACCGAGCTTTACAGCCTTTTCACCCGCAGCGAGGTGCCCGACAAAAAGATAAAAGCCGCTTTTCGCATTGCGGAGGCGGAGCTGCCTCGCTACATTTTTCGCCGCGACCGCATCGGCGAGCGCGTCACGGCGAATGATCAAGTGCTCGACGAGCATGCCATGCAGTTGGAGGCGGTCGCCAAGCGCAATGTCTCCCAGATCAAATATATCGCCCGTGATATCCTCTGGAAGATCGCGCCGTGGAAAAACCGCAACCTGCGGACATTCATTGAGGAAGTACAGCCAGACCTTATCGTTTCCATTCTGAATGAAAACCTCTCGCTCGGCGCAATGACCGCCTTTGCCCAAAAGCACAGCGGCGCACCGTTGATGCTGTTTGCGTGGGACGATAACTACAGCTATACCGTCGGTTGGTCTGCTCCGCTGACGCGCTTGTCGCAGACGGTGCATAGGCGATACATGCGTAAAATAGCAAAAAGGGCAGATACGCTGTTTGTCATTTCCGAGAAACAAAAGGCAGACTATGAGCGTATTTTCGGGCGTTCCTGTGAGATCATGACGAAAGGTGCGGACTTTTCCGAAAGGCCGATGCCGACGCCGCACCATGAGCCGCTTAGGCTGCTTTATGCGGGCAATCTGGCGCTCGGCAGGTGGGAAACGCTTGCCGCCGTCAAAGAAGCGCTGCAGCATATCAATAAGAACGGCATGCGTGCCGTACTGCATATCTATTCGGCAACGCTGCTGTCCGATGCACAAAAGGACGCCATTGCGGACGGCAAAAACGCCGTGTTCATGGGCGCTGCGCCAGCTGCGGAGATTGAAAAGATGCAAAAGGATGCGGACATTCTGGTGCATGCGGAGAGCTTTGACCCGCAATATTATCTCTCTATTCATTACTCTTTTTCGACAAAGCTCGTTGACTGTTTTCACAGCGCCAAATGTATTTTTGCCGTCGGACCCGAAAAAGCGGCTTCAATTGACTGCCTTATAAAAAATGACGCCGCGGTCGTTGCAAAAAGCAACGATGAAATATACGAAAAATTAAATTTGCTTATAAACGACAAGGAACTGATTGACGAATACTCGGAAAAAGCTTGGGAATACGGCAAAAGATCTTTTGATCGTGTTAATATTCAGATGTTACTTAAGGAGAGTATAAAAAAGTCTTGTAAGGAGGGAAAAGAATGTCCGTATATTTACTGAATATTGCACTCATATTTATATGGGCATTCTTTTTGCTCAAATACAAGCCGAGTAAAAACAAAAAAAAAGCATTTTGTGCGATTGCCTGTGTTCAGTGGGTAATTTTATCCGGACTCAGAGGAATGTCTGTCGGAGCGGATACAATAGGATACCGCAGAAGCTTTTACAGGATAGGCCTCACATCATGGCACAAAATTTTTGCCAATGTATCTGCTTATATCGGCGGAGCGGAAATAAAGGACCCCGGTTATGCGCTTTTTGTAAAGATATTTCAAGTTTTTTCCACGAATTACCAAGTGTACCTTGTATTTATAGCTCTTCTGTTTATGATACCGATGGCGATATGGATTTACAGGAATTCTTCTATGCCGTGCCTCAGCTTTATTATTTTTTCGACGCTGTTTTATTCGTTTTATGCGGTTACCGGTATAAGGCAAACAATAGCAACATCGCTTGTTGTTTTTATCGGATATGAATTTATAAAAAAGAAAAAGCCGATACCGTTTTTGATTTTGGTATTTTTATCGTTCTTTATACATAAGTCGTGCGTTTGCTTTTTACCGTTTGTATTTTTTGCGTACAAAAAAATCACCTGGCGGTATGTCGGTATTTTTTCCGCAATAACCGCCGCTTTCCTAATTTTGGGAAAAACTTTGTATGAGCCGTTTGCCGAATTCGTCGGATATGATGTAGAAGAAGAGTATTTGCTTGATACATACTCATATACGCTGGTTATTTGTCTTTTAACGGTTTCGGCATTCGTTTTGTACCGCTTCATTAAAAAGAATACGGACGAAGAAAAGTTCAAAGCTCTTTACAATGCGGCATTATTTACGACAGCATTTACGCTTTTGACGCTGCGAAATCAATCGTTTATGCGCGTTCAGCAGTATTATGCTCTGTTTTTTATGCTCCTTGTTCCGGAACTTGTAAGAGCATTTAACAAACGGTGGCAGCCCGTGATTTACGCTGCCGGAGTAGGCTTTTTGATACTTAAGCTTATATTAAATCACCCGTATTACGCATTCTTTTGGCAATAACAAGGAGGTACGATATGAAGATAATATGGATAGTAAATATGGTATTTCCGAAAATAGCAAAAAAGCTCGGAGCGGAGACCTCCGCAAGCGGCGGTTGGCTGCTTGACCTTGCTGACGGTATTTCGGCGGACCCGAATGTTGAATTAACGGTTATGACATACTATGACGGGGAATTTAAAGATATTAAGGTTGATAACATCCGTTATATATTATTCCCGGGTGGCGGAAACAGGCTTTTGTTTGACAGCAATAAAACGGCTGAAGACTGCAAAAAAAGCTTTGGAGTTATGTCAGCCGGACTTAGTTCATATCCACGGAACAGAATATGCCCCGGGTTATGAGATGCTCAAGGTCTGCGGCGATGTTCCGGTGCTTTTGACCATTCAGGGGATTTTAAGACGCATATCAAAGGAATATTATGGCGGTCTTACTTTTAACGAGAGACTGAAGTGCCTTAAATTAAAAGAAATTTTGACAATGAAAACCCCGACGGCATATAAAATGTTGTATTCCCGAAATGCCGAAAGGGAAGAAAAAGTCCTGAAACAGGTTAAATATGTTACGGGCAGAACCGATTGGGATAAGGCGGTTATGCTTTCGGTTAACCCGAATTTAAAATATTTTCGCTGTAATTACAATTTGAGAAAAGAGTTTTATGAGAGCGAAAAATGGTCTTTGGAGTCATGCGAAAGGCATACCGTGTTTTCAAGTTCCGCTCTTTACTCGCTTAAAGGACTTCACATAGAAGTTAAGGCAATAGCCATTTTGAAGAAGAAATATCCCGATATCAAATTGTATGTTCCGGGCGGCTGTGCCGAAAACGGGAAAATAAAGGACCCGTCGGGTTACATTAAATATATAAACAGGCTTATTAAAAAATACGGACTCGAAGACAATATTATATTTACGGGTTCGATATCTCCATCCGAAGTTGCAAAAAGACTTCGTAAGGCAAATGTTTTTGTGGTTTCTTCCGCTGTTGAGGGTGCTTTACATAATAGTTGCCTCTTTCAGCGTGATTTCGTTTCCCTTTACAAATCTCAACGGAATCCTGACCGCATACGAGAAATTCGTGCCGCTGAAGGCGTGCGATTTATTCAATAAGGTGTTTATCATAGTCGGTATGGTTATTGCGCTTCACTTCGGCTGCGGAGTGTATGCGCTTGTAACCGTAAATGCCGTTGCAGGGCTTATAATAATACTCTTTAAGCTCATTATCGTTAACCGCGGAACCGATATAAAAATAAATTGGAAATACTTTGATAAGGACTCGTTAAAGGATATTTTCGGTTTTTCGGTTTGGACTACCGTAAGCAGCATAGCACAAAGGCTTATATTCAATATAACGCCGTCCATAATAACCGCGGTGTCTGTTACCGGCTCCGTAGGCGTTGCCGTATTCGGGCTTGCCACAACGGTTGAGGGGTACGTCTATACATTTTCAACTGCGATAAACGGTATGTTTATGCCGCGAATTTCAAGGATTATTTCCGACGGCAAGAGGGAAGAGGAGCTTATGCCCCTTATGATAAGAATCGGCAGAATTCAAATAATGATAGTCGGACTTTTAACTGTGGGCTTTATTTCTTTGGGAAAATCGTTTATAATAGATATTTGGAATAAGCCGGATTTTGCACAAAGCTATATTTGCGCCGTGCTTTTGATAATTCCGAGCCTTTTCTTCCTGCCGCTTCAGATAGGCAATACCACGCTTATAGTTGAAAACAAGGTAAGGCTTGAAGCGATGGTTTTGCTTGCAACAGGTGCAGTAAATATCGTACTGTCGCTGGTGCTTTCAAAATACTATGCGGCTGTCGGTGCTTCGGTTTCGATATTCATAGCATATATGCTCAGAAACGTGCTTATATGCAGAATATTTATAAAGCACCTGAAGCTCGATATGGCGGAATTTTTCAAGAAGTCATATTTAAAGCTTTTGCCGTATCTTGCAATCACTATGGTAATAGGCCTTTTGGCGGAGCACTTTAATCCTTTGGCGCACGGCTATCTCAGGTTCCTTATAAACGGAATAATTGTTGTGACTGTGTTCTTTGTGCTTCGGAATGAACGATTACGAAAAGAGTTTGCTTTTCGGAACCTTAAAAAAGATTTTCGGAAGGCTGAAGCGTGCTTAATTTACTTTGTCGGATCACAGCGGAAAATGCGTCCTGTGGCAGAGAGGTTTACGGCCCTTTTAAGCGAAGCGGCCGAAAAAAAGGACGTTTCGGTGCTTATTATGAATTCCACAGAGGCAGAGGCCGTTAAGCTTTTTGCCATACATATCTTGTCGGCGATACAAGGCGTTATGAAGCGCATAAAGGCAAAGGGCATAGAGGTAGTGGTTTACGAGCCGGCACTTCAAGAGGACACCTTCTTTAACAGCCGAGTGGAAAAGGATATAGATAAATTCAAAAAAGAATGTGACGTTATTCTCGCCAACAGATACAATGAGGATATTGCGGACGTAATGGATAAGGTCTATACGAGAGATCTTTTTTTCAGAGATTAAAGGTATAGCTAAAAAAGAATTTAAGGGGTGAGGCAATGAAGGTTTTACAAATTAATGCCGTATACAATTTGAGCAGTACGGGCAGAACCACTACGGAACTGCACCTTGCCATGCTTAATAAGGGCATAGATTCCTATGTTGCTTATTCTAAAACAAATAAGCCGGGCGACGCTCGGCTGTACCATATCGGCTCACCGCTTGACGTAAAGCTGCACGGGCTTTTTTCCCGAATTTCCGGAGAACAGGCATATTTTTCACACCTTGCAACAAAAAAACTCATAAAGCATATTGACGCTGTTTCGCCTGACGTGGTTCATCTCAGAAATCTGCACGGCAACTATATAAATTTCCCGATGCTGATGGATTATCTTGCAAAAAAAGACATAGCCGTTGTCGTGACATTCCACGATTTTTGGTTTATAACCGGGAAATGCGTTCATTTCACGGAAAGCCGATGCGATAAATGGCAGTACGGCTGCGGAAATTGCCCGAACCTAAAGGATGGAAATCCCACTTGGTTCTTTGACCGAACCGAAAAGCTTCTCAGAGACAAAACCGAGCTTTTCGGGAAAATCAATCGCCTTGCTTTAATAGGTGTATCAAACTATGTTACAAACGAAGTCAAAAAGTCTCCGATAGCCAAGAAAGCGGAGATTGTAAAAACTATATATAACTGGATAGATTTCGATAAGTTTTATCCTCGCGACGCAGGCCGCGCGCGTGAAAAGTACGGGCTCAACGGCTTTACCGTAATCGGAATTTCCGCGGTTTGGTCCGACAGAAAAGGCTTAAGGAGCTTTATAAGGCTCGCCGAAGCGTGTCCCGAAATAACGGTGGTTCTGGTCGGCAGCCTCAAAGGAAATACCGTTTTGCCGAAAAATATAACGGCCGTTTCCGCCACATCATCTACCGATGAGCTTGCGGAGCTTTATTCGGCCGCTGATGTTTTTATCACATTTTCACTTGAGGAAACCTTCGGAAAGGTCTCCGCGGAGGCTCTCTCCTGCGGTACTCCGGTAATATGCTACGATTCTACCGCCAATCCCGAAATAGTAGGCGACGGCTGCGGTTACGTAGTACCGAAAAACGATTTTGAAGGAATTTTAAACGCCGTAAAAAAAGTGCGTGAAAACGGCAAAAACAGTTATTCCTCGGCGTGCGTAAATTTTGCGCATGACAGATTCGATAAAAAAATGCTTATTGACCGATATATTGACGTATATAAACAGCTTTCAAAACCGTCACCGGAGGGAAAAGAATGAAAAATGTTATTCTCATAACCAATTCCTTCCCGTTCGGGATAGTTGAGGCAGGCTTTTTAGCACCCGAATATGAGGTGCTGAAAGAAAAAGCCGACGTATACACTGTAACAAGGAATACAAAGGACAAGATGACGACCTCGGTTCCCGAGGACAGAGTATTCAGATATGCGTCGCACTACGGAAAGAGCGCTTTTGTTTATTTTTTAAAAGCGTTGGTTTCTCCCATGTATTACAGAGAGCTCGCATATTTAAAACGCGAAAAAAAGCTTACTTTTTCAAATGCGAAGCGTGCGTTAACGACGCTTATGAGAGCTTTCCACTTTGAGACTTTTCTTAAAAAAGTCAGAAGCAGGGCGGACGGAGAGTGCGTGCTTTATACATATTGGAATGACTATACGGCATTGGCGGCAGCTCTTGCCGCAAAAAACGGCGACAGGGTGGTTTCGAGAATACACAGAGCCGATTTATATCTCAATGAGGGTAACGGATACTATATCCCCTATAAAAACGAGATTGCAAGACGAATAGATAAGCTTGTTTTTATAAGCCGTGACGGTATGGATTATTACCGTGAAAATTTTGAGATTGATGACAGTAAGTGTCTTCTCTCCTACCTCGGAGTAAAAGAGGGCAAAAGGCCGGAAAGACCTTGCGCTGACGGTCCGATTAAAATTTTAAGCTTTTCGTATATGTCACCGGTAAAGCGCGTAGACAGAATAATCGATGCCCTGTCCTTGACAGACGGCATAAAAGCGGAATGGACTCACATAGGCTCGGGTATGCTTGCCGATGAACTAAAAGAAAAGGCAGAGCGTGAGCTCAAAGGAAAAGAAAACATCAAATACGAGCTCAAAGGATATATGAATCACGACGATGCCATGGAGTATATATCCGATAATTCCTTTGATTTTCTTTTAAATGTGTCATCCTCGGAAGGCTTGCCCGTAACGATGATGGAGTGTATGGCAAGAGGTATGCCGGTTATTGCAACTGATGTCGGCGGTGTTTGCGAAATAGTCGAAAACGGCAAAAACGGATTTATGCTAAAGCCGGATTTTACCGACGGCGAGCTTGTGAGCGCCATAAAAGCGTATGCGGAAATGTCCGCAGACGAACGGCGTAAAATGAGCGACTGCGCGTATGAAAAATGGCGGAATTGCTTTGACTGCCGAAAAAACTATCTCGAATTTTGCGAAGAGATATTATCCCTTTAAAAGTATCTGAAAGTGAAGTAAAATATGCTCTGTATTGTTTTGTTATTCTTCGGATTTGCGGTTATAAATCCGATCTTCAACAAAAAAACATATAAAATATATCTGCTGCTTTTTGCGGTTGCTTTGGCATGCCTTGCGTGGTTCACAAAGCCCGATTATACGATGGACCTATACAGAGCGTATGGGCAGCTTGATTTATTCAGGCAGATTTCCTTCGGCAAGGCTTATTCGTATTACGGTGCGAGCACCCCCTTGACACTTGTGTATTATTACGCTCTTGCGAGAATTTGCCCGGAAAACGGCTTGCTGCCGGCCCTTACCGTATTCATCGTATACGGTTTTTCGTTTGCACTGCTTTATAAAGCAGCTATGAGGTTCGACTCGACAAAAAAAAAAGATGAATATGGCGTTGTTGTTCTTTATGGCGAACTTCAATTACTTCTATGTTATTGGCAACACGCGTATTTACATCTGCTTTGCCGTGCTCGCCTACTTTATGTATGTGGATATAGTCGAAAAAAAGTACCGCATTTTCTGCTTTCTCGTATATGCGGCTCTGTGTTATTTTCACTACGGTATATTGCCGTTTGTGCTTATAAGAATAGTGCTTCTGCTTATCAAAAAGACATCGCCGATTGTGAAAAAGGCTTTTATTGTAATACTTCCGGTGCTTATTTTTGCGGCAAACAAAATCGCGATTGCTCTCGGTTCCGCAAGCGACGGTCTTTTGGGTACGGTAGAGAAAAAGGTTTCGGGCTACAGCGATTATGAGGTGTTCGGCATCTGGCAGTTTTCAATGTCGATTATAAGGCTTGTTTTGGCTCTTTTGATAATGTTGCTTTCTATGACGATAACGGAAAGCCTCTTTAAAAAGAAAAATACCGACGGGCTTCTCGGCAACAGACTGTTGAACGGAATGTATAACTACGACTGGATGATAGTTTACAGCATAGTCGCAATATTCCTGTTTGCTTCAAATTACCAGTTCGTTTTGCGAACACCCAACTTCATACAGATAGCGCTCAGCGTGCCGCTGCTGTTCCTTTTATACAGGTTCAGAAATCCCGTCAACAAGAATTTGAAACCGTATACGTATATTCTGTTGTCGGCGGAGAGCGTGATACACTTTGCTTATTTGCTGTTGTATGTTTATAATAACGCACAATTTGTTTTCTGATTAAGGATATTTAAATATGAACAGAAAAATCGGGTTGGTTTTTTCATACGGAGTTATGATAACGGAAATAGTATCGGCTATGTTTGTAACTCCGTTTATAATAAGAAGTCTCGGTCAGGCGGAGTACGGTATTTACCAGCTCACTTCGTCAATAACCGCATATCTGATAATATTCGACCTCGGCGTCGGCAATTCCGTTATCAGATATATGGCGAAATTTCGAGCCAATAACGACAGGGAGTCACAACGTAAGTTCTTGGGCGTTACCACCGTTTATTATGCGGCGGTTACACTTGTTATACTTATTGTCGGTGTGCTTTTAATAACCGTTTTCCCGAATGTATTTTCAAAGGGTCTTACTTCATCAGAGATAGTCAAGGCAAAAGAGCTTTTGTCCATAACGATTGTCACAAGTGCAATCTCAATAGGAACATCGGCTTTTTCAAACACTCTCGTAGCATATGAGCGGTTTACGGCGCATAAGGGAATTATGATTCTCGCCAATATCGTCAAAATGGCGGTGCTTGTATTCCTGATGAAGGCGGGAGTCAAGAGCGTCGGCGTCGTAACCGTAAACCTTATTGTTACAGCAGCTACGCGGCTTTTCTATATATGCTATGTGCTTTTCAAGCTGAAATTATATCCGAGCTTCAAAAAGATAGATACGTCTTTTGTGAAGGGCGTATTCTCATATTCCACATTTGTGCTGATTCAGCTTATAGCGCAGCAGTTAAATTCAATGTCGGATCAGATAATCCTCGGTATTTTCGCCCCGTCCGCCGCCATACTCATAGGTATATACGGTGTGGGCTCACAGATAGTTCAGTATTATAAGACCATAGGCAGTCAGTTTAATTCGGTGCTTATGGCGGGAACCGTCCGTATGATAGAGGGCGGAGCCGACAGTAAAACGGTACAAAACGAAATGGTGCGTATCGGCAGAGTTATCTTTATGGTGCTCGGTATGATTTACTGTGTGTTTGCCGTATTCGGCAGAGATTTTGTAGCTCTTTGGGCAGGCAAAGACAATATCGACGGTTACTTTGTGGCACTTATTATAATGTTCCCGTGGCTGATATCTACCCCTCAGGGCATAGGCAACCAAATACTTTGGGCAATAAACCGTCATAAGACGCTTGCGATAATACAGATTTGCTCGTCGGTTTTCAACATTATTGTCACTATTTTTCTGATAAAGTGGAAGCCGCTTGTCGGTTCGTCTCTCGGTACGGCTCTTGCGCTGATTATCGGCGATGTTGTGCTTATGGATATTGTTCTCCATAAAGAAGTAGGTATAAGATTCGGCGAGTATTACCGAGACTTGTTTAAGGGGACGCTCCCGGCACTTTTGATTACCTTTGCGTTCGGAGCGGCGTTTTCGCTGCTTCACCTTAACAGGTACGGTTGGGCGGGTCTTATAATAAATTGCGTCATAACTGCGGCGGTATATGCAGCTCTCATGGCGGCGTTCTTTATGAACAGTTATGAAAAAGGCCTTTTAAAGGGGCTGTTCAATAAAATAATAGGTAAGCTTGGCCGTAAAAAGGCTTAATACAAAGGAAGATGAATATGTTTAAAGACAAAACCCTGATGATTACGGGCGGTACAGGCTCATTCGGCAATGCGGTGCTCAACAGATTTTTGCAGACCGACATCGGCGAAATCCGCATTTTTTCAAGAGATGAAAAAAAGCAGGACGATATGCGCCATGAGTTTCAGGCGAAAATGCCCGAGGTCAGCGATAAAATCAAATTCTTTATAGGCGATGTCAGAGACTTGGCGTCCGTTAAAAACGCAATACACGGTGTAGACTATATCTTCCATGCGGCGGCCTTAAAGCAGGTTCCGTCTTGCGAGTTTTTCCCGATAGAGGCGGTTAAGACCAATGTTCTCGGCACAGATAACGTGCTTACGGCAGCTATTGACGAGGGCGTTAAAACCGTAATCTGCCTGTCAACCGACAAGGCGGCATATCCCGTAAACGCAATGGGAACGTCAAAGGCTATGATGGAAAAGGTAATAGTCGCAAAATCAAGAACCGTAAGCCCCGACAAGACTAAGATTTGCTGCACTCGTTACGGAAATGTTATGTGTTCGCGCGGCTCGGTAATTCCGCTTTGGATAGAGCAGATTAAAGAGGGCAAACCGATAACCGTTACAGAGCCGAATATGACAAGATTTATTATGTCTCTCGACGAGGCGGTTGACCTCGTTCTCTTTGCATTTCAAAACGGCGTGTCGGGCGATATTCTTGTTCAGAAAGCACCGGCTTGCACAATCGGTGTGCTTGCCGAGGCGGTAAAGGAACTTTTCTGCCCCGAAGCCGAAATTAAGGTTATCGGTATTCGTCACGGCGAAAAGATGTACGAAACCCTCCTTACTAACGAGGAGTGCGCTCACGCTACCGATATGGGCAATTTCTACCGTGTGCCTTGCGATAAGCGTTCACTTAACTACGATAAATATTTCAATGACGGCGATAAAGACCGCAATCCCTTAACCGAATTTAATTCAAACAATACGGAGCTTTTAAATGTGGAGCAGGTAAAGGAAAAGCTTTTATCGCTCGCTTATATCAGAGACGAATTAGCCGAATTCAAGAAGTGATTTTGTATTCCGAAAGGCAGCTTTTTTATGAAAATACTTGTTACGGGTTCAGCCGGATTTGTAGGTAAAAACCTTGTTGAGGCACTTAAAAATCTTCGCGATAACAAAGACCGTACCCGTCCGTCGCTCTCGATTGACGAAATATTTGAATATGACATTGATACGGATAAGGCTCTGCTCTCCGATTTTTGCAGGGAGTGCGATTTTGTTTTCAATCTCGCGGGAGTAAACAGGCCGAAGGACGACGGCGAGTTTATGAAGGGAAATTTCGGCTTCGCCTCGGAGCTTTTGAAAACTCTTGAAAAGCACGGTAACCGTTGTCCCGTTATGCTCTCAAGCTCCATACAGGCGACGCTTGTCGGCAGATATGCAAATTCCGTTTACGGAGAGTCGAAGCTGCGCGGAGAAGAGCTGTTTTTTGACTATGCCGCAAAAACCGGCGCAAAGGTGTTTGTTTACCGCTTCCCGAATCTTTTCGGAAAATGGTGCAGGCCGAATTACAACAGTGCCGTTGCAACCTTTTGCAACAACATCGCAAACGACTTACCCATAAGAGTTGATAATGAAAAAACGGAGCTTGAGCTTTTATACATAGACGACCTTGTGAGCGAAATGCTCGATTTGCTCGAGGGGAAAGAGCACCGTTGTGATTTTTCGGGAGCGGATACGGTACTTAAAAGCGACGGCAGATATTGTGCCGTCCCGGTGACATATCGCGTTACGCTCGGCGAAATCGTGTCGTTGCTTCACAAATTCGATGACCAGCGAAAGACTCTTATTATGCCGGAAATTCCGAACGGCAGCTTTGCCAAAAAGCTATACAGCACGTACCTGTCATATCTTCCGAAAGAAAAAACCGCGTTTGAGTTTAAAACAAATTCGGACGCGCGCGGCAGCTTTACCGAGCTTTTAAAAACCGAAAACTGCGGACAGTTCAGCGTTAATGTGTCGCTGCCGGGCATAACCAAGGGCGAGCATTGGCACAACAGCAAGTGGGAGCAGTTCATAGTCGTTTCGGGAAAAGGGCTTATACGCGAACGCAAAATAGGCACGAACAGCGTTATGGAGTTTTATGTTTCCGGCGATAAGCCCGAATGTGTGCAGATGCTTCCCGGCTACACTCACAGCATAGTTAATTTAAGCGATACACAGCCGCTTGTCACCTTGATGTGGGCAAACGAAATGTTTGATGCAGAGCACCCGGATACATTCGGAGAAAAGGTTTAATACTGTCACACACGGCGGAGGTAATATATATGAAAACCGATTACAGCGATATCATATTTAAAAATAACGGGAAGTTAAAGCTCCTTATTATTGTCGGCACGCGTCCCGAAATAATAAGGCTTGCCGCCGTTATCGACAAGTGCAGAGAGTATTTTGACTGCATACTCGCTCACACGGGTCAAAACTACGATTATAATCTTAACGGTGTGTTCTTTAAGGACTTGGAGCTATCTGACCCCGAGGTGTATATGGACGCAGTCGGAGCCGATCTCGGTGAGACAGTCGGCAATATCATAAGCTGCTCATATAAGCTGATGCGTGATATTCAACCCGACGCACTTTTGATACTCGGCGACACAAACTCCTGTCTCTCCGCAATATCGGCAAAGAGACTTCATATACCGATATTCCATATGGAGGCGGGTAACCGCTGCAAGGACGAGTGTTTGCCGGAAGAGACAAACCGCCGTATAGTGGATATTATTTCGGACGTGAATATGGCTTATTCCGAACACGCAAGAAGGTATCTCGCCGAATGCGGGCTCCCGAAGGAGCGCACATACGTCACCGGCTCCCCCATGGCGGAGGTGCTTCATAAAAACCTTGAAAAAATAGAGAATAGCGACATTTTAACAAAGCTCGGACTCGAAAAGAAAAAGTACATTCTTCTGTCGGCTCACAGAGAAGAGAACATCGACACCGAAAAGAATTTCAACAGTCTGTTCTCCGCAATTAACGGCCTTGCGGAAAAATATGATATGCCGATACTCTATTCGTGTCACCCGCGTTCAAAAAAACGTCTCGAGGAGAGCGGCTTTAAGCTTGACGAGAGAGTTATTCGCCACGAGCCGCTCGGATTTCACGATTACAATAATCTTCAGATGAACGCTTTTGCCGTGGTTTCCGACAGCGGAACGCTGCCCGAGGAGAGCAGCTTCTTTACTTCAGTCGGAAAGAGCTTCCCTGCGGTTTGCATCAGAACCTCCACAGAACGTCCCGAGGCTCTCGATAAGGGGTGCTTCGTGCTTGCCGGAATTGATGAAAAATCATTGCTGCAAGCGGTTGATACTGCGGTTGAGCTTGACAAAAACGGCTTTTGCGGAATCCCCGTGCCCGATTATACCGATGAAAACGTTTCGACTAAGGTTGTCAAAATAATTCAGTCGTATACGGGTGTAGTCAATAAAATGGTTTGGAGAAAGCTTTGACATATCAAAGCGTCGGCTAAAATACGCTTTACAATGTAAATTTTGTTTGTTATAATAATCTTAGATTAAAAATAACTATTGGATGTGATTTGCCGTGAAGTGCCCTTACTGCGGATACGAGGAGAGCAAGGTAATAGACTCAAGACCTACCGACGAGGGCGAGAGAATTCGCCGCCGTCGCGAGTGCATCAAGTGCGGTAAGCGCTTTACTACATATGAGGTCATTGAAAGCGTGCCGATACTCGTCGTAAAAAAAGATAAGTCTCGCGAGGTGTTTGACCGCAATAAGCTTTTGGGCGGTATGATGCGCGCCTGCGAAAAGCGTCAGGTCTCGATGGATACCTTGGAGCGCGCCGTTGACGATATTGAGGCAAATCTCCAGAATTCACTTGACCGTGAGGTTTCGTCAATGCACATAGGCGAGCTTGCCATGCAGAAGCTTAAGGACATAGACGAGGTTGCCTATGTCAGGTTCGCTTCGGTTTACAGGCAGTTTAAAGATATAAACGCCTTTATGGACGAGCTGTCGCAACTTCTCAGAAAAAGATAAGATTTGTATTCGGCAGAGACCTTGTATATAAGGCCTCTGCTTTGTTGTTCTGTTGACAATCTCAGCCGAAATAATATATTATATAATCAGATGATAAAAATTCGCAGAAAAGAAGGAATTGTCTTGAGAAAAGCTTTGAGTATGGTTTTTGCAATAGTCTTGACCATGCCGTTTTTGTCACTCTTATCGGGGGCAATGACAGAAAAAACGCTTTACGCGGATATGCCCGTAGAGTGGGCTGTCAGCTATGACCCGAGAACGGACGCTTCCGATTTGGTTCCGGAAAGCGACAATAAAGCATTGCCGTTCTTTTCGGACGGAGCGGATACTCCGTATACCTTTTATACATTTTTGAATTCAAACCAACGAGCGGTTTATAACACGGTCAAAGAAAAGCTGTTTGAAAGCTCGATTGATGTAGCCTTGCCGTCGCCGCTTACCTGGGACGGCACAAGCACAAGTGTGCCGAGCAACATAAAATCAGCCCTGTCAGAGGCGGTCACGGGCGGATTATCGGCACTTTGCGACGATTACCCGATGATATTTTGGATAAACGGGTACAGCATAAGCTACGGGTATTCCTATTATCAAACAAGCAGCGGTTATCACTTTACGATTTCATCGGTTACGGTGAAGCCGCGAATAAACACAAACGCCTATGCCGATATGAACAAGGTAAAGCAGGATTATAACGATATGGCGGCTGTTGTTGACAGCGTAGAAATCAAAGGCGCAACGCGCTACGAAAAGGTGAAGTTCATACACGATTTTATCTGCAAACGAGTCGAGTATGATGAAAAGTTTGAAATACCTACCGCACATGAGCCTACGAGCGTATTTTTGTCACCGTACAAGACCGTGTGTGAGGGTTACAGCGAGTCGTTTAAAATCCTCTGCGACAAAGCCGGAATACCGTGCGTAATAGCTGTGGGCAATTCGAACGGCGGAGGCCACGCGTGGAATTACGTGAAAATGGAGGACGGAAAGTGGTACGGCGTTGACTGCACCTTTGACGATCAGGGCAGTATTTTGTACGACTATTTCCTTGTGGGAACAGCCAGCGGAAACAGGTATTTCGGCGCGAGTGAAACCTTCGGCAGCAGCCATACCGAAACGGGAAAACGTTACGGCGGAAGCTTTACGCTGACATATCCCACCGTATCGGAAAATGCCTATTCGCCTATTGTACCGGAAATAAACTCCGGCGCAACGGTGAACGAAAAGTCAAAGCTTTTGTATATTACAAACGGTGAGAGCGTAAATTCGGCGGTTTATATGCAGAGCGGTTACAGTTTCGCTTCCGGCGGCAATAAAACAGGCTCGATATTTACTGTCAGCAATACTTCTTCGGGCACAAGCACGGGATATATCGTTATTATGCGCGGCGACGTTGTGCCGAGCGGATACGTGGACGGCAGCGACTTTGACGCCGTGGTTAATCATTCCGTTGAGGATAAAAAGCTCGGAGACGGTTCAAGCGAATATTTGGCTGCCGACGTAAACGGCGACGGAGTTGTAGATTTATTTGACGCCGCTGAGATAGACTTGATAAAAGCAGGCAAAGCTTCATAAAGCTGTAATTTGATAATAAAAGCGACACCGCAAAAATCACATAAAAACGGGGCTCTTAAAGGCTGATAACCTCAAGGAGCCCCGTTTTTCTTTTATAAACACTTGACAAGTCCCGCTTTTGGGACTAATATTATATTTGTAAGCGAACAAATGTTCTATAAATCAACACCCGAAATTTGTTTTTCGGGTGTTGATTTGATTTTACGGACAACGGTTTCGGGCGACGTACCGATAATGCCGTCAGTCCGAAAGGAGAGTTATGGACGAAAAAATACTTGCGGAATTAAGCCTTGACGAGTACATCTATCTCACGGAAAATCTTGAGGTTATAGAGCACGGCGGAGACAAAAACGCGGCGGCGTATATTTTGGCGCGTAAAAACTCCGTTATCAAGAGGATAGTCGGGCTTGTTCTCCGAAACGAGCTGACACAAGAGGAACGGGATTTCCTTCTGGCGAGGCATATTTCGGGACTTAACAAATCTGAGATTGCGCGAAAAAACGGCGCATCACGCAATTATGTTGACAGAGTGCTTTTGAGTGCCGAAAAAAAGCTCTATGCCTATCTTAAATATCCCGTGATGATGCGATTTTCGCTTATCTGTCCGCCGGAAAGCATATTTGATGAAATAAAGGAGTATTTATGACGAAAACCATTTCTATCTATATTTTTTTAGAGGACGAGCCGTCCGTTGAGTGCATAACGGCAGGGAACAGTGCCGAGCACAACGCGACTACACTGAAATTCATTCTTGAGAGCACCTTTACCGACGAGTTTAAATATTATCTTGATTTTGTGCTTCCGAACGGAAAAATTTTGCGCACGGATTATCTTCCTCTCGATAAGAATGACGAAAATTCGGTGTCGTTTGACGTGCCCGCGTCGGTCACAAAATACGGTACGGCAGAATGCTGCCTGAATGCCGTCAAAATTGACGAGAACGGCATTACCACAGAGGTTATGAAGCCGAAAAACGTAATACTTTATTTTAATACGCTTGCCGATGCTGACGGTGCGCTGCTCTCGGATTATGATTTCTCCGTGAATACAATGCTCGAAAACATAAAAAACGGTGTGTTCAAGGGCGAGAAAGGCGACAAGGGCGACAACGGTAAGGACGGCAGCAACTATATTCTGACAGAGAAAGATAAGAAAGAGATTGCCGCTCTGATAAACAAGAGCACATACGGTCTTCCGTATACTCGCCGTGTTTCGGGAGAAAATACGCTGACTCTTACGGATTCTCTTGCGATGCCGTTTAACGGCTTTACGGTATACGGCAAAACCTCGGTTACTGGCTCCTACGGCGGTACGGCGGAGCCTGCTTCTTCCGTAAAAATAAGCGGTGTGTCCTCCGTAAAAATCGGAATAAACGGCGCGGAGCAAACGGTGAATACGGGAAGCGAGCTTTTTTCTGCCGGTAATTACGCGGACAAAGCCGACGTCATAAGCGGAATCTTCACGAGAAAAATCGGCAAATATGCTCTTAAGGGAAACGCCCAGACGGTGTTTGCCAAATCATATACAAGCGGCGGCGTAACTTTAAACAGGATATATACTCCGACCCCCGTCGGTGCAAAAATGGTTCGCGGAACCTGCCTTCCCGGATACTGTACGCATTTTGAGGTGTTTACGGATAATATCACAAGCGACGAAGAGCTCGGAGCGCGCATTTCGGCGGGTGAAAATTATATCGGCATAATGTACGGTTACAGCAACGATGTAATATATTTCCTGACTACTCTTTCCGTAGACGGGCTCAAATCGTATCTTCAGTCGCAATACGCCGCAGGAACGCCCGTTACGGTATATTATCCGTTGGCATCGGAATCGGAGGAGAATATTACAACGGCGGCGCTGAATTCGGAGTTTCCGACCACCGAGATTACGGTTTCTGAGCCGGGCGGTAAATTCGATATATGTTATTGTGCCGATATATCCGAGGCGGTAAAGCGCCTTGAAGAAAAGTAAAGAACGAAAGGAATATTTATATGGAAGCTAAATATAAGGGAATAGACGTGTCAAAGTGGCAGGGCGATATAAATTGGGAAAAGGTTCGCGCTTCGGGTGTCGAATTTGCCATGCTGCGCGCGGGCTTCGGCAGGTGTCAAGGCCAAAATGACACTTCATTTGAAAGAAATTACCGCGAGGCAAAGAAAAACGGCATACTTGTCGGCGCATACCATTACAGTTACGCAAAAACCGTCTCGGACGCAGAAAAGGAGGCGGAGTATTTTCTCTCGCTTATATCCGGAAAAAGCTTTGAATTTCCCGTGGCATTCGATATTGAGGACAACTCACAGAAAAACCTCTCACGCGAGGAAATAAGCAATATTGTCGAGGCGTTTTGCGGCAGAACGGAAAAGGCAGGATATTTTGTTTCGGTATATGCGAATCTGTGGTGGCTCAATAACAAAATTTCCGACAGGGTAAAGGAGCGCTATGATATTTGGCTCGCGCAATGGGCTGACACACCCTCCTACGGCGGAAAATACGGTATGTGGCAGTATACGTCATCGGGCAAAACGGGCGGCATAACAGGCAATACCGATATGGACTTAGCCTTTAAGGACTACCCGAATATTATGAGAGCCAACGGACTCAACGGCTTTTCAAAAGGTGCCGCAGAAAGCACCGATAACGTAAAAAGCGGTGCATTTCCACCGCGCCGGTCCGTGGCGCTTTGCAATACACCCTTGTTTTCGTCTGCGTATTCAAAAGCTCCGTCGGCGAGAAAATCGGGTACTTACTATATCTATGACGGGATTGAGATAAACGGCAGGTACCGCATAACCTCCTCTGCGAGCTTTGCTCTTAAAAAGCCGATAGGTAAAAATGTCACGGGATTTGTAAACGCCGATGATATAAGGTGAGGCACCGCTATGAGTGAAAACGAGCTTTTTGAGCATCGAATCAAAACACTTGAAAACGACGTTAAGATACTGTACGGCAAGGTAAATACCTTTGCGATAAATCAGGCGGAGGAAAATACAAAGCTTGATAACTTGCTCTTGTCCGTCGGAGAGCTGAAAGAGAGCATAAGCGAAATTAAACGCAGACCATCGGCGTTTTGGGATAAGCTCTTATTTGCGCTTATCGGTGCCGTCGGAACTGCGTTAGGCTATGCGCTTATCGGCTTTGTGAATTAAGGAGGAAATATGAATTTGATGTCATATATAGTCGAACGCGCGCTGGTTTTAATCCCGGCATTAAACGTTTTGGGACTGATTTTTAAATCTATTGAAAGAATACCCGATAAATTCATACCGCTTTTGCTGTTGATTTTCGGAATTTCCGGAAGCATAGCTCTGACGGGGCTGTCTGCCGATTCGGTAATTCAGGGAGTGCTTGTTACGGGAGCCGCCGTTTACGGCAATCAGGTGGTAAAGCAGTTAAAAAAGGATAATTGATTTTTAAAAGGGGCTGTAAAAACTTGTGTTTTACAGCCCCGTATTTATGTGAAGAGCGCGCCGTTATCCGAGCATTTCTTTGATAAGGTCGTCTGTCAGCCTGTCAAGAGCACCGAAGTCCATTTCGCTTATATAGCAATCTTCAAGCTCGTCGTGTATGTCCTTTGCCTCTTTAAGTATGTCAACGCATTTCAGCAACAGCGTTTTAATGTTTTCTTTATAGAAGCACAGCTCGCTGTCATATTTGCTCAAAATATTTTTATCGCAATACTTATCTGCGGAAATATGCTTTGCGCCCTTAATATTTATCGGGAATGCGTCGCAGGAGGTCACATAAGCAAGGCGTTTTTCGGGAATCAGAACGTGCGCGGTCTTTTCGGGGAACAGTACATCTCGGCAGACTATGACGTCGTACCCGATAGAAGCCGAATAATCGGCAATGTCTGCAAGTAGCTTTTCGGTTATTCCTGATTCGTCGCGTATAACGGTTATGTCGTCGGCAAGATTTTTAACGGTATTTGTAAATGTTATAAGCCCTTTCGGAGTAACACCCGAAAGGAAACGGTTTTCGATTTTTCCCTTTTTATCGGAAACAGGCTCAAATTGCAAAAGAATATCGCCCGTAAGCTCGTGAAGCTTTTTCTTTTTCAATGCCGTTTTATATATTTCCGACATATTTTGCTTTAATGCGGTTGCGGCACAAAGAAGCGATGCAACCCTCTTGTGACAAAAGCCGTTTTCATTTGACAGGCGTATAATTTCCTTGCTTTTCTTTTTGAGATTTTTTCTGTTCCAAAGCGCGGCAACATTAACTATCTGTTCTGCGGCGCCGGCAAATACGGGCTCAACCACGTGCGGAGCGGTTCCGTCGCAAACAGAGCAATGCTTTTCGGGAATAAACACGCCGTCAAGCGAATCGGGGTCGGATGAGCACCAAAGCTTTTCATTAAAAAGACCGCGTTTTTCGCATTCTTCCGCCACTTTTTTCATAAGTCCGGATTTTCCCGTCCCCGGGCCGCCTTTTATTATAAAAGTGCTGTACGGCGTCGCGTGCTCGGTGAGGTCATAAAAAAGCGAGTGAAAGCCGGTGCCGGAATTTGTGCCGAGAAAAAAGGATATGTCGTTTTTCATTTTTTGTCCTCCTAATAATATATCCGTGTTATTATATGCGGCAAAACGAAAAATGATAAATAAAAAACAAGGATTGTAAAAAATACAATCCTTGTTTTTGCAGTTTTATACGGCATCATCAAAGGCAGATTATAAATATTCGCGCCCCGTGAGCACTCTGTAAAGCGCAAAGTACTTAACCGACGAGCGGCGTGTATGACTTCCGACCTCATAGTAAAAGCCGTTGGACGTTGTGAAATACAGTTTTGTTTCGCCGCCCATTGACATTTTGACTATATCCGAGAGCATAAAGACCTTTTTGCCCTTGCTTTCATCGACAAATTCGAGTCTGTCATCATAAATGCTTATCGTGCAGTTATCCGAGAAAAGCTCCTTTGTCTCGTTTTCTTCAATGCAGTTCAGTATCTGCTTTTCATCCGAGGTTATGGGCTTTTCCGTGAACGAGTGCCACAGAGCGAGATTGTCCTTAACATAGCTTTTTTGCCATTTATCCCAGTCGAGGACATTGTCAAAGACAAGAGAGTCGCCCTCAAAAAATCCATATTCGTTGATGTGCATCTTATAGCCGCATTCACACGAAAACTCATTGTCGTGCGAATGTGTTTTACCCATGGCGTGACACTTGGGGCAAAGATAAAGAATCGTTTCGAGGTCCTCTGCGAGCGCGCGCCCCTTATATTTATGCGGGTCCTTTTTCTGCTGCTCATAGGCGTTTATGTATATGTCGCGGCGAATTGCTTCGTTTATTTCGTCAACGGACATTCTTTGAAGCTCCTCGGGCATGTATTCGCGGACCACGCTGCCGCGCATTCTGCCGCGGCGCGAGTGCTTTGCCCATCTCGGGTCCTTGAAATAGCCGCCGACGGTGCGGAACGTGATAAGGCCGGCACCGCTGTCCTTGACAAGCTGACCGGTGCGCGGCGAAACAAATCCCGTTTCGCCGTTTATCGAGCAGTACCCTTCGGCGTGTATACAAACGCTGACGCCGTTTCTTACGGATTCCGCCATCATTTCCATGGTTTTTTCGGAGTCGGCACCGCGTCTTTTCGGAATGGGATTAACGCAGAACTTTATGAATTTTCCCCAGGCACCCATTCTGAGAAGATGGTCGCTCGTCACAAAGCGCAGATACGGTTTAAACGAGAGTGCTTCAAAAAACGGGTCGAACATTGTCGTATGATTTGAAATGAGGATAAAGCTCTTGTTTTTCGGTCTGTATACCTTGCTTCTGAAATTGAAGTAAAGTTTGATTATCCAGCCGAGAAGAACCTTTGATGTGAAGTAGATACCGTGAGCACGTTTTATGTGAGATAATGCTTCGGGCGTTTCGTTATTTGTTTTCGTTGTCATTTCCTTGCTTCTCTGCTTTTTGCTGCTCATATTTTGCTGCCTCCTCTTCTTCAAGCTTCCTGTACGCTACCTTGCCTACAAGAGTCTTGGGAAGCTCCGTGCGGAATTCTATTTCGCGCGGCATGGCGTATTTGGATATATTTTTGCGGCAGTGCTCAAGTATTTCTTCTTTTATCTTTTCACTCGGTTCAACACCGGGACGAAGAACGACAAAAGCCTTGACCTTGTGCATCTTGTATGGGTCCGGAATACCTATGGCGCATGAGAGCAGTACATCCGGATGAGCGTCTATGGTGTTTTCAACCTGTGAGGGATATACGTTTATGCCGGAAACTATGATAAGACGCTTAAGTCTTTGCTTAAAGTATATGAAACCGTCATTATCCATTGTGCCGACGTCGCCCGTGTGGAGCCACACTCTGCCGTCTGCATGGGTGCGAAGCGTAGCAGCCGTTTCGGCGGCATTATTGAGATAGCCCTTCATAACGGTGGGACCGCTTATGCAGATTTCACCCTCTGTATCGGGCGGAAGCTCGCTGTCGTCCTTCGGATCGACTATCTGATAGTAAACGTCCGGATACGGTATTCCGATACTGCCCTCGCGGAAGAAGTCACGCGGGGTAAGGCAGGACGCCGTAACGCACTCCGTTGTACCGTAGCCCTCTCTAATCTGTACCTTAGCGTTGTGCTCCTTTAAGAATGCGTCAACCTTCTTTTTAAGCTCAACCGAAAGAGAGTCACCGCCGCAGAAAACACCCTGTAAGAACGAGAGGTCAACGCCTTCAAGTCCCTCTGTGCGAAGCAAAGCCTCAAAGAGCGTGGGAACACCGGGGATAACCGTAGGTTTGTTTTTCTTTATCATCTTGGCATATGTCTTAACGGTGAACTGCGGAACGAGTATGCACGTGCCTCCGTTGATAAGAGGCGTGTGAATGCCGACACCGAGACCGAAGCCGTGGAACAGGGGCATAACCGAGAGCATACGAAGACCCTCCATGGTAAAGCCGGCCGCCGCGGCAACCTCCATACCGAGCGCGTTCATATTGAGATTTGAGAGGAGTATACCCTTGCTTGTTCCGGTTGTGCCGCCGCTGAAAAGTATGGCCGCCGTTTTGTCGGCCGAGGGAAATGTTTCGGGCAGCGTTTCGTTTTTACCTGCCGCGATAAAGTCGTTCCAACGAATGACGTCTTCGCTGTCGGGCAGCTCCGGAGGCTTTTTCTTCAGTGTGAGCGGATACAAAATGTTAAGGGGAAACTTTAATTCATCCTGTATTCTCGCTACGATTATTTTAACGGGTCTGCCGAGATCCTTTACCGCCTGCTCAACCTTCTCATAGAACATATCGAGAACGAGTATTGCCTTACTGTCGGTGTCTTTAAGGTAAAACGTGATTTCGCCTGCCGCAGAGAGCGGATGTATCATAGCCGGAACGGCGCCTATGCGGTTGAGCGCATAGAAGCTGTCAACGCCCTGCGGCGCATTGGGCATACAAATTGTTACGGTTTCTCCTTCTTTTATTCCGAGAGCTTTGTAAGCCTTTGCGGTTCTGTCGATTTTTTCTATGAATTTTGCATAAGTCGTTCCCTTACCCTGAAATTCATAGGCATTTACCTGCGAATGGGTCTTGCCTGCGTTTACAACGGCTTCATACATTGAGATTTGGGGGTATTCGAGAGTTTTCGGAATATCCCCGTAGAATTTCAGCCATGGTGCATTAGGTGTATTCATATTAAATCCTTTCCGTATTTTTTATTATTTGGTGTTATATGCTGCGGAACTTTTTAGGTGTGGTTCCGTAGAAGCTTTTAAATGTGCGTATAAAATTATTTATATCCGAAAAGCCGGCCTTGCGGCAAATTTCGTTTATGCTGAGGTTGGTAGTCGTCAAAAGCTTGTTTGCGTTTACAAGACGTACCGCCGTGAGATACTGCTTCGGACTGAAGCCCGAGAAGCTCTTAAACGAGTGACTCAGATACGGCGGGGACAAATAAGCGCTTTCGGCGAGCTTTTCGACTGTGATTTCTTCGCCGTAGTGCGCGTCTATATACTCACGTATTTTCTGCATCGACTTGTTTTGGCGCTCTGTATTTCCGAACGGTGACGGGTTAAGCTTATATATTTCAAGCATAAGCAGCTTTAAAAGCACTTCTGCGGTATTGCCGGCAACAACGTAGGGACTTTGATACTCCTTTTCGAGCTGTGAGCATAACTCCTCGGCAATGCTGCTTTCCGAAAAATCAAAAATATGATATGAGCTTTTAAATTTCTTAGCGAAAAATGAAGAAATGCTCGAATTTCCGAGGATTTTTTTGACCTCCTCGCTCGCGAGAGAAAATGAATAATATTTAAACGGTGCCTTTGTTACAGACATTGTTTTACCGTCGGCAGAGGAAACTATAAGCATTTGACCGCCCGACAAAATAAAATCCGTATCCCCGCTTTTTATTACGGCTTCACCGTCTTTTGCATATATAAAATCAAACATTGATTCCGGCAAAAGCTGAGAAGGAGTTATGTCTTTTTTTTGCGAGGATGATAATACCTGCATGGTTAACCTCCTTTCAACAGATTAAAAAGCAAATTTTACATATTTTTGCCAAGACATAATATATCATATAAAATCGCAAAATGCTACTGTTTTTTTAAAATATTGCAATTTGGCGTAATTTGGTACACAAAGCCGCTTAAACAATGATGCAAAACGGCTTGTTTCGGCAACTCGTTTTGCTTTCGTTTTCACCGGCAGAACGTAACTCGGTTCCTTTTTAAACATAAAAAATATGAAAAACGACGAAAACGCCGTTTTTCGCCGTTACAGCGTCAAATCGGATTGACACTGCTTAGTTTTTGTTGTAAAATAAATAAAATTATAAGGGGCAGAATATACTTGCCCGACTTACGGCGATTTTGAGCGCTGTCGCTTATAAACGTCATTTATATTTTGTGGTATAGAGGTAGTTATGAAAAAAGAAGATAAGGATATAGAAATACACTTTGAAAACGGTCATGTGCCGCGAAGACAAAATCAAAACAGCAATATTTCAAATACCGCCGCACGCGGTATGCGCAGAAAGAAAAAATCCAAGGACGCTAAGGAACCGGGAAAGCTTAAGAGAAGATGGAAAAACCTGAAAAAATGGCAGCGCGTTGTAATAATAGTTGTTGCCGTTATTCTCTTACTCGCTGCTGTCTCCTGCGCCCTTGTTTTCGGTATGTGGGGCGGTTTTAAAAAGAACGTAGATAAAGACAATCTCGGCGTATCGGATGATATAGCAAACAAATACGGAAAGACTGATATTGTAAACATAGCGCTTTTCGGCGTTGATACAAGAGATAAGGACTCTTTCTCCGGCCGTTCCGATTCTATAATGATAGTGAGCATAGATAAGGCAAAAAACGACGTTAAGCTGATTTCCGTCCTCCGTGACAGCTGTGTTGCGATAGACGGGCACGGCAATCAGAAAATAACTCACGCCTATGCTTACGGCGGAGCGGAGCTTGCCATCAAAACGCTAAACCAGAATTTCAATATGAATATTACCGATTATGCCACGATAAACTTTTATAAGCTTGCCGAGGCAATAGATATCCTCGGCGGAGTAGATATTGATATAACCGAGGACGAGCGTCTTGAGCTTAACAATATCGGTGACGACGATAATCCGAATTTCCAATATGTCGAAAAATCGGGTATGGTGCACCTGACGGGCGAGCAGGCGTCCGTGTATTCGCGTATCAGAAAGCGCGATTCGGATAACGCCCGTGTGGATAGGCAGAAGAAGGTTATTGAGTGTCTTATAGATAAGGCCAAAAATATCAGCCCCACAAAGTATGCCGATTTGGTAAAGGCGGGTATGGCTCTTTGTGAAACATCGATGTCGGTTCCGGAGGTTCTCTCTTTTGCTCCGATGCTTTCAAATGATATAACCATTGAGACTATGGTTGTTCCCGGCGACGAGGATAACGCGGTAGGCGGTATTTACGACGGCGCATGGGTATGGAGATACGATCTTGCGGCGGCAGCCGACAGAATGCACCTGTTCATTTACGGCGAAGTTCCGGAAACAACTGCGTCGTCAAAGAAAAAACAAGAGTCGCAGACAACAACCAAGAGCTCAAAATCCTCTTCGTCCGCAACAAAGAGCAGCGGCTCTTCAAACGGCGGTTCAAAAAGCAAAAGTTCCGCCACGACATCGGCTAAGCACAGCGGCGGCAATAATAAATCCGAAACCACGACAAAACCGCAGACAACCGCCGAGGCAACCAAAAACAGCGAAACTACCAAAGAGCACACTACGGCTGAACCCAAGACAACGGCACCGTCCGACGAAACTAAGTCGGCAGCGTGATAAATTCAAACAATACATTTTTTAATTGCGCTTCGGCGCAGGAGGAAAAATTATGAAACAGTATGACTATCTTATCGTAGGCAGCGGACTTTTCGGAAGCGTTTTTGCCCACGAAGCGACAAAACACGGTAAAAAGTGCCTTGTTATCGACAAAAGAAGCCATCTCGGCGGAAATATTTATTGCGAGGATATTGAGGGCATAACCGTGCACAAATACGGTGCGCATATATTCCACACAAACGACAAGAGAGTTTGGACTTATGTAAACGACCTTGTTGAATTCAACCGCTACACAAATTCTCCGGTTGCAAATTATTACGGAGAGCTTTATAACATGCCGTTTAATATGAATACCTTTAACAAGATGTGGGGTGTTGTGACTCCCGAGGAGGCAAGAGCCAAAATCGAGGAGCAGAAGAAGCAGGTTACGGGTGAGCCCAAAAATCTCGAGGAGCAGGCAATAAGCCTTATCGGATATGACATTTACAAAAAGCTTATAAAGGGCTATACCGAAAAGCAGTGGGGCAGAGAATGCAAGGATTTGCCTGCATTTATAATAAAGCGTCTGCCGGTCAGATTCACCTATGATAACAACTATTTTAACGACAGATACCAGGGTATTCCGATAGGCGGCTACAATAAGCTTATCGAAAAGCTGCTTGAAGGAATCGACACCCGTCTTGATACCGATTTCTTAAAGGACAGGGAAGCTCTTTCCGCCCTTGCGGACACCGTTGTCTACACGGGCCCCATAGACCAGTATTACGACTATCGCTTCGGCAAGCTCGAATACCGCAGCCTCCGTTTTGAAAACGAACTGCTTGACTGTGAAAACTATCAGGGTGTAGCCGTTATGAACTATACTGACGAAAAGACCAAATTCACAAGAATTATAGAGCACAAGCACTTTGAATTCGGTACTCAGGAAAAGACGTATATAACAAGAGAATATCCGTCCGAGTGGCAGGAGGGTATGGAGCCGTATTACCCCGTAAACGACGAAAAGAATCAGTCGCTTTACAGCAAATACAGCGACCTTTCAAATGGCGAAAGCAATATTATCTTCGGCGGCAGACTTGCCGAGTATAAATATTATGATATGGATAAGGTCATAGCTTCGGCTTTGGCGGTAACAGATAAATTATTTTGAGCGAGGGACGGTCAAAGGCTATGAATGATGTAAAAGTTAGTGTTATAATGCCTGTTTACAACGTCGAAAATTACGTTGGCAGGGCTATCGAGAGTATACAAAATCAGACCCTTACCGATTGGGAATTTTTTGCCGTAGACGACGGAACTCCCGATAACAGCGGTAAAATCTGCGATGAATACGCCGCAAAGGACCCGCGTATAAAGGTTATCCATAAGGAAAACGGCGGCGCTCCCTCGGCGAGAAACGTCGCCATAGATAAGGCTGTCGGAAAATATATGTATTTTATGGACTCCGACGACTGGGCTGAAAAAACCATGCTTCAGGATATGGTTGATTTGGCCGAGAAAAACGATTTACAACTCGTTGTTTCGGGTTACTATATCGACACATATTACAGTGACACCGAAAAATTCACGCAGGAGCAGGTCTACAAGGATAAGATATACAAAACTCAGGCTGAATTCAGAGCCGACGCACACAACCTTTTTGACCGCAATCTTCTCTACACTCCGTGGAATAAGCTCTTCTCGGGCGATTATATAAGAGACAACAAGCTCTATTTCCCGCAGACCTTCTGGGATGATTTCCCCTTTAACCTCTCCGTTGTGCGCGACGTTGAGAGAGTCGGCGTGACGTCAAAGAAGTATTACCACTTTATCCGTCAGAGAGCCGAGTCCGAAACCGCCAAGTACAGAAGCGATATGTACGAAAAGCGCGAGGAGGAGAACGAGTGGATGAGAGAGCTCTATGAGCACTGGGGAATTATGACTCCGGAGATAGAGGAATTTCTCTCGAGAAGATATATTGAGCGCATAGTCGGATGCGTTGAAAACGTTACAAACAAAAACTGCACATTGCCTGCCGGCGAAAAAAAGGCGCAGATAAGAAAGATGATAAACGACCCCAAGGCGCGCGCGGCGGTTTCTGCGGCTGTGCCGAAGTCAAAGTATATGAAGCTTATGCTTATACCGATTAAGATGAAGAGCACCGCGCTCACATATCTTGAGGGCAAGGTCATTTCTTCCGTTAAGTCGGGCAATACAAAGCTTTTCGCAAAGCTTAAAGCGGGAAGATAAAACAATCCGAAAGGCTGTGAAAAATATGAGCGCACCGTATTTCAGTGTTATAATGCCGGTTTACGGCGTCGAAAAATATCTCAGGGATACGCTTGACAGCGTTCTTCGGCAAACCTTTGCCGACTTTGAGCTTATACTCGTCGACGACTGTTCCAAGGACGGCAGCGGCAAGATATGCGATGAGGTTGCAGCCTCGGACGGCAGGGTTCGGGTTATCCATAAGGAGAAAAACGGCGGAGCGAGCAGCGCGAGAAATCTCGGCACAAAGTCCGCTTCGGGCAAATATCTCTATTATATGGATTCCGACGATAAAATTGACAGCGATATATTTGAAAAAATGTATTCGGCTTCGCGTGACGCTTCTCCCACGGTTGTGATGTTCGGCGCGGTGGAGGAGTATTACGACAAGACCGGTAAGCTGTATATGACAAATCCCGTATCATATGAGAGCAAAGCTCTCTCGGGTAAAGAGAATGTGGCGAAAGAAGTAATCAAAATCGAAAACACCACGCTTTTCGGCTACCTTTGGAATAAGATTTATCTTAAAGACGCGGTGGTTTCCTCCGGAGTTACATTTTGCGATATGCCGCTTAACGAGGATTTTAAATTTAATATAGATTTCTTCAGATATGTTGATTCCATGGTAATTCTTGACGACACGGCATACCACTATGCCAAGAGAGACAATCAAAGCCTTACGTGCCGCTTTGTCAAAAATTACTTTGAGCTTCAGGAAATGCGTATAAACGAGCTGCTCGGTTTTTACCGTGAAAACGGTATGTGTGACGGAGATATACTTAAAAATCTTGCCGGCATATACGTCAGAAGCGTATTTTCGGCTCTCGAAAAAAATAATGACAAACGCTCCGGAATGTCCGGGAAAGACAGAAAAGACTGGCTCAAGGCTCAGCTTAAAAGTGAGCTTTACAAGGAGCTTATGCCTTACGCCGAGCCTGACAGCAGGCTTGTAAAAATTATGGCGGACCAGCTTAAAGGCGGAAATACAGGCGTGCTTCTTTTCACGGGCAAATTTATTTCGGCGGTCAAAAAAAGCTTCCCGTCGCTGTTTTCGGGGCTTAAGCTAAAAAAATAATGTGGAGGGCAAACAGTTGAAAAAGGTGCTTTTCGGCTATATTATGAACGGAAAAGCCGGCGGAATTGACAAGTATATGCTCAACTTTTTTGAGCACTTTTCCCCGGGTGAGGTGCATTTTGATTTTCTCACAACGCAAATAGATAATGAGCTTAAGGAAAAGCTTGAGAGCAAGGGCGCGGGGCTTTTTGAAATACCGACTCTTAAAAATCCGCGTGCTCAGTATAAGGCGATTTGCGATATAATAAAGAAAAACGGATATGATACCGCATATTTCAATATTTCTACCGCGATATGCTATCCGGGACCCAAAGCGGCGCACGACTGCGGAGTAAAAAAGGTTATCATACATTCTCACAGTGCGTGGTATGACTGTTCAAACCCGAAAAAGCGCGCGCTTATGATAAAGCTCAATAACCTTTGCCGCAATTTCCTTTATAAATACGGAACCGACTTTTACGCCTGCTCGGCTCTTGCGGGTAAATGGATATTCCCCGAAAAAATCGTCGGGTCGGACAAGTTTAAGCTTGTAAAAAACGGTATTGACCTTGCAAGCTTTACGTATTCTCCCGAAAAGAGGGAAGCAATGCGCGAAAAACTGCAATTGCAGGATAAATTCGTCATAGGCAGTGTCGGAAATTTCCTTTATCCCAAAAATCACGATTTTATGGTGCGTGTATTTTCCGAGCTGTGCAAAATCGACAGCGACGCACGCCTTTTACTCGTCGGTGACGGCTTGCTTTTTGACAATGTAAAGGAGCAGGTAAAGAGCCTCGGCTTAGCGGACAAGGTTATATTCTCAGGCAGGCAGACCGATGCTTATAATTATATGATGGCTATGGATATATATCTTATGCCGTCGCATTTCGAGGGCTTCGGCATAGCCGCTGTGGAGGCCGAAGCAACCGGGCTTATGTGCTGCCTGAGCGATCATATACCGTCCGACGCCGTGATAACGGAAAACTGTGTTACCCTCTCGATTGACAAAGACGGTGACGCAAAGGTTTGGGCGGAAAAAATAGAAAAAGCCAAGGGCTATAAACGGATTGATCGTACCGATGAAGTACGGAGAGCCGGATATGACCTTTCAGCGCAGAATTTTTATGAATTGGTGTGAGGAGTTAATATGAAAGAAAGTATACTCAGGAAGGGGTCGCAGGCGACTGGCTTTAAGCTGCTTTTCCTTGCGCTTACACTGCTCTCGTTCAACGGCCTTACGGCAAACCGCTCGGTACTTACCTGGATTGCATATGCGGTAACGGCGATAGGAATAGCGGTTCTTGTAATAAGAGTCGTCTGCTTCAAAAAATACTTACATGCAAAAGGCTTATTCTTGCTTATTGCATTTTGCGGAAGCTATGCGCTGTCGGCACTGCTTACAAGGCAGTACGGGCTGTCGGAAAACGCAAAGGCACTCGTTTGGATGGCGTTCCAGTATTTTATACTGTACACTTATGACACCACGTCCGACGGTACCGCGGAGAAAAAGGAATTCTACATAATTTCACACTTCTTTATGGCGTATACATTCCTGGCTGTTGCGGCGGGAACGGTTATGCTCTTTGCCGATTACTATTCGTATACGGAGGTAAACGGAGTAGTCGTAATTCTCGGATTCCTTTGGAACAGGCTTTGGGGTGTGTATTCCGACCCCAATTACGGTGCAGTATTCTCGGCAATAACCATAATAATGAGCCTGTATTTTTACAAGGACGCAAAGAAGCCGTTAAAGGCTTTGTACATCATAAATATCGTTTTACAGATATGCTATATAGCTTTTTCGGATTCGCGAACCGGTATGGTATCGCTGTTCTGCGCGCTTTTGGTCTATGTGTATCTCACCGCGCTCAGGAGCAAAAAGCTCGAAGCAAAAAAAGCGTTCGCAAGGGGCGTAATATGCGTTTTGCTTGCTGTTACGGCGGCAGTCGCATCCTTTGCCGCGATAAAGGTTGTGTCGGTTTCAACCTCCGAATTCAAGAAATGGCAGTATGAGCACATCATAAGCAGCGATAAGGATAAAACCGATGCTCAGAAGGAAAAGGACAAGCAGAAGCTTGAGATCGGTCGTCAGAGTAACGACATAAACGGTGACGTGAGCAACCGCCGCTTTGCTATTTGGGGCAGCGGACTCGAAATATTCAAAACGAAGCCGTTAACCGGCGTAACCTTCAGGAACTATGTTCCTTATGCCGAGGATAAGCTCCCCGACACTTATCTTGTCAACAATGATTTTATTGAATTCCACAGTATGCACAACAGCTTTGTCGACATACTTGTAAGTCAGGGCATTTTGGGCGTTGTGATTATCGCAGCATATATAATATTGGTGCTGGTGCTCATATTTAAGAATTTCTTTAAATTTAAGGGTGAAAAATACAAATATAATACCGCTCTGCTCAGCATTATAGCTCCGATATTTGCCTCTATGATGTTCTATTCGGAGACGTTTTATATGAACACCGGCGGAGCGTTCCTCTTCTGGCTTGCGCTCGGCTATCTCATTCAGTCCGTCACATCAAAGAATCCCGAGACAAAGGAAATAACGCCGGTCAAATAAATTTTTAAATCGTATTGTTTCGGAGAGAATAATACTGCTTCACGGAACTTATTATTGAGGTGAAAATTATGGATAAGCTTCTTACGGTTGTAATACCGTCGTACAATGTCGAAAAATTTTTGAATCAGACGCTTGACTCGTTTATTTGCGACGAGGCTGTAATGAAAAAATTCGAGGTTATCGTGGTTGACGACGGCTCAAAGGATAACACCGCAAAAATAGGCAAGGAGTACGCCGATAAGTACCCCGATACATTCAGAGTTATCTCAAAGGAAAACGGCGGTCACGGCTCCACCATTAACTGCGGCATTCGCAATGCCGTCGGCAAATACTTTAAGGTTGTGGACGGTGACGACTGGGTCAACACCGCTGATTTTGTGAAGCTCGTCGAGGATCTCGAAAAAACCGAATCCGAATATGTGTTTACAAACTATTATGAGTATTATGACGACGTCAACCGCCAAAAGGCTGTTGATTTTCCGCAGTTCAAAGACGGTACGGAATATGACTTCGCCGATGTTGCAAATAAGGTTTATATACCTATGCACGCCCTTGTAATAAAGACGAGCGTGCTTAAAGATAATAACATTGTCATTGACGAAAAGTGCTTTTATGTGGATGTCGAATATGTTATGTTCCCGGTGCCCTTTGTAAACAAGGTGACATTCTTTGACCTGCATGTTTATATGTACAGGCTTGCGCTCTCAACTCAGAGCGTGAGTATCCTCGGTTTCCAAAAGCATATAAACGACCATCTCAGGGTTACGTTCCATATGTTTGACTTTTACAGGGACTATATTTCCTCGGATAAGGCAGACAGCGCAAAAGCGGATTATATGAGGACCTGCATAGCAGACCTTATAATTACGCAGAGCGCAATATATTCGAGCTATCCCGACAGCGATATGGAAAACAGAAAACGCTTTATGGAATTCGACCGCAAGGCAAAGGAATTAAGCCCCGAAATATATGAGCTCAGCTCCGTCAAGAGCGGAAAATTGCGTTTGCTTCGCAAATATAATTTCAAGCATTACAGGCTCATACAGTCGCTCAGCCGTCTGCACTTCAAAATGACAAATAAATAAAACACATATTGCTTAAAAGCCGTTCGCACTCGTAGTTTTTCAAAGGGTGCGGACGGCTTTTGTCTGTCATCCGATTATCAGCTTTTCCCCGACGTATATGAGATTCGGGTTTTTAACGGAGTTCAGCTTTACCAGATTTTCAACGGTGGTGCCGAATTTCCTTGATATTCCCCAAAGCGTGTCGCCGCGCTTTACCGTGTAAATTACGGCTTGTTCCGAGCGGGCAGAGGGTATTTTAAACACTTCGCCCGCATATATGAGGTCCGGATTTTTAATGCCGTTAAGCGCGACTATGCTGTTTATGCTTGTGCCGAATTTTCTCGATATTCCCCAAAGAGTGTCGCCGCGTCTTACCGTGTAAAGCGTGTATCCGGAGCTTTCCGCGGACGTCATATGGGGGATTATAAACACTTCTCCGACGTATATAAGATTGGGATTTCTGATATTGTTTGCGTTTACGACAGCCGACACCGTAACGCCGAATTTCTTTGCAATCCCCCAAAGCGTGTCGCCAGATACAATTTTTATGTAACATTATTAAATGTAAATATAATATCTATCGTTTTATCTTGATAGATATAAATCTTTTCTACTAAATTAATTATTAATTCTCTAGTTGGATTTTCTAATGATAAAAATTCATTTATATTTTTTTCTATTTGTTTATTATCTACTTTGTTTTCATTTATTTGTTCATTTTTAAGATTATCAATACTTAATTTATTATTAAATATTTCTTGTTTTAGATTTTCAGTTATTCTTATGTATTGTTCTTCATCAATAATTCCTTTTAACATATTCATATAGTTTTTATCTAAAGTTTCAATTAATTTATTATTAGTGATTTCTAAACTTTCTATTTGTTTTTTTATTTTTAAAATATTATCTTCAAATTTTATATTGCCAATAGAATCTTTTATTTTATTTTTATTTAAATAATTTTTACATACATCTTTAATATTATCTAAAATAACTTTTTCTAATGTTTCATAATTATTTGTATGTGTAGTACAAACATGATATTTTGAGTATGTTCTATAATAATCACAAGTTGTATAACTTCTGCCAGTTTTAGTTTGATATCTAATAGTTATACGATGTTTACAATCACCGCAATATAAAAGTCCATCTAATAAATAAAATCGTTTCTTTTCTGGTCTTTTAACATTTTTAGGTAATAAAGTTTGAACATAATTAAATGTATCTCTATCTATAATTGCTTCATGAGTGTTTTCTACTATTATAAAATCATTTGGTTTGTTCTTAACTGTTTTCTTTAGTTTATAGTTAATCTTTTTAGTTTTACCTTGCACTACATCACCTACATAAATTCTATTAGTTAAAATTGCTTTAATTGTTGTATCAACCCATACACCATATTCTTGTGATATACACTCTGTACTACATTTTGTATTCCACACATAGTTATAATAAGATGCTGGAGTTTTAATTTTTCTTTTAGTTAATTTTTGAGCAATATAGTGGTAAGTATTACCTTTAAGCGCTAAATCAAATATTAATTTAACTACTTCTGCTTGTTCATTATTTACAACTAAATGATTTTTATTATTTGGATCTTTCATATAACCAAATGGGCATCTACCAGATACATACAATCCTTCTTTCATTCTAGAATGCAAACTTGTTTTAACTTTTTTAGAAATATCTTTAGCATACATATCATTCATTATGGCTTTAAAAGGTGCTATATCATTATTGGTATTATCTATGAATGTATCTATCCCATCATTAATAGCAATATACCTAACATTTTTATTCGGAAAATACTTTTCAATTAATTCTCCAGTACCTATATAATCTCTACCGAGTCTTGACATATCTTTGGTAATAATCATATTAATTTTTCCAGATTCGATATCTTTAATCATTCTTTTAAATGATGGTCTTTCAAAATTTGTTCCAGTAAATCCATCATCCACATATTCATCAATTAAACTATAGTTGTTCTCTTTGATATATTGATTAAGTAGACTTCTTTGACTAATAATACTATCTGATTCAATGTTTCCATCATCTCTTGATAATCTTATATAAATTCCTACTTTAAAACTACTATTCCCAATCATTAATTACTACTCCCTTCACTTTGGGAATAATGAGTATGATTACATGGTAGTTCTCTATTTAAATAATTGCAAGTCATATTCAATTTCTTTTGTAATTCTATTTTTAATACTTCAGTTATTGTTTCATTTAAAGATTTTCCATCTTCTTTAAACTTTAAATTAACTTTGTATTTAACCATAGAGTTTAATACCTCCAATAAATTCTATGGTTTTAAATTTTGTTTTAGTAATATTATTTGGTATGCCTATAACATACCTAACAATATTACTTGCTATCATAAACCTCCATTAAATTAAAAATTATTATCTCCATATTCTTCACCTAACCCTTTCATTTTTATAAACTTATTTATTTCTTTCTTGTATCTATCATATCTATATATCCGATTTCTAGTAGTTCTACCATTAATTTAGTTATGGAAATATTATAGAATTTTGAAAGTAATTTAATTCGTTCAAATAACTACACAGGTAAATATAAATTAAATCTTCTCATATACATCATCTCCTTCGCATGATGCATGTTACCTCTACAAAAAAAGAAGAGTCAAGTCTTTGACTATAGAAAGTTTTGTCTAACATCCTAAAAAACATTGATGATTAATCAAATTATGTAACAGCAGGATAAGATGTTTGCACAACAACACCAATTAATCCCTTATTTCATAAGGAATTGGTATGTGCAAATCTTATTTTGCACTTGCAAAATTCATCCTACTTCGTAGGTTGATATAAAGGATGAAATAAAGGGTTTATATTGTTATTTCAATATTTCAAGAAACAAAAAAATCATCCTAAATTCTAATTTTCATTAAAATTTATAGGATGATAAGTTTTTTTAATTTATTTTTTCATATAATTTGGAATATAAAATAAAAGGTTCATGCCAATCTTTATAATATCTCATAATAACATCTCTAGATGGTAGACCTAATTTAACTAAATCTTTAGCAACTTTTGGTATAGAATTCCCACCTTTTATGTAAGCAAGAATAATATCATCAATTTCTTGTTTTGTAAATTTTGCTTTTTTCTTTTTCTTAATTACTATATTATATTTTTCACAAAACAAATCAAAAGTACCAAAATTTTTATAAATAACACTTTCAGATACTGGAAACACATCTAATAAATCTTTTCTCGTATTAAATATTCTATCTCTTGCCTGAAATAGTTCTTCAACATATTTGTCAATATCAGAAATAGTTATTAATTCATTTTTTTTAGAAATTTGAGAACCAACAAGTTTTTGGAAATTTTCCATAGTTCCAAAATATTTATATATTACTCTTGCAGTTGGTAAATTATTTTTTAAAGTCAAATCTTTTAAAGTTATTTTTCCATTTTTTTGTACAAATCTTTTTGCTTCATCTATTACCTTTTCTTTAGTCCATTGATTTCTAATTTTTAAATTAAACAAATTATTTTTAAGTTCATTTAAACCTTCATATTCTGGATAGTATTTAATAATACATGGATAAGAAGGTAAACCATTACAAGTTTTTAAATCCTTTTGAAAAATATCACCATGAATTTTCACATAATTTTCTAACGCTTCTTTTATTGTCTCTCTATTCCACACGATTTGTTTTAAATTAAATTCTTGTTTCAAAGAAGAAAAATCTCCATAATATTTATAAACATATTTAATAGGTGGCAAATTATTGTATACTCTATTAAAATCAACCTTTGTTATATTTCCTTTATCAGCAATAAAAGAAGAAACCATTATATCAAATTTTTCTTTAGTCATTTCCTCTAACTCAATGTTTATATTATTTAAACTATCATTTTCCTTTTTGATATTAAGTCCGTCTTCGTCAATAATATTACCTTCTAAAAATTTCTTTGCTTTTTCATCTAAAAGGAAATCAGCAAGTTCTTTATCATTTTTCTTCAAATTGCAATCAGAACATAAAATTTGACAATTTGTTTTTATTGATTTACCACCTTTAGCATAAGCCTCTATATGATCAAAATGACATTCATTTATGGATTTTAACTCTTTACCACAAATTTCACAACATATTCTACCATTATTTTTTTCCAGATTATCTCTTACCACTGAAAATTTAATAGAATCAGTAAAATCTCTCATAACTACACCTCACACATATCAAATACATTATACACTATTTTAGGTGTTTTTTCAATCATGTTATTAATCACTACCTTAAACTTGATAAAAGCGTTGTTGATAAATAAAAAGTATAAAACAAACTATCTTATACTTTAATATTACTCATTATTCCCCATAAAAAGCGTGTCGCCGCGCTTTACCGTATATCTTATGGCATCGGGCGACTTTGTGGGCGTAACTTCGTTTGCGCCGTTTAAAAATACCGACGAAGTAAACCTGTCGAGATCAACATTGCCGTAAATCCCCGGAATTTCGCCGCGGTCGCTGTACTGAAATCCCGCATAGCTCTGCCAAATATTGCTTGTAACATACGGTTCTTCCGCGTCATAATCGGCAACCCAGAGCGGAAACTGCGCAAAATTCCAGTCCCAGGTTTCCGAGGCGTTGTATGCGTCGGTGTAAAGAATCGGCACTATTCCCGTAAGCTCTCGGAGCTTTTGCATAAATGCGAGCCCCACAATATTTATGCCGTTTTTCCCGAGACTGCCGAATTCCTCAAAATCCATGGCAGGTCTTGCAGCAAAGGCTTTTCTGCTTATAAGCTCGGCAAAGCGCGTTGCCTGCAAATATGCCTGCTCGGTATTTCGTGCGGTCACAAAATAGTACGCGCCGCATTTAAGACCGGCCTTTGTCGCGTTGGTGTAATTTTCCTCGAATTTCGGGTCGGTTACGGAAAAACCGTATCCCGCTCTTATATATACAACTTCGATTCCGCTGCTTTTAACCTGTTCAAAATCTATATCTCCCTGATAAACGCTGACGTCTATTCCCGAAAAAACCTCGTCGGTGTCGGCGGAAATTGCCGAAACATGCAGCACAGATGCCGAAATCGCAACAAGGAGCATTAAAAGAAAAGATAGTATTCGTTTTGCCCGCTTCATAAAAAAATCACAGCCTTTCCGGTGTTTAAAGCCTCAATGCATTATATTTTAAATAGCACGCGAGTGTGACTTTGCTTGCCTGCCGTAAGGGCGATACCCTTGAAAAGCCACGGTATCGGCGATAAAATAACGCTGAAATAAAGAATTCGGAAGCGAGAAAAATGAAACTTGCGATTTTGTATCAACAAAGCGAACCGCCTGCAAAAGACGGCACAAAGGAGCTTGTTAAAATAAAAGAGGATTGTGTTGCCGCGTCACAGGCTTTAAAAATAAAAGGGCTTGTACGCATCGACTGCCGCGAGGATAAAAACGGTGTGTTTAAAATATTTGATTTTAACGCGAAGCCGAATATCACCGGCGGTGTTCGTCCGCACAGAAAAAATCAGAATTGCCTCACCATGATAGCGGCGCGTGCCGCAGGACTTACGTACCGCGACCTGCTTTTGAAAATGCTCGGAACCGCCTGGACCGTGTAAGCCGAAACGCCACCGTTTTATGCACCGCCGGGGTGCGCCGAATAAAAAAGCACTCAGCCTTACGCTGAATGCTGCCGCCTCATTCGTCAAACCGTTTCTGTCGCATGCAACCGCTGCGATTATGAGCTTGGGATGGTTCGTATCGAAATCCATGCACCGAAAAATTCCCTTTTTCATGTTGCTTATCCTTTACATCAAAAGAATACCGATTTTCAACCCGCTGTATGCACGGTCTCATGATAGCAAGCGGTATGCCCCGTTTTTGTCCCACGCCTGCTTGTAAAATCAAGGAGAGTCTGATAGAATTAAAAAGGATGACCAACAGCAAGACCGGAGAATTGGAGGAGAGCTACATCCTTTCGGATTTTTACCTCAGCCGGGAATTCACCGATGGGGAGCTGCGGCTGCTGATTGACAGCTTGCTGTTTTCTCGGCACATTCCGTACAGCCGGTGCGGGAACTGGTGAAAAAGCACGTTTAATATGTATTACGGCGGCAACTGCCGGGCGGTGTTCCGGGTCTGTTGGGCGTTGATCGGCGATGTGATCGACCTGTTCGGCAAGGATGTGGCGTTTTCTGACGAAACAGAGGAATCGGTGACCGTTTTGGTCTACGCCAACGAGATATCCGCCGCCCACTTCACCCAGAGCTTCGCCCCGGATGTGACGGTACTGGAACCGAAAAAGCTGCGGGAAAATGTAAAAACCCAGCTGCAACAAGCACTGGAAAAATATCAATAATGGGAGGAAATGTAAAAAATGAATGATCTTGAAAGAAAATGCCATAATTTCATTTTACAGTGCTATTTTGGCGATATGGAGAACCCAATTGATGCCGCAATTGATCGTGCTTATGTAGATATGGCATCCCACACGCTGAAAGGATTTGCAGAGCATCAATATCAAGAAAAATGGGAACTTCGGTTTGAGGCATCATCAAAAATAAAAAAAGCGTTGGACCTTCTTGACGCAGAAAGCGATTATACCAGTTGGCATTGCGAGCTATGTGGGAAATTGCAGAAAGTCTATACCGAAAAGAGACTGTCTTATGGTCAAGCGCAGAAATGGATAAATATGACCACAAAGTATCTGCAAGTCTTTGCTGTTATTTTTAAGAGCATAGATGATGACGAAGGTTTGAGCAAAATCCCGGAGTTCTTCTGGAATGCCGCTAATATTAAAAAACTCCATATACCGTTGGATAGATATATCATGGAAGCGTATAATATCGGCAGCTTTGGGCCGTGGAGTAAACTGAACGACAAGCAGTACGCAGAATGCTGCGCCCGAACAGGTGGGAAGACGCTGGAAGATGAACTCGCTGACTGGGGAGAAATTGCAAAGAAGCACCGTGCGGATAACCACAAGAGTTACGCATATTTTGTTGAGAACAAAAAGAAATAAGATGGCCATATTAGGACATCGGGAATTCTTTTCCCGGTGCCCTCTTTTTATCTCATCTGCTTTGATAGACTCTCTGTCAGGAGGCGAGACAAATGAACGATGAACCGAAAAAAGAAATCCTATCCCTGTTGGAGTCCCCGGAGCTGCGGGAGTACCTGATGGCACCGCCGGAGAAGCTCAACTGCACGCAGTATGCCGAGATCATCTGCGGTGCACCGGTGAGCCTGTACCGGAAGCGGGAGCTGCTGCTCCGGCTGAAGGCGGAAGTATCCGAAGAAGAGAGACATGACGTGGAGGAAATGCTGTATGCTTTGGATACGGCACGAAAACCGCTGGAAAGCGCAGAACTTCCCGGCATCCGGTTCATCGTGGAGCTCCTTGGATATAATGAGAAAGAGCGCAGCGTAGACACGCTGGACGGGCCGTTCGCCGTGCGGAGTCTGGCGGAGGCGCAGCAGTCCATCCGTGCCTATCGCGCTGAATACGACGATAACTGGACAACGCAGTTCTGGACCATGGAGCTGTATGACTGGAATGCAAAACCACTCTCAGATGGGTTTCCCATTGCGGTACGCACCTACATTCTTTCGCCGGAGGGAGAGCCGCAGTATTTTATACAGCGGCCGAAAATGCCGGGTATCAATCCCCGCTGTGCACGGGCTTTTGGCGGCAACGATCTCATCCTTCCCACGCCATATAAGCCGGGGGATATTCTGCGCATCGACTGCCGTCCCTACACACCGCTGCCGTTTTACTGCCTGCTGATTCAGGTGCGCAGTGGCTGCTGCGGTCTGTGGTGTTTGTTTCCCAATTTGAATGGCAGCATTGGTCAGGGTGCCTTGCTGCACGGGCACTACTATGCCACGGAATATCGGTTTGATTTCTATCGCCTGATTTCTCCGCTGTACCGGGCGGAGCTGTTCACCGGTGAGCTGCCGGAGAATTGCAGCTTCATGAAGCTGCTTTCGGAAAAAATCCATGCAGACCCCGGCTACGGCGATAAAGTCGACGAGGTGCTTTGTGATTTGAAGCTGTGAAACGAGGGATAGCGAAAGGACCGGCAGCTCGATATCGCGGTTGCCCTTTAGGTAGTTGCTGACCGGCCGCAAAAGGCGCTGGGTGCCGCTGAGGGGCTTGAGGTAATACTCCGGCTCCCAATAATTGCAAAAGGGAAAATCGCCGCAATACAAATAGGTGATTGTGTCTTGTAATGACATCCCCATGGTATAACCTCTTGCCATGGTGTCACCGCAGCACAAGACATCTCCGTTCACATTCAGGCAGCACGCATCCCCAATGTCATATAGTCAATCCAATACTTGCCTACTTTGTATACTTTTTTCAGTCTCCGCTGTGTCTCCTGCCGTCTGCCGTAGCCCATATCCATCACCGTCCCTGTGAAGCATTTCCGCATCCAGCGCCGCTTTCAGCTTGTTGTAAACCAGTTGGTTGGGGTAGTAACGGTAATTCGCAAAAATCTCGATGCCCTCCCCATAAAAATGTTCCCGAATTGCTGCGGCACAGGCGGCGCTGCGGCTTTGCCCATACTCGCACTGACAGACAATGTTCCCTCCGTTCTCCATGGCGTCATAAATGAATGCGGCAAGAGCGGGCGCTTCCGGAAAATAAGTGTCGTAGGAAAGGCCGTATTCCTCCAGAATTTCAAGGTCGATGTCATGTAGAGGCACATAAAATACATCCGGAGGCATTCCACTATAATCCGGCGGCTGGGATACCTGCCCGGTTCGCTTGGATGGGGGATCATAGAAGCTGATGACGAACGTGTTGCGCGGAAATCCGTCCTGCAGCAGCTTTTCGGCAGCAGAGCGGGATAAAATATATGCCGGCTGATGTTTATCTTTCATGATATGTTGTTCACTCCCTTCTGCAAAAAGAATACCCCATGACATGGGACAAAAACGGGAGATGTCATGAGGTAATATCGATACGAAATAAAGAGAAGGGATGTGCATACAGGATGGATCACAGCAATACGGATGCCGGGACACGGGTAGAACTGCACTGCCATACGAAGCTTGGCAGTGTCGGAGCCGTCAACAGTGCGGCAGAAATTATAAAAGCGGCCATAGAAGAAGCTATGTCCGCCGTGGCCATCACCGACATTGGTGTTGCCTATGCTTTTCCGGAGGCAGCGGAGGCCTGCAAATCGCTGTGGAGCGCAACAGCCAAGGAGTGCCGGGCAACCGGAATAGATCCGGGCGCTGAACAGGACTTTTTCAAGGTCATCTATGGGATGGAGACTTGTCTCCTGCGCCCCACGCCGGAATCCCGGGATTAAGGGCGGATATTCTATCGTTCTTCTGGTGCAAAACGAAATCGGAAAACGGAATCTCTATCATTTGATCACCGATTGCAGCGGCGCGCCGCTTCGCCCCAACAAGCACCGCTCATAGTGCTCATAACCCGATAAAAAAAGAACTGTCATAAAAGACAGTTCCTAAATGGTTGCGGGGACAGGACTTGAACCTGCGACCTCCGGGTTACATCTCACAAGGCTACGCCTTGCTTGCCCCTCAGAAATATAGTCGCATATGCTCGCTTGGAGCGCATCGCAATGCTCCTTATTTCTTCACCTCAGCGGCACGCCTTAATCTGCCACAGGCAGCGGCGCACCGCTTCGCCCCAACGAGCACCGCTTATAGTGCTCATAACCCGACAAAAAAAGAACTGTCATAAAAGACAGTTCCTAAATGGTTGCGGGGACAGGACTTGAACCTGCGACCTCCGGGTTA